>ERZ1026882.81-NODE-81-length-82643-cov-21.334395_pt1 | contig 82643 bp, 78 predicted proteins | sample MGYA00380171_ERZ1026882 | MGnify/ENA primary metagenome ERZ1026882 (study PRJEB33269, sample SAMEA4719807) | human gut metagenome | biome: human-associated habitat; feature: organic feature; material: feces | place: Cameroon | collected 2013-10 ...
GGTGTTTTAAGTCTTATTTGTTACCGCTTACCGCGGCGACTTGTATATAATATCACCCGGTCTACCCATTGTCAACAACTTTTTTCAAAAAATTTCAAAAAATTCAATTTTTTTCAATTATTGATATTTAAGCAAGGCTGATATGTCCATGAAACCGCTTGTTTACTAGGTTTCTGTACATTTGCACTGTAATAATAAAGTAAAGACCTGCTAAAGTATAAAATTAAGATACTTTAGCAGGTCTATTTTCTGAAATATTTACAGATCAAACAGTGACAACTGGTTGCTGTCTGTCATATCTCCAAGTATTCCAAGTTCCGAAAGTTTATCAATGGTTGACTGTCCTATCTTGGCACGCTGGCGTAAGTCGTCCTTTGATAAGAACTCACCATCTCTTGCCGCTATCTCAATTGACTCTCCGGCAACTTCACCAACCTTTGATATAACCTTGAATGACGGCATAATCTTTCCATCAATTATCTGGAAGGTTCTTGCCTTTGCCTTGTATATGTCAACAGGTGTGAACTCATAACCTCTTGCATGCATTTCCTGAACAATACGCATTACACCAAGTTCGTCTTCCTCTGTATTAGAGATTGTGCCTTCTGCTTTCTTGGCTTTGTATTCAGCAATATAATGTTCAAGCCTCACCGGACTCATAGCCATTTTTTCATAGTCAAATGCTGTGGCTCTTATACTAAAGTAAGCTGTGTAATATGCAAGCGGATAGAACACCTTACAGTATGCAACACGCCATGCCATCATAACATACGCTGCAGCATGTGCCTTAGGGAACATGTACTTGATTCGCTCACATGACCATATGTACCAGTCTGGTACACCATGTTCAATCATGTGCTGCTTCCACTCCGGCCATTCTTTACATTTGCCGGATGCAACCTTACCCTTTCGGACCATTTCCATTATCTTAAATGATTCCTCTGAATCAAGTCCTTTCTGGATAAGATATATCATAATATCGTCTCGTGTACATATAGCTGTTGAAATAGTAGCTTTTCCTTCTTTAATAAGAGTCTGTGCATTGCCAAGCCATACATCAGTACCATGCGCAAGTCCTGCGATACGGACAAGGTCTGAGAAATACTGTGGCTTAGTATCCATAAGCATCTGCATGGCAAAGTCAGTACCAAACTCCGGTATTCCAAGCGCTCCAAGCTTTGTGCCGCCTATATCCTCAGGCTTGATTCCTAGCGCAGATGTATTCTGGAACAGCGACATAACCTCTTTAGAATCAAGTGGAATCTCAAGAGGGTCAATTCCCGTTAAATCCTGTAACATTCGTATCATTGTAGGATCAAGATGTCCTAAGATATCCAGCTTTAACAGGTTGTGGTCAATACTATGATAATCGAAATGTGTTGTTACTATAGATGTCGTCATATCATTTGCAGGGTGCTGTACTGGTGTAAATGAATGAATCTCTTCACCGATTGGAAGTACAACAATTCCACCAGGATGCTGTCCTGTTGTTCTTCTTATATCAATACAGCCTTCTGCTATTCGTTCTATCTCACATTTTCTCTTAACAATAGGAGGCTTGCCCTCAAGTGCATTCTTGGCTGACTTCTCCTCGAAATACTTCATAACGAAACCATATGCAGTCTTTTCTGCGACAGTACCGATAGTTCCAGCTTTGAAGGTCTGGCCTTTTCCAAAGATAACCTCAGTGTAGGCATGAGCTTTACTCTGATACTCGTTAGAGAAGTTAAGGTCGATATCAGGCTCTTTATTTCCCTTGAAACCAAGGAAAGTCTCGAACGGAATATCAAATCCCATCTTATTAAGCTTCGCTCCGCATTTTGGGCATATCTTATCAGGCATATCGCAGCCTGCGCCTCCAGCAAATGCTTTGACTTCATCTGAATAGAAATCATTATAATAGCATTTTGGACACAGATAATGCGGACTTAACGGATTAACCTCGGTGATACCCGCCATTGTTGCTGCTAATGAAGAACCAACCGAACCTCTTGAACCAACCAGATAACCGTCATCATTGGACTTCCATACAAGCTTCTGTGCAATTATGTACATAACGGAATATCCGTTAGAGATAATTGAGTTCAGTTCTCGCTCTAATCGCTCGGTTACTATCTGTGGAAGCTCCGGACCATATATCTCATGAGCTCTGTTTTCACAGATTGTACGCAGCATCTGGTCAGAGTTCTCAATGAACGGAGGACATTTATCCGGTCTTACAGGCTCAATTTCCTCACACATATCCATAATCTTATTAGTGTTAGTTACAACAACCTCATACGCCTTATCGCTTCCGAGATAATCGCACTCATGAAGCATCTCCTCAGTAGTATGAAGATACAGCGGTGCCTGATTATCCGCATCATCAAAGCCTTTTCCTGCCATGATAATTCTACGGTACACTTCATCCTCTGGATTTAAGAAATGCACATCGCATGTTGCCACAACAGGCTTACCGAATTTGTCGCCAAGTTCTACGATTTTACGGTTCAGATTGCGCAAATCTTCCTCATTCTGGACATAACAGTCCTCTTTCTCAATCATGAACCTGTTATTGCCAATTGGCTGTATCTCAAGATAGTCATAGAAATTAACTATTCGCGCTATCTCTGCTTCTGAACGGCCATTTACAAGACTTCTGAAAAGCTCACCTGCCTCACACGCACTTCCTATAATAAGACCTTCCCTGTACTGGTTAACAAGACTCTTCGGTATCTTAGGGAATCTGTTAAAGTACTGCAAATGTGATGCAGAAACGAGTCTGTACAGATTAATCCTTCCCATCTCATTAGAAGCAAGAATTATACAATGGTACTGATGAAGCTTCTTGATGGCGTTCTCATCCATCTTACCTTCTTCATTAAGCTTATCAACGTCAGGAATATCCCTGTCGTAAAGCATTTTTATCATCTTGACAAATATGTCTGCAGTCGCAGCAGCATCGTCAACCGCCCTGTGGTGGCTTTCAAGTACAACATTAAGATGCTTTGTAAGCGTGTCCAGCTTATAATTATGAAGATTTGGCATAAGAAACTGTGCAAGAAGCACTGTGTCTATAATAGTAGTATCCACATTTATACCAATCTTCTCTGCCTTATTGATTATGAAGCTTGTATCGAATTCCGCATTATGTGCAACCATTACAGCACCCTCGCAGAATTCAAGGAACTTAGGCAGAATCTCCTCTATCTTAGGTGCATTCATAACCATCTGGTCATTAATGTGCGTAAGTGTCTCAATTCTGAATGGAATAGGAATCTCAGGATTAACAAATGTAGAGAATCTGTCTACTATCTCACCATTGCACACCTTGACTGCACCTATCTCTATAATTCTGTCAACTTCCGCAGAAAATCCTGTTGTCTCAAGGTCGAACACAACATATGTATCGTTAAAGCTCTGTCCTCTCGGATTCGTTACTATCTGCTTGGTATCATCAACAAGATAAGCCTCGACTCCGTATATTATCTTAAAGTCAAGCTTCTCACCCTTCTTTGCATAAGAGCCTTTGAGGTCGCTCATCGTATGGAATGCATCTGTAAATGCCTGCACAACACCGTGGTCAGTAATTGCAATTGCCTTATGTCCCCATCTGATTGCCTGTTTGATAATATCAGATACATAAGACACACCATCCATATCACTCATCTTGGTATGGCAGTGCAGCTCAACTCTTTTATGAAGTGCGAGGTCATTACGCACCTGTCTTGTGTCAGAGCCTTTTCTTATGCCCCACACATTGGCAATTGATATTTCCTGGTCGTACTTGTCAAATGTAGCATTACCCTTAATCTTTAAGAAATTTCCCTTCTTGATAACACCTGAAAGCTCCGGTACCTGCTCATTTTTTGCAAATATCTTTACTGTAATTGTGTCTGTAAAATCTGTGACATTGAACATAATAATAGTTCTTTCGTTACGGATTTCACGCATTTCAACATTACGGACCATACCAGAGATAATAACATCTCCAATTGCCGTATCTATCTGTTCAATCGGTGTTACATCACCGTCAAAATCTCTTCCATATAAAACATCTTCGTTGGCAGGCTTTCTGCTGTATGTCTTAAGCTCTTCCCTACCCCTGTTATCGCTTGCAAAAAATGCTGCTCTTGCCGCCTTCTGCTTGGCTGCTGTCTCAGCTTTCTTTGCTGCCTTCTGTTCAGAAGTAAGCTTCTTATCGTCCTTGCCGTCGGCATTATCTTCTGCTGCCGCAATCATATTATTCTCGATTTCTTTGACACGAAGATTAATCTTGTATGCATTTTCCTTCTCGTACTGGCTTTCCTTCTTCTTGGCATACTGATACTCTACATCTATCTCAAATCCGAATCTGTTTAAGAATATCTTCTTGAAATAATCTGTCAGTGTATCTGCATACTGATGTGCAAGAAAGCTATCCTCAATCGTGAATACAAGCATATCCTCTTTCTCGAACTCCCACTGGGAATTCTTTAAAAGATTATATTCAAGTGTCCAGTATTTCTCCAGCTCTGCAAGGATACTGTCGTAATATATATCCATTACAGTCTGCGGTGTATACTGTGCTGATAAAACATATCTGTCGATAATCCGCACATCCATGTTTGATATACGGAATATCTGCTTCTTTAATGCATCTTCAACCTTGAATATTATTGGTTTTTCTATTACCCTGTCACTCTTTATATAAACGCGTGCCAGAGAATTGGTCGATGTTTTCGAGACTTTGGTTACTTCAACATTCTCAAAATACACCGCCAGATCCTCTGGCAGCTTCAGCGTCTTAAACACTTCAAAAAATTTGTACATATGTATCACTCATTCCAATTATCAAGTTCATACCTGAGTGTATCAAGAAGCTCCTCTTCTGAAACCTTCTTAATAATCTCTCCATGTTTAATAAGTACTCCGCAGCCGTCACCGCCTGCAATTCCAAGATCAGCTTCCTTTGCTTCTCCCGGTCCGTTAACTACACAACCCATTACAGCAAGCTTCAAGTCAAGGTCATACCCTGAAACCATTTTCTCAACCTTTCCTGCAAGGTCTATAAGATTAATTCTTGTTCTTCCGCATGTAGGGCATGAAACAACTTCTATTCCGCCTTTTCTTAATCCAAGAGTCTTAAGTATCAGTTTCGCAGCCTCTATTTCCCTTACAGGATCATCTGTAAGAGAAACTCTTATTGTGTCACCTATTCCCTGATTAAGTATAAGACCAAGTCCGATTGATGATTTAATGCTTCCTGAGAATATTGTTCCAGACTCAGTAATTCCAACATGAAGCGGATGATTAGTCTGTTTTGCAATAAGCTCATGTGCTTTAACGCACATCATTACATCAGATGATTTGATGCTGACAACAAGATTATCATAACCCAGGTCTTCAATAATCTTAACCTTGTCAAGTGCACTTTCAACAATTCCCTCTGCTGTTACTCCACCATATTTCTCAATAAGGTCTTTTTCAAGCGAACCGCTGTTGACACCTACCCTGATTGGTATATTTCTTTCCCTTGCAACATCAACAACAGCCTTTATCTTGTCTGTTCCACCGATATTGCCCGGATTAATTCTAATCTTGTCAGCCCCGTTCTCCATTGCCATAATAGCCATCTTATAATCAAAATGTATATCAGCAACGAGAGGTATCTCTATCTGCTTCTTTATCTCTTTGATTGCAAGTGCAGCTTCCTTAGTTGGAACTGTGCATCTGATGATTTCACAACCGGCTTTGGTAAGCTCCTTAATCTGTGCTACTGTTGCAGCAACATCTTCTGTATGTGTATTAGTCATTGACTGAATAAGAATAGGATTGCCACCGCCTATAACACGGTTTCCTATCTTAACAACTTTAGTATTATCTCTGTACATAACCCCTGTGTCCTTTCTGTATTAGAACAATGCCATTATATCTTTAAACAATACAACAACCATAAGTATGACAAGAAGTATCATACCTATGAAATTAACAATTCCTTCATGCTCTCTCTTAACCGGCTTGCCTCTTAATGCCTCTATTATAAGGAATACAAGTCTGCCTCCGTCAAGTGCCGGAATTGGCAGCAGATTCATTACTCCTAAGTTGGCACTGATAAGTGCTGCAAGATTCATAAGATTAAGGAATACATAAAATGCACCATCTGCCTTACTTTCTTCGACAATCTCACTCATTGTGCTGACAGTTCCAACTGGTCCTAACAATGAATCAAATCCAATCTTTCCTGTAAATAACATTCCAAGACTCTGAATTACCGTCTTGACACTGTATCCGACTTCCTTCACTGAATACTTGAGTGTGCCAATAGGAGAAGTCTTTACTCTGTCTCCATATACAACAAAGCCTGTATCATAGCTTTCAACTTCAACCATCTTAGGCTCAACTGTCACATCAACATTTTTTCCATCTCTTGCAACCGTGAATGTGACACTGTTTCCTCCACTTGAAGTTATAGCCTCTGTTATCTGTGAATTAGTCTCCATTGTAACTCCATTCACAGCCTTAATAACATCATTGGCTTTAAGTCCTGCTGATTTGGCTGGTGAATCGTCAGACACTGAACTTATTGTACAATTCTCAGATATCATTATTCCAACCTGATACTTCTGCTGCTTAATATGCTGCGGAGTAACAGTTGTTGTCATCTTTTCACCGTCTCTTGTAAATGTTATATTAAGAGTCTTATCTGCATTATAAGCCCTGTAGAAATAAAAATCTCTGTAAAATGTTACCTTATGTCCATTAACCTTAGTTATTACATCGCCTTCCTGAAGCCCTGCTTCTGTGGCTGGCGAATTATCTTTAACAACGTCAATGTCACATGGATCGTAGCCAAGACTTCCGACAATAACTACTGCACACACGAAAGCAAGAAGGAAATTAAATACCGGTCCTGCTGCTATAACAGCAATCCTTGCCCAGACTGATTTGCTTGCAAATGACTTTTCCATGTCATAACCATTCTCAATAGCAAGCTTTCTTTTCTTAGCTTCCTTCTCTTCATCCGTAAGCTCTTCGTCATCATCTTCTTCTGACTGTATAACACTCATCTCAAGGAACTCATCACCAAGCATCGTACATGCACCACCAAAAGGAAGTGCTTTAATGCAATATTCCGTCTCACCTTTTCTGAAATGTATAAGCTTAGGTCCGAATCCGATTGAGAATTCAACTACAGTTATGCCATTAGCCTTAGCTATTATAAAATGTCCGAATTCATGGACAATAACTATTATACTGAGTACAAGAATCGCCAGAATTACATTAAGAACCAACTTCTACCACCTGCTTTCTATCATGTCTGTTACTATCTTCTGTGTAGAAAGAATCTCCTCTACTGTTGGATTCTTTATATAATCCACTTCATTCATGGCGTATTCTATAATATCCGGAATGTCCAGATATTTTATCTTTCTGTCTAAAAATCTTGCTACAGCTACTTCATTGGCTGCATTAAGTGCTGTCGGAATATTACCACCGCGCGCTGCTGCCTCGTAAGCAAGCTTAAGTCCCTTGAAAGTCTCCATATCCGGCTTTTCAAATGTAATCTTAGCCAGTTCATAAAAATCAAGTCTTTCAGTATTAAGCTCCCTTCTTTCAGGATAATAAAGAGCATACTGTATAGGAAGTCTCATATCAGGACTTCCAAGCTGTGCCATTACAGCTCCATCCTTGAATTCAACCATTGAATGGATTATGCTCTGTGGCTGGACTATAACCTGAACTTTCTCGGCAGGTACTCCAAAAAGCCACTGTGCCTCCATCACCTCAAGTCCTTTATTAACCATAGTAGAAGAATCTATTGTTATCTTGCGCCCCATAGCCCAGTTAGGATGCTTAAGTGCATCCTCTAACTGTACATTTTCAAGGTCAGCTCTTTTCTTTCCTCTGAATGGACCACCAGAAGCTGTAAGAAGAATCTTCTCTATCTCACCACGGTTCTCACCGTTAAGACACTGGAATATTGCTGAATGTTCGCTGTCAACAGGATATATATTAACATTACATTCCTTAGCAAGGCTCATAATAATATGGCCGGCACACACAAGTGTCTCTTTATTGGCAAGTGCAATGTCCTTATGTGCCTTGATAGCTTCAACTGTAGGTGTAATTCCCATCATACCTACAACCGCTGTGACAACAATTTCTGCACTCTCAATTGTTGCAGCCTCAACAAGACCTTCGTCACCACTTACAATCTTAACATCCATATCACCGATAAGAGTCTTTAACTCTGGAACAAGTTCTTCTTTACCTATACATACAAGCTGTGGCTTGAATTCACGGACCTGTTCTGCAAGGTCAGCAACCCTTGTACCCGCTGCAAGTGCAACTACATTAATATCAGCATTTCTTCTGATAACATCTAATGTCTGTGTTCCAATTGAACCAGTTGAACCAAGTATCGAAACGTTCTTCATTATCAACCTCCAAAGACTTTGTTAATAACCTCTATTGACCAGTAAACAACAGGTGCAGTAAATATTGCACTGTCAAATCTGTCCATAATTCCTCCATGTCCCGGTATTAACTTTCCATAGTCTTTCACATCATGATTTCTCTTAATAGCAGATGCAGCCAGGTCTCCGAATATAGACAGGAATGCACCTATGAAGCTGGCTATTGCAAATGTATATACAGGATGTACAAGTACATCTGACATCTTAGAGCTTATGGCAAATCCATAACCGAATCCAAGAAGTGTCGCACCAACAACTCCTCCTATTGCACCCTCGTAAGTCTTCTTAGGTGAAAGCTTTGGAGTCATCTTATGCCTTCCAAGGAATACACCTGTGAAATATGCACATGTATCATTGCCCCATGAAGACACGAATATAAGCCATACGATATATATTCCGTCTTGCAGCATTCTTACCTGATAGATATAAGAAAGTGTTACAGCAACATATACTATACTAAAGAATACCCACATAACATCTTCTGTCTTGTATTTTGGAAATGTAAATACATAAACTGACATCATAAGTATGCATGAAGCTACAAGAAGCAGTAAAATATATGCCGGATCATTAAGTAAAAGAATAAAATAATAAGTAATTGCCGCTATATATCCCACAACTGCAAGTCCTGTCTTCTCAAGCTTCTTAACTTTAATAAGCTCATACATTCCTACAAGTGAAATAAACAGACTGAACCCGAATGTAACCCAGCCTCCGAAATACAGGCATGTGAAAAGTATGACTATGAGCACAGCTCCACTCATAATTCTTGTACGCATAATCTACTCCTCCTTAACTCCGCCGAATCTTCTTTCCGTCTTATTATATTTCTCAAATGCTTTAATAAGTTCTTCCCTGTCAAAATCAGGCCAATAAATATCTGTGAAATAAAATTCTGTATATGCAAGCTGCCAACACAGATAATTAGATAATCTCTGTTCACCGCTTGTTCTTATAAGTAAATCCGGATCTGGCAATTCCCATGTATCAAGATTATTACTTATTGTATCTTCATCTATATCTTCAGGCTTAAGACTTCCTTCTGATACCTTGTCGGCAATCTTCCTTACCGCTCTTGTTATCTCATCTCTTCCACCATAGTTAATAGCTATAGTGAAATTAAGCCCTGTATTATTCTTAGTTTTTTCTTCAAGATTATTAATGCTGTCGATAATATCCTGACTGAGTTCATCTTTTCTTCCGATAACCCTGCAGCGGACATTATTCTTCATTGATTTCTTAACGCAATCTTTAAGATATGTTCTTAAGATTCCCATAAGAGTGCTTACTTCTTCTGTTGAACGCTTCCAGTTCTCTGTTGAAAATGCATATACAGTAAAATACTTAACTCCAAGTTCATCTACTACATAAAGCATGTCTTCAACAACTTTGCTTCCCTGCACATGTCCCATTGTTCTTGGAAGGTGTCTTTTCTTAGCCCATCTTCCATTGCCATCAAGAATAACAGCAACATGCCCCGGAATTTTCAATCCAAGGCTCTCATTAAATGTATCCATATAATATGATTCCTCTCACAATCTGTTTCAATTACAAAAAGGCTGTTGTAAAATATCCAACAGCCCTGACATTTTCTTAAACTGTAAGTATCTCTTTAGTCTTATCATCTATAGCACTATCAATCATAGCAATGTACTTATCAGTAATCTTCTGAATTTCATCCTCTGAATTCTTAGCTTCATCATCAGAGATATCGCCAGCCTTGTTCTCTTTCTTGATTGCATCATTGGCATCTCTTCTGATATTACGGATAGCAACCTTGGCATTATCACCCTTCTTCTTGATATCCTTAGCAAGTTCTTTTCTTCTGTCCTCTGTTAATTCAGGGAACACAAGTCTGATTGTCTTACCATCATTGTTAGGTGTAAGTCCTAAATCTGAAACAAGAATTGCCTTCTCAATATCCTTAATAAGGCTTGCTTCCCAAGGCTGGATCTGAATCATTCTTGCTTCTGGTACAGAAACATTGGCAACCTGCTGGATTGGTGTAGGTGTTCCATAATAATCAACTCTTAATCTGTCAAGAATATGCGGATTAGCTCTTCCAGCTCTGATTGTTGTATATTCTTCCTTTAAGTTGTCTACTGACTTCTGCATTCTTCCTTCAATATCTTTAATATTTTCCATAAAATCCTCCATTATTATTATATTAATCAACAGTTACTACTGTCCCATTAAACTTTCCTGATAAAGCATTAACTATGCTGTTCTCTTCTTCAAGTCCGAATACCATAAGAGGCATCTTATTCTCCATGCACATAACTGAAGCCGTCATATCAATAACTCCAAGCTTCTTCTCAACAACTTCGTTGATTGAGATTGTGTCATACTTCTTAGCCTCTGGGTTAATCTTAGGATCGCTGTCATATATTCCGTCAATAGCCTTGGCAAGAAGAATAGCATCTGCATCAAGCTCAATAGCTCTTAATACAATACCTGTATCTGTTGAGAAATATGGATGACCTGTTCCTCCTGCAAAGAATACAACCATGCCTTTTTCAAAATACTTATTAGCTCTGTCTTTAGAGAAAAGCTTTGTCATGCTTCCACATTCAAACGGTGTAAGAATATTAGTCTTAAGTCCCTGTGAACGGAATATCTCTGAAACATATATGCAGTTCATAATTGTTGCAAGCATACCTATCTGGTCAGCCTTAGTTCTGTCGATATTATCATTAGAACGGCCTCTCCAGTAGTTACCACCACCAATAACAACGCCAACATCTGTTCCCTTATCAACTATTGTCTTAACCTGATTAGCAATATTCTCTATAAGCTCATCATTGTAGCCGCCCTCTTTCTTAGCAAGAGCCTCGCCACTAAGTTTAAGTATTACTCTTTTAATGTTATCCATACGTGCCTCCGGTTATTTATTCTTCTTTGTCTTAATATTAAATATGTTATCCATATTAACTTCTGCATAGCACTGTGAACAGCGTCCATCAATAGTAGCACCATTATTAATCTGTACTGACTTCGACTTGATGTCTCCAACTATAACAGCTGAAGAATCTACAACTACAGGTCCGTGTACATCTATATCGCCCTTAACAGCACCTGCAATGACAGCTGAAGTTGCAACAATATTACCAACTATTACAGTTCCCTGTCCAATCTTAACTGAACCCTTAGCTTCTATATCGCCGTCAATCTGTGCATTATTGGCAAATACTTCGTTGGCCTTGGAATTGCCTGTAATGCTTCCATTAACTGTAAGCTTTCCTCTGCATGAAACATTTCCTTCAACTGTACCGAATAAATCGATTGATCCCAAAGAATCAAGGTCACCATTAATAGATAATCCTTCTGTAATAACTGCTGTCTCATCAGCTACATAGTCATCATCCTGCACAGGTGTGCTGACAGAACTGTCATTGAATTCTTTTGCTGGCTGTTCTGATTTATATGGAACCTCTTCAACCGCATTATTATTCTTGCTTTCAGACTCCTGTGCTTCTTTCTTATAATCTTCAGCCATCTTGGCAAGTTCCGGATCATCAAGAGTATTAACCATTAAATCCTCATCTCCATCATCTGTTGCGTTTTCTAATTCTGCATCAGAGAGTCCATTAACTGCCTCAGACAGATCTTCTTTAAAATCTTTAAAAAATCCCATTAAATCATCCTCCATATTAATACTGCGGTTTTCACAAAACATTACAGTTTGAAAAGATTATATCATATCATAGACAATTTTAGAAGTGTTATGACAAATTTTTCATTGCTGCATGCATAAAAAAATCCCCGATCTGTCTTTTGACATTCGGGGATTTCTATAATTATGATAACTACAATTACTTTAACTGAGCTGCAACTTCTGCTGCGAAGTCTTCGTTCTTCTTCTCAAGACCTTCACCAGTCTCAAAACGAACATATCCCTTAACTGTGAAAGCACCGTTTGCCTTAGCAACTTCTGCAAGATACTTAGCAACTGACTGCTTTCCATCCTCAGCCTTAACATAAACCTGATCCATAAGGCAGATTTCCTTAAGCTGCTTAGATACACGACCTTCTACTAATCCGTTGAAAATCTTATCAGCTACGATATTAGCCTCATCAGCTAATGCAAGTTCTGCTAACTGTGCAGCTGCTTCCTTTGAAAGGAAGTTGAATAAATACTGCATGTTGCTCTTGTGTTCTTCGTATGTTGCAATATCAGCATCGCTCCATACCTTATCATTAATAGCCTTGTCAATTAACTTATTTAAGATTGGCTTTGGAAGAGAAGCTGGATCATTTAATGCACTCTTCTCTGTGATTTCTCTTAACTTAGCAAGTTCATCAGCTGACATATCTTCTCTGCTGAGGTACTGTGGGTTCATAGCTGCAATCTGCATTGCTACATTTGTAAGAGCTTCCTTGATTGCGTCGTTAGAAGCACCGTCTGCTGCAACAAGAACACCGATTCTTCCGCCACCGTGAATATATGAAGCTACACAGTCACCTGTAATCTTCTGGAATCTTCTAAGAGAAAGCTTCTCACCGATTGTAAGAGTCTTCTCTTCAAGTTCTGACTGCATGCCAAGGATAGCGCATACATCTTCACCATCTCCAGCCTTATCAACTGGAGCCTTAAGTGCCTTATCTGCAACTGTCTGAACAAATTCCTGGAATGTAGCGTTCTTAGCTACGAAATCTGTCTCTGAGTTAACTTCTACTACAACTGCTGTATTGCCTTCAGATGCAACTCTTGTAATACCTTCTGCTGCAATTCTTCCTGCCTTCTTCTCAACCTTAGCTGCTCCGCTCTTTCTAAGAACATCAACAGCTGCTTCCATATCACCATCTGTCTCTGTAAGAGCCTTCTTACACTCCATCATACCTGCGCCAGTAGACTCTCTAAGTTCCTTAACCATTGCTGCTGTAACTGCTGCCATTATAATATCCTCCAATAAAAATAATTTTAAAAAATGCTTCAACCTGATAATATGTCAGGCTGAAGCATACATAAACTTAAGTCGGTACTTAAATATTAAGCTTCCTCAGCTACTTCTTCCTCTACAGCTGGAGCTGCTTCTTCACCCTGATTAGCTTCGATAACTGCATCTGCCATCTTAGCAACGATTAACTTAACAGCTCTGATAGCATCATCATTACCAGGGATTACATAATCTAATTCATCTGGATCACAGTTTGTATCTGCAATACCGATTAACTTGATACCAAGTGCATGTGCTTCCTGAACACAGATTCTTTCCTTCTTAGGATCAACAATGAAGATTGCATCTGGGAGCTTCTTCATTTCCTTGATACCGCCAAGGTTCTTCTGAAGCTTCTCAAGTTCCTTCTTAAGGTTGATAACTTCCTTCTTAGGAAGAACATCAAATGTTCCATCTTCCTGCATTGTTTCGATTTCCTTAAGTCTTGCAATTCTGCTCTGGATTGTCTTGAAGTTAGTAAGCATACCGCCTAACCATCTCTCGTTAACATAGAACATTCCACAACGCTCTGCCTCTGTAGCGATAGCGTCCTGAGCCTGCTTCTTTGTACCTACGAAAAGAATTGTACCACCATCAGCAGCGATATCAGAGATTGCCTTATAAGCCTCATCAACCTTACCTACAGACTTCTGTAAATCGATGATATGGATACCATTTCTCTCTGTGTAGATGTACTCAGCCATCTTAGGGTTCCATCTTCTTGTCTGATGTCCGAAGTGAACACCTGCCTCAAGTAACTGTTTCATTGAAATTACGCTCATTTTGATACCTCCATTGGTTAATTAATCTTTTGCAAGTTTCTTCTTTTGCGGCCACCGGCGCGTAAACCGGCACCAGCCGTAAAATCCACCTGCATGTTTTTTCACACAAAGTGTATTATATCAATACATGCAATATATTGCAAGTATTTTTTTATTTTGTTTGCGTAATTGTTTTAGCAATCGTCTCATATGAATCGCCAGGTTTAAGTCTGTATGTACCATCACGCATTTTTCTGTCATATCCGGAAGTATACATATATGTATAAAACTCTGTTTTATTATCTATAATTCCTGCATCAAATAATATGTCTGCAGCCTGTGCTGCTGTATATACTCCCGAAAATACAAGTTCAACCTCTCCGCTTCCATCTCCTGTCGTAATCTTAACTGTCGGACGCTGTGTTGATGCTTCCTGAGAAGCCACTGTCTCTGTTTTTGTTTCAGATACAGTTGTGGCCTGTATTGTACTCTCATTCTCCTGTTTCTGGCTTTCAGTTTCTGTCTCTGACTCTGCATTTTCAGTTCCTTCTGTAGAACTTTCTGTTGTAAATGCTATTACTGAACCAGTTCTCTGATTTTCATTGTTATCTGTAACAAGTGCTTTATTATTGTTTTGTATTTTACCGGCAACCATAAGCACAATTGTTGCAATTATAAGTCCTGCACCGAATCCGCGCATATAATATTTAAATTTCATGATTATTTACCGCCTTTATACAGATCAATAACAAGCTTGACCTCACCAATTCCAAGATTCAGCTGCTTTGCAATTTCCTTCACAGATACTCCCATTTCATTCAGCTTCAGAATTTTCTCATTACTAGACATATCAGGATCAAGCTTTTCAGCCTGTCTGTTCACTTTTCTTTTACCTTCAGAAGACTTGATTTTCTCATTATTTTTCTTGTTTAATGCAGTTAATCTTTCTTTAGCTATATCCTTTGTATCCCTGGAATCTTTTTCCTGCTGCTTTGATTCATTTACAGCATCAGTATTATTATCAGCCGGAACATAATCTGATGCCTTAACTTCAGCATGAATCTTTTCAACCTGTCTCTTGGTATTATTCGCATCTTTTACAGTAGTCTTAATCTCCTTTGCTTTTTCATTAAGCATATCATATAAAAACACTGTCTCGTTGTGATTTCTGTTGATTTCGCCAAGTACACTCTCTGCATATTCATTCATTTCAAGTATTTTGGTATTAGATATCTTATCAAGTGCTGCCTCTGTTTTTTCAGACAAACCATTAACCTGATCATCAATTATCGTATCAATCTGCTGTTTTATTTTATTCTTCTGTTCATCTGTCAAATCAGTTGATACCGTTACTTCTTTCTTATCACTCTGATCCGAAAAATTCATAACAACGCTGACTATAACGCATATTATGCCCGCTACTATCAGAAATATTTCAATTGCGTTCATTACTTCCTCCAAATATTACACCTTAACATCAAAATCCACACTGCCCTGGCCTTTTATAATAACCCTGCCATCATCTTTCTGCTTGTGTGAATGTCCTTTTTCATTGCTATATTCATTATTGCTTTTATCTTTAGCATCATAATGCCCTTTTTCATTATCAGCATTGTCCTTTTTATTAACCTGCTGAGAATGCTGTTCAACATTCTTTTCAACCTGCTGGGTTATGCCCTGCTGTTCAGTCATAGGTCTTGTTTCTGCATTGTGCTGTGCTTTAGAAACATTATTCTGCTGCTGTATCATTGCAAATTCTATCGGCTTAATAACCATATGATGCCTCCATCCAAATGAGTTCTAAATTGCAGCGCATTTAATGTCTGCTCCTTCTTTAATAAACTGGCAGTAATCATATTTCTGCTTGATGAACATACACTGATCACCAAATACCAGTTTAACTCCTACATAAACTGCATCATACACTTTGATGCACGCTCTTTTTTCTCCACCTATCTGTGTCCTTAACTCTTCAAGCTCTTTCTTCTGCTTTGTTATCTCCTGCTCAAGCATTATAAGATTACGCATAGTCTTAGTCTGAAGATCATGTTTTTCAGCATCAAGGCTTCCTTCCAGCTCCTGCTTTTTCCTGAGCACAGAAAGAATCTGATTCAGCTGGATTTTATTATTGCCCAGCTTATCAAGGCTGTTCTTTAATTCATCCACTCTTCGTTTCATTGCAGGATCAACACCAACACCAACTGTTGTATTAGTGCCCATCGCATTGCCTATTGTCTTGGCTTCTATCATATATACAGCCTTTACATCTCCACCTATTATCAGACCATTCTTTCCTGAGGCTTTTATCGTTTCCTTGGCTGTAACCTTACTATGTAATATTGAATCCGCTTCTATGCTTCCACCTGCTGATACACTTTCAGCACTCTCTATGAATTTCGAAACAATATTACCTCCAGCCTTAACCACAGCCTTCGTCATTCCCTGGATTCCTCTGTTAAATGTAATTGAACCTCCGGCAATGACCGTAGCGCCTTCAACAATTCCGCTTACAGTTATATCACCTGCCGCCTTTACAGTAAATCCTGCAATAACATTGCCTTTTATTACCACATCACCGTCATAATCTATATCACCAGTAGAATTATCAACATTAACAAGTTCCAGTACATTTGAAACAAATATCTTGTCGCCTTCTAATACCACGTGACCACTCACCTGTGATATCAGTTCATTGCCATCATCTGACTGAACAAGATTTTTTCCATATCTGAACACTACATGATTAACCTTCTTCGGCAACACTCTTCTTCCCAAAACATCAATTCCATCATCGCCTCTGTTCTCTCTGTGCAGCACAGCAACAACATCGCCTTTATTAATGTGGTTAATATTCTCAAGTGTATGGAAATCAACTGTACCATCGTCATTCATCTTAGGACGCGGTTTCAATTCTGTATTAAACTTATATTCAATATATCCGTCATGTCCGTCTCTTGGCGCAGTTCCTTCTGCAACATTATATGCCTTACCATATTCCCTGTTTTCAAGTATCTGCTCAATGCAGCTTTTATCTATGCCATTTTTAACACCGAGATACTGCAGATCTTTTACAATATCTCCAGATGTAAGCATATCTGCTCCTACAAAAGGAGGATAAAAAACTGCTTCAACTCTCATACAGTCTGCACTCATATGGTAATCACCAAATTCTGCATATGGATGAACTGTCTCATCAGATACCTTAACCTCTGTTTCTGTATTACAGCCCGTCTTTACAGCCTGTCCCAGCTTTACAGTGTCACAATTTATCTTCTTCTTATCAATGTAATATAATACATCATCAATACTTACCGGTCTGTTACCATCCTTTGGAGGGAAAACCTTAAAATACAGTCCGTCTTGTCTGGCATCAAATTGAAAATATCCAGTCCTGCAGTTATCTATCATGCCATAATCCCCCTTTTGCAATTATATATTATAAAGAAAATACATAATCTCCTAATATTTTTTTCATCTTATTAAGTGCTTTGGTGTGAAGCTGTGATACTCTTGATTCAGAAACCTCAAGTGTAAGGCTTATTTCTTTTAATGTCATCTCTTCATAGTAATACAAGACAACAACACTCCGCTCTTTTTCTGTCAGTGAATCAATTGCCTTAACCATCATTTTCTTAAGTTCTTCTTTTTCTATGGCATCCTCTGGCTGGTCAAAATGCGAATTGCCAACCGATTCCATTTTAACTTCACTTCCAGCCTCTGTATATTCATCAAGTGATATAAGATTAGATGCCTTCATCTTTCCCTGCCAGTCTGACAATTCATCCTGTGTTATTCCCAGCTCTGCAGCAAGTTCTTCATCACTTGCAATATGTCCTGTCTCACTCTCAATCTTAGCCATTGCAGCTTCTATCCGTTTCTGCTTCTGTCTTAAAGATCTTGGAATCCAGTCCATTTTCCTTATCTGGTCGAGAATTGCACCTCTTATTCTTAAACTCGCATATGTCTCAAACTTAACATTCTTGCCATAATCAAACTTATCAATCGCATCTATAAGTCCGAATATTCCATAACCGACAAGATCATCATATTCCACATTATATCCCAGATACATGTTAAGTCTGCCAGCAACCAGCTTAACAAGCTGTGCATACTCAACTATCAATTCATCCCTGTACTCATTGCTACGGGTAGATATGTAATTCTTCCACAGTTTATCTCTGCCTGCCTCATCCATGGTCAGTGCCCCCAAAATAATAAAATATGTAAAAATAATAACATAAATCTGGCTTATGCGCCACTATTATTCTTCATCTGCTGTTTCTTGTTCTTCTGTCTGTTCCTGTTCTTCCTCTTGTACTGTATTTTCTTTATCCTCTTTATTCTGTACAACTTTATTAAGTGCAAATCTGATAAGTACTCCGCATATATAAAAGCCAACCATAACGGCTATCAGTATCCACATAAAATTAACCAGTGAATATCTATGTACAATCATGATAACACTGGTTATAAATCCTGCCAGCAATGTAATCAAAGCTGGCACATTTCTGAATTTATTCATAAAGCCTCCATTTATCCAATCAGCATATCCATAGTTATAAATTATATAGCCTTCTGTGGTTTACCTACTGCCTTTATAACATAATCGCCTGTTTCTGAATAAAACTCTACTGTTCTACCAAAGTTCTCACCACAATCCTGTGCCAGAATTCTTATATTGAGACTTTTTAATTTTTGTTTTACCGCAATTACATTGCGTTCCCCAACTCTTAAAGCTTCATTATTGGTCCTGTTAGCAAACATCTGCGCACCGCCGGCTATCTTAGCCACAAGTCTGCTGTCATTAGCTCCTAAAGATTTCATCTGTTTAATCAGTTCATCAATACCAGTATCGGCAAATTTAGCAATATTGGAATTATTCCTGAACTGGGTACTATCCGGCAACATACAGTGAAGCAGTCCGCTCACTTTAGTTACCGGATCATATAATGCAACTCCTACACATGAACCTAATCCCAATGTAGTAAGAGAATCAGGACATTTGCACACCTTTAAATCAGCCATGCCTACCTTTATCATATTTCCCATAATCATAACTCTTTCAAAAATATCCTACACACCTAACGACTCTAACAACTTGTCATATGAATTAAGTTCAGGAATCATAAGGAAATATCCATTAACAAAATCCAGTTCTCCAAACTGTGACTGTATAAGTAAAAGTTTATCTCCATATTTACCAAATTCAGAAGCTGGTACACTAAGCAATGCACCTATCATGTCAATTGTCATCTCAGGAACAGTTGATATCATCTTAAGATTAGTAAGCTTGGAAATCGCTGTAAGATATGAACCTGAAACAATATTTCCAATCTCATTAAGAGCTGACATATCCATATCGGTAAAATCTGCTCCTTCTTCAACTCCATCTTCCTTATCTCTCATCATAAGAGTATTGACAAGATGATGTGCTGATCTTGTGTCAAAAAGGAACATCATCATTCCTTCCACATCACCTTCAAATCCTAACATAATACCAACTACTGTCTGATCCTCAGCCCCCATAACATCCGATATTTCATTAAACGGTACAAGTGCAACCTTAGGAACAGACATATCCATTTTCTGGTTAAGCATCTGTGATAATGCTGTAGTAGCATTACCAGCACCAATATTGCCTATTTCCCTAAGAACATCATACTGCATATCATCAAGCTGATTCAAATTGATTTTCGACATACCTTCACCTCTTACATTAATTATTCTCTACAACAAGACTTACAATGTCCAGAAGTGAAATAAGTTCCCCATCTTTCTTTCCAATTGCATTGATATAATTAGCTGCTGCATCATCACTTGTTGCTCTGCTGACTCTTTCTATATCTTCACTTTCAAGGGTAACAACTTCTTTAACCTGATCTACAATCACACCAATAGAAGCACCCTCTACTTTTACAATTATGAATCTTGTCTTATCTGTTAATTCATCATCTGCAAGTCCCAATTTAAGACGCATGCTCATTATAGGACATATCTCACCTCTTAAGTTAATAACACCCTTATAATATGGCTGTGTCTTAGGTACTCTTGTTATATTCTGGCTTCTTACAATGTTGTCAATATATTTAATATCTATTCCGTACTGTTCATTTCCTATCTTAACAACAATATACTGTACAGAAGTCGTTGATTCTGAATTCTTATCTTCTATAGCATTAACATTCTCCATTATCCATTCCTCCTCTATACAAGTGTATTGGCATCAATAATAAGCGCAACTGAACCATCTCCAAGAATTGTAGCTCCACTTATCATTCTGTTAATATTAATGTATTTACCAAGTGACTTAATAACAATTTCCATCTGGCCAATGAGATTATCAACTACAAGACCTGCCAGCTTGTCTCCCTTTCTGACAATTACAATAACAATATTATCAGACTCCTCAGGTTCACCAGGTACATCAAGAAGTTCTCTTAATCTTATAAGCGGAATTACATTTCCTCTGAGATTAATAACTTCCTTAGCATGAACATACTTGATTTCGCTTACAGGTACATCTTCAATGGTCTCAATTGAGCCAAGTGCTATTGCATACTTTTCTTCGCCAACCTTAACCATAAGTGCCTGGATAATAGCAAGTGTAAGAGGAAGTCTTATGCTGAATGTACTTCCTTCACCATATGTAGTCTTAACTTCAACATCTCCGCCAAGAGCTTCAATCTTAGACTTAACAACATCAAGTCCAACACCTCTTCCTGATACATCTGTAACCTTATCAGATGTTGAGAAACTTGGCTTAAACAGAAGATCAATAGCTTCTTTCTCTGTAAGTGCATCTGCCTGTTCCTGAGTAAGGTTTCCCTTCTCAACAGCTTTCTGCTTAACCTTTTCTACATCAATACCATTACCATCATCTCTTACTTCGATAACAACATTGTTACCCTCCTGATAAGCATCAAGCCAGATAGAACCAACTTCAGGCTTGCCTCTCTCTGCTCTTACTTCTGCACTCTCAAGACCGTGGTCAGCAGAATTTCTTAACAGATGCATGATAGGATCACCAATCTCATCAATAACTGTTCTATCGAGCTCTGTCTCTTCACCTGACATATAAAGTTCCATCTTCTTGCCAAGCTTCTTATTAAGGTCTCTTATCATTCTAGGATACTTTGCAAATACACTCTCGATAGGCATCATTCTAACCTTCATTACTGACTCATGAAGGTTAGTTGTTACTCTCTCAAGATACTCTATCTGTTCACCAAATTTCTGATTAACAGATGCAGCTCCGCCATCCTCTGCCACACTGGCTGACACAAGTCCGTTCTTTGCTATAATAAGCTCACTGACAAGATTCATAAGTACATCAAGCTTTTCAATATCAACTCGTACTGTATGGCTTACTGTCTTGCCTGACTTGTTATTATTAGTGGCTGGAGCCTGCTTCTTTGCTGCAGCAGCCGGCTTTGTATCTGGCTTAGCCTTCTTTTCTTCCTGCTTTGGCTCTTCTTTCTCTTCTTCCTTTTCCTCTTCTTCTGCAAAAGGAGTCGTTATAGCTTCACCTGAAACATCCTTGATTTCTGATACATTCTTGATTATTCCGATAATAGAATCATAACTCTCTTCAGTAACAACAACTATGCTGAAGTCAAGTTCGAACTTCTCATCCTCAATATCCTGTGCTGAAGGTTCTGACTTAATAATATCACAGTGTCCTTCAAGATTCTTAAATACAAGAAATGCTCTTGCAGCCTTAAGAATACAATTTTCATCGACACTTACCTTAATAATGAACACATTCATTTTCTTCTCAAGTGCTTCATTAACAGCATTCTTTTCAAAATCAGCAAACACCATGTTGTTATATTTAGCATATGAGCCATCCCCGGCTTCAACATTTTCTTCTTTCTTTTCCTGTGCAGGAGCCTCTTCCTTCTTAGGTTCTTCTGGAAGTGCGCCTTTATCCTCATTATTAACAATAAATGAGTTAAGTGCCTTAATTATAGGCTCATTATCATCTGTTCCCTCATCTGATGTTTCCTGAATGTTATTAACATACTGTTCAAGTGCATCAAGACACTGGAATAAAACATCAACCATTCTTGAGTCTACTTTAATATTGCCATTACGGACTTCTGAGAATACATTCTCCATATCATGTGTAAGGTTCTGCATCCTCTTATATCCCATAGTACCAGCCATACCCTTAAGGGAATGCGCTGCTCTGAATATTTCATTAATAGTATCACTGTTATCTGGTTCTTTTTCAAGAATCATAATGCCATCACTTAAGTTCTGTAAATGTTCATTAGATTCATCAATAAATATCTCTAAATACTGGCTTACATCCATTTTAAGATACCCCCACATTCTTCGTTATAGTTTCTGCAATTTTATTAAGAGGAACAACCTCATCAACAAGTCCTGTCTGTGCAATAGCCTTAGGCATGCCATACACAACACAGCTTTCTTCGTTCTGTGCAATAACATGGATTTTCTTTTTACCTGCTGAAAGAGCTTTAATTCCTTCTGTACCATCAGCTCCCATTCCGGTAAGCACTACGCATGTGATTTCATCATAATTGCTTTCTACTAATGACTTATACATCACATTCGCGCATGGTCTTAATCCGTCAATAGGTGGTTCTTCACTAAGTTTCAGCACATAATCTGTGCCTTTTCTTACAACCCTTATATGCTTTCCACCCGGTGCTATATATACACAACCCTTCTGGATAACATCTCCTTCTGCACCTTCTTTAACCTTAATATCACTTATTTCATTAAGGCGTGCTGCAAGTGACGCTGTAAATCCAGCCGGCATATGCTGTACTAATACCACACCAGCATCCAGATTCTTAGGAAGCATTGGTATTACCTGTTGTAATGATTTAGGTCCTCCGGTTGAGCATGCAAGTGCTACAACCTTCTTAGTTCCACTTTTAATATTAGTAAACTTTGCAGGGTCTACCTTCGGTGGAAGTGTATCATTAATCTCATTCCTTCTTCTTAAGGCAGATATTGCATCATTAGATGCCTTTTTATCTGGTGAAAGTCTGCTTGTTAATGATGATGTAGTCTTGATACCTGAAGCAGTCCTGCTGCCTGACGGTATTGTCCTGCCAGTTGTTGATTTTGTTCTTTCAACTGAAGCCCTTGAACTTGTGGCAACATTAAGCATATCATGGATACGCTTTTTAAAATCATCGCCCTTGGTTTCAAAATAATTCTCCGGCTTGGTAACAAAATCAAAAGCTCCATATTCCAGAGCTTGAATAGTCTCTTTAGCACCCTGCTTTGCAACTGTGCTGACAACTATAACAGTCTGTTCAATATGATTCTTCTGCAGCTTCTGCAACAATTCAAGTCCGTTCATCTTAGGCATATTAATGTCAAGAATAATCGCACTATACAGATTAGGATTAGATACAATCATATCAAAGCCTTCAAGTCCGTCTTTTGCAATCGCAGCAACCTCATACTCATTACCTTCATTTATTATATCAGATATAACCCTTCTCATGAGTGCAGAGTCATCTATTACAAGAATTTTTTTTGCCATTCTACATTCCCCTCTCTTTCTGCCTCATCAGCCTTTGTTGTTCAAAGACATATTTGACAATATCTTCTGTATCCTCCCGTTTGATATTAATAAACTGGAGTCTGTTATCAAATATATTCTCATCATTACTTTTTCTGAAAGAAAGCACAATCTTGGCAGGCAGATTCATATCTTTTTTTCTGCCTCCTGTAGTAATTGAAAATTTCACGCCTACAACGGTGTCCTTTTCATACTGCTTGTTCATAAAAAGTCTTGTTCCGCCTCCGCTTATATCAATTATTACACCTTTTTCTTCTGGCATTTCAAGTTCTTCCGGCAGTTTTCCTGTCTTGTTAAAATGTTCCAGTTCATCTTCATTAATCATGGTAACGCCAGCTTCTATGGCGCATTCCAGTCTGTAATATTCTCTTCTCTGGAATTTCTTAAGAGGAGTTTCCAGCTTTAATTCCATGGTGAAAATATTGCCTTCTTTTCCTCTGGAAGATATTACGCAGTCGGCCTTATACACATTTTTACCTGAATAAAAATATGCCTCTATCTCCATGCCTACTTCAAGGACAATCAGTTTTCCTTTATTAACAGGCATTGTACACACAATACAGTCTTCCTTAATATCCATTATCTGGCTTAAGAATTGTTCTCTTGGACTGCTTTCTTCTTTTAACCGCGTATTCTTTTTATACGCTTCAACTTTTCCTCCGACAACAAGCGGTTCAAACATGCATCCACCTCATTTATCATAAGTTTTTAGCAAAAACAGATTTAAGATATCCTCGAATTCCTCTTTTCTGAGGTGGAATATCAGTTCCTTCGTTCATAATTTTCTCAGCAATTTCTTCAAAATGTTTTGAAGAAGCCGAAGCTGGATAAATTATTGATACAGGCTTCTGCTTCATAACAGCCTTGACAATATTATTATCCATTGGGATTATGCCTAAATATGTCATATCAATATCAAGGAATTTCGATACAACCATATTAAGCTTCTCATAGAGATTACGTCCTTCGCTTTCCGTTGACACCCTGTTTGCTATCATTTTGATAGAAACATCTTCTCTTCTGAAATTATCATTCATGCTTAATGCCTTGAGCAGCGCATACGAATCCGTAATAGATGTAGGCTCTGGTGTTGTGACTATGATTGTCTCAGGGCTTGCAACAAGAAATTCCATAACCGTAGGCGAAATTCCAGCTCCAGTATCAATTATTATCACATCCGCCATGTTTTCTAACTCTGACATCTTATTAACCAGTCTTTTTACCTGCTCCTTATCAGGATTAACAAGTTTAGCTATTCCGGAACCACCTGAAATAAACTTAATCCCTTCTGGTCCTTCCGTTATAATCTCGCTTATTTCTCTTCCGGAAACCATCAGATCACTGAGGTTATATTTCGGAATAACGCCAAACATAACCTCTATGTTAGCCAGTCCGAAATCAGCATCAAGAATTATAACCTTCTTGCCCATTTTGGTAAACTGCACCGCAAGATTAATTGAAACGCTCGATTTACCGACACCGCCTTTTCCACTTGTAACTGCGATAACTCTGGCATTGCTCAGGTCCTTCTGGTTCTGTTTTTTAATTATATTGCGGAGATTTTCTGCCTGATCCATCACGAGTTACCTCCCAATAATAATTTAGCAAGCCCCTGTTCATTAATAACCTCAATATCATTAGGAACATTCTGTCCCGATGTAGTGTATGAAAGAGGAGCATCTGTATATAGTTTCATGTTAAGCATATTTCCAAGACAGCATGTTTCATCAAGCTTGGTAAATATCAGTGACCAGTTATCAATATGCTTATACTTGTCTGCAATATTCTTAAGGTCTTTATATTTAGTAGTAACACTGAGTGTAAGATATATTTCAAAATCAAACTCATCTGCTCTCGCCTCAACCTCAGATATAAGTTTTTCCAATTCCTCCATCTGTTCTTCAGACTTATGGGATCTTCCTGCTGTATCAACAAGTATAAGTTCATAATTTTTAAATTCATTAAGACATTCATCCATCTCATCTGGGGAATATGCCACATTTACCGGGCAGTCTATAATTGATGCATATGTATTAAGCTGTTCTACTGCCGCAATTCTGTAAGTATCAGATGTAATAAATGCAACCTTTGTTTCCTTTTCAAGCTTAAAATGTGATGCTATCTTGGCTATAGTTGTAGTCTTTCCAACACCTGTAGGACCTATGAAAAAAATAACCTTTGGCTTTTCTCCCAGCGAAATAGTTTTGGGTTCTCCAAGCTTAAGTATAATCTTCTGGTATACAGCCGCAAGTATACTGTCAATGTTCGACTCCTTCTTCAGAGAGGACTCAATATCTGCTATTATTTCATCAGCATATTTTGAATCCACTTCATTATCAACCATTTTCTTACATATGAGCTGCAAAAACTTATAGTTAGCATTCTCGCGCTCTTTTACTATCTGCTTGCCGGAATCTGCTGCCGTATCGCTGCCTTTCGTATCCTGATGATGTACCTCATTCTTTTTATTAGCCGTAGCAGATGTTATCTGGTTTTCCAGCAGAGAATGTAATGAATCAAGCTTCTTTTCAATATTGGCAGCATTGCCATTAACATCTATCTTTTCATCTGCAACAAGATTAATAACCGACTTGGAATCTGTAATATTCTTCATATTACCAGAAGCATTATCAGTTGCATTTTTATTATTAAAAGTAGGCTTCTTGTTGTTAATACCATTAATAAATTCTTTTTCTTCCAGTGCTGCTGTAACTTCAACAACATCCTTCTTAAATAAACGGAATATTCCTCTCTGTTTTAATGTCTTGACATTAAGTACAACTGCCCCGCTTCCTAACTCTTCCTTTGCCTTTAATATAGCTTCTGTCTCTGTATCTGCCTGAAATTTCTTAACTATCATTTACGCTGTCACCATCCCAACTGATTGTAATTCAACATTTGATTCAACTTCATTATATGAAATCACAATAATGTCTTTATAATAGTCCTTTGCAAGATTTCTGAAATACATTCTTACAATAGGCGATGTAATAACTATAGGATTCTTTCCCATATCTTCTAATTTCTTAAGTTCGTTTCCAAGAGATTCAATTATCTTCTTGCTTCTCTCCGGATCAAGTGATAAATACGAACCCTGCTCTGTATTCTTGACCGAATTCATAATTTCCTGTTCAATTGATGGATCAACAGTAACAACATTTGTCACTTCACCGACTGGGAAATACTTGCTTGAAATAGCTCTCTTCAATGCCTGTCTTACATATTCAGTCAGTATGTCAGGATCTCTTGTAACAGCTGCATGGTCTGCCAGTGTTTCAAATATTGTAACAAGATCCCTTATAGATATTCCTTCCTCTAAGAGATTCTGAAGTACCTTCTGTATCTCACCAACTCCCATAAGCTTAGGAACAAGCTCATCAATAAGAGTTGTATTGTTATCTTTAATATTATTAATAAGATTCTGCACATCCTGTCTTGTAAGAAGTTCTGCTATATGCTGTCTTATAACTTCTGTAAGATGTGTTGCTATAATTGATGGTGGATCAACAACCGTATATCCAAGCGATTCCGCCCTTTCTCTCTGGCTCTCTGTTATCCATATAGCCGGAAGATGAAAAGATGGTTCAAATGTAGGTATACCCGTTATCTCTTCTTCAACATATCCAGGATTCATAGCCATATAATGGTCGAAAAGTATCTCACCTTCACTGACCTGGATACCCTTAATTTTAATAACATACTGATTAGGATTAAGCTGAATATTATCCCTCAGTCTTATAATAGGTACAACCGCTCCAAGTTCCAAAGCAATCTGTCTTCTTATCATAACTACTCTGTCTAGCAGATCACCGCCCTGATTGACATCGGCAAGTGGAATAATTCCATATCCAAATTCCAGTTCAATAGGATCAACATTAAGTAAAGAAACAACATTCTCTGGTTTTCTTATTTCTGAAGCTTCTGTCTCTTCCTGTTCAGCACTCTCTTCTATTGCTGTCTCTCCTGCCTTAGCACTGAGCTTTCTGCTATAAATTATAAGTGCCATACCCAATGGGATAAAAATATACCATGGAAGAGGTGTTGTTACTCCCAGAAGAATAAGTGCTGCACCAACCATAAGAAGTACCCTGTCCATTGAGAAAAGCTGTCCGACAATCTCATCTCCAAGCTCACCATCACTTGAAGCCTTAGTAACAAGAATACCTGTTGCTAAAGAAATAAGAAGCGAAGGTATCTGTGAACACAAACCATCACCAATTGTAAGAATAGTATACTTAGATAAAGCATCATTAATTGACAATCCGCCGTACACCATACCCATAACGATACCGCCAACAAGGTTGATACCAGTAATTATAAGACCGGCTGTAGCATCTCCCTTAACATACTTGGTAGCACCATCCATAGAACCGAAAAAGCTGTTTTCCTGCTGCAGCTTTTTTCTTCTTTCTGCTGCTTCCTTATCAGTAATAGCACCTGTATTAAGATCCGAATCAATAGCCATCTGTTTTCCAGCCATAGCATCAAGTGTAAATCTTGCAGTTACCTCAGCAACTCGTTCAGAACCCTTATTAATAACAATAAACTGAATAATAATAAGAATAATAAATATGATAATACCAATGACAAGATTACCGCTGCCAACAAACTTACCAAATGTATCAACAACCTTACCAGCATAACCATTCTTTAATATAAGCTTAGTCGATGATACATTAAGAGAAATTCTGAAAATTGTTGTAAATAAAAGCATTGTAGGAAAAGATGCCATATCCAGAACTTCTTTAGCAAACAATGAATTAAAAAGTACGACAAGTGCAACCAGAATGTTAACTGCAAGTAAAATATCAAGCAGCCATGATGGAATTGAAATAATGAAGAATAAAACCGCTGCAAGAAGGTATATTCCGATAAACAGGTCATTTTTCTTGATCTTCATTATTTCTCTCCTTTCAATTTAGTCATTATTTTATATCATATCACATATTTCGACTATTATCTATTATTTGCGCGTAAAACAGATGCAAGAATTTCAGCAACCGCATAATATAATTCAGGAGGAATTTCTGTTCCTATATCTACATTATGATACAAAATTCTCGCTAACGGCTTGTTTTCAACAATTGCGATATTATACTCTTTAGCTTTATCTTTTATCTGGAAAGCCAGATAATCCGCTCCTTTTGCAATAACCACAGGTGCTTTTCCCTCATCAGGTTCATATTTCAACGCAACGGCAAAATGTGTAGGATTAGTTATGACCACATCCGCTTCAGGAAGCTGCTGCATCATTCTTCTTCTTGAGATTTCCTGCATTTTACGTCTTATCTGACCTTTAACCTGCGGATCTCCTTCTGCATTCTTGAATTCATCCTTGACTTCCTGCTTAGTCATCATGTTATCATTTTTAAACTTATGTCTCTGATATAAAAGGTCAACAAATCCAACTACAAGAAATACTGCACTTATCTGGATTCCCAGATTAATAATTATATTACCAACTGTCGACAGTGCTGTATAAAGTGTAACATCATAAAATGTAAGAAGAATGTTCATATTCTTCTTTACACAGTTATACACCATAACAACAATAATTGACATCATTGCTATAGCTTTTAAAAGTTCAAAGAGCTGTCTTACAGAAAAAATTCTCTTAAATCCATTCAGCGGATTAATTTTACTGGCTTTAGGTGCTAAGGGTTTTGCCGTAACCATCCATCTCTGCTGTAATGCATTCCCAAGAATGGCAATAATTACTGCAATAATAAGAATGGGTATAACCGCATTTAAAATAATGGTAAAAGACTGCTGCACAATACTTGCAGCCATATTAATAGTCAGTCCTCTGGAACTGTCACTGATAACCTTCTCCATAAGCCCATATATGGTCTTAAATGAATCTATCAACTTGGTTCCAAGACTGCCTACATAAACTTTAAGAATTATAAATAACGCCATAAGTGATACAGCAGTTATAATCTCTTTACTTTTGGCAACCTGTCCTTCTTTTCTTACATCATCCAGTTTCTTACTGGTAGCCGGCTCAGTTTTTTCACCTCCAGGCCCGTCTTTAGCGAACAACTGGAGATTCATATAAAGTAATGTATCCTGCACTAGCTCATACTCCTTACTAACATTGCAAACATTCTTTCAATCTCATCCAGAATAAAATTAGAAACTGAAGGAAGCATTGAAATTGTAAACAATATAACAAATATACCAACAAAAATCTTTAACTGCATACCAACAACGAACATATTCATCTGTGGTGAAACCTTTGCAAGAATAGCAAGTATACAATTAAGCATAAGTATAGCTGCAAATACCGGCAGTGCTATTCTGAATCCAATAACAAAAAAATCAGACATAAAGCCAATAATGCCAGTATAGATACCAGCACCAAATTTCACACCGCCAATAGGAATAACTCTGTATGTCTCTATAATCGCCGAAACAAGATACTGATGCATTCCCGATATAATAAGTAACAGCATCATCATATAATAATAGAAATTCCCCATAATTCCGACCTGCATTCTGGTTGTCGGATCATAAAGCTGTGCCATCGAAATACCAATATCCATATCTATTATTTTTCCAGAAAACATAATAATCTGGACACAGAAAGATGATACTGCACCAAGAAGTATTCCAACTATAACCTCCTGGACAACAATAATAGCATATTCTATCATTCCGTTATACTCTACTGACATATCAGGGAATAATGAATATACCATAATCGCAAGACAGAATGAGAATCCAATCTTTACCCTGTTAGGTACATTTGCCATATTAAAAAAAGGCGCAGCAAATACAAAAGATGCCAGCCTTATTAATATCAAAACAAATAGTTCAAATTGTGCTAAAGCAAAAGTAAAATTCATAACACACAATACCTGCCATCAAACATACTGACTAAAGCTACCCCAAAGCATCTGCATAAATGAAACTATCTCATTAAGCAGCCAGTTTCCCATAATCATAAGCGCAATCATAATAGCAATAAGCTTTGGAACAAAAGTAAGTGTCTGTTCCTGAATTGACGTGAGAGTCTGAAATAAACTGATTATAAGTCCCACTATCATAGAAACAAGCAAAAGAGGTACAGATGTCTTGACTATAACCCATATTGTCTGTCGTGCAATTGTCACAACCTGTCCAGCATCCATGTCATTTCCTCCTATCTTACTTAAATGTCGTTATAAGATTGCCAATTATAAGATTCCATCCGTCTGCCATAACAAAAAGCAGAATCTTAAATGGAGCCGAAATCGTAGTCGGCGGCAGCATCATCATACCCATTGACATAAGTGTTGAAGATACAACCATATCAATAATAATAAACGGTATATAAATAAGAAATCCTATAATAAAAGCAATTCTTAATTCACTTATAATAAACGACGGTACAAGAACTGTCATAGAAATATCATCTTCAGATGTAACAGAACCTTCCTCATATCCCGCTATCTTAAAAAAAGTATCAAGATCCTTGGTAGATGTCTGCTTTAACATAAATGTTTTTAAAGGCTTAACGCCTGTTTGATATGCCTCTTCTACCGATATCTCATTATTGGACAACGGTTTTAAAGCACTGTTATAAATCTCTGTAAATGTAGGTGACATTACAAAAAAGGTCAAAAATAAAGACAGACCTATGATAACCTGATTAGGCGGCACCGTCTGCGTTCCTATAGCTGCCCTTGTAAAGTGCAGAACTATAACAATTCGCGTAAACGATGTAAGCATAATAAGAATCGACGGTGCTAATGATATAACAGTAAGCACCAGCAACATCTGCAAAACACTGGCCATATCATTGCCATCACCTGTAGATATACCAATATTAATCAGGCTGTTTCCTGAAGTACTGTCTGTATCTGCCGCCATTACCCTGTATGTAAGCATTGTAATAACTGCAAAAAATACTCCTACACCTAATGATATTACCGCTAATGCCTTTCTGTGCTTTCCAATCCACCGTAACATAAACTTTCTGTCCCTACCTAACTAATTATCCGGTTTGTCTTTCTTAAACTTCTCAAGTATTGTCTTAAAACCTTCGGTATTAATCATTCTTGATTCTGACGAATATGTCAGTTCATCTTCATTAACCTCGCATAAGAAGGTCATAGTATCTTTGCAGACTGCAACAGCAAAACACTTGCTGCCAATCTTAACAATCTGAATATACTTTGAATTAGTCACCCTCATAGTCTCAAGTATCTGGATGTTACTGCCTGCCATTTTATTCTTCTGCATGCTGCCAGCCCATCTTGTAGCAAAATATGTAAGTGCTAATACAAATATAAAAATAACGAGAAGCGTAAGCAACTGAGCAAACGCTTCCCATCTACTATTCAATCCTGCTAAAACAAACATTATTATCCAACAACCTTCTGAACAGCCTCAATAACACGGTCAGCCTGAAATGGCTTAACGATAAAGTCCTTAGCACCAGACTGTATAGATTCAATAACCATTGCCTGCTGTCCCATTGCAGAACACATAATAACTGATGCTGAAGGATCTGATGCCTTAATCTTCTTAAGAGCCTCAATACCATCCATCTCTGGCATTGTTATATCCATAAGTACAAGATCTGGCTTTAATTCAGCATACTTTTCTACTGCCTTTGCGCCATTCTCTGCTTCACCTGCAACATTGTATCCATTCTTTGTGAGAATATCCTTAATCATCATTCTCATGAATGCAGCATCATCACAAATCAAAATATTCTTTGCCATAAATTTCTCCTATCCGAAAAAACAAATTTTTCACAAAAATCATTCTAGTGTATTATACAACAAATATTACAATTTTCCTACTGCTTTTTTACAATTTTTAGAAAGTTGTAATAATTTATTTGATAATCTCTGTTATACGAACACCAAAACTCTCCTCAATAACAACTACTTCGCCCTTGGCAACATACTTTCCATTAACAAGAACATCCACAGATTCTCCTGCAATCTTATTAAGTTCAACGATTGTTCCTGGTGCAAATTCAAGGATATCCTTGATTGATTTGGTAGTTCTTCCAAGTTCTACAGTTACCTCAAGAGGTACATCCTTAATCAGTTCAATGTTTTCCTTCTGTGAAAGAGGATTAACATCTGTAGCAAAAGGCTGGAATGCTGCTGGCGCAACATTAACATCCTGTGGCTGTGCATAACCTTGCATTGACATTCCCTGCATCGGCATTGCCTGTCCCATCATACCCTGCATTGGCATTCCATATCCATACGGCATGCCCTGCATTGGCATTCCCTGCTGCATAGCCATTCCCTGTTGTGGCATTGCCTGTCCCATCATACCTGCCTGCTGCATATTCATGTCAGGCTGTTGTACCGGCTGGGCCTGTTGTGCCGGTTGTTGTACAGGTGCCTGCGACGCCGGCTGTGGTTCTGGCTGTGGCTGCGAATTGCTGCTGTCATCTGATGATGGCATAAACATATTTAATAATTCCTGTGCAAACTCTATAGGATACAACTGCATAATCTCACTATCAATGAGATCACCAATCTGCATTTTAAATGCAACCATAACGAAAGGCTTATTAAGAAATACTGGCATTCCTTCATCCAGCTCATTATATGTTTCTACAAGATTGGCAACAGGAGGACTTATATCTATCTTTCTGTTAAACATTGAAGACATAGATGTTGCCGCTGAACCCATCATCTGATTCATTGCCTCACCTATTGCACTCAGATGTAACTCTGAAAGCGGTTCATCAGGATTAGCTGTTCCTGTGCCCCCCATCATAAGGTCTGTGATAATCTTAACATCATTTTCCTTAAGAATAAGTACATTATTTCCATCAAGACCTTCTTTATATGAAATCTGCAACATAACGCATGGTCTGTCATATTTTCTTGACAAATCATCCCATGTTGCAACTTCTACTTTTGGAGTTGTAATATTAACTTTCTGAGAAAGAAGCGAACTAAGTGTTGTAGCTGCTGTTCCCATGCTTATATTAGATATTTCTCCAACAGCATCTTTTTCTGATTCTGTAAGCACAAAGCTATCCTCTGCCAAGTTGTTATCCGATGTGTCAGTTGCAGTAGCTGTATCTGTTGTTTCAGCATCATCTCCTCCTGCCCCCATTCCACTAAGAAGTGCATTTATCTCGTCCTGGGATAACATTCCATCCATTCTTATTCACTCTCCTCTCTGATTACTTCTGTAACTCTTACTGCATATTTATCTTCATAATATCCTGGAAGAGCCTTAAACTTCTTAATATTTCCCACAAACACTTCCAGTTCCTGATCGACTTTTCTATCAATCCTTATTATATCTCCAATCTGAAGATTAACAAAATCTGAAACATTGATTTTAGATGTACCAAGCACTGCTTTTACGGGAATCATTGCTTTATCAATTACCGTTTCGATTGCCTCTTCATATGTATTAGAATCTTTCTCCTGCATATTAGAAAACCAGTATTTAGTGTTCAGCTTGTCCATTACAGGTTCCAATGTAGCAAATGGAAGACATATATTCACAAGGCCCTCAACTTCACCAATCTTTAAATTAATCGTCACTATAGCAATTGTCTCACTCGGTGAGATAATCTGGGCAAATTGTGAATTAGTTTCAATTCTTTCCAGTCTCGGATTAACCTTAACAACATTCTCCCACGGTTCCTGCATAAGATTAACACAGACCGTAAATATTCTTTCCAATATAGAAAGCTCTATTTCTGAAAAATCTCTTTCTTTATCAAGTGAATTACCTGCACCACCAAGCAGTCTGTCCACAATGGCAAATCCAAGATTAGAAGCCATTTCCATAATTATATTGCCTGACAGTGGCTGCATTCCTACAACTCCAAGCAATACAGGATTAGAAAGTGCATTAGAAAATTCTGAATATATAACAACTTCTGAGTTGACAACATCAACACTCACCGATTTTCTAAGGTAAGCAGGAAGATTAGTTGCCAGAAGTCTTCCAAAATGTTCAAATATAATCTCAAGAGTTCTTAAATGTTCTTTAGAAAACTTGGAAGGTCTTGCAAAGTCATAATTCTTAACCTGCTTTTCCTCCGTATTCTTCATTTCATCAACATCTAATTCTCCGCTGCTGAGAGCTTTCAAGAGGTTATCAATTTCACTCTGTGAAAGAACCTCTCCCATCTTCCTCACCTCCTTTAGTATTCATTATATATATCATCATTACTGAATAACCATATTAACAAGAACAGATTCAATAGTTTCTGTCTTAAATAATTCCTGTAACTCTTTGAGAAGGTCAGCCTCTATAGTAGCCTTACTGGCACTGATTGTACTGTATGTATACTTGTTAGCCTCATTAGTAACCTTGTTAACAATTACCTTCATTCCATTATCTATTGAAGTTGATACTGTACTGTAATCCTTCGCCTTAGAATTAAGACCTATAGATACTGTAAGTACAGCATATCTTGTCTTTCCATTATCTACAAACGAAACAATAATATCCGTGCTGTCATTATTCTTTACATCAACATATTTAATGTCTTCTATACCAACGTTTCCACTTCCTGATGTATTATTAGTAAGTCCTCCACCAGCATCAAGGTCAATAATTTCAGCAACCTTGGTAATCAAAGAATTCGTCTTTTTATTAGTAGATACAAGTGAAAATGTGAGTAACACAGTAAGTATAAGATTAACCAATACAAGTGCGAGTGTTATCACATTAAGCATACTCTTTTTCATGAGTTATCCTCCTGTTAACTGTTAATTGCATTATACACTTTTATTTCAACTCTTCTGTTCTGTGCTCTTCCTTCCGGAGTTCCATTATCTGCTATAGGAACTGCATCTCCTCTTCCTGAAGATGTCATGGTCTGGTCTGAAAAGCCTTTATTAGAAACAAAGAAATCAAAAACGCTATATGCCCTGTATAAAGAAAGCATCATATTGTTAGGATAAAGTGATGTATTAATCGGCACATTATCCGTATGACCTTCTATAGTAATTACATTATCATCATACTCTATAAGTGCATCCGCCACCTTGTCAAGCAATGTAAGTGCCTGTGGTGTTAATTCAGCCTTACCTGAATCAAATAACACACCGCCATTTACATTAAGCATAACATACTTGCTGTATGCTGTAACCTCTATCTGGTCTGCCACTCCGCTTGCAGTAAGCTTATCTTTAATCTCTTCAGCCATACTTTCTGACTGTTCAAGACCTTCTTTCTCAATTTCATCATAGGCATTCTGAATATCCTGTGACATATCGCCATCATTATTCAGTCCCATATTATTATAAAAAGTACTTAAATCATTAAGCTGGCTTGCACCACTGCTTACAAGAATACCTTCTTTAGATAAGGCTGAACCACCCTGTGGAAGGACACTAAAGCTTGATGAAAGTGAAGCAGCAATCTCTTCAAACTTCTGCGAATCAACTGTAGACATCGCAAACATCAAAACGAAGAAACACAGAAGCAGGTTCATAAGATCTGAAAATGTATCTTTCCAGAGGGCCGCTGGTGGTGCATCCTCTGTTCGCTGTTTTGCCATCAGCCTTCACCTCCTCCTTGCTCAGATAATGCTGTTCTGGCAGATGGTGAAAGGAATGACTTAAGCTTTTCCTCAATAACTCTAGGGTTCTCTCCTGCCTGAATAGAAAGAAGTCCCTCAATAATAATCTCTCTAAGCTGATACTCATCATTATTCTGTAACTTAAGCTTATTAGATATAGGAACACAAATCCAGTTAGCAATCAATGAACCATAAAGAGTAGTAAGAAGCGCTACCGCCATATTAGGTCCAATGGCTGCTGAATCAGATAAGTTCTTTAACATATTAACAAGTCCAAGAAGTGTACCAATCATTCCCCATGCAGGAGCAAGTGCCGCCCAGTTGTCAAAGAAACCGATTGTACTCTTATGTCTTGTATCCAGATTAACCAGTTCTGTTTCAAGAATACCTCTTACCAGTTCAGGCTCAGTACCATCAACAATAAGAAGAATTCCCTTCTTCATAAACTCATCGTCAAGTCCCTGGGCAACCTCTTCAAGTGCCAGAAGGCCTTCCTTTCTGGCTGTATTAGAAAGCTCAATAATCTTCGCAATAACCTGTCCGTTATCAAGCTTAGGATCTTTCATAGCAATGCCAAATCCCTTAAGATGTCCGATAAATGTCTTAAATGTATACGATGTCAGCATACCCGCCAAAGAACCACCAATAGTAACCGCTATCGACGGAATATCAACAAAAGTATCCATGATTCCTTTCAGTGTAGGATTGGTTGTACTTGTTATAATACCGATAACAACCATGACAAAACCAATAATAATTCCCAATAGTGTAGCTAAATCCATAATTGCCCCTTCCAAAATTCTTATGTTCTATATATGTATCATTCAGCTTCTGTCTTAACGACATGTATATTGCCGATTATATTCCTTTTATAAGTCATTATTCTGTCAAGCACTTCATCAAGACTCTCTTTAACAACATACTTATGTCCTGTTGTAAGCGTAATAACAGTATCAGGAGTCTCTTCCATAACTTCAATAAGTTCCGCATTCAGGACAAAGTTCTTCCCATTAAGTCTCGTTACATCAATCATAATACCTCCGATACCATATATGGCATAGTACCCCCATTAAAATCAACTACATATATTAAAGCACTTCATGTCAATTATTGCAAGAAATACTTTCAAAAAACAGACAAAAACGCCCCGAAATCTTCTGATTCCGGGGCATTAACACCTAATAATTATCTCTTAAGATTAATAAGTTCCTCAAGCAATGTATCTGAAACAGTAATGATTCTTGAATTAGCCTGATATCCTCTCTGGGTTGTGATCATGTTAGTAAACTCTGATGAAAGGTCAACATTTGACATTTCGAGTACACCTGATGAAATACTTCCATCTGATGTTGTAACATCTTCACCGATACCATCAAATGTGCCTGAGTTAAGTGTTGCAGAGTAAAGGTTCTCTCCTTCTTTCTGTAAACCTTCAGGGTTAGAGAAAGTAGCAACTGCTATCTGTCCTATATTCTTAGTATCACCATTGCTGTAGCTGGCAACAATATATCCTGAATTATCAATACCAACTGATGTCATCTTACCAACAGCCTTACCTTTGCCAACTCCATCAATTCCAAGGTCACCCTTTATAGATGTCTTATCTGCATACATTGTAACGCCTGATGCACTAAGAGTAAGCACAGGACTTGTCTCGCTCTCACCAATAGTTCTAAGATCAATGTTTTCATTAGTCTGCGATAAAGTCGCATCATTAGAAAATGTAAGCTGTATATTAGCATTAGACTGATCTGCAAGACCTGTAAGTGTATTAAATGATAATGGTCCGGATGCTGTAAATGTAAGATCTGTAGGATTGCCATTCTTAGAAACCCCTACACATGTCATAGTGTACTGTGTATTATCTCCCTGTACACCGGCATAATCCAAATTAACAGTAGCCTGGAAAGAATTGCCAAGACTATCATAAAAATTAAGTGTTGTTGTAATTGTATCCTTAGAACTTGCATTAATATTTCCTGTAAAATTAACAGCAGATGTTCTCTGTGGAGATGTATAAGCAAATTCAGGGCTGTTTACATAAAGCTTTGAAACAACATCCTTAACTGCCTTACCAGTCTCATCTACCTGCCATCCCATAACATTAGCACCTGCTGATGTAACAAGAGCACCTGATTCATCAACCTTAAAGTTACCTGCTCTTGTAAAAAAAGTATTTCCTGCACTATTTACAATAAAGAAAGCGCTTCCGCCTATCTTTAAATCAAATGCATTATCTGTTCTTTCAGATGCACCCTCTGATGAAATTGCAGTAGAGATAGAACCAACAGATGAACCAAGTCCGATCTGTTTTGCATTAGTACCACCCTTACCTGATTCAGCATTAGGTCCAGATGCTGTCTGTGTTGTCTGATAAAAAACTTCTGAAAAAGTCATAGACTGCGACTTGAAAGCCACAGTATTAACATTGGCGATATTGTTACCAATAACATCCATTCTCGTCTGATGTGCCTTAAGACCTGACACAGCAGAGTACATTGATCTCATCATAATATTGTTCCTCCATATTAGTACATATGTAATATCATGAACTTCGTTCATGATCGCCATTCACCGCTCGGGATGAACATGCATGCTCCCCCTCGCTAACGCTCATTAATATCCTGATGACACCATATTGTAGAGTTTTGTTCCATCAAGCAGTCAGGAACATCAGCTTCCTTTCGGTCCAGCTAAATAATAACCGCTCCATCAATATTAGTGTAGATATTATCATCATTGTTATTCTGATCCATCGCTGTGATAACCGTTCTGTTCTTTGTATTAACTATAAATGAAAGATCATCAACTATAACGAGGGATTCTTTGATTCCTTTCGATATTGCTTTTTCGGTTCCTTCCTCAAGCCTTGTCATCTGTTCATCTGATAACTGAATATCTCTTTCATCCAGTCTTGCGCCTGCATGCTTTGAGAATTTCAATTTCTTTGATGCATCAATATCACTATCAGAAATAACCTCTTCAATTGAACGTTTCTGATTATATATATCAGCAAATGTTTTTCCATCATAAGTCTTGCTGACATTATTCTTGGAATTATCCTTGCCAATATAATCTGTCATCTGTTCAATAGAAGTAATGTTTCCATTAATCATATTATTCATCATAACGGTTACTCCTCTGTCTTAGTGTCTGAATCAGTCTTGTTATCTGTGTCAGTCTTGGTATCAGTATCTGTTTTTCCACTCCACTTATCGTAGTATGACTTATCCATAACAGTATCAAGATCTGCTATATCATAAAGCTTTCCACCGATTCCAAGATATACAGTTCCATTAATTGTCTCCCAGTAATCCACTGTTCCACCAATGAAACCATCACTATTCTGATTCGTTGTCATAATAACCTGTTTACCTACAAGATCAGACGCCATGCCCTGCAAAGTATTGGTATTCATCTCTTTAGTTGCTTCTACCTGCGTAAATGTAGCAAGCTGAGCCATATAATCAGAATTATCTGTTGGTTCAAGTGGATCCTGATTCTGCATTTCAGCTACCATAAGTTTCAAAAACTCATTAACATCAAGAGTTGTTTTATTAGCTGAACTATTATTCTTACCTGTCGAACTTATATTAGTATTAACATCATCTTTAGTAGATAATGACCCATCATTCTTAACATAAGACCAGGCTCCTATTGTACTAGCCATCTTTTTCTCCTTTCTTATTATGCTGAATATTCCACGCTGCTGTTACCATTAACAATAGCGTCCTTAGCTCTTATTTCCTCTGATGTCATATCAGATTCATCAAGTCCCTCAAGACTGCTTAAATCAAGCTTTCTATGAGATTTCTTTTCCTGCTGCGCCTGATTGGAATTATTGCCTTCAAGATTCTGTTCAGATTCAAATCCATGGCTCTGTACTGTAATCTCAACTGCTTCTACCTTAACACCCTGATTATTGAACTGTTCCTTAAGCGCTGTCATCTGATTCTCAAGTGCAGCCTTAACCTGTTCATTCTGTGCTGTAAGCTGTGCTGTAACAATTCCCTGCTTGACAGTAACTGCGACATGCACTTTACCAAGATTCTCAGGATTAAGCATAACTTCAATGCTTGAAAGCTGCTGTGTTGTCGTAACTTTAATCTGTTCAACAACCTGTCTTACAATATCAACTTCATTAACTGCGGATGTCTCATCCACAACTTCGCTGAAAGCCTTCTGAATACTTTGTGTCATATCCGATGTTATCTTTTCAATACCATCATTATTCTTGTCCTGCAAATGTGTATCAGAATCATTCTTCTTTTCATCTGTGAATGCAGCTTCGCTTTTAACTTCTGTCTTTTCTGCAATTACATCAGTAATACTTTCTTTGGTATCCTCTGTAACAGCTTTCTCATTCTGCTTATCATCCTGATAATCAGTAATTTGCTTATTTACAGGCTGTTCACTTGCAACAGCTTCATCAGAATCATTTTCAAAATCTTTAACAATATCTTTAACAGATGTTATATCAATGTTATAAGTTTCTGTAAGATTCTGTGTAACCTCATCAACAGTATTAATAATGTCTTCAAGATTAGCAACTGCAGAAGCATCAGTAAGGAATTCCAGTGAATCGCTGTTACCGCTTAATGCAATAACAAGATCAGTAACACTCTGTGGATCAAGCAGATCAACAACGCCAATGCCTAACTGTTCCATTGCATTCTCGATATCCTCATCAGAAACATCCATAGTTTCTTTAATCTTATTCTTAATATCTGAAACTGCCTGCGCTACATCTTCTTTAAGATTATCATCATTAACAGTAGTAGTATCAGAATTATTCACAACAGTTGTTTTATCCTGTTTTGCAACATTATTATCCTGCTTAACAACCGCAGTTCCTTTTGCAGTATTACCTGATACTCCAAAAGAATCTGTTTTTCCTGAATTTCTGTTCTGCAATGATGCATTCATAACCTTAGAAAAGTCTGTTCCAAAAGAATCCTGTGAATTCTGTCTGCCCGATATAGAACTGACTGCACTCACACCCTTCTGTGATATTCCCGAAATAGCCGAACTTACCATTATTCTTCCTCCTTTCCTGCATATTAGATCAGAATACTCCTAATCCTCTATGTATATCGGAGTCTCTCTTCAAAAACTTAACCCTTGCCAGGATACATAATTACAGTAAGCTTTGCTGCATATACAGGATCCATCTCTGCAAGAATAGCTGCTCTCTGTTTAGATGTCATACATAAAAGAATATCTGAAACCAGATCTGTATCTCCTGTCATTTCCTCTAAAATTGCTGCCGCACTTGCTGCATCCATCTTAGAATATGTCTCTGCCCAGTCCTTCACCTTCTGTGAATATTCAAGATCTTTTATAACCTGTTCATATATCTTAGCTGCATTTTCAGCATCAATGCTTTCATACCATGTTTTATAATTAGATATATCAGGGGCATTATCAGTATATACGACCTCCTGATCAAACTTGTCCTTCAAGTCCTGATAATACTGTGCATTATCCTCAAACACCTTAAGTCGTGCTATCTCTGCCTGCAGCTCTGCAATAGTCTCTGATGATGCATTTCCTGAATCAGTATACCTCTTAAGTTCTGCTTCCAGTTCCTTAATCCTGTCTACCGCTTCTGAAAGATTCTTATACTGGTTGCCATTTTCTTCCTTAATCTCTTCATCAGTAGGATCTGGCAAAATCTTGCTGATAACAGGAACATTCTTAAGATATGGTCTTAACATGCTTCCGACACCGCCCACATTCATCTTGATAAGCAGTGCAAATATAACAAGCCATATCGCAATTATAAGTATCGCAACAAGTATACTTACAATTTTTCCACTCTTTCCTGAATCCTCATCCAGTTCATCAACATTAACATCTTTTTTCTTAGCCATAATACTCTTTCTCCAAACAACAATTACTCATCTTTGTTATTATAGTTAAAACTTACTGTCTCGTCTATCTCTTTCATTTCCTGCGCATTTAACTCAAGTTTGAATTCGTCAAATGCTTTCTCTTTCAGCTTTTCATGAATCTTTCTGTCCTGAACAGCCTCTGTCAGCTTCTTCATTGCATTGTCAACATTTCTTTCTGCAATTCTTATTCTTACAGCCTGCTGTGTTATCTGATTCTTAATTATCTTAATAGCCTCATTGCATCTTCGCATTTCAACAATATCAATATTCTGTGTTGCAGAATCCTTTGCAAGCTGTTCATACATATTCATTCTTTTAACAAGACGCCGCATCGTATCCTGCTCTATTGATAAACGGTTATTCATTTCTGCAAATTCAGTTTTAGCCTGTGTTTCCAGTCGTTCTTTAATATTAAGAACATTCTGCATACTGTACAAAAACTTAGCCATTCACGCCTCCGTTATCTCTTAAGCTGAAGCTTTCCATTTTCAAATGCATCATAATCTGCAAATATATCTGCCAACTGTGATATTTCATCATCATAATCAAACTTTTCATCAGTCTGTTGCATAAGAAACTTATTAACAGCGTCAATCTTATAAATAGCATAATCAATATTCTTATTAGAACCACTCTTATATGCACCAATATTAATAAGATCTTCTGCCTCATTATAAGTTGCCATAACATTCTTCATACGGCCAGCCATCTGTTTATGCTGCTTGTCAACAATCTGGCTCATACATCTTGATATACTCTGTAAAACATCTATTGCCGGATAGTGATTCTTCTGACCAAGCTTTCTTGACAGCATAATATGACCATCAAGAATACTTCTTGCCGTATCAGTTATAGGCTCATTAAAATCATCACCATCAACAAGGACAGTATACAGACCTGTTATAGAACCTTTATCCGACATTCCCGCTCTTTCAAGAAGCTTAGGCATCTCACTATACACACTTGGCGGATAACCTCTGGTTACAGGCGGTTCTCCCGAAGCAAGACCTATTTCTCTCTGTGCCATGGAAAAACGTGTAAGCGAATCCATCATAAGAAGTACGTCTTTTCCCTGATCTCTGAAATATTCAGCTATTGCTGTTGCTGTCTTTGCCGCCTTATTTCGTATAAGAGCAGGCTTGTCCGATGTCGCAACAACAAGGACGCTTCGTGCCATACCCTCTGGTCCTAAATCTCTTTCAACGAATTCTCTTACCTCTCTGCCTCGCTCTCCTATAAGAGCAATGACATTAATATCAGCTTTTGTATTTCTTGCAAACATACCAAGAAGTGTACTCTTTCCCACGCCACTTCCTGCAAATATACCAATTCTCTGTCCTTTTCCTACTGTAAGCAGACCATCTACTGCCTTAACCCCCAGTGGAAGAACCTGGCTTATTATCTCTCTGTCCATAGGATCAGGCGGTGCAGCTTCAACCGGATATTCCTCTGTAAGATCAAGTTCTGAACCATCTGTAGGATTACCAAGTCCATCCAGTGTATGTCCCAATATTCCGTCGCCAACCTTAACAGTAAGCGGTTTTTCCATATTCTCTACTACGCATCCCGGTCCAATTCCATCCACCACATCAAATGGCATAAGCAATACATTAGAATCATTAAATCCGACAACCTCTGCGTATAACTCCTGACTGTTATCTGCTGAATAAATTCTGCATAAGTCATTAAGCTTAGCATCCGGCCCAACAGATTCAATTGTAAGCCCGACAATTTTAGTAACCTTACCTAACTTTTTATAGAAGGATTTCTCTGTCAATGACAAATATTTATTTTTATTAATTGCCAGCATTTCATCCTCCTTATATCCGTTAATAAATAATCCCACCGCTATACGCAGCTTAAAAGTTTAATATTCTTTATCAGATTATTAAGTTCAATATCCAGACTACAGTTAAATATTCCGGTATTAGTTTCTATCATGCACTGGTTTCTTTCAAGCGTAGCATCCTCAACTATATCAATATTAACTTCTCTTGACATAGCGCAATATATTTTCCCCTGATTATTAACAAGAAACTTATAATCATCCGGAGACACCTTTATCACATAGTCCCTGCTGCCATCAGCGTTATGCATAACATCATTAATAAGATGCAGGATAATTTCCTGATTATCTTCTGCCACAACACCAGTAACCTTTCTGAATACATCAGTAATGACTTCAACCAGTTCCGGCTCAATTGACTCCTTAAGATTATTATATTCCTGCTCAAGCTCTTTTCTTTTATTATCAAGCTCAACTTCAAGCTGTGCCTGTTTTATATTCATTTCTTCCTGCGCTTTTTCATTTCCCTCATAATAGCCGTTCTGTTTAGCCTCTTCAAATGCAGCATCTGCATTTTTATTAGCGTCCGCTATTATCTGCTCAGCCTGAAGTCTTGCTTCTTCTATTATTCTTTCAGCTTCTGCATTTGCATTTTCCAATGATGCGGCAGCCTGCTGCTCTCCCATTGCAGCATCATCTGTAAGTGCATCCGCTGTATCATCATCAGATATAAGTTCCTCAACAACATCTGCATGCAAACCATTAATAAAACCGTCTGCATCCATTTCATTATGTTTTGATTCCATTATAGCCTGAATCTTTTTCTTAATAAGGTCATTATAATCAATGACTCTCTCATCTTTATTAATTACAGAACTTCTTTTTAACAGATTAGACAATTATCTCGTCACCTCCGCCTCGTGATATTACGATTTCTGCTGAATCCTCAAGCTTTCTGATAATATTAACAATCTTCTGCTGTGCATCCTCAACATCCTTCATACGAACAGGACCCATATATTCCATATCTTCCTTAATCATAGAAGCAAGACGTGATGAAAGGTTATTAAGAATAACATTCTGTACCTCTTCAGTTGCACCCTTAAGTGCAAGTGCAAGGTCATGATTATCAACATCCCTGAGGACTCTCTGTATAGCTCTGTTATCAAGAGAAAGAATATCTTCGAATACGAACATCTTCTTACGGATTTCATCTGCAAGCTCTGGCTCTTCAACTTCAAGAGTCTCCATAATATGCTTTTCTGTTCCTCTGTCAACAGAATTAAGAATTTCAACAATTGCATCAACACCACCAACGATAGTGTAATCCTGATTAACAAGAGATGCGAGTTTTCTTTCAAGTACCTTTTCTACCTGCTTAATAACATCAGGAGAAGTTCTGTCCATCATAGCTATTCTCTTGGCAACATCTGCCTGTTTCTCTGGTGGAAGTGCAGACACAACATTAGATGCCTGCGCTGCCGGCAGATAAGAAAGTATCAACGCTATAGTCTGAGGATGCTCATCCTGTATAAAGTTAAGCAGCTGTGTTGAATCTGTCTTTCTGATAAATTCGAAAGGGCGAACCTGAAGGCTTGCAGTAAGCTTTCCGATAACATCCCTCGCCTTATCCTCTCCAAGGGCTTTTTCAAGAAGCTCCTTGGCATATGAAATACCACCCTCGGCAATATACTGCTGGGCAAGACATATTTCATAGAACTCATTAAGCACCTGTTCTTTAGTCTGAGGTGACACACTGCTTGTATTAGCTATCTCAAGTGTCAACTGTTCAATCTCTTCTTCTTTCAAATGTTTAAATATCTGGGCTGATTTCTCCGGACCAAGTGCAATAAGCAATGTCGCAGCCTTTTCAACACCATCCATCTCTCTTTCAGTACCAGCAGCCGGCTTTGGCATATGTATCATCTCCAATCATATGTAATAAACTTTTACGAATATTTCCAGTATTTATCACCAGTCATCATTAAGCCAGTTTCTAAGCAGCAATGCAACTGCCTCTGGATTTTCGTCAACAAACTTTTCAATAGCTTTCCTTGTCTCAGATTTCTCCTGAAGATCAATATCATCAACAGTAGGCTGATTCTCTTTTGTTGAAGCAAGCATTTCTTCCACAGAAAGTTCTGGTTCTTTCTCTTCTACAGTAAGTGGTCTTGCACTTCTTAATACTATAAATACAAGGATACCAAGAATTGCAACAGCAAGTGCAATCTGTATCCAGAATGATGCTCTGCTTAATACGCTTGTCTTAGTAGCATCATAAAAGTAAGGAACATTGTATGCAAGTACTGTTATATTCTTAGTTGATATTCCGGTAGCATTAGAAAGCATATTCATCCAGTCTGCATTAACCTGAACCTGGACAGGATCAGCATTCTGTGCCTTGAATTCATCCCATGTCATGTTATCGAGATATCCAAGTTTCTTGCAGTCATCTTCGTTATATACAACATTCTTAATAAGTGTAACCGACATTGTAGATGTATCATACACTATCTTTCCCGGCTCAGTATTAGTTGTAGTAACAAGCTGGTTAGGAAGATACTGATACTGCTTTACTGTATATGTAGAAGAACTTGATGTTCCATCTGTAAGATCGTATGTCGTTCCACCCTCACCATTACTTGTAGTTCCCGGTGTTCCACTCGCTCCATTAGTTCCGGTTGATTCAAGCTCATAAGAAGTATCATATAAGCCTTCTTCTCTTCCCTCCTGGGCTGTATACTCAGTTGCAATCTTATTAACTGTATCCCAGTCAAGATCAAGATTAATAGCAACTGTTGCATCATTGAATAATGATGTTGAAAGTGCTGTATTCTTAACTCCGGCAGCTACAGTAGACTCAATCTGCGACTTATATTTCAGCTTGCTTGAATAAGAAATATTAGACACTGAGCCTGAATTATCAGCTCCATTAAACAATGTCTTTCCCGATGTATCAATAATGGTTATTCCATTGGTTGTACTGTTTCCAACTGCTGTTGCAAGAAATACTGCTATACTCTCAGCAGCGTCGTCTGATACAGTCTTGTTTGTATCAACTGTAACAGCAACAGTTGTATCTTTTTTCGTTGAATAAAATGAATTAGTATCATCCGACAAATGAACTGTAACAGAAGCCTTCTTGATTCCATCAAGAGATGCTATATCGGTTGCAAATTTTGTTTCCAGATATTTAGCATATTTTTTATTTTTATCAGCTTCTGTTGTAGTAAGACTGCTGTTAAGTGCATCATCAAGCGAATATCCTGAAGGCTTAATGTCATTGGATGCAATGAGCATTTTGGCATTAGTAAGATCCTGCTTTTTAACATTAACAGTCATATTATCTATCTGATATGTATATCCATTATCTGTAAGCAATGTAGTAACAGTATTCATCTCGCTGTAATCTTCGCATTTGGTAAGTTCCTCATATGTAGGTCTTGACAATACATATGCTATTACGATAACAGCCGCTATAAATACGACTATTGCACTCACAATTATAATTTTCTGATTTCTTGTCCAGTTCTTCCATATTTCAAGAAGTCTCGCCGGAATCTGTTTCAATCTATCTAACATAAAATACCCCTATTTACATTGACATATTCATAATAGAGTTATAGGCCTCCAATGCCTTATCTCTTATTGCGACTGTATATTGCAGTGCAATATTAGCTTCCTGCTGATAAACTCCTAACTCATGAGTATTGGTCATGTTACCAAGAGCGTAATCAATTTCTGCCTGCTGTGCTCTCTGCACATACGAATTCGTACTGTTAAGTAATCCCGCCACAGAATCATATATCGCATCAAATGTGGTATCCGAATCAGATGTTCCTGTTGTTTTAAGTGATGCGTTGTCTTTCATTGCTGATGTGACTTTATTGACATAATCACTGCCTAAAGTTCCAATCGCACTAGTAAGGTCCATTATTTATTCTCCTCTTTCAGTTAATATCTTATTATTGTCCATCTTATGTTGAAGAACCTATTGAAAGTCCCTTTGTTGCCATTGACTTGCTTGCATTAAAAGCTGATATATTAGCTTCATATGAACGCGATGCATCTATAAGGTCAGTCATTTCCTGAACGATATTGACATTCGGATATGTAACATATCCATTCTCATCAGCATCAGGATGTGACGGATCATACACCATTTCCATATCTGTCGATGTATCCTCATACACAGAAGTAACTTTAACTCCGTCACCTACCACACCACCATTAGCAAGTCTTAATGCATCCGAAAATGTAGAATACGCACCAGTCCCATATGAACCATATGCAGATTTTCCAAGTGCGGTTCCAGTCATTGTCTTTTCAGTAAAAACAACAGCCTTTCTTACATAAGGTGTGCCATCACTTGTTCTTGTTGTGTCTGCATTCGCGATATTTTCTGATATAACATCTGTTCTTAACTGTTGTGCAGTCATGCCCGAAGCACTTACATTAAAAGCCGTAAACATTGACATAGGCTATTCCCCTCCAAATATACTAACAATTATTTTAATACTGATTTAAATCTTGAGAACTCATTATTCATACTGTCAATCAAAGCATTATAATTAATCTGCTCTGAAGCAAGTTCCACATTCTCAGTTGAAAGATCAACATTATTGCCATCTGTTCTGTATGACAATGTACTGTTATCTGTATAAGTCCTTATAGAAATATCTTTATAATCAACATTATTAACTCTCTGTGTGAGTGATGACGAATTCTTTCCTGAACGCTGTAACGCATTAGCAAGATAAGAACTGAACTCTACATCCTGTCTTTTATAATTAGGTGTATCAACATTCGCAATATTATTCGTTAAAACTTCTTCTCTTGTCCAGCTTGCATCTGCTGCTGATTTCAGCAGATTCACATAACCAAAAGCTCCTGTGCTCATATACTTTATCCTTTCTTAATGTGCCAAGCGCAAAATATGCCTATTACCAGAACATAAAAACACTAAATATATTATAAATTATAAATTCAAAATTACAAGTTTTTTTGACAAAAAAAATGGACCCAATCACATTGGATCCATCCTCAATACCGCTTACTCCTTAAGCTTTTCCTATTATACAATTAAACTGCTTAATCATCAAGTCTTTTTATTGCATCAAATACAGCTTCATTAAGGACTTTAATTTTAGTTCCTTTCATGCCCGACGACTTCGTTGAAATAACTCCGGCACTGTCGAACTTCTTAAGTGCATTAACAATTACAGACCTTGTAATTCCCGTATTATCTGCAATCCTGCTTGCCACAAGAATTCCTTCTGTTCCATCCAGAGCATCAAAAACAGCCTTTATAGCCTGAAGTTCTGAAGCAGATAATGTAGAAATTGCAGACTTGACAATCTTCTTTTTTCTTTCATCCTCCGCATTCTCATTGCAAACAGAGCTCATCATTTCAAGTCCTACAACTGTTGCACCATATTCACAAAGAATAATATCATCAATGTCATAATCATTGATACACTTGTACATAAATAATGTTCCAAGACGCTCACCGGCAATATCAACCGGTGCGATCAATGCCTTATATTTACGTTCATTTCCACTTGTAAATCCAAGTGTAAGCAGATTGACATTTTCTTTAGTAGACAAAACACCAAGCAGTCTTTCATTAAACATTTTGTCAACAAATCCACCAACATCTGCCGTTATAAGTTCATCTATTCTCTCTATATTATTCCAGCAGCCTGCTCCAAGAACCTTTCCCTTCTGGCTTATAACCAGAACATTTGACTCTAATATACTGCTAAGCACATCACAAATATCGTTAAAATCAACCCTTTGTGAATGATTATTGTGGAGCAGCTTATTGATTTTCCTTGTTTTATCAAGAAGCTGAACACTCATTGTAAATCTCCCATCCTTCTTCTGATAATAACCGTCTAGTTATTATTCCTTGTCATTCTTGTTCTCTACATAGCCGCATGTTTCATCAGCACATACAAGCTTGTTGCCTTTTTCAACCATATACCCGCCACATTTAGGACATTTCTTTTCTGACGGTCTCTGCCATGAAACAAAATCACAATCGGGATAACCATCACATCCATAAAATGTTCTGCCCTTCTTTGTCTTCTTTATTATGACATCTTTTCCACACTTCGGACACGGAACTCCAATCTTTTCAAGATATGGCTTGGTATTATGGCATTCCGGAAATCCAGGACATCCTAAGAATTTACCATGCGGGCCATATTTAATAACCATATTTCTGCCACATTTGTCGCAGATAACATCAGTCACTTCATCCTCTATCTTAACATGCTCAAGTTCCTTCTCTGCTTCATCTATTGCAACCTTAAGATCAGGATAGAAGTTTCTTATAATCTCTTTCCATTCAACAGTTCCCTCAGCTACACCATCAAGAAGTGATTCCATGTTGGCTGTAAATTTAACATCAACAATTGTAGGAAAAGCTGTAAGCATTATATTATTAACAGCATTTCCAAGTTCGGAAATATAAAGATTCTTGTTTTCTTTAATAACATAATGTCTTGCAATAATTGTAGATATTGTAGGCGCATAAGTACTTGGTCTTCCTATTCCCTGTTCTTCCAATGCCTTTACTAATGAGGCTTCAGTAAAATGTGCAGGTGGCTGTGTAAAATGCTGTGTGCCATTAATGTCAGAAAGTGAAAGTACTGAATTCTCATCCAGCCCTTTTGCAAGAGTATTTGTTTCTTCATTATCATCATCATTCTTGTACACAGACATGAAACCATCAAATACAACCTTTGACGCTGCAACACTGAATCTGTACTTTCCTGCTGCAATTCTTACAGATGTTGTTTCATAAACAGCCGGTGCCATCTGACTTGCCACAAATCTTTTCCAGATAAGCTGGTAAAGTCTGAACTGATCTCTCTGCAATGATTCCTTAACAACTGTTGGAGATAAGTTAAGATCTGTTGGACGGATTGCTTCATGGGCATCCTGAATCTTCTTATCATCCTTCTTGGCATTAATTTCTTTTGGAATATAGTTATCACCATAATTCTCACTTATATATTCCCTTGATAATACTTTTGCCTCATCTGCTACTCTTGTAGAATCAGTTCTTAAATAAGTAATAAGACCTACTGTTCCCCGTCCCTTTATGTCTACACCTTCATATAACTGCTGTGCAATATTCATTGTACGCTTGGTAGACATATTAAGCGTTTTAGCTGCTTCCTGCTGAAGTGTACTTGTTGTAAAAGGAAGTGGAGACTTTTTTACCTTTTCTCCCCTCTTAATACTTTCAATACTAAAATCACTCTTCTTAACTTCATCAAGAATAGCCTGCATCTGTTCGCCATTCTTTATTTCGATTTTTCCATTCTCATCACCATAAAATTTTGCAATTAAAGGCTTTTTCTCCCCTTTAATATCAAGAACAGCCTCCATAGACCAGTATTCTTCCGGAATAAATGCGTCTATTTCATTCTCTCTGTCACATATCATTCTTAAAGCAACAGACTGAACTCTTCCGGCACTTAAACCCCTCTTAATCTTAGCCCATAATAACGGACTGATTCCATAACCAACAACACGGTCTAATACTCTTCTTGCCTGCTGCGCATCAACAAGATTCATATCAATTTTTCTTGCCTCTTTAAGCGATGCCTTAACCGCATTCTTAGTAATCTCGTTAAATGTAATTCTGTATATATCTTTATCTTCTAATTTAAGTGCCGCTGCAAGATGCCATGAAATAGCTTCTCCCTCGCGGTCGGGATCGGTTGCAAGATATACTTTATCTGCTTTTTTAGCCTCTTTTCTTAAAGCTGCCAGAATATCCCCTTTCCCCCTTATAGTTATATACTTAGGTTCATAATCATGTTCAATATCAACTCCCATCTGGCTCTTAGGAAGATCCCTTACATGTCCCTGTGATGCCATTACCTTGTAGTTAGCTCCAAGGAATTTACTAATAGTCTTAACCTTGGCAGGTGACTCCACTATAACCAAATACTTATGCATCTATAGCCCTCCAAATCAAATATGCTTCCTTATATAATAATTCTTAGAAACTTCTTCTATAAGTCCATCAAGCTCCAACTCAAGCAGAATCCCCTCCGCTTCTACAAGACTTACTTTTGAATTATTAATAATTGTTTCCAGACTGACTGGAAACAAATTGATTTGACTATACACCATATTTTTAGGGCTTGCAAGCCCTGATTTTTTTAAATCATCTTTAAATATACCATTATCATTTAAATCATTCAGGCAGTCGTGTCGTTTTGTGTCCTTATTAAGATACCTGTTAATACTCTCTGTGGCGCATATATCCATTGGTGATGTAATCATCTGGGCACCTTCTTTTATAAGTTTCAGACAGCCTTCTGATAAACAATCCCCTATTCTTCCTGGAACAACATAAACATCCCTGTTCTGCTCCAATGCCTGATCTGCCGTTATAAGAGATCCGCTCTTCTGTCTTGCCTCAACCACAATTAATGCATCTGCCATACCGCTTATAATCCTGTTTCTCATAGGAAACTGCCCGGCTCTTGGCGGCGTGCCCGGTGGATATTCTGACATTATACCCCCTGCATTCTGCAATTGCATATATAATTCTATATTGCTCCTCGGATAACAAATATCCACTCCACATCCAAGAACAGCAAGACTGTATCCACCTTTGTTAACAGCTCCCCTCTGTGCTGCTGCATCTATTCCTGATGCCATCCCGCTTATAACCTGAATTCCCATATCTGCAAAACATTTTGCCAGCATATCTGCTATTGTCCTTCCATACTCTGTGCAATTACGTGCACCCACTATAGCTATGGTTGGAACATGAGCCTGCGGTAATTTCCCTTTATAATAAAGAATATACGGATAATCATATATATTCATTAATTGTTCAGGATAATCATTCTTTCCAGGATATGTGAATTTAATTCCCATTCTTTCTAAATCATTATAATCTCTGTATATATATTCATTATTTCTGGACTCTATAATTGCTGACACATCTTTTTCTTTTATTCCTGACACACTGTTAAGCAATTTATCTGATGCCTTATATATCTGTTCTGGTGTATCAAATGTATTAAATAATGTTCTCAGTTTCATATTAGATATTCCAGCAATATTATTAACCCAATACCAATAATACTCCTCTTTCAATACTCCCCCTTAATGCAGCATAACATCCGGTATTCCTCTGTAATAAAATGCCTCGCTTATATTGTTTTTTGTAATATTTTCATTACCATCTATATCTGCAATCGTCCTTGCGGTTTTTAATATCTTATGGTATCCCCTTGCAGTTATATTCTTCTTTGAAAATATTCTTTCTATAAGTTGTGATTCTTCTCTCCCAAGCCGGCAGAATTTATTAATGTTCCTTCCGCTGATCTGTGAATTATACATTATATTCATTCCCTTAAACCGTTCAAGCTGTGCTGTTCTGGCTCTCAAAACACATTCTCTCATAGACTCTGAATCCATCCGTTCCCTATCGTCCTGACCAGCCTTATCTTCCAGTTCTCTATAGCCTATCTCTTCTGTCTTTATGCACAAATCAAATCTGTCCCATAACGGAGTACTTATCCTTCCCATAAATCTCTTTATATCCTGTTCAGAACAATTACATCTGTTTCTGTCCGGATAATATCCACATTTACATGGATTCATTGCACCAACAAGCATAAAATCAGCAGGATATGTATATGCTCTGTTCATTCTTACAATTGTTATACTCTTATCCTCGAGAGGCTGGCGCAGACCTTCAAGTATATCAGGCTTAAATTCTGTCATCTCATCAAGAAATAATACGCCTTTGCCTGCCAGAGTAATCTCACCCGGTCTTGGCACAATCCCTCCTCCAAAAAATGCACTTCTGGTAACATTATGATATGGTGCCCTGAATGGACGGTTCTGTATAAGACCTCCATTCTCTCCCAGTTGTCCCGCCACACTATATATATTAGTAACAGCCAGCTTTTCATCAAATGTCATCTCTGGCATAATTGTTGGAATTCTTTTCGCCATCATGGTTTTACCACTTCCCGGCGGCCCCATATACATAATATTGTGCATTCCTGCCACAGCTATCATAGTTGCTCTCTTCGCAGCAAATTGTCCCTTAATGTCTGAATAGTCCATTTCAGGATTTTTCATATCAGCTTTAAAATTATTTTCATCATTAGTTGTACTTCTATGACTTGCAATACCTTTATTAATATATTTCACAGCCTGCTTAAGATTAGCTGCTGTCATTACACTAATCTTCTTAACAATATTCCCCTCATTAATATTAACTTCTGGTAAAAGCACCTTATCAATTCCTGCTTCTTTTGCAGAACACACACAAGGAAGTACCCCTCTCACCCCATTAATACTTCCATCAAGGCTCAATTCTCCTAAAATCATCATATTATCAAGATTAACTTCATCTATATATCCATTTGCTGATAAAATAGCCAATGCAATTGGTAAATCAAACCCCGTTCCGCATTTTCTTATATCTGCAGGAGATATATTAACAGCAATTCTTTGTGGCGGTAATTCATAGCCAGAATTACGGATAGCTACCCTTACCCTCTCCCTTGCTTCCTTAACTTCATTACTCAAAAATCCGCTCATATCAAAGCTTGGAATTCCATTACCAACATCAACCTCTACACGGACTATCTGTGCCTTAATTCCATGTAAAACACCACTCAATACACTACTATACAATAAACGACCTCCTATTATATTTCTATCGTGGTAATATATGCTTATATATATCACATTATCCAAGTATTCATATATAAACATCATAAAAAATATCCAACCGAATCATATAACTAATATTAATAATCCGGTTGGTTTATCTCTACTTCGCAGCCATCTTAGAAAGCGCCTCATTGTAATCTTCTTCTGAATACTTCTTTAATAAATCCTTCTTTGATATTCCATATCTTATCATAAATATTATATCTTCTATTGTTGTCTCCCGCTGTTTTCCTTCTACATACTCTCTCCACGCTTCGCACATAACAACCGACTCTCCTTTCTTCTCTCTGCTGATTTCCAGCATATTCTCATTAGATGTAATCTTCCCAATCATCCAGAATAATTCACCGTCTACTTCCGTTCCATCATACTTTGAATATATATAATCTATATTCTTCTTATAAATATTGCTTACCACATCAAATAATATTCTTACATCTTCATTATGGAACAAAAGTCTCCCGGAATCAAGCATCTGCACAAGATTAATCTGATAATCTGCAAATAAATCCACAAAACGTTCTGGCATATCAACCATCATATCTTTTAATGATACAGGTCCATCCCATTCCTTTTCTCCATAATAAAGTATGATATTAATTATCGGATGGAATCTGTCGTCCTTCTTAATTCCAGATAAGAATTCATCCGCATCAACTGCCTTAACGCTATTATCCTTATTCCACTTCCTGACCCCTTCAAATTCTTTCAGATACCCAAGCGAATCATAAACCATTGTTCTAAGCGGCATCCCATAGTGAATGTGTTCCTGTATCTCCAATCCTAATACAACTAATTCCACTCCATCAAAATTCTTCTTAACAACATCCCTGAATCTTCCAAGAGACAACTTATAATCATCCGCCATAATAACCCCGGACACATCAGTGTCCATCTCCTCCAGATTATCCGGCTTAACAACCTGTTCTCCTCCAAATAGCACAGCATTGAAAAGGTCTGCAAAATGTTCATTATCCCGCCAAAAGCTTTTACTTACTGTGTCTTTCTTAGTCTTATCAACCAGTTTCCTCTCATTATCTTTCCCCATATGCCTCCTCTGAACGCTCTTAAAACGCCTATCCCTTCTGTATACCGCACTGCGTTATCAGCGTGTAAGTATATTAACATTATAATAAGCATATGTCAACATATATTTATATAATAAATTATAAATATATTTGCATCGCATAAAAAAACCAGAAGCTATCTTACGCTTCTGGTTTTTCCACATTATAAATTTAATCTAAAGGAATAAGGTCTCTGTTATAATGTATTATCTCTGCATAACCTACATTATTCCTGCTATCTACAGCCTGAATACCAATCTTTAACTCACCCTTAAGCAGCTTGTCCTTCATATTTGAATCACTGACAGCATACAAATTAAATTTATATTGCTTGCCACTTAATACTGATTGAGCCGGCTTATAGGAAACAATATTTCCATCCTCATCAAGATAGCCTAACAACTTATCGCCAGATGATGAATCTGAATCATATTTATCATTTGAATTAGCATCGTAGTATACAAATGCAGATGAAATTCTTCCTGTTCCATCAATAAGATCCGGATCTGATATTATATAATCAATATAAAATTCAGATGAACTTATTAACTGAAGATAGAAACTCTTAGAGAATAAATGGTCATTCTCCATACTTGTATTAGGATACTCTACCTGAGGTGGCATATTACCAGCAAGTAATGCTCTTACAAATGTATTAACAAATACTTTCATTTCATCAGATGATTCACCTGTAACTTTTGAATGTCCTGCACTTGTATAAGTAACATTTCCATATGAGTACGCATAATAATTGCTTATTGCATCCTGTCCTGTGCAGCTGAAGTAATCACTCATTGCATATCCCTTATCATCCGTTGATGATGTTTCACCTAATGTATACCATACAACAACTTCATCTCCTGCTGAACCATTAGGTTTAGTTGCTCCCTCTTCAAGGTTAAGCGCAAAATACTGTCCATGTGTACAAGCAACACTTATTTCCGCTCCCGATACATCATATGGATAAGATGTTATCTGTCCATCATTAAGCTTCTGAACCTTATTTGTAGTTCTTGTAGGTGTATGTTTGTCTTTGCCATTTGAATCTTTATATTTTACATTTGTCTTAATCAATGTCATTTTATTCTGTTCTGAATCATACTTCATATATGACATAGATGGCTTATCAGAATTATTATCATAATTCAGCTTATACATTAACGAATCAGATAATGATAATCCCGTCTTCATTCCTATTTCAGACTTAAATGTTTTAGTAGAATATGATAACTCGTCATATTTTCCAACTGCAACCTTAGATGTTCCACTATTCTTCTTATAAGACAACGCATCATGTGTAAACAGCACTGAATTTCCTGCATCAATATAATCTTTTATGGCGTTTACAGCATTATCAGATAAATCTCCTTTATTGCCATAATCATCAGCAAGACCAAGAACAAGCATAGAATAATTATTAAGTTCTGCAAGTATATTATCTCTGCTTCCTAAATCATTAAGCTGACTTTTTGTTTTCTTGTCAATACTGATATTAAGTCCTGTTATGCCCTTAATATTATTGTATGCCTTCATGAAATCAGAGCCATCACTTAAATCAAGATTTGACAATTCTGTATCGCCATCTGTTGCAACAATCTGTAAAACCTTAATTGTTGTTTTTCCATCACCTTCAATGGCAAATGCACCATCACTATTCTTGACCTGACCGGTCTTGGTATTCTCTATTCTGACACGCCATGCAACATATCCGTTCATACCCGTAGGAATCTTTATGTCTGACACCATATATGTTCCGGCACTTGCCTGTGTAAATGCTATACCATCCACACCGCCATATATAAGCTCCGCATCCTCAGTACTAACATCTTCAGAGAAAATACTATCTCTGTTTCTGTCAACATATATCTTTATCTTATATTCACCGGCATCAAGATAACCGCTAAATGTAAGACCATTCTTCAAAGAACTCTTTTTAACAACCGATTTCGTTTTCTTGTAATCAGCCAGAGTACATGTAATTTCATTCCTTGGTTTCTGTACATATCTTATTGAATATGTTAAAGGAATTGGATTAACCACTGTCTTTGAACCGTCTTTAGATGTAGTTGTAGCAATATCAAAATCAGCTGATGAAATATTAGAAAATGATTTCTTGTCAGCTCTGAGCATTTCTGTCAGTTTTTCCATTGGGAAATAACTGTTTACATTATTCTTTTCTGCGCTCTTGCTGCTGTCACCTATTACCGATTTAATATCATCATATATCTCATCATCAATAACAATTGGCAGACCTCTGTATATGTATTCCTTAAGATTATTATACATCTTATCTGTCATATCATTACCGTTAAGCTTGGTTCCTGATACTCCTGTACTAATCTCTGTTCCGGTATTATATACTTTTCCGAATACACTTGTGTTAAGACCACCTGATGTATATGCACCAAAAACAATTAAATCATATTCTGATGATAAATCTTTATTTAATCCATTAAATGCATTCATAGAACAATGGTCAATTGTAACTTCAACATCGTCCGCAGACAAATTAAGCCATCCGGCAACTACATATTTATCATTATCAGATGTAAATCTGTAATATCCTGCCGGTTCAATTTCCAACACACGTATAGACTTAACCTCACCAGTATCATAATCACCAAGAATATATCTTATGGCATCAAACGTTCCTAACTTATCTTTGCCATATACCTTCTTGGCATCATCATAGAATGTACCCTTGTATTTGCCATTAGAATAATAGTCATCCTGAACTGAAATATCAGATGTAAAACCATGTGACATCTGTGAGCCGCCATTAAACTCAAAAGAATCTCTTGTAAGTATATCCTGCCTATCCTGCGTTGTAGCATTATAAACAGGATAATAACTCACATTATTACCATTATTATTGGGATAACACCTGTTATGTTCTGATGCTCCACTCATATTGAGCGTTCCGTCACCATTATAACTATATTGTCCATTTATAAACATAGTACTAGATATTGGTAAATTATCCTTTGTACTTGTCTCTTTATATGTATAATCCAGCTTATTATCAGCATTATAGTGAAAATACATCTTAATCTCATTGCTGTTATCAATATATATTCCACCACAATTTCCATAATACTCAGTGTCGCTCACTTTGTAATGTAAAAAATCCTTAACAAAGTATGGGCTTTCCAGACCACTTGTAATAATAAGTGCCTTTCCTATATTAGTTGACGTGCTCTTATCAGTTGAAGCGTATAATATTGCTTTAGCTTCCTTTGATTTTTTTACAATCAAATGCATAGCAACATCTGCTTTTAAATCGCATGATGAACCCCAGTCAGTAACAGATGCTGCCGGATAAAAATCACTTGTATATCCATTTTTACTTTTTGAAAAATATACAAGTCCCGCATCATCAATATCCTGTTTTGTTACATTGTTGGCAGTTTTAACCCTGACTTCAACCTTTCCTTCCATCTTCTTGCTATTTCCAAAAACTATATAAGAAAAGATATCATTAACCCCTTCAATTTCAGCTTTTCTGTTACCAGAATCATCTAATTCATAATAAACAATCTTAAACTGATCTTCCTTTGTTACATCATATCCAAATGTATCAATCCAGTCAGAAGTCTTATCATTATATCCATACAGCTTACCGCCTATCTTGAAATAAGCACCAATCTTCGAACCTGATATATTTGTATCTATATATTGAAGATATTTCTTAAACTTGTCAGCATAATTAGATATTTCTGTTTTCTTAGCTTCCCCTTTAGGACACCCATTAATCAAATCCTGCCATGTAATTAAATCTTCAACATTAGCTGATGAGGTATCAACCCTTCTTACAAGCGGTTCTAATATATCAAATGATTTATCCGGCACAATCTCCAGAATAACCATAGGATTCTTTGTACTATAAGTTTTTCCGCCAATAATAACATCATCTTTAGCAGCAGAAACCGGGGTATTTCGACTCACAATAATAATAACAATTACCGCACAGAATGCCACCAGAGAGAATAATGCTGATATTATCTTTTTCTTCATACTTGCTTTCTGAATTGTTTTCATAATAATCTCCTCTCCTTGATTATCAATGTGAACTATCAATATAAGTTGCTATATCTGACTTCTTCATTCCCTTTGAAATCTGTAAAATCGAAGTGCCTTTTCCCATATAGATTTCATCAATCACATTTCTTGTTACATATGTTCTTTGTACTTCTCGTTCCTCATTCATTCTTTTAAGCTTAATTGTTACAACAATCTGAGGTCTCTTAGGAATAGAAAGAATCTTGTCATCACTGTCAAATGTAAAGTTATCTGCCTTTATCTGAACATTAAATGCTTCCACATTATCACAAACAACGCTCTTGTTAACCTTTGTAGGATCACTATCATCATTATCAGTGTAATATAAAATCTTGTTGGCTGAATCATACCAGTAACCCCACTTTTTACCAGCAGTTCCTGGTGTGCCACCACCTGTTCCTCCGGCAGCACCTGAGGTTTCTTCATGTTCAATTTTAAAATAGAACTCAATATCACTTTTTCCGTCATTAGTTGTTTTGACAAGCTGTATTTCATTAGCCTCAAGTATATTCTTTGAAATCTGATTCAGACTTATATCTGCATCACTCTGTACCTGTGCTAAAGCCGTCTGTTTACTATAACTTCTTACCGCCTGGACAATAAGTGTAACCAGCGCCGAAAGAACAATGCTGGAAACTGCTATCGCAATAAGTAATTCAACTAATGAAAAGCCTTTATTATTCCGCTTCATATACTACACTCCCGTAACAATATATAACTACTCCCACATTTAATAACATGAATGTTAATTAACAGTTGTAACCCTGCCTGTCTTGTACCATAACTCAGTCTCATATGATCTTCCTGCTGCTGTAACAATAAATTTACCATGTTGTTTGTCACTTATATCAGTTCCACCATATGTAATCGACTTTACACTTCCATCATCCCTGCTAAACTCAATTACAAGTTCATCATCTTTAATAGAATGATCTGTTCCATCATTGTATACAAGATTCACTCTTGAAGCACTGCATTTATATGTTTCCTTTTCTTTTGAATCTCTCATAACAGATATCAGCAGGTCATTGTCCTGTTTCTTTATAACAATCTGCCATTTTCCCGTTTTAGACATAGTACTTGTTTTCAGTTCTGAAAGCGAAGAATACAGATTCTTATTCATTTTCTTTGCATTTCCCTTGGATATAGCAGATATTCCAAAAATGGTTGTCACTGAAAATACTGCAATTATTGCAATAACAATAAGAAGTTCCAGCAAAGAAAATCCTTGATTATTCAATTTGTTTCCTTTCAATCTATTTCTCATTATCTCCTCCAAATAACAACCATTACATTAACTTGATGACGAACTTTCTTCTGGTTCTGTCTGTTCAGGATTGTTGCTTATATCCTCATATTTTCTCCATTGAGTAAATAAAACCATATCCTTATAAGACAGATTATCTAATGAAAGTGTTCCGCCTGAAGCATCTGACTCACTTCCCGAATTCCAGTATCTGAAAATATCTTTAAACCCAATATCATTGCTATACTTATTAGGAGCTTTCATATCATCATCATTTTTATGGTTTTCCACAAAATACCAGAATGACTTAGAATCCGATGTAGATATTGAACTATTAAATAAATCATTCTTGACTTCGCATCCGGATTTAACAGTAACAATTCCATCAGCTAAAATAATTCCGTTAAAATTACAATCAATCTCAACATCTCCATCACATATAACAACGCCATTACAATAACCACCTGATTCCGGTACTGTTATAATATTTGATCCTGCATCCTGATGAAGACTGCCTCCTGCCCTAAGTATAATCTTAGATCCAAGTCCAACATGTGCAACAATAATATTTTTTGAATCCTTGGTTCTTAAAAATGCTTTATTCTGCTCTGTTGGATTTTTACCCTCTTCTGAAGTAAACTTGTTAAATGCATCTTCATTAATAATATTTCCAAATACATCTCCCGAAGTATATCTGCTAAGATTAATAAATGTATACTTAGAATCTATCTGGCTTAATTCTGTCTGGATCTCTCCATTGCCATAAGGAGTATCATCACCTCTTTTAAGAGGTGCAAGTATCTTATTGAACACACTGTATCTGTTATCCCTGTCAACAAATACTTCCCTGTAATCATCTGCATTAGAATCATCAAGTTCATTTGAATATGTACCTGATGCATTATAATCAATACCTGTAATATCAGAATTCGTTGTACCAAATGCTGTTGATGCACCTTTTATATAGTCTCTGAGCTCTTTTGCCTCATCTAAATACGTTGCTTTGTCAGCCGTACTAAGACCATTATAATATGATAATGTCTTTAAATAATTTTCAAGATCTGTGTCCGAACCATATATAATTTTAGTATACTGATTTCTTGCATACGAATTAGCAAAATTAAGGTAATAATATACTCTTGTTTTGCCATCAGTCTTATTTTCATATTCCTTTGAAATATATTTGTCAGATGAATCCAGTAAATAATATCCAAAGAAATTATCCATGCTTATTGTAGCAGAAAATGTAGTTGCTGAATCATCTTTAATAGTAGGGTTCTTAGAACCTTTATCCATCAGCTTGGTAGGAACAAGATATATTCCCTGGTTAGTATTTACAGAAATTGACTCACCAGTTGCGAGTGATCTGTCACTTGCAAATTTAATATAAGCACGTCCTGCAATATACAGCTTTCCAAGACTTCCAAATCTAACATGTGAATTAAGTCCGTTAACTATTATCGCACTACTGAAATCAGGACGTTCCTTTGCTGTATCTCCATCTTCATATCCGAATCCATAATAATAACATCCATCATTAATATTAACTGTTGAATTATCACCGTCTACTGTAAGGTCATCCTCAAGATTAATTTTAGATCCACCATCAGCTGTAAATTCACTGTTGTCTCCAACATTAATATCCATAGCCCATAATTGTGATGACGAATCCAGTTCTAAATTACCGTTATCAAGATTAACAGAACCGCCACATACAAGATATTTGCCCTTGAAATTAAGCTTAGCACCAGCATTCTTAATAGTAAGTCCTGTACCTGTTCCCTTTCCGGCATATGCACTGCCAGAAATTGAAGCCGTTCCATCAGTTACTGTAATACCTTTATTTCCAACTAAAGAATAATCACAGAAAAACAATGTACCAACTTTTTCATCTTCCTTGAAATTAATATATATATCTGGAAGACCAACTGAGCCATTAAATGTAATATAAGAATAGCTTCCTGTTGCCTTATCCATATACTTTACAATACAATCCGAAAACTTTATTGTATATACAGGAAGATCAGTAGTATTAGCTGAAGTTCCGGCTGTAACATAATATCTTAAATCATTAATAGACATTACCTGAAGCACTTTATTATCAGCCGCCAAAGAATTCTTATCTTCAATATATTTATTTAATTCTGTAACAAAATTATCACAAACCTGTTTCTGTTTTTCAGATGTTACATCATTAGTCCATCTGCCAAGTAATACACCTGTTTTCTCTGTTGGAATAACCTTTCCATTCACAGTGCTGTAACCGTCCCCAACTAACTTCTCCACTTTATCTTTGGTAGCTGTACCAAGTGGTGTCAGATCAAGAATTTTAGGCATTAATTTATTAGCGTAATTCTGTCTGAATTCAACATTTGCAGTTTTATTGTCAATTGCAGAAACAACTTCTGTACCATTTACCTTAGTTGTACTAAGAACCTTTGTAAGCTGTTCTTCATACGCCTGATTAAAACATTCAACTGAAACCTTTCCCAGTGCAGCCTGAATCTCATCTACAGCTTCCTCTGCTGTATAGAATGACTTAGAAGACTGGCTTCCGGCAAGCTTCATTCTATAGTTAACCATTGTTGTTGTCGTTATAAGTGTCGCAAGAATTAATACAAACGATGTCATAAGCAGAACAATAATGATTGTAGATCCAGAATTATTCTTTTTTCTTCTTGATAATACATGCTTCATAATATATCCCCATCCTGTATCTAATCTGTCTTGGTTGTTGTCAATGAAGTTATCTTGTCTTCATCTTTATACTCAGCAGTACCGCCTTTCCACTTCCACACATCTACTGTAATTCTATATAACACATTGTGAATCTTTGTAGGATCAGATAAACCTGTCCACTTATCACTCCATTTATCAACATTAGAAAATACTTTAACCGGACTTGATGTCGCCGGTGTCAGAACCATTCCATTCTGCTTTATTACGATATTTTCAACCTTGACATTAGTTTTAGTATATGCTTTTGAACCTGTAAGCACATATTTTTCCTGCTGAAGCATATACACATTCAGGTCACTGTAATCAACATCCAGTCCTAACTTACTCTTTGTTCCCGAAGGTATATTATAGTTAATTTCGATAGTATCAGTAGTTATAGAACCATTTATTTCATTAGCTACAGTTGAACCCTCTGGCAAAGGAAGTGTCGTAACACGCTCACCCTTAAATGGTGTATAGAACATATATAAATTTCTGGCATTATTTTCAAGTTTACCAGATATCTTATAAACAATATTACTTCCACTAAGCTCTTTCGCAGCCCAGAAATAATAATCAGACATGGTAGTAGTCTTTACATATGCCGGATAAGCATTTCCATTATATGAATATGTAACCGTTATATCCATTGTCTGCTTCAGATGGACTTCATTCGGTGTTGAAGCATCTGACTCATCTGTTATATTAATATTCACTACCGTCTTCTTGGAAATTTCATTCCTTGTAGCTAATGTATTGAAAGTCCTGAAATATGCCAGTGCCTCTTCATCACCTGTATCATCCCTGAATACATAATTGTTACCGCCTGTAACATCTGCATACATAGAAAGACCAGATGAATTAATATTATTGTTACTGTTATCTGTTGAACCCGATGCATCTGCCGGATTAGTATATGCAGATGCGTCAAATGTTGCTTTAACATAATATTTTTCGCCATCCACACCTGTAAAATACGTTTTATCTTCTCCTTCTGCTCCTCTGTCATCACTCACAACATAAACATTATCAGTCTTAGTCTTTTCGTAATAGTATTTACCCTTATGATCTAGCAGATCCTGCAGTTCCATGTCCTTAGCTTCTTCGACAATATTTCCAATAACTGTATTGGCATTTTCTATACGCCTTGCCTTTGAATTAATACGTGCCGAATTAGAAAATGTACTCAATACCGGTAGAGATATGATTGCCAGAATTGCAATTGCAATAAGAACTTCAACCAGTGAAAATCCAGAATTATTCAATTTTTCTTTCTTTTCTTGTAACGATTTCATATCCCTCTCCCTAATATATCATCTAATTACTTCCTGAAAAAATATTATCTGTTCCTGTCTTCACATCAAATTTAGGCTCTGTAGCCTTTCTATCGCCACCCTGAATTGCATAAAGCGAAATTGATGCTGTTCCGGAAACAACTCCTGTAGAATCATTATATGTAGCTGTAAGAGAATCAATTGTGCTCTTACTTGCATATGTATTAATATACTTAACAAAATTCTTCCACTGGCTGTAATCACCTTCATATGAAATATTGATTGATGATTTGTATCCAACAAGATTAGATGAATATGAGCTTGTTCCATTAACATTGCTTGATGCTATCTGTCCAAACTTATATAAAACAGTAGCAGGTGAAAGTGAAAGACTCTTTACCCACACGCCTGTAACATCTTCTGTTTTATTAAAGAATTCAATTGCGTTAGGCTGTGATGTAGTAGAATCATACTTGTCAATTAAAACAGTACAAGCCTTGCTTAACTTATCAGTATCATTAATATATTTCTGCTTGTTATCATTCTTCTCTTTTAAATCTCTCTTAGTAGTTTCAAGAGATGTCTTCTTTGTTGACAGCTCATCAACCTGAGCTGATAAATTAGAATATCCAAAGAAATAAGCTAATGCCATTATTAAAACAGCCATTACAACAATCAATAATTTTTTATCTCTTTCTGAAACTTTTAACATTCCCTTTAACTTATCCATGTTTCCCCCTCCTATTTGTTAGTAGTCTTATTAGATGTACTGCCTGAACCAGATGATTTGGTTGCTGATGTAGTATCAGAAGTGTTAATTCCATAATATGAGAACGACAATGAGAATGTAACTTCTGATGAACCGACATTATCTTTTGACTCTGATATAGAAGGAACATCTACTCCTGTTATAAGAGAATTGCTCTCAAGCTGTTGAATAAGTTTTGCCACAGAAGCCTTGCTTGTAGCCTTTCCTGATATTGATATTGCTCCTGATGACGCATTGAAACTCTGTATTGCCACATCACTTGGAACATTCTTTTCAAGGAAACTTACTAATTCCTGTAAAGTATCATCACTATCTGCTGTAAGTGCTGCAAATGCTGATACATCATTATATTTATCCTTTAGAGCATAATAAGAATTTACCAGATCATTAATTGAGCTCAGCTTCTTAACATCCTTATTAAGTCCCATAATCTGGGTATTAAGTGCAACTACCTGAACAAGCGGAATTACAATAAGTAATGCTGAAACAGCAACTGCACCAAAGAATCCAACAATAATCATCTTAGTGTTTTCCTTCTTAGAACCAGCTTCCTGCATCTTTCTAGGAACGAAATCAACAGGATCAACTACTGAACCTAAGTTAGTAACATAACTTGTAAGAGTTGCCTCTTCTACATATGCTTTCTTATCAAGAACAATACCCTTAAGGCTCTCAACCTTAGTTATTGGCATATTCAACTCATTAGAAAGAAGTGTTGCAAATCCTTTAATTGTTGTTGAATGTCCGATAAGATAAGCCTTCTGGATTGAAACTCTGTTTCTTGATACATAATAATCAATTACTCGGTTGATATTACTTGCCATATATCTTAATGACTCAGTAACCTCATCGCCATCAAATCTTGAATGAAGAAGTGTCTCATTCTGAAGCTTTGTTGTAGCAGCATCATACTTAAGTCCATACTTATCCATAACCGCATTTACAAGCATTGACTTTCCATAAGGAACCATACGCTGTAACTGTAATACATTTTCCTTGAATATATTGATTACAGTACCATCATTTTCCACCTGAATAACAAGACTGACTTCTTCACCAATCTGCTGTTTCATAATCTGATATGTACTGTTACCTGCATAATCGACAAATGCGACTTTAAGTCCCAATGCCTTAGCAAGGTCATAATATGATTCAACAACCTCTGAAGGAACGGCCGCAACCATAATCTTTAACTTCTTCTGTCCCTGATCTTCTATTTCCTGAAGAACTGTATGCTGGATAATATATTCATCCATATTAACAGGGAAATACTCAGTTGCATTAGCCTGAACAATTTTTTCTATTTTATTAGCTTTAACATTAGGAATAAGGACTTCCTTGGTAGCAAGTCTTGGAGAACTGATAGAAAATGCAACACTGTTAGAATTAAATCTGTGTTCAACAAGTACTCCCTTAATTACTTTTGAAAGCGTATCAATATCTATAAGAATACCATCCTCATAGCACCCCTCAGGTGCAGGAATAGTAACAGTCTTATGTACAGTACTGTTCTTTCCCGATTTAGTGATTTCACATATCTTAATATACTCGTTATTAATAACGATACTTACTAATTTGCCTTTGGCTTTAGCTGCAGCCATAAATCCTCCTATCCAGCTCCCCACATAATAAGCTAATCAATCTAGTTTAATATATATAAATTTCTGTATCCATCATTGGTATCTTAATAATTAAAATCCCATTAATGACAGATAACAGTTAATTATATTCGTACCAAAAAGCATGGCTATCGTAAGCCCTGCACACAAATATGGTCCAAATGCAAGCACATGCTCTGCATCCGTAACCTTCATACGGATGGAATGAATGACTGCACCTAAGATGCAGCCAATCAGAAATGCCAGGATTATACACTTCCATCCTAAGAATAATCCTGCAAACGCCATCAGCTTAATGTCTCCACCGCCAAATGCGTCAATACCTTTAATTGCCCGTCCAATAAATAAGCAGACAAGCATAAATCCACTTATAACACAAAACCCTATTAGGTAATCTAATAGGTTCTTGTGATCTAATATTATTCTTATAACTCCCAGCACACCAATTGCCACATTAAGTGAAAATGGTATTTCGAAAGTTCTCCAGTCTATGACTGAAATAACAAGAAATATCGAAAATGCAAAACACATAAGTATACTTACCGGATTAAATCCATGTACCAAGAAGACTATCACATACATTATTCCATTGGTCGCTTCAATGATAGGATACTGTGGTGATATCTTTGCTTTACAATGTCTGCATTTTCCGCCTAATATTATGTAGCTTACCAGTGGTATGAGATCATACCACTGGATTTTCTCGCCACATGTCATACAATGCGAATGTTCTGTAGCTATATTCTCTTTTAAAGGTAATCTGTAAATCAGTACGTTCAAAAAACTTCCGAATACGGTACCGTATAGAAAGATAATGAAGTACAGTAATATTTCGTATTGCATAATTATTAGGTCCTTAGGTTTTTGTTAAATATGTAATGTTGATTAGATTACTCTGCAACCATAGCTATCTTAGACTTTGTAGCTCCTGCTGACGGAACAGATACTGTAACTTTGCCATCACTTGTAATAGAAATTGTAATATCCTTACCTGAGCAAGCCTTTGACTTAAGTGATGCATTTAAAACACCATCTTCACTTAATTCATCTTTAAGTTTTCCATTTAAGCCTGTTGTTGCTGTCTTAACATTTGCCAATGTTACAGTGTGAGGAAATGTTGTAGTTTTCTGGAATTCATCATTAACTGTTTCAACTGAAAGTGCAGTTGTTACTGAACCTCTGATTGAATCAAGTGTCTGAAGATCTGATGATTCTCTAGACTTTTCTACATTTCTGATAAGTGTTGGTGCAAGTACACCTACAAGTACTGCCATAATTGCGATAACTACAATAAGTTCTACTAAAGAGAAACCTTTGTTACCTAACTTTTTCTGTGTTTTTTTCATAATGATAATCTCCCTATCTTTGATTTTATATATATGTTACTAAGCGACATAGTAGCAAAATATACCATAGATTACTCTGCTGACATGTTAATTTTTGACTTTGTCTTTGTATCGTCTACACCTGGAACATATACAGCTACTTTTCCATTTGCATCAATAGCTATAGTAATATTTTTCCCACTACATGCTTTAGACTTTAACTTAGCACCTATAACACCATCATCTGTAAGTTCTGTTTCTAATAAATCTTTAAATGATGAACCAGATGCTGGTGCTGCTGGTCCAGTAGTCTGAGCAATATGAGAACCACTTAATGTTCCTTCAAAAGTGCTAGAGCCTAATGCTGTACTAACAGTTTCTACAGAAAGAGCAGTTGTTACTGATCCTCTTACTGAATCCAATGTCTGAAGATCTGAAGACTCTCTAGACTTTTCTACATTTCTGATAAGTGTTGGAGCGAGTACACCTACAAGTACTGCCATGATAGCGATAACTACAATAAGCTCTACTAAAGAGAAGCCCTTGTTACCCAACTTTTTCTGTGTTTTTTTCATGTTTCATATCTCCCTTTTTGAAAATATTTATATAAATCTGCCATCATAAGCGACATGCATGGCAAATCATATACTTAATTAAGCACTTCCTAATGTATTGTATAACTGAATCATAGGTTGATAAATTGCCATGATAAGCAATACAACTACGAATGCCATAAGAACGATTATAATTGGTTCCATAAGTGATGTGAGTGTCTGTGTCTGAACTTCTACTTCTTCCTCATAATATGTAGCCGAATTAGTAAGCATTTCTTCTACATTACCAGTCTCTTCGCCGATACCTACCATATGTACAACCATTGCAGGAAATAATCCAGTTGCTTTTAACTGGTTTGAAAGAGGCAGTCCAAGTGAAACTCCATTCTTAACCTTTTCTAAGCCATCATAAAACAAAACATTCTTCATGGTTGAAGCCGATATCTCAAGTGCATCAATCATTGGCATACCTGCCTGAAGAAGTGTACTCATTGTTCTTGCAAATGAAGCACAGGCTGACTTAGTCTGTAATAATCCGAATACCGGTATCTTAAGCTTAAGCTTGTCAAGGTTGTGTTTTCCATTGTCTGTACGCTTGTACATCTGAATTCCTACAACTGCACCAACAACTACTAATATGTATATATACCAATAATTTTTCAAGCTGTTGCTCATTGCAAGGATTGCTCTTGTAGTAACTGGAAGCTCACTGTCAAGATCTTCAAACATTGTCATAAAGCTTGGAATAACGAATGTAAGCATTACAATTACTACGCCAATCATTACACAGATAAGAACTATAGGATACATCATTGCTTTCTTAACAATTCCGTTAAGCTTGGCATCCTTTTCAAACTGAACAGCCATTCGTGTAAGAGAATTCTCCAAACTACCTGATGCCTCACCAGCTCTTACCATATCAATAAGAATACTTGGGAATGCATCATTCTGTCTCATAGAATCAGATAAGTTCTCACCTTTTTCTACATTAGACTGTGTATTAACAATTGCTTCCTTTAATTTTTTATTCTCTGTCTGTTCTGCAAGCATCTCCAACGCATTGATAACACTTACACCAGCCTTCAATATACTTGCAAACTGTCTACAGAATACACTCATGTCTCTTGCAGGTATCTTTTTCCCTTTAAATATAGGAATATTAACATCTTTATCAAGTGCTCCCTGCTTGCCGATTGATACTGGAACCAAGCCTTGTTCCTTAATCTTTCTGGCAGCTTCTTCCCGGCTTTCAGCCTCAACTGAACCTTTAACATCTTTTCCCGCGGGGTTTACCGCTTTGTATGAAAAACTCTCCATACTTCTCTCCTCATCATTACTTGGATTTCTATCCGAAATTGTGCTATTAGTATAACACATTCATAATTTGTTCACAATATTTTTACCAAAATAAACAAAAAATAATAAGTCTATTTATAGTACTTTATATCTATATCATGCATTCTTATTAAACACTACATACCAAAAGGGGGATTTTTTTGTACAAAGTATATGACACCCAATATCAGTCATGACAAACGAATTCGCTCACCCTTTCTTTCCTTATTTTTCTTGTAGTATTCCCCTCTTTTATGAAATACCACTGTCCCTTCTGTGATATATTCTCGCATTCAACATTAAGGTACGATTTTCTTGTGTCTGTGAAGATATCAACGTATTTATTACTTTTTCTATTAACAGGCTCTAAATATGTAAGATAAGAGAAACAACTCAACAAAAACACATAAGTAGCAATATCACTAGCATCATTTATTTTCATATATCTCAGCCATAATGCAACTGTTAAAATACCTGCAGGTGCACAATAAAAGATATTAATTGCTTTTCTTATTTTATCATTTGTAATTTTTCTATATATATATTTTTGTGTATCTACAATAACGCTTATCATTACTTCTAATATAACAATTACAGCAGTATTCACAACCATAATTACTATTACATTTTCCTTAACGAAATATTCTATCACTGCCATTATTATAAAAAATATCATCGGAACAATAATATCAATTAATGGTTTGAAGTATAAATACAATTCTTTAAACAACCCAAATTGCTCATTTAATATCCATTCTTTTTTGGGAAGATACTCTCCATTTAATATTTTAGGTAATATCGGTATAATCGAAATAATGATTCCTAAAGCATTGTTGCCTATACTATTCTCCATATAATTCACCTTCTTTTTTGTTTAATCAATTTAGTTATATATATTTATCGTCATTTATTTTGAATTTTTTACATAAAAAAAGCAACGCCAGCAAATTGTCCTGCCAGCATTGCCTTTCAATATTATTTTTCAGACATTATATCCCGCTTTAGCCATTCTATGTTTTAATTCATCAACAGTAATTCCTAATTTTTGTGCACCTATTTCAGCATTTATTGTACCATCCTGTACTAATAAATATATCATATTTGCTCCGCCTTCTTCTCTTACACCTTCTATATAATCTTTTTCATCAAATTCCGTCAGAAACATATCCGTCACCTCCGCTTTGTTTTTTCTCAAAACATCTTTAAGTATATTATTACGGATTGCATCTTCAATTGCAAGCGAAACAGCCTCAGCAAATACTTCTTTTTTAATTTTTACAATACCTTTTCTTTTATATTTATCAACACAATCAGAATAATATTTTCTAATCATTGCAATAAGTTGAGAGTACTCCATTAATTTCTGGCATTTACTCATTATTTCTTTATTGCAACCATAATTAATATTAAGCATTTGCACAACCACTTCCAAACATGGCTTTTGTTTTTTATTTTTTCCATTCCTCAAAAATGAATCTGACAGTCTTAATTCTCTTTTTTCTGGTTCCTTATCTTTTCCATTATAAAAAACCACATATTGTGGAAATGGTAACTCTACTAATGTTTGGTTATATATTCTCAATCTATTTTTCTCAATATATTCCTTATATAGTTCTGCAAAATATATCAATCCCCTTATTGGCATATTATAATTAATACTACTCTGATGCTCATATAAACTCAACTCACTGTCTATTATAAATGATACATCATTCTTGTATCCCACATATACCGCATCTTCTATTGTATTCACTACTATAAGACTTTCGTCTGTATGTTGTGTATTATTCAATGCATTATATAGGCTCAATAAATCTTTTTTATTTCGAAATATCTTTCTAAACAATGTATCCTTAAATTTTCTATTAATTTCCACTCCCATTATCACCTCCTATGTATATCCCCATTCTCTTACCATATCCCGCTTTAACCATATCATCCTGCAATTTTTCTACGCTTATTCCAAGTTTTTCCACTCCTTTTTCCATACTTATACTCTTTTCTTCCACAAGTGAATATATCATTTTATTACATTGTTCTTGAAAACCTATACAAAATCCTATCCAATACCCTTTTATATATCCCCTGTCTTCTAGCCTCTGTGCAACATCACACATATCACCAACTCCTTCCATTTCTATTCGTTCCAGTCGTATTTCACCGTAATTACGGTATATCATATTATAATAAAACGGTTCAAAACCTTCCTGTTCCAAACCGTCTGTTATTATTTCTATTACTCCATATCTGGAAGCTTAAACCCTGTATTAATCATATTCGCCCGAAGTTTTTCTACACTTATGCCAATTTTTTCTGCTCCTTTTTCCATACTTATGCTCTTTTCTTCCACTAGTGAATATATCATACGGTTGCCTTTTTCTATTCCTTTTTTCATTCCCCTGTCCTCAAGCCTCTGTGCAACATCACACATATTGCTCACTCCTTCCTTATCTGCCAATAACTTTTCATACCTGTTATCCCCGGTCATAACCGATAAGAATTTAAGTATCTCATCCACATGCTTAATAGTCGTCTTGTCATCCGGTATGTAATCTTTATTCTTTCTCTTGTTAACAAAGAAATTAGCGACTATCTTAAAATCACTTTTAAATTTCGATATCTGATCATCCGTCAGCCATGCTATCTCAAACACATTGGCTTTAACATCATTGACATACTTATCCAGACCATCCGGCACTTTTATCAGTGATTTAATATTAGCTGGCGCTGTCCACCTTCTGTCTGTTCCATAATACAATACCATCGTTATTACAGGCACTATTGTTTTCTTATCATGCTGTCCCCTGTATGAAGCACCCTCATAACCAAATATCCTTACCGGCATCCTGCTCTCAACCTTCGTCTGATTCTCTATGCCATAAAGAACTATGTCTGTATCAGTCAGATATAACCTTTTAATCATCTTAACTATATAATTAATATATGATTTTGTCAATACCGTAATTGCGATATTAAAAATAAAAAAAGTTGTTACAACCGATGTCATTAACATAACACCGGTTATAACAACAATCTTCCTTATATCACTTCTCATCAGTTTCCTTTAAATTTTCCATGAACTCTTCAAGTTCTTCCCTTGCATTATCACTAAGTTCCTGATACGTCTCTATCAGCATATATTCTTTTGAATCCTTGTCAACAGCCACATAATCTACTTGCTTGCGTGAATTACTCTTGCCTTCCGATCCAGTCAGAAGCTGATATGGCGATATGCCTAATACCTCACATATTATCATTATTTTATCTGCTGACGGATTATTTCCTTTTCTTTTCCAGTCACTGACTGTACTCTGAGAAATTCCTGTCTTGCTGACAAACTCTGCCTGAGACATTCCTTTTTCTTCAAGATACTTATATATTCTCTCACCTATCTGCATTTTCAACCCTTTAATCTTTCTGAATCATAATTATGCACATTCTTAGCAGCCAGACCAAGAAACATAAACATATATGGTGTAGTGTAAAACATTGTATTACCTGTAAATGCACACACTGCATATGCTATTACACACCCCGCTGCTGCTATTGTTGTAGGTGTCAGTTTTCTTATTCTCTTAAGCTGGCACACAAGCATTGTAATAAGCGAAGCCAGATAAAACAGCAATCCTGGAATTCCAAGAAATACCATATGCTGTATATATTCATTAGCCGGTCTGTCTGTCCACGGAAGCATTGCGCCGGAATACTTATCATTAAGCTGTTCTGGTCCGTATCCTACAACCGGACTTTCTGGAATCATCTTAAAGCACGCCTTCCACAATATCATCCTGCCTGTTCCAGCCTCATCCATATCATCAGCTTCTGTAACAATAGAATGTGCATCATGGAACAGCTTGAACATATCATTTCCTATAGTCTGACCTCCACTCGATGGTACCAATCCAGCTGTACTCATAAGACTAAGAACAACAAGTATTACCACCGGTGCTATTATTCTTTTAATCTTATGTGTATTAACTACATATATAATGCATACGCCTGTTACTCCGGCAACAGTTCCCAGATATCCGCCAAATGTATTATTAACAAGCAGACAGAATAACTGGAATGTAATTCCGGCAGCACACAATATTTTCAGCTTAATATTTTCTTCCATAAGATATAATCCGGTCATTACAAGTACTGACATATTAAGGTAGTATCCCATATGGTTAAACTGATTAAACACTGTCGCTCTCTGTGACCTGAACACACCATCAATCACTCCATAATCCTGTAACAAAAGGCATATCCCCATAATCACAGATACTATTGCATATGAGCCAAATATTTTCTTTCTGCGTCTTTCATCCTTTATAATATGTGCACACATATACACTGCTGCATAATAAAAATATGTAAGCAGCCCGTCATACCTGTATTCCGTTCCAAAAAAAGATGTATGTATATCCTTTGAACACAATGTACAGATTCCACTCCATATAAGAAGCACTATAAAAAAGATATTCCAGGGTTCTTTCTTGAAAAAATCCACAATTCTCTGTCTGGCACGCCCTTTATTCCACAACAACAGTCCCAGGCCATACACAAGAACAAACTGGATTGTCAGCAATCCCATAAACATAACTGTAACCTGGTACTTTGATAACATATGAAAACGGTACACATACCCTTCAACATTTTTCCCAGCCCACATTGCATGAGTTATTATAGATGGAAGTGGCAGCGCACTCCATAGTACAAGAAGCACTGCTGCCACCTTTTCAAAAGGCTCTCTTCCGAGAACCGCATATATCTCTTTAATGCTTTTACATTCTTTTAATCTTGCAAACATTTCTCTCCCCTACTCACTTATCACATCCGCATATTAGAAGAACTGATTAACCCTCTTGGTAACATAATTAACATCCTGAGCATAACTTACCGCATTCTCAGCATCAATCACACCCTTATTATACAAATCAAGAAGTGCATCATCCATAGATATCATTCCGTCTTTTCTACCTGTCTGAAGAACACTTGTAATCTGATAAGTCTTAGCCTCACGGATAAGATTCTTTATTGGAATAGTTCCATGCATTACTTCAAATGCGGCTACCCTTCCTCTTCTGTCAGCCGTCGGTATAAGCTGCTGTGAAATAACAGCTTCAAGAACAACTGCAAGCTGGATTCTTATCTGCTGCTGCTGGTGTGGCGGAAATACGTCAATAATTCTGTCGATGGTTGCCGCTGCTCCGATTGTATGAAGTGTTGACAATACAAGATGTCCTGTCTCAGCAGCTGTTATGGCTGTTGATATTGTCTCAAGGTCTCTCATCTCACCAACAAGAATAACATCCGGATCTTCTCGGAGCGCTGCCCTTAATGCATCTGCATAAGAACGTGTATCAAGCCCGATTTCTCTCTGGTTAATCATGGCTTTGCGGTGGCTGTGAAGATACTCTATAGGATCTTCCAGTGTTATTACATGTGCATTACGGTCATCATTAATCCTGTCAATCAGTGAAGCTAATGTTGTAGACTTACCTGAACCCGTAGGACCTGTTACCAACACAAGCCCTCTCTTCTTGGAATGTAGGTCAATAACAGACTTAGGTACACCAAGACTTTCCGGTGAAGGAATTTCTGTTCCTACAATTCTCATTGCACATGCAACCGAGCCTCTCTGTCTGAACACATTAACTCTGTATCTGCCTATATTCGGGATTGAGAAGGAGAAATCCAGTTCTCCTCTGTCCTTAAAAAGATTCTCCTGTCTCTCATCCATAATATCAAGAATAAGTTTTTCACAATCTGCCGGAGTAAGCTTAGGATATTCAAGATCAACAAGTTCTCCATTAATTCTTACTCTCGGAGGAAGTCCTACTGTAACATGGACATCACTCGCCTTTTTATCTTTTGCTATTGTAAGCAGCTGCTCTACCGTAAACATAATATAACCCCCATCATGCAGCCATTAATCAATCTGCTCTAATTCTATTTCAACAATTTCATTGTCGTCTGCCATGCTGGCTGATGAACTAACTGCTGGTGATACTGATGTTGCTGCTGACGCTGCCGGTTTCTTAGCTGCTCCGGCATTCTTTGCATTAGGCTGTGAATCATCTTCCTCTGCCTCATAAGTAGCCTTAACCATCTCAGCAATTGTTGTAACGCCTTCCTTAACAGCATTGGTTGCCGCCATCTTAAGGGTATTCATTCCCTCACTGATTGCCTGATTCTTAATAGCCTCCGCATCAGCATGTTTAGAAATAAGTCTCTTAATAGAAGGTGTTATCTTCATTATCTCATAGATACCAAGTCGTCCATAGTAACCCGTTCCATTACAAAGCTTACAGCCACATGGTTCATATACTGTAAATGGTTCATCTGGATTAAGACCTAACATTTCTTTTTCTGCTGCACTTGCCTCTTTAGGCATCTTGCAATCACACAGCTTTCTTACAAGTCGCTGGGCAATAATACCAACAAGTGAGTCAGCAATAAGATAAGACTCAATTCCCATATCTTCAAGACGGGCAACAGAACTTGCCGTACTGTTAGTATGCAATGTACTAACAACCAAGTGACCTGTGATAGATGCTCTTACCGCAATCTCAGCAGTCTCACCATCTCGGATCTCACCGATCATGATAATATCCGGATCCTGTCGGAGGATTGATCTTAATGCAGTTGCAAATGTAAGGTTAGCTTTATTATTAACCTGAACCTGATTAATACCATCAATATTAGCCTCGACTGGGTCTTCAACAGTTATAATATTAACATCTTCTGTATTAAGTTCACTTAAAGCAGTATAAAGTGTTGTAGACTTACCTGATCCGGTAGGTCCTGTTACAAGGATAATTCCATGTGGGTTCTTTAAGATATCATCAAACACCTTAAGATCAGCCGGTGTAAGTCCAAGTTTGGATTTATCAATGTTGAATCCTTCTTTGGACGCAATTCTCATAACGCATTTCTCGCCATATACAGTAGGAAGATTAGATACACGGATATCATACTCTCTTCCGTCTACATTAAGAGTAATACGGCCATCCTGTGGTTTTCTCTTTTCAGAAATATCCATTCCAGACATAATCTTAATACGTGTTGTAATAGCACCAAGAAGTGTATTATCATATTCAATAATTTCACGGAGATTACCATCAATTCTGTATCTTACACGGATACCCTTCTCCATTGGTTCAATATGTATATCGGAAGCTCTCTGTCTTACAGCCTGCTCTATAACGCTGTTAATAAGCTGAACGATAGGCGCATTCTCGATTTCTTCTCTTCTCGCCTTATCTTCCTTAGTCTCTTCCTTGAATACATCGCCCTGTTCCTTCTTATACAGGTCGACAATACTCTGTGCCTGTTTCTGTCCAAATGCTTTATCAAAAAAAGCGTTGATATCAGATGCATTGGCAAGAACAGGAACAACCTGCTTGCCTGTAACGATATTAATATCATCCATGGCAAGAATATTAGTAGGATCAGCCATGGCAACTCTTATTGCGCCAGGATTATCCGGTGCATCACCGAGAGGAACAAGTGTGTACTTTCTCATAATGCTTTCATCAAGCACAGAAAGCACATCCTCACTGACATCTGTCTCTCTCATGTCAACAAAATCTATTCCAAGACTGTCGCAAAGTGCCTCATTAATATCCTTCTGTGTTGCATATCCAAGTGCAATAACCATTTCACCAAGCATCTTGCCCTGCTCTCTCTGTCTTGAAAGTGCAGTCTGTAACTGATTCTCATCAATAATGCCTTTTTTAACAAGTACGTCTCCCAAACGTATTTTCTTTCTATAATTCACCCTTCAACCTCTTTCCGCAGGTCAACTCCCCCTGCTTTGACCAATTTTACTAAATTATATCACATAAACAGATATTTACAAAATAGTATTTTTATTTTATCTCATTAATCGAATAACTGTTACTTTTACTTCCGACACATTCCTCATACAGCTTTTCATAATTGTCACTGCATACATATCTTTTATTCTCGTTATCATGGTTCATGTCAAATGTCCCATCAACATTAAGATATGTATTGCTGTATGAAAATGCAAAATATACTGTCCTGCTGTCTTCTGAATCCGATATAACTGCTGATGCAAACACATAAATGTAATTATTAGCATCAGTCTGCTGTCCATTACCTGAAAGAAAATAAACACCGGTTACTTTGCTGTCCATACATGTCTCATTATTTACATGGTAAAGAAATGACACATCCTTTGTAGCTTTGTAAAGCATATGGAAAGTATTTACAGATGTCTCTGAAGCAATAGTCTCCAGAACCTCCTTTTTTACCTGTTCAATCACTTTACTGTCAACCTGTGATACATTTGTTGCAAAGCTTGGAAGCTTGTCCGCATCATATGACTGCTCCAGCTTTTCTGCAAGGTATCCGTGTCTGGCAATATCTTCATATGTCGCATTACATGTAACATTTACAGTATCCCCGAATTTGATTCCTGCTGTCTTATCAGCTGTAAATGTCAGCCCTGAAAGATATTCATCCTCCCAGTTATTTGATATATTGACTGTCGCCTCCGGGCTGATTCCTGCAAACATAACATCAACGTTATCAAACAGTGAAATTGCAGTACCCTTCTGGATTCCGGCTGCTTTTATCTTTCTGCTTCCGCTTCCCATGCTGATTCCAACTGCATCCTCATATTTCTTGTCAAAATCAATGGTAACCTTGTACTTATCCCCATTGGAAACATCCTCTGCCTCTGTCGTTATTTCTATTGAAGCAATAAGCATTTTGACATTGTATGACTTATCAGAATCTGTACTTTTTCCCATAAGTTCCTTATACAGCTTGTCCTTATTAAGTGTAAAATCAGGACTCGCATAGCCATTAGCACCCTCATAGCTTATAGTTATATAATCCCATACATCAAATTTCTGTAATCGTATAAAAATTGCCACAACAATTACAGCAATCACACCGGCAGCTGCAATAATCAGCCCTACGCGGCGTTTCTTAATCGTGCGTCCCATGAACTGGAACTCCTTCTTAATCTCCTTTTCAATTGCTTCACCCTTATGTGAAAATTCTTTTAACTCCATATTATACTCCTATTGGTCTTGTCGACTCTCTTAACATAGATTTTTCTTCTCCATCAAAATACGGTTCAAGCGTCTGGTATACTCTTTCCTGATACTTATTGAGTCTCTCAATATCCACAGAATCAAGGTAATTAACATCAACAAGTTCTAAGTCTATCGGAACAACAGTAAGCATGTCGAACTTTAAAAATGTGCCATATTCATTATCAAAGTCTTTCTGGCATACAATCTCATTTTCAATTCTTATGCCAAACTCTCCTTCAATATATACACCCGGCTCATCAGATGTAACCATACCTTCTTCAATAACTGCAAGATCATTCTTTCCCGGATTATGCTTCCATCTGAAGCCGTTAGGACTCTCATGCACATTAAGAAGATATCCTATACCGTGGCCTGTTCCGCAGCGGTAATCCATTCCAACATTCCACAATGGCGCTCTCGCAAGAATATCAAGACTGAATCCGTTGCAGCCCTTTAAAAACTTTGCATTTGCAAGGCTTAACATTCCTTTAAGCGTAAGTGTGTAATACATCTTCATCTTATCGGTCACAGGGCCTAGTGCAATCGTTCTTGTTATGTCAGTTGTTCCTCTCAGATACTGTCCACCTGAATCCACAAGCAGCATACCCTCCGGCTTTAACACAGACGCATTAGTTTCATCTGCATGGTAATGCATCATCGCTGCATTTGCATTATACGCGCTGATTGTGTCAAAACTAAGTTCTATGTAATCTTTTATATTGCTTCTTAAATTATCAAGATATGCTGCTGCACTTGCTTCTGTTATGCTGCCTGATGCCACATTTTTCTTAAGCCAGAATATGAACTTAGTCACAGCAACACCGTCATCAACATGCGCACTGTACAGGTTATTAATCTCTGTCTCATTCTTTACCGCCTTAAAAAGCATTGCCGGATTGTCAGCCAGCACCACACCTGCATTACCTGCAGATATAACCTCTTTGTAAATACGCATATTGACGCGTTTTTTATCAATAAGTACTGTACCATCCATGTCTGCAATATCATCATACAGTTTTTCATATGGCAGGACTTCCACTCCTGCCTCGCTGAATTTAACAAGTGTCTTATCGTCAAACCTGTCCTTATCCGTATAAATGTATGCTTTATCCTTAGTTATCACTGAATATGCCATAATAACCGGGTTGCACTCCACATCGCGTCCCCTTATGTTGAAAGTCCAGCATATGTCGTCAAGAGTTGCCATAATATGAATATCAGCATTTTTATTGTGCATATATTTTCTTATTCTTGAAAGCTTGCTTATTATGCTTTCTCCTGAGTACTCTTTATCAAGACAGAACGCCTTTGTGTGTGGGAATTCTGCCCTGTTCTCATAGATTCTCTCAATCGCATCAAAATCATACAGGCAGCCTGCTCCTGCCTTCTTACATATATCAGTGAATTCAATTCCTTCTTCTGCCGGCATCGTTCTTCCATCAAATCCCATACACATGCCGTCTTTAATGATGCTTTCACAGTACTGTGCCACATTCATAACACCCGGAGCACCGACCTTCATAAGTGAAAAGCCTGTCCCCTCAATCTGCTTTTCAGCCTGCACGAAATACCTTCCGTCAGTGAAAAGCCTTGCATCATCCTGTGTTATTACTGCAGTTCCGGCTGAACCCGTAAATCCTGTTACGAATTCTCTTTCTTTAAAGTAATCTCCGGCATACTCTGATATATGATAATCCCCTGTTACGACTACGTATATATCTACACCTTCTGCTTTCATAATATCTCTTACCTTAGATAATCTGCCTGCTATTACCTTCGCATCTGTAATCTCCATAACCTGTCCTCCTGACTATATTGTAATATAAAAATTCTGCTGTTACATTAATTTACGTTCAATAAGCACCTGCCTTAACTTACCAAGTGCTTTCTTCTCAATTCTGCTCACATAGCTCCTGCTTATGCCAAGCCTGTCAGCAAGCTCGTTTTGTGTACATTCCTTCGCGCCAAAAAGCCCGTACCTGTATTTTAATATCTCTATCTCCCTTGGTGCAAGCACCTTTTCTATATTACCATATATACACTTAATCTGCTCATAAAACATATAATCTTCCACAGCATCCGGCTGTTTCTTCTCCGAATCCTCACCGATAATGTCTTTTAGACTTATTTCATTTCCCTCTTTATCCTTGCCTATCGGCTCATTTAAGGACACTTCCCGTTCCTTCTTTTTATCCTGCCGAAAAAGCATAAGAATCTCATTATCAATACATTTGGCAGCATAAGTTGCAAATCTGACATTTCTTTCTATGTCAAATGAATCTACAGCCTTTATAAGACCTATTGTTCCCACTGAAATAAGGTCCTCATTAATATAATCACGTTCCGTAGAGGTATATTTTTTAACTATATGTGCAACAAGGCGCATGTTCTTTTCTATAAGAACATTTCTTGCCGCACTGTCGCCTTCACGCAGGTTTATCAGCAATTCTTTCTCTTCCTGTGCCGATAATGGTTTTTCAAATGTTTTCAAAAAGGCACCCCTACACATTTTTATATATCATATGTGTAAAGGTGCCTTTAATTGCCTATCCAACTGTCTCTTTAATTTAACTGTTTACTTCTGTTTCTTCTTCCTGGCGTCTTAAGATGTCATACTTATCAAGCTGGATTCCTAAGTCAATATAGAGATTCTGCTTAGGATGTGGACAGCTCTCCATATCATTACCATTCTCATCGACAATACGCTTAACTGTGACTTCTATATTCTGTCCGTCCGGCTTCATAACCTCAATAGTCTCTCCAACTGAGAACTTATTACGCTGCTCAATATGGTAAAGTCCCTGCTCGTTAGTATCTCCTACGATACCAAGATATGTGTATTCCCTGATATATGTGTTACTGTCATATATCTGTGTATTCTCGTCCGGCTTTCCAAAGAAGAAGCCTGTTGTGTACTGTCTGTAAGTACATTTGCTTATCTCGCTCTTATAGAATGGGATTCTAGCCTTGTACTTTTCAGGATCTTCTATAAAATCAT
>ERZ1026882.84-NODE-84-length-81978-cov-21.564884_pt1 | contig 81978 bp, 61 predicted proteins | sample MGYA00380171_ERZ1026882 | MGnify/ENA primary metagenome ERZ1026882 (study PRJEB33269, sample SAMEA4719807) | human gut metagenome | biome: human-associated habitat; feature: organic feature; material: feces | place: Cameroon | collected 2013-10 ...
CTTCAAATGCTGCACCAGTCTTATGTGCCATTGAATGAACGATACCAAGTAATGCATTAGAGAATGCCATACCTGCAAGACACTGTGCATTGTGCATTGAATCTCTTGCTGCCATATCTCCGTTGTATGATTTAACGAGATTAGCCTGAATCATCTCCATAGCATGAAGTGCCAATGGATCTGTGTAATCACAATTAGCTGTTGATACATAAGCCTCGATTGCATGTGTCATGGCATCCATACCTGTATGTGCTACAAGCTTAACTGGCATAGTCTCTGCAAGCTCAGGATCAACAATAGCAACATCAGGAGTAATCTCGAAATCTGCTATAGGATACTTAATACCTTTCTCATAATCTGTAATAATAGAGAATGCTGTTACCTCTGTAGCTGTTCCTGATGTAGATGAAACTGCACAGAAATGAGCTTTCTTACGAAGCTTAGGAAGACCGAATACCTTGCACATATCTTCAAATGTTGTATCAGGATATTCATACTTAATCCACATTGCCTTAGCAGCATCAATAGGAGAACCACCACCAATAGCAACAATCCAGTCTGGCTCGAACTCTGTCATAACAGCAGCGCCCTTCATAACAGTCTCAACTGATGGATCAGACTCGATACCCTCGAAAAGCTTAACTTCCATTCCTGCTTCCTTGAGGTAATCCTCTGCTTTCTGAAGGAAACCGTTACGCTTCATAGATCCGCCACCAACGCAGATGATAGCTTTCTTTCCTTCAAGTGTCTTGAGGGCTTCCAAAGAACCCTTTCCATGATACAAATCTCTTGGTAAAGTAAATCGAACCATAATAAAACCTCCGTACATAAATATTGATTGTTAAATTATAAACAAACCCTATGCTTTTATTATATGCTTGCCCGTATAATAATTCAAGTAAATTTTATTATAATTTTTTGTAAATATTCCATGAACATTTATATTTTTATTTCACGCTTTCCATCATGTTTATCAGTTCTTTTATCTGCTCATCAGATATTTGGGCATAACCTTTACAATTATATATTGCCTCATCAGATTCAGCCTCAAACAAATACATTCTATTCTCGTTATATGAAATCTTGATTTTTATCTTATTATTAAAATCTACCACAATATCATAAGATTCTGCTGTATCAACAACAGGCACTGAATTCTGGTAAATGTTACTGACATACTCTGCTATTTTATGAATATTCTGCTTATCATCAATTGAATATGTTTTGTCATCATAGTCAACATTAATCGTCTTACAATACAGCTCAAACCTCGATATACCAACTTTAGGTATATCCGAATTCAATTTTATAATTATGGCAGCTATTGCTGATATAAACAATATCAGACAAAATATAATTTTTATTATAATTCTTTTTTGCATATGTACTCCCCTAAATATATACGAAAAGCATTTCTAAAAGTTTTCATTTACAACTACATGTTTCTCTTAAACAACATATAACTATCTGCTGTTCCAGTCTGAATCCTATAATAACAAGTCTCCTCTTTTCCATCATTATATATAACTTTTGCCTCTATAAGTATGGCATTAAGCATGTCATTTCTTTCCCTAAGTACCGTATCTGATGATTGTTTATTCATATACCATGAATATGTACTTGTTGGAAATTCCATATACAATATTAAATCCAGTTCTTCCTGCTCTGCTCCCGATATCTTTTTACTTTGCGTTTTAATAACTTTTTTATCAAGGAATTCCTTAAGCTGCATATCTTTCTTTTCAAACTGTGCACGTGCATTATATGTAGTATATACTATTGATTTAACAGAATCAGCATCATATAACTGTGGCCATGTAAAGCCCATTATGTAAACATATGAAATATCTCCATCTTTTACATCCTGTTCTACAGACCTGCTGTTTATCTTGAATTCACCGACTTGTTCCCAATCTTCATATGTATCTTCTTTTTCAGGATACTCCACCTCCTGTCTGGCTAAATGGCTGCTTTCACTTGCTGTCTTGTCATTCTCCTGTACTTCTTTATTCTTACATCCAGCTGATACACAGCCACATATAATCATCATCATTATTACAAACTGTTTAAATCTCATACATCCCCTCACATAATAATACATAATATAGCAGTATTAATAACTATAATCAGAGGTATTCCTTTTCCCGAATTCTTTTTAAAAATGTGTCTTGAAGCGAATACTGTTTCAAGTCCGACTGCTACTGCGAATAGTATCTCCTCTGCCATGAGAATAAGCATATACTGGCTTATCGTTATATTCCTGAATACCTTTGCTGTATTCATATAAGTAAGACTTATAAGCGGTGCATTAATATATGGCATGCCATAAGCCTTATACATTATTATCATTTCGATTATATACAGTAAAAATGCACTTACCCCCGCCAATATGCAGACAGCAGCAGCCTTAACTGTATGTTCCCATCTTCTTCCTCTCTTAGACGAGCCAATAAGCATATTCATTCCGTTCTTATATTCCACTGAGCTTTCAGTCTCTGCAATAAGAACAACTCCAAATCCGAGTATAATATATATAAGCAGTTTTCTCGTTGCTCCTTTACTGCCAAATATCTGGTCGTATCCCCGTTGTGACATAACATACGCATCTATTCCGTACTGCTCTTTTATCTGTGAAACATATTCAATCTGCTGCATATATTCGCTCATGTTATCAAGCAGTCTCGCAGCATCCATGAGGTTGTACACATATCTGCTTACATCATCCTCACTAAGTTCTCCCCTCTCATACTGTTCTCTTGCAGCATCCAGCTTTGCCTGTGCCTCATAAACATCATTTTGTCTCTGCTCTATAAGACTGGTAAATCCACTGTAATCCCTGCCACCATACTGCTGATAATATTCATCACGCTTCTTTTCATCTTCAGAATATGCTATTTTCTGGTTATTACATATAAATATTGTTATAAACACAACAACACATATTACAATCCAGCCTCTTGCTGTTATTAAAAATTTGTACATTTCTTTCCAGAAATGCGGAAGTCTGGACAAAATCCTTTGAGCCCCATGTCCGATTTTTTCAATCATTTTTCCTATAAAGCCAGCGGTTCTTCCCGGACGGATAATCTTACCAAGTAATACAAGAAATATTGCTGATATTACAGCTATAATAATACACACCATGCACAGCACATTTACCATGCTCACAGGAACACCTGCTATCATGATATTATCATACTTCCTAAGTATATTGCTTACATTCATCACATTTATTATATTAATCTTCTTGAAAATTCTTAACCTGCCCTGCATTGATATATTCTGGTATGCAAATGCTTCCGCTCCGGCAATTATACCCACCAGCACAATTGAACTGATTCTTTTCCTGCATAACGAAAATACCAGTGATATAACAAGCACTATTGCAATAACTATCAAAGATATAATCATATATCTTATAAAAAGATATGTCATTACGCTTATCGGATAAGTGAAATTATTATACCCTGTCAGACACTGTACAGGTGCGGTAAGAAAATCCCAGCCACCATACACCACAAGCATAGAGACAAGACCGCATAACTGCATAATCAGTGATACAAATAAAGCACCCAATCCGACTGCAGCAGTGTCCTTAACTGCAAGTCTCATTCTTCCATTGACAGCAGTATAGATAATCTGCCACATTCCATTATCCCTGTATTCATAAATGATATAAATAATATATATCATCAACGCAAGAACGATATAGATAGAAATATCATTCTTCAGAAACTGTTCAACTGCCCTGCTGTTTAATTCCCTAACCTGTACATTTTCAATCCTTTTATAATCATTTTCCGTTTTATTGATATTAGCTATTGATTCTGATGTACCGAACACACTGAATTTTTTCATATTCGAGGCATTTGTAATAACTGCTTTGACACTTTCTGTATATCCATCAATATAATCAGACTTTTCCTTGTATTCCTTTGCAAGTCTCTTAAATATTCTTCTATCATCCTGTGCCAGTTCGTCAGCATGCTCCTGTATCTGTTCATCTGTATGCCCATTAATCAGCCAGTTGTACTCTCTTGCTTTAATCTTATAATTATCTATTCCACAGTCTGAAAAGTCCCCTGCAAAAACAGCCACGACGCATATACATGCCGCAGCCAGAATTAGCAATATTGTTTTTCTATTAAGCAGTCTCCCCAGTTCTTTCATCTATCTAAACTCCTTAATATTCCCTTTTTCAATGTTGCTCTTATCAATATATACAATTCTATTATTCACAGATGAGAACATAAACATCTTCCTGCTGTCCCCGTGCATAATTGAAAATATCTTTTCCTCGTCTGGAATCGTTCTCTTTGCTATAAGCTTTCCATCTAAGCCTAACTGATATATCGTATAATCAAGTGAACTGCTCTGTTTGTTAAAATACATTGCCATACCCTTATATCCTTCATCATCCATCCAGATATAATTTCCATCAAATGTTATATAAAAATATCCTGTATCATTATCACTTTTATATATGCTTTCTGACTTGCCGCTGCCAAGATCATATTCATATATCGTTCCATCTCCAAGACCGCTGTAATACAGCTTGTTATTGTCTGCATCTATACAGTAACTATACACATTCTTGTCAAGCAGACATTCAGTATTTTCCCCTGTAATTCTGAATATTCCTTTTCCTTCCAACGAATATAATCCCTTATCATCTTTTGAAACAGATGTCTTTAAAAAAAATGTGTCACTGCCATATGTTTTAAGCGAATTAATTCCTATACCATATCCCGTTTCTTCGTATATTTTATCGCTCGAACCCGTATCAAGATTAAATCTGTACAGCCTTACTGTTACATTACCTTCTATATCTCCCGTTATCTCTTGAGATACATATGCATATCCATCATTGAAGCACATTGACACACTATCCTGTCCACTCAGGACGCATATGCTTCCAAGGTCTGTTCTCTGTGTTCCGTCAGCACTTATCTGTACAAGATTTCCCTTGGAACTTATCATATATATGTACGAATTATAGTAATACAACTCACTTTTAAACTCACTTCCTGAAATATATGCCATGCACTCTTCTCCATCATGCCCACATTGTGGTTTATTACATAACACAATGCTTTCCTCTGACTTATCATCATAAAACATAAGATTATCAGCTGATGCGCCACATTTATCAAGGTAATAATATCCTGAATCACATCTTGCTGCCTTATGCATGCTTTCAGAAAAATATGACTGCGTATTATCAAGCTTATCACTTCCTACTGTTATCGTATTCCCTGTTTTCCCCTTACATGACACAAGCAAAACTGACATTATAACAATTAATCCTGCTGCAATTCTTCTCATTGTAATCCCCCCGAATCTACAATATTGGTATCTCTTATTTATATACGCATTTCCTTTCAAAAAAGTTTTAATTATCCCCAACAATCTTTCCATCACTAATTGTAATTATCCTGTCTGTCACCTTAGCAATTCCCTCATCATGAGTTACTATAATAACAGTTTTTCCTGACTTATTAATATCCTTAAGAAGTTCCAGCACCTCCCGTCCTGTCTTCTGGTCGAGTGCTCCTGTCGGCTCATCAGCAAGTATTATATCCGCATTAGTCACTAATGCCCTTGCTATCGCAACTCTCTGCTGCTGTCCTCCGGACATCTTTCCCGGCAGCTTATTTCTTTCCGACAGAATTCCAAGATGCTCCATCTGCTTTAATATGATTCTCTTCCTGTCCTTACGCTTAACATTGGCTGCAAGAAGCGGAAGCTCTATATTTTCATATGCTGTATAGTAATCCATCAGTGCAAAATGCTGGAACACATATCCTATCTTTTCCTTGCGCAGTTTATGTATCTGCGAACGGCTTGCCGCAGTCACCTCTGTATCATCAAGATAGTACTTCCCTGATGTAGGGCTGTCCATGCAGCCTATTATCTTAAGCAGTGTACTTTTACCACTTCCCGACGCTCCCATTACAGATACAAACTCGCCGTCCTCTATCTTAAGGCTTACGTCATCAAGAGCCTTCGTATCATCTACTTTTTCATTATATATCTTTGTAATATTTTCTAATCTTATCATTCCTTATCCTCCAATATTACAGCCGGATTCAGTCTCATTATCCTGTAAACCGGAACTATCATAGTAAATATCAGAGATGTTGCATTAATAAAGATTACTGACAAAATTACTCCCATGTTCCAGTTTATTGTATACAGTCTTATCCTTAAAACATTCACTGCAATTATATGGCACGCCGCGTATATTATAAGTGATGTGCCTCCAAGTGCAATGATGTCTCTTGCTATTCCACCAATTATCCTTAACTGACTGTATCCATATGTTCTCTTAATTGCAAATTCTTTTTTTCTTTCTATTATCCAGAACTCTGACATAAGCATACAATTGACAATACAGAATATATATACAATGATATTGATTCTTACATTTTCTCTTTTCAATGTCCCGGCAACAGTACTTCTGCCTTCTCCTGATATATTAGTGCTTTCAATCGCCGCATTCTTATCTTTCCTGATAATATTATTATACACTTTAGCATATGTTTCATTGATATCTGAGTAATTACTTCCTATAAAAATTGTATATTCGCTCATGTTCATTACTGCCGACATGACATTATCACCCAGACATCTTTTATCAAACACTATTGTATTATCAAGATAATCTGAACCAGAATTACCTATTATTCCAACCACTTCATATGATTCATTTTCAAATGTTGCATAATGTTTTCCGTTCTCTTCATATGTATATTCACACTGCGCCCTTCCAAGTGCAACAAGCCTTTTTCCCGCATCATCCTTCTGGGTTCCCGGAAGTCTTCCACTCACAAGTTCATATGGTATATTTTCATTACATGCTAATATTATTTCCGGTTTTTTGTTACTACTTTTTCTTTCAGTATAGTATAGTCCTATATTTTTTGCAATTACATTTCCCTCTGTTATATCATCTTCACTTACATCCAGAATGTCCGATTTATTCAATGACACAGCTTTCATATCAATTCTGCTTTTATACTGTGCAGCCAGCCTGTCAGCCTCTTTCTGATATGCTTTGTTATATATTCCGAGAGCACCAAATATTGTTACATACATTATAAGCTGACCTATTATAAAAAATATAGCTGTAAGTTTATATCTGAACACATTTCTGAATGCTTTTCTGATTATATTCATACCTTCCCTCATTTCTCCATAAGATCAGCAATATTTCTTTTATGCAGATATATAATAGGAATTAAACATGATATACTTATCATCAGAACCGCCTGCACCAGCATCATGGCAGGTACATATACACAATGTGACATCTTTGTTGCCATATATGATAATTCACTTGCAAATTCATTATTATGTGGTATGATTCCATGAAAAATCTTCCACTGCCTATACACCCATACTACAACTGCTGGCACACATATTAACAACGCATTTTTAACCACAATCATAAAATATACTGCACGCCTGCTTATTCCATTGATAATAAACACTGCATAATCCCTTTTGTTTATAAGACACTCAATAATCGTAACCGCTGAAACAGCTACAATTGCAATAGCATATAACAGTACTGAGGCCACAAATGTTTTATCATCTGTTATCGCATTGTCCTCAATATTCTTTCTTAATTCTTCTCCTTCATTAGTTATTCCTGCTCTTATGCCTTTTTCCACCTGATACTCATTAATGCTCCTCTTTATAATCTCATTATCTTTATAATCTGTAATATAATATACAGGAGTTGTAAATTCTAATGACTCTCCCCAGTCAAACCTCTTATAATTATCGGTAAATACAAGTGCGGTTGATGACAAATCATACTTTCCGATTGAAACACTGCTATTAGTAAGCCATCTCGCATCATCCTTAAGAAAACCTGCTATAACCGCATCTATCCCATTAATCAGACATTTATCTCCAATATTGATTTTCCCTTTATAGGAACTTCCAAGCCATACTAATTCGCACCCCTGCCATTCCTCTTTTGCCTTAACATAAATGTCACTTGTAATTCCAGTATTGCACATCTGAATCAATGCGGCATCACTTACAATACAATCAATCAGTTCTTTGGTGCTATCCATCTGAATATTAGTCCCAGACATTAATCCATAAGCTGATATTCCCTCTATATCAGAAAGCTCCTCAAGCATGTCTTTCTGCTCCTGATATTTACTTCCTACTGAAAATGTTATCTTATTAATATCATATGGATTAATGTTATATGCATCATATTTATATCTGATTTCAAGTTCTTTTTTTAAATAGGTGCTCCACATCTGGTCTGACATATAAAATGATATTGCACATATTAATACAAGCATAAGCGTAACAAATATTCTTTTTCCATATTCCCGATATATAATAATTAATTTATAAACCATTTGTTATTATTCTCTTTCCATGTCTGATAACTATCCCTGTTCTCTATTTTGTAATGCATATCATCATTGATTACCAATGCATAATCCATCGGCATATCATCAAATTCCGCCTTTACTATAAACTGCTTATATTTACCATCTTTGTTATAGCTGCTGTAGTCAATATAATATACTCCACTCTGAATAATATTTTTACCCGCAACCCTGTCGCACCCAGCGAAACCATTTTTATCTAATTCAGCCATATCCCATGTCTCACTCTTTACCCCATACACCTCTACCGTAAGCCCCGGTATCTTATCATAAAAGTCCTCGTATAAAGCAAATGAAACCGCCTGAATATCAAAACTATTATTGTTTCCCGGCACATAGACCTCCGCAAGTCTTTCTTTAAAATAATCTATCTTTGTCTGACGCATATCATCCGATATATCCATGGAGTCGAGATATGCACCTGCATAGCATGAAAGCCCAATAAGTCCTTCTTTAACAGATATTGTTCCTTCTGGTCTGTTAATTGTTCTATATACACTTGGATTCTGCACTACAAAATATGCATCATAAAGATACTGGACACCTCTTATCTGCTTACTCTCATCCATGTGTGGCAGATACACCTCCGCATCCCCCACACTTATTTTTTCATAATTACCTGCCATTTCTATATCTGAACTGCTTTCGGTGCTGTTTTCAGTTGTACCGTTTCCATCCGTGGCAGCCTGTGTAATCTCTGGTCTTGCCAGTAATTCTGTTTTTGTCTCTCTGGCTTCGTTATCCTGCTTTGTCTGGCATGCCGATAATAACGTTATAAATATTAATGATGACAACACTATTCTCTTTTTCATATACCCACCTGAAAAGACAGATATAATACTAATTCATATCATGTATTATATCTGCCTTACTCTTAACTAATAACTCAATGTTCTCTGAGAATACCCTAATCCTCCACGAATCATCTTATGATGACTTTCAAAACCATCTATATAGCCCCAATCACTAAAGACCTCTGTTGCACCTACACTTACACCATCTCGGATTGTATTGGCGATACTATACTCAATTCTATAAAAGCTATGCATGTCGTTATATACATATATGCTGGTTTTATATCACATATTGATAGCCTTATCATAGCAGTCAATAATATAGTCGATATTATCATACATATTGATAATTTCTTAGCATGATATCCACCACTATACTTTTTCAGAAACATGAATGGAATAATTAACAGAACTCCATTAACAGGACTTCCTGACAGCCACCCAATCACAATCGCCATAATAACTGGCAATACTAATAATTCCGCACTATATACAGCATATTCATAAAGCTCTCGATTTTCCTCTGATATAGCACTATTCTTTATCAGCCAGTTGATTATTGAATTTCTTATCATTCTCATTACTTTAATTTTTTGTATATGTCTAATCCTGCTGGAGTCTTAGGCTCATATGCTAATAGGCAAGATGTTGAATTAGCTTCAAGCTTTAATACTTTATCAAGTACCTTAACCACTTTTTTAGCTGATTCTCTCTTTCTCACAGACATCCCCTCCTTTCTCATTCGTACACAACCAAAACTCTATATTTCTCTTATACCATATATATTATTTAAATCAATAGTTATGGAACCAAATGACATTTTTATGGAACGAAAAGCATCTTTAACTGTATTACACTGATATTTTTCGTTGCTATTTTATTTCTGTATTGTATAATATATTTATATTTTTAAATGTTACGGAGACTTTATGGATATTTTTGTATGTGATGACAATACTCTTATATGTAATGAAATTAATTCTCTTGTATCTGAATTTTTCAGAACCAATAATATGACAATGCCTGTTTTTCATACATTTACCGATGGGAAATCTCTTTTATCATCTAATGTCAGACCAGATATTGTCTTTCTTGATATTCAGATGCCGGAATTGTCTGGTATAGATGTGGGGAACATATTACACAACAAGTATCCTAACACTATTATTATAGTAATAACCTCTTTCATGGATTATCTGGATGATGCCATGCGTTTTAATGTTTTCAGATATATATCAAAACCAATTGATAAAGACCGTCTCTTCCGCAATATGCAGGATGCTGTTGCCGCATACAATAATCAGAACACAACACTATATGTAAAATGTGGTTCTGACTATAAGGTTATCAAACATAATGATATCATAATGGTTGAAGCTTCTTTGAGACAGACCATTATATATACAACTAATGGTAATTTTAGAACTTATCAGTCATTTTCAGAAATAAAAGAAAAACTGGAACATAATTATTTTTATCAGTGTCATAGAAGTTTTATTATTAACTTGAATTATGTGGTTTCTCACAATTCGCACAATATATATCTTAATAGTAACTTGTCTGCAGATGTTGCAGCTAGAAAATATACAGATTTTAAAGAACACTATGCTGCATATGTTAACTCACATATCTAGATAAAGGAGATTTATGGATAATTCACTTACATATTATATGGTTGCTTCTGTGATTGAAGCATTTATTTTATGGCTTTATTGTAATAAACTCTTCAAGCAGAGATTAAACACTCCGCTCTCAATATTAATAGCAATAATTATGCATTTATTATCAGCGCCTGTATATATGTTACATTTTCCTGTTTTGAATATTATTTCTTTCATTCTTATTACATATATTGTTACCATTATAATATCTGATATTTCCTTCTTTTCTGCTGTTTTTCACAGCCTTATGCTGACAATTATAATGGGGTTATCCGAATTATTAGTTGTAGGCTTTGTTCCTAATCTTTATATATTATTTTTCCGTGAATCAGGCACTATTAATAATACTGCACTTTATGTTTTCATAAGTAAAACAATTTATCTATTCATATCAGAGGCTGTATCCACAATTCTGAAAAAAAGGAAAGGTTCATATCCTTACTCTGATAGAAGCACGCTTTTTCTTTCTATCATTCCTGCAATATCTATTATTATTATGTTATGTATGTCTTTTATATGTATAAGCATGCCTCTTCCTTCAAAGGTTAATACATATATTTCTGTGTCCATACTGCTGTTACTGGCAATTAACATGTTCACATTTTATATGCAGCAGATTATTGCCAGAAAGAACAATGAAAATGCCCGCCTTCTACTTCAATTACAACGTGAATCAGACAATGTACAGTATTATAATTCTCTCAAAGACAATTATGATAAACAGCGGATATTGATTCATGATATCAAAGAACACCTTAATACAATCGCAACCCTTAATGATGGACGTCATACAAAAGAAATATCTGATTATATATCTGAACTTTCTGACAGTGATGCACTTAAAAAATCAAGAACATATTGCCGGAATCCTATATTTAATGCAATCCTATCCCGTTATGCACAGATTTGTGAAAGTGAGGGAATCAGTTTTGCTGCTGACATAAGATACAGAACCTTAGAATATTTTTCTGCTAATGATTATGCTTCATTATTCGGTAATCTGCTTGACAATGCTATTGCAGCTGCAAGCGGCACTCCTCATGCATTTATTGACTGTAATGTCTCACTTATCCAAAATGGCAATGCAGATCTTATCATAGTTACCAATTCTTGCAGTAATAATCCGATTGCTCCTGATGGAACTTTACATACAACAAAACCAGACACTATTAATCATGGTCTTGGAACACGAAGCATTAAAAGAATTGTTGACAGTTACGATGGAATTATGAAATATTCGTACGAAGAGAAAGACCATTATTTTAAATATACTATATTAATACAGCATCCTGGTATCATGCAATAGTTTTGGCATATTCTGCAATATATGGCATATTCTGTAATATATGTCACATTTGTATCGGGTAGTTTTGGCATAATCGGTAATATACGGCACATTCTGCACTTGACAACATAAAAAAACAGGGATTCCAGTTATATTTAATAACCGAAATCCCTGATTTATTATATTAATTTCCTTTATTATTCTATCATCTTAGAAAAGACTCTTAACAGTATTAACTACATTCTCTACAGTGAATCCGAAATGCTCGAATAACTGGTTAGCCGGACCTGAAGCTCCAAAGGTCTTCATGCAGATTACCTTACCGTCAAGTCCTACATATCTGTACCATCCAAAGTCTGAAAGTGCCTCAACTGCAACTCTCTTTCTTACACTCTTAGGAAGGACTGATTCCTTGTATTCGTCTGACTGCTTCTCGAATACGTCCATAGATGGCATACTTACTACTCTTACATCTATTCCTGCATTCTTAAGCTCTGCCTTTGCTGATACAGCAAGGTTTACTTCTGAACCACTTGCAATGATGATTCCATCTGGAGTCTCTTTATCTGAATCCTCAAGAATATATGCTCCCTTAAGTGCTTCCTTTGATGAACCAGCCATCTGTGGAAGGTTCTGTCTTGTAAGAACTAAAGCTGTTGGCTCGTCCTTAGATTCAATAGCATATTCCCATGCAAGTGCTGTCTCTGTTCTGTCACATGGTCTGAATACTGTGAAGTCAGGCATTGAGCGGAATACTGCAAGCTGCTCAATTGGCTCATGTGTAGGTCCGTCCTCACCAACTCCAATACTGTCATGTGTGAATACATATATAAGTGGTAACTTCATAAGTGATGTAAGTCTTGCCATTGGCTTTGTGTAATCACTGAATACGAAGAATGTTGCAACGAATGGTCTTAATCCGCCGTGAAGTGCAAGTCCGTTACCAATTGCTGCCATAGCCTGCTCTCTTACACCAAAATGAAGATTAGTTCCTGCGTAATTCTGCTTAGAGAAATCGCCTGCATCCTTCATATTAGTCTTATTAGATGGTGCTAAATCTGCTGAACCACCGATAAGGTTAGGCATTACATTCTTAATCATATTAAGGATTGTTCCACTTGAACTTCTTGTTGCTTCTGCCTTCTCAGGCTTTGCAAGATATTCTTCTGAATTGAATAAATCGGATATATCACATCCATTGTAATACTTATCCCAGAGTTCTTTCATTTCAGGGAACTTCTCACAGTATTCTGCAAAAAGCTTATTCCATTCTTCTTCTGGCTTAGCCATTCTTGCAGCTATCTCTTTATAATGGTCATATACTTCCTGTGGTACTTCGAAATCACCCTTGCATGGCCAGTTAAGATTTTCCTTAAGTGCTGCGACATTATCAACTCCAAGAGGCTCGCCGTGTGCGCTTGCCTTACCCTGCTTTGCAGGACAGCCGAATCCTATCAGTGTGTTAACCTTGATAAGTGATGGTCTTTCTTTATCTGCCTTAGCTTCTTCAATAGCCTTGCCGATAGCTTCGATATCATTACCGTCAGCAACCTCGATTGTCTGGAAACCAAATGCTTCAAATCTCTTCATTACATTTTCTGTAAATGCTATATCTGTGCTTCCTTCAATTGATATATTATTAGAATCATAGAATACAATAAGCTTTGAAAGACCTAATGTTCCTGCAAGTGAGAAACACTCTGATGAAATACCTTCCATCATACAGCCGTCTCCACCAAGTACATATGTGTAATGGTCAACTACATTGTATCCGTCTTTATTGAATACTGATGCAAGATGTGCTTCTGCCATAGCCATACCAACTGCCATAGCCATCCCCTGTCCAAGAGGTCCTGTTGTAGCTTCAACTCCTACTGTGTGGCCGTATTCCGGATGTCCTGGTGTCTTTGAGCCCATCTGTCTGAAATTCTTTACATCATCTAAAGAAAGATTGCCAATTCCAAGTAAATGGAACAATGAGTAAAGAAGCATTGAACCATGTCCACCTGAAAGAACGAATCTGTCTCTGTTCTCCCAATCCGGATTAGCAGGATTGTAATTCATATGGTTAGTCCATAATTCATAAGCTGTAGGTGCAGTTCCAAGTGGAAGTCCAGGATGTCCTGAGTTCGCCTTCTGAATTGCATCTGCTGACAATACTCTGATTGCATTAATTGACATTTCATCGATATTAGTCATAGTTTCCTCCCTGTGTAAGCACATTTGTGCATATAAATTTATCTGTCTTTAAAATCTGCCTCTGTCAAGAATATAACATCACCATTCTCGCTTCTCTTTTTCTTAAGGCCGCCGAAGAACCTTCTTGATGCTCTTCTTTCAGAATTGACAATTGCCTGATTGATAATTTCCTTGATATCATCAAGTTTAATATTATCATTCACATTATGAAGTTTGTCAATCTTAAGATACAGTTCAAGTAATGCATCATCATCAACCTCATACTGTCTCTTTCTTGCAAACCTCTTTGCCATCTCAACAAGTTCATTGACTGTATACTGCTTAAGAATAATTCTGTGATTAAATGTGTTAGTTAATTCAGGATTAAAGTTAATCAGTACATTCATATCTGTATCTGAATCCTCGAATATAACTATCATTCTGTCAGTATCCTGCTCAAGACAGTTAAGAAGCTCATTAATTCTCTTAGGCTGGATTGTTCCTGCGCCTTCTACAATAAGTGCAGTTCCTTTAAGTCTTCCCATAGCCTTTGCAATTCCACGCTGATTTATACTCTCTCCTGATGTCTTGGCAATCTTTTTCTGCTTGTCAGGATATAATGTGTTGATTGCTCTTATAATAGTTCTTGCAAGATCTGTCTTGTCTGAGCTTGAGTTACCTGATATAAGGATATTACCCACAGATGAAGTATTTATCTGCATTTCTTCGTCTATTGAATCAAATAAATCTGCAAGCTGTTCTTCAAGTCCAGGCATTTCCCTGTACTTTCTGAATATCTTGGCAAGTTCTCCTGTAAGTTTCTTTTCAGTCTCTTCTTCGACTTCTTCATTATCTGTATTATTTTCTTCCATATTCTCCGGCTGTCTGTTCTGTCTCGTAAATGGAACTGTTTCTTCTGGCTCAACACCTGCAGCTGCCTCTTGCTGGGCAACAGCCTCTTCACCTTCTTCTATATTATTATCTTCATTCATCATTGAATTAATATCTGAAATCATAGATTCTGAAACTGTTGGAATCTGTGCCGTAACCAAAGGAATTTCTACACTTGGCTCCTCTTCCTTAACCTGTGCCTTCTCAGATACTGCTTCGGCAGTCTTTGCTGCTTCCTGCTCTAATCTTGCAGCAGCCTTACCTGTTCTGATAGCTAAATCCATTCTTGCTGAATCAACCGCCATCTGTGCAAGAGCAACCTGTTTTGCTTCCTCTTTATCAATCTCTTTGCCTGCTGCCAGAGCCTCCGCTTTTTTACGCTCAACCATCTTCTCATAAGCAGCACTCTTTTCTTCTTTCTCGTCAAGATATCTTTCAAGTTCTGATTTTGAAAATTCTCTTGTGTCCTGCTTACCGTATTTCTCTTCCCTGACAGACTGCATCCATTCTGTTATATCCATCTGACCTTCAATCTGGTCATCATCATCTGATGTTTCAGTATTTTCAGCTTCATCAGCAATATCAGTATTCACAGATACTACTGAAGCAGTTTCCTTAACAGGCTCTTTCTCTTCCTGCTTTTCTTCCTGACGCTTTGAAGATGGTACAAATGTCTTAACATCCTCATCTTCTTCATCAGCTTTGAACAGATCGCTCATGTTAGCAGCAAGTTCTTCCTGAAGATTTTTTGTATCATAAAGGCTGTAATCCGGAACCGGAACATTAATATCAATGTTCTTTGCCTTCTCATTAATACGAGCCTCTGCTTCTCTTCTCTGCTCGGCTTCATCTTCTTTATTAATCTTATCATAATTATTTTCAAGCTTCTGCTTTGCATTTGCGATAAGTTCCTTTAATGAAAGATTAGCCTTGTTAATTTCATTAGAAAATGATTTCTCACCAGCCTCTGTCATAGTTTCCTGCACTTCAGGCTTTTCTACCTGTGGTGTCTCTATCTTTCGTGCAGATACAGTCTGCTGGTTATCAGCCTCTGCTTTATCTGATTTATTTAAGGCTTTCATTATGAAATCCTTAATCTCGCTATTCTGGTCATTCTGGACAAGGTCCATTGAAAGAGGTCCCTCTTCCTTCTCCCTGTCATATTCTGGCACATTCAAATGAACTTCTTTTGCCTTAGTAGATGTTTTCTTTCCAATTACTGGCTGTTCAGAAATATCTTCCTTATCATCATTTTCTTCAGCCTCATCTTCTTCCTCTTCCCTGAAAACATCCTCAACATCATCTCTCTTAAGATCTATCAATGCCTTCTGTTTAGCAAAAAGTTCTTCCTTAGTAGCCTCAATGTCATCCTTTCTCTTCTTTACATCCTCTAAGATACCCTTCTGTGTCTTAGTAAGAACAACACCAAGTTTCTCCTTTAACTGTACTGCCTTCTCAACATATCTTCCATCCTGGAACCACAGAACAATGTTATCACATGTCTTGACACACTCTTCTTTTCTTCCAGTCTTATAATAAAGAACTGCAAGCTCATACATATATTTTTCATCAATTTCATGATCCCTATAATCCTCTAATATTCCTACAAGTTCATTATCTGATGCATTCTGTGCTTTTCTTAAATCATATAAAAGGATAAATCTGCTCACATCATGCTGTGAAGTCCTGCTATATTCTTCATAAAGTTCATTGGCATTTTCAAAATCACCAACCTTAATGAAAAATTCTGTAAGCTTATATACAAGCTTCCTTCCGCCAAGATTTCTGTTGTAAGCAAGAATAGCCATATCTCTTGCTTCTTCATAATCGCCAACTGCTTCCTGCACATTGATTGCAGTAGCAAGTGACTGCCAGTCCTTTACCTTAGACCAGTTAAGTTCCTTTGCGATAGCAGCAGCTTCAGCATAATCCTTCTTAGCAGCCAGTTTCTTAATCTGGTCTATCTTAATTCCTAATTCGTATTTATTCATGGTTATATATTCCTCATTCCTGTGCTTACTGAATGTTATAATTGATTTAATTGTCGTATTTTACAACTCATTAAAGTTTAGCACAGCCCAAGTTTGTTGTAAACCGAGTTCACAGAATTGTTACAAATTTGTTACAAAAAATCAAATGTAGCCTGTTCATAATCCATCCTTGTGTATTCAAGCTCTGTTTCCTTAGTACTGCTGTAATAATCAACAACCACAGTCTGCTGCCTTGAATCAACCAGCTTCTGTCCAAGTATATAATTGACATCGAATCGTCCTGTAATAGCAGGAGTTGCACCTCTTGCCGGAACAATAAGCTGTACATGGTTAGTAGCAAGCAGCTTGAATATCGGCTCCCATATGTATATATCCTTAGCCGCACCAAATGGATTATCTATAAATATAGTCTTTCCTTCAACACCTTCATTGCCTGATGAATTCATGTTAGAAATGTAATTGATAATCGCAATAAGGAACTGGATATATATACCCTGTGACTGTCCTGTTGAACCAACTGCCTCTTCATATCTTAAGTAGCGGCTCTGATCCTTGATTCTTTCTCTCTTGTACAGATTAATTCTGATTGAATTCATGTCTGTGACAATAACAGAGAAAAGTCTCTTCCATGAAAGTCTGTTTCTTATATACTTAAGTCTTTCTGCCGGCTCCTTAAAACTTTCCGCCATAAATACAGTTTCATCAATATATTCAGACATTTTTTCCTTGTAAAGTTCTTCCTTTATATAAGGAATCTGCAAACTGATAATTGCAATCTGTTCACCGTCAAGATTAATGTTAGACAACTGTGGCAGACGGTCAAGCTCTGTCTTTATGTTGCTGCATGTCTGGATACAACGGTTCTCGAAGTTATCCTTAATCATCTGCATATCCTCTATGCCCTTGGCAACACGGTCTTTTTCTAACTGTATAAATGTGTTCGTCTCATTTAATGATTCAATCATGCTTCTGGTCTTTGCCACATTTTCAGGAACATTCAGTGATATCCTTACTTCATCAGCAAGTTCAACCGCATTGAAGCCGTTAAGCAGGTCAATAAGCTTAGTTTTATTCTTGTTAAATTCATCAACCTTCTTATACTCCAACCTGTTAATTGAAGCATATTCCTTATGAACAGCCTCATATTCAGTAAGATTAGCTGTTATTCCTGCCACATCTTCCGGACGGAACTCCTCTGGAATCTGCATGCCTGCGTCAGACACGATTCTTTCAAGGTCTTTTCTGCATACAAGAATATCCTTTAACGAATCTGACATCTGTCTGCGTGTCTTTTCCTGAACCTTAGTGTTATCCTCTAACTTCTTGATAAGTGCCTTATGCTGTGTGATAAACTCCTCCGGTGCATCACATGGGAATTCATTAAAGCTTCCATAATTATTCTCAATCTGGTTAATACCATGCGCGATACTTCCCTCAAGCCTGTTAAGAAGCGCCTCCTGTGCCTCAAGTTCCTCTCTTACAGAATCACTCGCACCTACAAGATTGTTCAGTGCGTCCTTTGCATTTCTTAACTGCTGCGAACCTGCTGCAATAATCTCTCCAGCTTCATACTTAGCCTTAATATCGTCAAATGTATAGCCTCTGTACTCTATTGCATCACGGCATTTATTCATGGAAGCTGACAAATGATTCATCAGTGCCTGCTTATCTGAAAAATCACTGTTTTTCTGTGAAAGTGCAGTCTTTAAGCCTGTGAATCTGCTCTCGATTTCATCTTTATCAAGGCGGCTTGTATTGTCATCAGTTTCTATTGAAACATTTTCATCATAATAAGGTGCATACTGCTCCTCCCATGACTTCACTATTTTCTCATAAGCCTTTCTGGTACTGTCCTCAAAATCCCTCGCAGCCTCATATTCAACACCTGCAGAAGATACCGCTTCCTCATATTCGTATACACGGTTTCTTGCGGCTTCACTGTCTGCCTTAAGCCCCTTTAACTTCTCATACTTCTTATCTATAGAAGAATTCATCTCAATAATCTGTGAAAGAAGCCTGCATGAATTTTCTTTTTCTTCAATGTCAGCCCTTGTCTGTGAAAGCTGACCTGTAAGCTGTTCCTTTGCCTCGTTTAATGCACTTCTCTTCTTCTCTGCTTCAATAATTCCCGTCTCGCTGTCAGCAATCTTTAATCTGACTGCCTCTGCCTCAGAAGCACCAGACTTATCAGCCTTAGCGTTATATACAAGTGCAAATGTATAATCATCCCACACAAGCTCCATTCTGTCTGACAGCTTTCCTGCCTGTGCCTTATGTGACTCAAGCTCCTCCTGTGCAAGCTTAATCTGTGTTTCAAGCCTTGCATCATCTCGAAGAAATGACATATCCTTTAATGCAAACACAATCAGGTCTTTGTTAATCTCTAGCTTAGTATCAATAAGCACCTGCTCACTTATAACAGGATAAGCAGCGGCACCTCTTCCGAAATCCTTAAGCATCTCATCCGCTTTAATTCTTTCGAAATCATTCTTTATTACAAATGCATACTCAACGAAAGGTGTTCTCTTTAATACATCTCTCTTCTGCCCCGGATTAAGTGCCGCAAACCACTCATGTCCCTCAACTACATCTGAACCATACTGGCTCTCAAGATATTCCTTAAGTCTGTCCCTTTCAGGACTCTTACAGATGTATGTTCCCTTTCTTGCATTGTCAATAAAGCTCTCAAGCTCTGCCTCTTCCTTACATTCCTCTGTATATTCACTGCGCATTCTATAGTAAGTATCAAGAATAACCGAAAGCATTGCCTCATCATTATCTGCATTATATATTTCACGGATTTTATCCATGCGCTCTGTATCAGCACTTCCGGCTTCATCAGCCTTTTTAAGTTTTTCTGACTGCTCTGTAAATATATCAATAAGTGCCTTATTACCTGATATTGTCTCATTAAGTGACATTAACTGCTGCTGAATATCATTGAATTTTTCGGACATTCTTGCTTCTTCATTCTTTAACAGTTCTTTATCCCTGAATGACTTATCATATTCTTCAGATGCATTTTCACATACAACAGTTCCTGCCTCAGATAACAATTCTCCAAGCTGTGTCTGTAATGCCTGTATTTCATTTTCAAGGTTATCTGAAAGACTGCCAAGACCTGCGGCTTCCTTATCAGCATTTCTAAGGTTGTCCTTAGTCTCTGACAACTTGACCTCAAGCGCCTTAACACGGTTGACAGCTATATCAAGCTTTTCCTTTAATCTGCCTGATTCTGTCTCATAGAACTTTCTGTAGCCTGCTGCAAGTATCTTTAACTCCGCTGTTATGTCAGTGTCTTCTCTTAATCTGTTCTCAATGGCAACCTGTAATCCCTTGTAGGATTTCTCATATTCTGCATAATCCTTATAATCATTGGCAGATTCCATTAAAGAAAGCTTTCCTCTTGCCTCCGCAATTGCTGCGTTCTTAAGTTCAAGTGTCTTTCTTGTCTCCTTAACCAGACTTTCAACGCCCGCCATTGAATTCTTTTCAGACATAACCTCTGCAACTGCTATGGCTTCCTTCTCATGTGCCAGCTCGTCATGCATTTTAGTGATAAGGTCATCCTGACTTTTAAGTTCCTTATCCTTCTTGTCACTTTCGCTCATGGCAACAAGAAGCAGGTCATAAAGCTGCTTCTCTATCTCTTCTTTTCTGTTATAAAATGCTTCGTATGTCGACAAATATTCCTTAAAACTGTCGATAGCTGCAATCTGGCTGTCATATGCTCCAAGCTGTGAATGTTTCTTGGAAAGCTCCACTAACTTGTCCTTGATATCCATAAGAGTCTGTGCCATCATGCCCTCATCATTATCAACTGACAGCTTGTTATTGAAGGATTTCTGGATAATCTCCTCTATAAGCAGATCCTCCACAACCTTACGGCTTGTCTTATAATTTGACTCAAAATATGTTCTTACATGTCCCTCTGTCTTGTTAATTCCACGGACAATTTCCCATGCACTCTCATATATTCCATAATTGCTTATAAAACTCTGATAATCGCCTTTTCTGTCAAATATTTTAACAATATATTTGTACTCGCTCTTCTCAAGCTCACGAAGATAAGCCTTAAGTCCGTTATATGTAATTCTCTCCCCGTTATTTACAAGCGGAAGATTCTTAATGTCATTGTCCCCGAATTCTCTGTAGAATATGCAGTAATTAAAGTATTCAACACTGGCAGAAGAAGCGGTCTGCTCCTGTCCTTCCTGTGTCTCATCATCTGTACCTCTGCCCTTTCTTGCACAGAAGCCTGTAGTCATGAACCTGAATCCATCCTTCTGATAGCATGGATCTAACTTCCACTCTACTAAAGAATGAATACATGTGTTACCGCTTCCCTGTCTGAAAAGCTTCTCAATTGGCTGCTTGTCATCAAGCGTACAGTTAGGGAGCATATTCTGCATAAGAAGCAGCATAAGCAGACTCTTACCACCACCATTGGCAAGGTCATATATAGTATTCTGGCAGTTGAAGCGCATTACAAAATCGTCATACACCTGTGTACCGAAATTATATTTAACATTATTAACTCTGATTCTGTTAATCTGCGGCATCTCTTCCTCCATTCATAAGCTCGGCAAATCGTCCTCTGTAATCATCAAAATAATTCTCTATAAGACTTCTGAATCGGTCTGTCGGATAATATCTGTCCTGACTCTCAACTAAAAGCTCCTGTGCAACACAGAAATTAAGCACAAGCTTTACCATACCCGACTTGGAATTTCTTGCTGCCCTCGCTCCTGTCTGATCCTCTACTGTTGTAACCGGCAGCTCATCCCATGTAAGTGCTATCTGCTTAAAGCTGTTCTCCTCAACCTCATCAAGCACAAGCCCTGCACTCTTATCGACAATACCGCCTGTTGTCTTATCAACATTTTTAATGATATCCTCTACCCTTATGAATTCTGCATAAGTAGAACTCATCGTGTCTGAATAAAACTCTGTTATGATATTGTAGATTATGAAATACGCAAGATATAACTCTTTATTAACCCTTAAGCCAAGTACATTTCTTAATTCCTCATTGGAATATCCAAACACCCTGTTATTATCACCTGCGCTCACATACAATCCGTTATTATATTCGTATATGTTAAGATTAAATTTCTTTAAAGACATATGAACGATGTCATACACTTCTGCGTTATTATTGTATTCCTGATAAAGAGCCGCATTTGCGCCTCTCTCAGACACATTTTCCCCTGTGATAAGCTTAGAAACTATGTCCAGCGCCTTATCTAGATTTCTATTCTCCATGTGCTTCCTTTCGTACAAATTCAACATCTGCCATCACGCAGTTATCCGACAATGTAACCTGACCGTCAAGCCCTTTTCTTATTACAAATGTAAAGCTTTCCGAATCCTTAAAGCCTTCCTCTAAGTATGCATCAAGAAATGTATCTTCCCCTGCATCACCGCCAAGCTGGTATTCATCCTTCTGGCACAGATTAACAAAGAAAGAGAAAAAATCCGCATTTCTTAAAACCTGCTCTCCATACGCTCTCTTCATTGCGTCTGCAAGCTGACCGAGAGTTATAATATCCGATTTTTTCAAACACGCAACAAGATTTTTCATAAGGAATATGTAATTATCCTTAATTCTCTTCTCCTCAATCTCATCTTCAAACTCGATATCTTCCGGTCTTTCATTGCTTATAAGTTCTTTCTCCTCATATCTTGGAGGCTTCACCATAAGCGCGTCATCAATGCTTATCAGGTCAAATGTCTTTCTTATGTTCGGCTTTAGAAGCGGACTTAACATTGTGACTAATATATCTGCATTGTCCCTCTTAATCATATCTGAAAGTGCCGATGTGAAATCCATATGGCTTCTTAATCTGCCAAGCTTCGCGCGTCTTATTGCATCATCGGTCATTTTCTGCATTTCTGTACAATCCTTTAACAGCTCACTGTGCCTGTTCATCGCCTGCTTAAGCTGTGTCTCAAGGCTGTATATCTCGTTCATCGTCCTGTAATAGCCTTCGCCTGTGCTGCCTGACGCATTAAGCTTCTCGATTGATTTCGCAATAAGGTCACGGTTCTTCTTAAAAAGCTTTTCCTCATCATCAAACCATTTCATTCCTGTTTTGACGAATTCCTCATAAGCCTCTATTCCTGCAAATACATCACCCGACAGTATTGTCATGACCTCATTCTTCTTTAACTTAAGACGGTTGACCTCTTCGTTGATTCTTTCAACGACTTCAACTCCGCCACGGAAGTTCTGTGAATTAATCATTTTTTCAAGAAGGAGCTGGGATACGCTTATCCTGCTCTCGTCCTTGATTTCCTTGGTATCAAGATAGAATTCAATAGCATCCGGACTTATCGAATACCACACGGTATTGTCCCTTATCGAACTCTCGATTATCTTCATTCTTGAGACTCTCTTTTTCCTGTCCACCGGGTCAAAATACGAGAATTCAAATGGTCTGCCATCATTCTTTATCTTGTCAAATATATAATCAGCAATATCTTTGCTGTCCTGTTCATTCAAATCAAGCCCGAAATCTCTCTTAAGTATCAGCCTTAAGAAATCAAGATATTCGGGATATGTAACATCTTTTTCCTTAAAGTTATTCTCCTCTATAAAGAAACGGAGAACTGCCATAACTATATAGCCCATATCAAGGATTTCGTACTTGCCGTCCTTGAAATTAGAAAATGATGTATCTATTAATCTGAAGAATGGATAATATTTCTTCAGATTAAGCATTCGCTCACGGTGATCCGATATGATATCACCTGTCATATTCTCTGCCATAGTATTCTTCATTTCTGCGCACGCATTTTACACATGTTGTCTTAATGCCCGGTGCGCCAGGGCATTAAGCTTAAAGCTTGGTTCTTCGCCAAATTTAAAGCTCGGTTCTTCCATCCAGTGCTCTTAAAAGTGTAACCTCATCGATATATTCAAGGTCGCCGCCGACAGGTACTCCGCTTGCAATTCTTGTCACTTTAATTCCTGTTGGCTTTATCATTTTGCTTATGTACATTGCTGTTGTCTCACCCTCAAGATTAGAATTGGTTGCAATGATAACCTCATTAACATCTCCCTGAAGTCTTACCATAAGCTCCTTTAACTTGATATCAGCCGGTCCGATTCCAAGCATCGGGCTTATTGCACCATGAAGGACATGATATACCCCCTCATACTTTCCTGTCTTTTCATATGCCGCCATATCTCTTGTCTGTTCTACTACCATAATAGTCTTATGATCTCTTTTCTGGTCTCGGCATATTGGACAAAGTTCTTCATCTGTAAGTGTAAAACACTCCTTACAGTAGTGGATATGCTGCTTTGCATCAATCATTGTATCTGCAAGGCTCTTAACTTCAGACTCAGGCATGTTTATAATGTGAAATGCCAGGCGCTGGGCACTCTTCGCCCCAACCCCTGGTAATCTCGACAATTCTTCAATTAATCTGTTTATATGACCACTGTAGATGTCCATTAGAATAAGCCTCCGCCTAATCCTCCAAGTCCTCCAGTAATCTTAGCCATCTGTGCCTGTGACTCTTCTTCGCATTTTCTTAAAGCTTCATTAGTAGCTGCCACAATTAAGTCCTCAAGCATCTCTACATCATCCGGATCAACTGCTTCAGGATCAATCTTAACCTTAGATACTTCTCTCTTACCTGTAACAGTTACCTCAACTACTCCGCCGCCTGCTGTAGCGCTGAATTCCTTATTCTCAAGCTCTGCCTGCTGCTCTTCCATCTGACGCTGCATTCTCTGTGCCTGCTTCATCAGATTATTCATATTACCAGGCATTCCTCCTGGAAAACCACCTCTTTTAGCCATTATATAAGTTCCTCCTTATCATCTACTTCTATATCTATGCCTACGAGTTCCTTAAGATCCACAAATCTGCTGTGGAAATCCTCATCATCGTTAAGCTTAGTCACTTTAATTGAAACCCTTACTCCTGTTCTCTCCTCAATGACATTCTCTATGCTCTCCATAACTTCCTGTCTGCTGAGTGAATTATAGGCACTAAGTGATTCTACCATAATTTCAAGACTAATTCCATCTTCTGCTAATGTAACATGTGCAGTTTGTAAAAATGTCTGATTAACCGGATCATCTATCGTTGCAACGATATCCTTCCAGCCTGCCGCAATTGCCTTAACATCTTCTGGAACAGCGTCATATACACGCTTTACTACAGGCTTCTTTGGTGCTTGCTGCACTGCCGCTGCCTGACCACCCGCAGCACCTGCATTTACAAGTCTGCCACTTTTAATATCATCAAGTACTTTCTGTAACTGCCCTTCAAGCATTGTCACACGGCTTACAACATCGCCGATATCCTGACTGTTATCCATTGCCGGGCGCATCAGCTTTATAAATGTTATTTCTGTTTTAACTCTCTTCTGTGTAGAGAATTTAAGGTCATTCGATAACTCTGACAACACTCTTATATAATACATAAGTGTATCTATATCAACATTTTGTGCGTCTTTCTTCAAATCCTCAAGATTATCCCTTGATACTTCTATTACATCTTCTATTCTGTCTGCATCTTTAGTTGTCTTAATAAGAAGCAGATTCCTCAGATACCATATAAAGTCTGTAACAAACTGCGACAAATCTCTTCCCTGCATTATCAGATCTTCCATCAGTGACATGCATACAGCAACCTCCCCTGACAGGATCGTTGAAAGCATTTTACTGAATACCGCTGTGTCAACTGCTCCAAGAACTTCAAGTACATTTTCATACTTAAGGTCCTTTCCCAAATAGAATGCCAGACACTGGTCTAACAGGCTTAATGCGTCACGCATAGAACCGTCTGCTGCTTTAGCAACATATTTTATAGCCTTATCTTCTACGGTCATCCCCTCTGCCTTCATAAGTTCTGACAGTCTGTCAGCAATCGTCTCTATTGTTATCCTGTGGAAGTCATATCTCTGACATCTTGAAAGGATAGTAATAGGAATCCTCGCCACCTCTGTAGTAGCCAGTATAAATATTACATATGCCGGAGGTTCTTCCAGTGTTTTTAGCAATGCATTAAACGCTCCTGTAGAAAGCATATGAACCTCATCGATTATATAGACTTTAAATCTGCCATCTGTCGGTGAATATTGGACCTCTTCCCTTATCTGTCTTATATTATCGACACCATTATTAGATGCCGCATCTATCTCTATTACATTCATGCTTGTTCCTGCTGCAATCGCTTTGCATGTCGGACACTCCCCACAAGGATTGCCGTCAACCGGATGCTCGCAGTTAACTGCCTTCGCAAATATCTTGGCAACTGATGTTTTACCAGTTCCTCTCGTTCCGCAAAACAGGTATGCATGACCTATCCTGTCTGCATTAATCTGATTTCGCAGAGTCGTTACTATTGTATCCTGTCCCTTGACATCATTAAAATTGTCTGGACGCCATTTTCTGTATAAGGCCTGATATGACATGGTTACCTCCCTCTGCGCTGTATCTACTTTCGCAGCCCTTAACCTCATGCGTAAAACCATCCGCCTCCGGCGTCTGTCGCTGCTTCGCAGCTTATGTTTTACTTATGTCGGTTAAGTTCCTGCTTCGCAGGATAATTTAGGAATATCATACAGTTTCTTACATGCAAGCATGACGAATCTGCCTGACATTCCTAAATTAGCTGCGACGAGTAACATTTTAATAACAAAAGCCGTGCGTCCGGCTTCGAACTTCTGTCCACAGACGTTACCGATGCAGTTAGCTCGATCCAGGCACCCTTTCAACACCCGGAAGCTTCCACTTAATGCTGCTTCATTCCTGACCTGACATGGTTCGTGGATTTCCGTCGTGAAAGACCCAAATGTCAACACCACTTACACCGGGCTGCTCCATAAACATCAGCCCTCTGCCGAACATCACCCCTGCTATAGCGGATTGCAGGTTCAAGGTGCCGCTACTACCCCGGCTGCACGGTATTTCAATTATACTTGTTATATATGCCTGTTGTCAAGGTGTGAAGCATTGACAAAAAAAGGCAGCCTCCACAATCCACGCAGAAGCTGCCTTACACATATTATTTCATACATATTACCCTAAACATATCTCTACATATTATTACTTTTCTTCATCCTTAGATTCTTCATACCTAGGCAGCTCAACTATCACCGCCTCATGATGAACAGCCGGAAGGAATTTCTCCATCACTTCCTTAGTCTTTAACTTAAGACTTGATGTATTAATGCAAGGATGACATCCGAGAGATTCTCCCTCAAGCACTTCCTTATCCATCAGTAACTGCACATGGTTATCCGTATCATTCATAAGTCCCATTATAGATACCGAACCTGGTGTTATATCAAGGAATTCCTCCATATATGATTCATCTGCAAATGAAAGTCGCGCTGAATTAATCTGCTTGCTCAGATCCTTTGTCTTAAATGGCTTGTCACCCGGCATCATAAGCATATAAAAATTCGTCTTCTGTCTGTTACATAAGAAAAGATTCTTACATATAAGTGTGTCCAGAATCTTATCTATGTCATTACACACTTCCATTGTTGTAGCAGGCTCATGGTCTGTTCTGTAATATTCCATTCCAAGCTTATCCAACAAATCATATACTCTGATTTCTTTTTCTAATCTTCCTGTTTCATCGGCAGGTCTTCCTTTAATAAGTTCCATGATATTTCTCCCTGACAATCTGATATTCCGTTATTCCGACTATCTCATATTCTGATAATCTACTCAAAATAATACAGATATACATCCTCAAGGTCAATATTATCTCCAACTTTTACTGCTTCTTCTGGCAGCTCATCACCTACAACTCTTAACGCAAGACCGTTCTTTCTCTGTCTGATATTGCCAATCTTGTATTCCTTCTGCAGCTCGCCGACCTCGTCAAGCGTGCATGTTATCTCACCGACTTTTCCAGCCATACTTTCAATAAGCTCAACAGGTGTTCCTGTCGCAATTATCTCTCCGCTCTTTAGAAGAAGTACTTTATCAGCAATACATTCAATATCACTTACAACATGAGTTGCGAAAAGAATTATCTTGTCCTTAGACAGCTCTGCAATATAGTTTCTTATTGAGATTCTCTCTTTAGGGTCAAGTCCTGCTGTCGGCTCATCAAGTATAAGAATCTTAGGATTACCAAGAAGTGCCTGTGCAAGCAGCACTCTCTGCTTCATTCCTCCTGAAAATCCTCCAATCTTTTTATATGCAACCTTCGTAAGATTAACTACCTCAAGCAGTTCATCAATCTGCTGGTTGACCGTCTTAACAACCTCATTGCCATTCTCATCAGTAGTCTTAATCTTCTTAACACCCTTAATCTCTGCCATATATTTAAGAAATGCTTTAGGCGAAAAATCTTCATAAAAACCCTGTTGCTGCGGCATATATCCAACCAGACCCCTGAACTGTTTACCAAGCTTTAATATATCTTCCTCGGCACTGTTCTCTCCAAAAAGAATGCTTCCACCATTCATCTTGTCTCTTGATACATTATCAGTGATAAGATTAATCATCGTACTCTTTCCTGCTCCATTAGCACCAAGAATACCATATACTCCCGGTGTAAATGTATAATTAATCCCCTTCAGTGCCTGAACTGTACCATAAGTTTTCTTTAAATTCCTTACCTCTAATTTCATACCCTGTACCTTCTCTTTCCTAATGATTTTCCAACCTTCATCATAACCAGCATAATTACAAGCTCGCATACCAGCTCTGTCATATAGCGCACAATCATGAATTGCCCTACGGATGTATGAAGTATAAGACTTTTTATAACTCCGATACTGCCAATTCTATTCCCCAGTACATTTCCCATAAATGTAAGACTTACTACTGGTGCATTAAGATACGGCATGCCGTAAATATTCCTAAGCCATATTGATTCCATCCCATGAATCATCACTGCTAATGCAACCGTTAATATAATATTGGCAATATATTTATCTCTTACTATCTTCCTTCGTCCATCTGCAGAACTTCTCTCTAACAGAATCATTCCTGACTTATATTCTATACGTTCACTGCCTGCTGATATAATCATTATACCACTAATCAGTGCCAGTGTAATCATAATTCTGCGGTATAATCCCTTGTCACCTAAGATAACCTCATATCCCCTGTCTGATATGAACCACGCCTGCGTGCCATAATCATCTTCAATATGTCCGATATATTCAATCTTATCTACATACTCCTGCGCACGTTTTTGTTCTTTTACTATCTGTTGTTCTCTCTGCTTAATATTCATGAACATAACAGGGTCTACATTCTCGTATGACTCCCCGGCATATTTAGCTATCTCCTCTTCAACTGCTTCATATTTCTTCTGCAGTTCATCAAGATAATCCTGAAAATATGTATAATCCTCACCTCCATGCAGGATATACTCTTCATCCATATGCTTATTATCATCAGTATAATAGTACTGTCCTGATGAACACACATATGCCGAAACCACGAACATCGCAGCTATTACCCATACACATTTATTAGAAAATACAAGCTTATGAATCTCCTTAACCACATCAGGAAACTTAAACAGAATCTTCTGATATCCCGCTGATACACGGTCTGTAAGCCTTGCTATCAGTGATGCGTTCTTGTAAGGTTTCATTACTGCAAACACATTTATCGCAATATAAGTCATTATACATGTAATAATTACAAGTACGAACAGACTCGCCGAGAACACAGGAAACACAAATGTACCAACGCCCCAGTTCCTGTATGATGAAAATGTATCATTAATATTAACTATACTGATTATGTTAATGTAATGCAGCCCGTTCCATATGCTGTGAACATCAATATGCGAATATATAAACTGCTCAACCGCCGCAAATATCAGAAATACAACCATAGCCAGATTGCGGTTTCTGAACAATACGAACACTGACCATATTATCAGCGCAAGTGCCATTATGCACATCAGTGATATAACGTATAAAACCATTATATACTGTATCTTGCTCCATGTATATGTGAATTTTGCAAATGTATCAATATTCTGTATTGGATTGGCTAAATCCTTAAAGCCGCCGCTCTGTGCCATTGCTGCGGCAAATGTTGTCCAGTACATTATTGTATGGACAAGCACTGCAGCAGCGGCAATTACACCAGTCTGTTTTATTGCAAGAATGACACGCCCTTTAGAACTTCCATATGTAAGCTGCCACATTCCGTTGTCTCTCTGTGCAAACAGGTCATATATCACAATCAGCATTAATGCCATTGAGAAGAAGTACTGGTAATAATATCCTGTAAAATTCTTTACCCCTTTATACTCATCCTCGAATACATTTACATCAGCAACCCGCCTGAAATCATCTGCCGTCTGCAGAATGTTGGCATATGAGAATGACCCTGCCTTAGTAAATATACTGTATTTCTTTAATTTGTCCGCATTGTCGATTACTGAATTAACACTGTCTGAATACTCCTCCAGATATCTTGTATGTGTATTCTTCTCTGAACTAAGAATCCCCTCATCAGTTACCGGTTTGTTGGCATACAGGAAAAATATTATGTTGACAAGCGCAATTGCAGCTATCAATATCAGCTTCTTATAATTAATAACCCTCTTTAACTCCTGCATAATACCCCTCGTTTTCTCTACTTATTAATATTCCTCCAGTCAAGAAGATATATAGGTCCGTCAAATACCTCTTTCCATTCTGTCTCTGATTCAATATTCTGCTTATCTATATACATAAGCCTGTCCTCTCCCATATTCAGGCAGAACAGATATCTCTCATCACCAAAGAACATATCCAGTGCCTCCGGACACGGTATTTCATTAACAACATTTCCTTTTTTATCAAGCACAACATACTTCTTTTCTTCATTATCTATAATGCTGTGAAAATAATTACAATACATACCATTATTCAGATATATGTATCTGCCATCTGACGAAACATTACAGAAATCACAGTATTTATCAGCTTTAAATATCAGTTCAGACTGCTCACTGTTAATGTCCGATTTATACAATCCCTGACCATTCACATAATAATAAAATGTTTCTCCATTATCATCAAAATAATAGTCATTAACATCTTCTGTAGTTATCTGTGAAACATTTTTCCCGCTCTGGGAATAAGCAAGAATCCCTCTGCTTTTCACCCTGGTAATTCCTTTATCGTCCTTATTGCTTTCTATCACAGTAAACATCACCTTGTCGCCAAATCCTTTAACATTAGCAACCGATATTGACTTTCCTGTAACTTCATAGACAACATTTCTGCTGCCATCTTTCAATGACAACTCTATTATCTGCTCGGTATACTCCACATCACTTCCAAGATGTGTTCCCTTATCAAATGCATACACATAATCACCAAGGAATGCCAGATGAATTGAACTTGAGTTATCACATGGCAGCAGCTCCCCGATAATCTCCCGCGAACCGCCGTCAGGGTCTGCTCTGCACAATTTTGCCATACCATTTTCTATCGGCATATAATACAGGCTGCCATTATAATAATAAATGTTGTACACAACGCAGCCCTTAAGACATGCGTCACAGTTTGCTGAGTTATGCGCGCAGTCTGGTCTTGCGCAGACAGGGACTTCCTCTTTGCTATCCACATCAAAATACACAAGCATATCTTCATCTGTAATATAATAATATCCGTTCTCGGCTGCCGCTATTTTATGTATGGCGTCAGTATTCCAGTAATTAGGCGGTACATTTTCAAGATTCATTCCCTTAATTCCAGAATAATTAAGCTGTGCCGATGCCTCTTTATTCCTATGTAATCTCACATAGACAACAACTGCAATAATTACCACGGCAAGAAACCCTGCTGGAATCATCACTTTCTTAATAATATTTCCCCTCATACCAATCCCCCTATTCTTCTGAAAGCTTATATATATTTATCCTGCCCGCACTGTACTGATTGTACAATTCAATTCTGTAATAATCTGTTCCGGTGCTTCCATCCTGATATTCTGCTTTAATCTCTATTACAGCCTTATTAATGCACTCATTCGTATATCTGTATTCTTCTACTCTTGACTGCATGTAGAGATTCCACGCGTCCTGCGTTGTCGGTATGTCAAGCATAAATATAAGCCTTAAAGCATTTTCATCACTTCCAACTATCCTCTTCTCCCCGGTTTTGTAATTACGTCTTTTATAATATGCATGCTCGTCCGTCTTGTAATCATCGAAAAATCCGGTAGTGTTATACACCGTTGCCGTAATTGCTGATATATCTTTATCTGCATACAGCGACGGCCATTCCATGACAATCCCCAGCGTATAATATGGCGGAACTTCACCTTTGCCATATCCTCCGCCGGCTCCCATGCAGCCCGTATCATATGTTCCAATAAACTCCTCGCCTGTAAATGTCTTATCAAGTTCAAGATAAGACATCTCCTCCCACGCTTCTGTTGTCTCCTCAACAGTTACATTTTCCTTTTTCCCGCATGATGCTAAAGACATAAGAATTGGAACAATTCCCATTAATAACAGTATTCTTTTCATAACACGCGTTCCCTCCTTTTATTATTAATACGAAAAATGTTCCTGATAAGTTGACGCATTTTCACAAAAAAGTTAAAATTTTTATAATATTTTGCGGAGGATAATCTAGTGGAGAATAGTTTAGAGGAGAATACTCAGTTGGTTTTTGAAAAAGATGATTATAGATATATGAAACAGGCCATCACGCAGGCTAAGAAGGCTTATAAACTCAATGAAGTGCCTATCGGCTGTGTGATTGTGTATGAGGGAAAGGTTATAGGAAGAGGCTACAACCGCCGTAACACCGATAAGACTTCTCTCGGTCATGCCGAGATTACTGCAATTAAGAAAGCCAGTAAATATATGAACGACTGGAGGCTTGAGGACTGCACTTTATATGTTACGCTTGAGCCTTGCCAGATGTGCGCAGGTGCTATTGTTCAGGCAAGAATTCCAAGAGTTGTTATTGGCTCAATGAATCCAAAAGCAGGCTGTGCCGGTTCTATACTTAATATTTTACAGATTCCCACATTTAATCACCAGTGCGAAATAACTAAAGGGGTATGTGAAGAAGAATGTTCAGAAATGCTTACAACATTTTTTAAGGAACTGCGCAAAAGCAAGAAAAAGAATACAACTACCACAAATGATGGAGACTGATTATGAAATTTGAATATGCTTTTGAGGGCATGAAGCTTAAGGTACTTAATGAAACATTTGCAGGAAAAGTGCTTGAATTCTACAGCCACAACCGTGATGAATTCGACAGGTACGAAGCTGCCAAGCCTGATAATTTTTATACAACAGAATACATTACAGCGACATTAAAAGCCGAATATGCCGCTTTACTAAAGGGTGAATTCGGAAGATTCTTTCTTTTCTCTGACGACATGCCCGGTGAAATTCTCGGCTCTGTATCTTTTTTTGGGGTTACAAGCATTAACCGTTCATGCCGCATAGGATATAAGATTGATAAGAATTACCGCCAGTTAGGTCTTGGAAGCCTTATGGTTAAGCACATGCTTGAGATTCTTACACACGAAAAGGAGATGCACAGGATTGAAGCTTACATTCACCCTGACAACATCTCCTCTGTTAATCTTGTTAAATCTCTCGGCTTTATATCCGAAGGAACTGCCTATTCATATGTAAAGCTTAACGGCTCATGGCAGGATCATTTAAGATTCGTCTATATTTCCTGATACCAGTATCCGAAATATGGATTGGCATAGTCACTTCTGTGGCTTTTCTTGAAATTATTGAAACCAAACATTGAAGCCATATAGCGTTCACGATTGCAGTACATTCCCGGCACGCCTATGAAATATTTAGTATTATCAAGGTTATCGCGCACTCTTCCAAAAAGTATGTGCCTGAAATTATAATAGCCATGCAGCAGGAAGCTGTTTCCCGCGATATCAATTTCATTCTGGTTAAGACACTTCAACTTCTCTGGCGACACTTCTATACAATCATAGAAGTAATCATCGTCAAATGCGTCTATATAATCGGCCCGCACAAAAAGCTTTTCAAAAGGATCTGACTGTGTCAAGTCGGCTCTTCGTGCTTTTGGCTGCAAATGCTGTTTTTCCGCAGGTATTTTAGCTGCTGCTCCGGCAGCCTTTATATCTTCTGTGGCTGTATCACTTACGCTTTCCGCAGTCACACCTGTCTGCGGTCTGTATGCTTCGGCCTGCTTTGACTGAACTGTCTGCGGTCTGCCCGCTGACACAGCAGGTTCTGCCTGAGCCATCTGCGATTCTGCCAACTCCGGTCTGACCGGTTCTGACCTTAACGATTCTGCCAGAACAGACTCTGACATTTGCTGTCCCCGCTCTTTCTCCTCACTCTGTCTCATACGCTCTTTTATAACAATTCCGGCTTCGACCTGCTTCTTTGCATCCATTCCTGAGAACACAAGCATGTCAGGAGTTACGTCCTCATCCTTCCACATAGACATCATACAATCATATCTTGCATCCTCCCTTGCAACCGCAAGCCCGCATATATCCTTAAATCCATAACCTGTTTCATTGATATTATCAGGATTGAATACGCCACTGTATTCCATCTGTCCCATTTTTACAAGACATTCTCCAAGCTTTATAAGCCTGTAACCACCGTCAGTAACCATCATATATATTCCAAACATTTCCGGGCTGTCCGTCTTAACACCTCTTAAACTGATGTTCAACTTAAACTGCCCCTGATGAACTAATGCCTTCGCAAATCCTACATTTCTCCCCTTTACTCCCTCCGGATATGAATATATGTATGAAACAAGACGCTGATAATCCACAATAACCCTCCAACATAATTAATTCTCTTATGCACCTTATGCCAGATTTCTGTAGATTATTCCGAAAATTTCCCAGTGACAGTAACATGCCGGCTGTTTTTCTTGACATTTTTTATTAAGTTTCATAACATTATTCTTATAGATTGGAGGCAATATGAGCGATAATAAATATAATAATGTTATGCACCTCGGCAACCCTACCAACACGATTGCAGTGCTTAACAGATATGGTTTTGATTTCAAGAAAAAGTTCGGCCAGAACTTTCTTATAGATGAAAATGTTGTTGAGAAAATCGTCCGCGAGGCAGGCGTTACTAAAGACGATTTCGTTGTTGAAGTCGGCCCGGGAATCGGAACAATGACTCAGATTCTGTGTGAGAATGCAAGAGAAGTTGTTGCCGTTGAGATTGATAAGAAGCTTATTCCTATTCTTACAGAAGATACTCTTTCTTATTATGACAATGTAACAGTAATCAATGAAGATATCTTAAAGCTTGATATCAAGAAACTTGCAGATGAGAAGAATGGAGGCAGACCAATCAAGGTTGTTGCCAACCTTCCATACTATATAACAACACCTATTATTATGGGACTTTTTGAGAGCCATGTACCATTAGACAGTATAACTATCATGGTTCAGAAGGAAGTAGCTGACCGCATGCAGTGCGGTCCGGGAACTAAGGACTACGGTGCACTTTCACTTGCTGTACAGTTCTACGCCAGGCCTAAGGTTGTGCTTAATGTACCTGCAAGCTGCTTCATGCCTCGTCCTAATGTTGATTCAGCGGTTATCCGTCTTGAACGCTTCAAGACACCACCTGTTGATGTAAAGAACGAACACCTTATGTTCAAGATTATAAGAGCATCATTTAACCAGCGCCGCAAGACTATGCTTAACAGTGTCGGCAATTCCGGCATCGGCATCACGAAAGAAGCTCTTACCAACGCATTAGAAACCATGGGACTTCCGCTTACTATCCGCGGCGAAGCCCTTACACTTGAGCAGTTTGCCGAGCTTAGCAACCTGCTGGGCTAAATAACGTGATACCTATAAGTAGTCGCATTTTCACTGCTTTAGTAGGTGTTTTTCTTAGTAAAATTGATGTGATACAGGTTACTTCCAGACTAAAGACCTATACAACAATAAAAATACGGCTATTTAGTAGGTGTTTTCATGACTTTAACGATAAAAAACACGTTAAAAGACCTACTAAATAGCCGTTTTATTATAATTTATAGGTTTTCACCCAGTTTACACAAGAAAAGGGCTGCCATGCCGGCAAAGTCCTCGAAACCTTACTCCCCAAAAAGCAGCCTTCTCGCATTCAGGTTAGTAACATCCATAACCTCCTGCGTATCAAGCCCTTTAATCTGTGCCAGCTTTTCTGCAACATACTTTATATTGCGGCTGTCGTTTCTCTTGCCTCGGTTAGGCTCAGGTGCCATATATGGGCTGTCTGTCTCCAGAACAATCCTATCCATCGGTATATACGCGGCTGCTTCCACAAGCTTCTTGGCATTCTTAAATGTAAGAACGCCGCCGATTCCTATAGAGAAGCCCATATTAAGAAAATCTCTTGCTGCTTCCTTACTGTATGAATAACAGTGGATTATTCCGCCTGTATCCTGTCCGTGATTACTCTTTAATATGTCGATTGTATCCTGACATGCATCTCTTGAATGAATCATTACCGGCATGTGTGTGCGGTACGCTACATCCATCTGTGCTGCAAACCATTCACGCTGCTGTTTCTTTTCAGCCGCCGCCATATCTGCATCATCTGACACATAATAGTAATCAAGTCCGATTTCTCCAAGTGCAACAATCTTTCTTGCCTTAGATTCATTAAGCATGTTTTCCAGCCATTCAATGTCCGATTCTTTCAATCTTACAATATCCTCCGGATGGAAACCAATCGCTGCGTATACCTTTTCATACTGTGCAGCAAGTGCAAGGGAAGCCTCACAGCCCTGACGGCTTGCACCTACATTAACAATGTAATCAAGCTCCCCTGTATCACTAAGCATGCTGCTTATAAGTTCATCTCTGTCCTCATCAAATCTTTCATCATCATAATGAGCATGAGTTTCAAATATCTTCATATCTATCAGCCAATCTCTGCGCCTTCAATAATATCCTTCTCAAGTGTAAGAACTGATAAATTATCCTTATCATCCCATGCTGAGATAATCATTCCCTGTGACTCAATACCACAGATCTTTCTTGGCTTTAAGTTAGTGCATACAACTAACTTCTTACCAATAAGCTCCTCTGGCTTGTAGTACTTCTGGATACCAGACACAATAGTTCTCTTCTCATCACCAATCTGAAGCTCGAACTTAAGAAGCTTTGTCTTCTTAACAGCTTCACATGTAAGAACCTTGGCAACTCTGAACTGAACCTTTTCGAAATCATCAAATGTAATCTCAGGCTTAACTTCAACCTGTGGATATTCTGTAACACTATTAGCCTTCTTCTGTGCTTTCTGAATAGCCTCAACCTTTTCCTTAAGGTCCTTCTCGAAGTCAAGTCTTGCAAAAAGAATTTCTGGAGTCTCAGTAACCTTAAGTCCTGATTCTCTTAAGCCAAATGCAGTAAGGTCGTCAAAATCTCTTACTCCTGTCTCTGGATTAGCTGGGTAAAGCTGTGCAAGAATCTTATCTGTAGTCTCTGGCATGAAAGACTTAAGAAGATTAGCGCCGATTGTAATACTCTCAACAAGGTTGTAGAGAACCTCTGCTAATCTGTCCTGCTGTGCCTCATCCTTTGCAAGTGCCCAAGGCATTGTCTCATCAATATATTTGTTACATCTCTTAAAGAGTGTGAATACCTCTGTAATAGCATCTGCCACATGAAGTGTAGCCATCTTTGCCTGAACCTTATCTCTTGTTGCTGTTACAACTGCCTTAAGGTCACCGTCAATTGCAGCATCCTCTACGCCAGTCTTATTAACAACTCCGCCAAAGTACTTGTTAGACATTGCAATTGTTCTGTTTACAAGGTTACCAAGTGTGTTGGCAAGGTCTGAGTTCATACGCTCAACCATAAGCTCCCATGAGATAACACCATCATTCTCAAATGGCATCTCGTGAAGAACGAAGTATCGTACAGCGTCAACTCCAAAGAGGTCTACAAGGTCATCTGCATAGATAACATTTCCCTTAGACTTACTCATCTTACCGTCATTCTGTAATAACCATGGATGTCCAAATACCTGCTTAGGAAGTGGCTCTCCAAGTGCCATAAGGAAAATTGGCCAGTAAATTGTATGGAATCTGATGATATCCTTACCGATAAGGTGAAGGTCTGCTGGCCAGAACTTCTTGTACTGCTCTGAAGAATTGCCATCAGCATCATATCCGATACCTGTGATATAGTTAGTAAGGGCATCAAGCCATACATAAACTACATGCTTGTCATCAAAATCAACCGGGATACCCCATTTGAAAGATGTTCTTGATACACATAAATCCTGAAGTCCAGGAAGAAGGAAGTTATTCATCATCTCATTCTTTCTTGAAACAGGCTGGATGAATTCTGGATGTGTATTGATATGTTCAATAAGCTTGTTAGCATATTTGCTCACCTTGAAGAAATAAGCCTCCTCCTTAGCTGGCTTAACTTCACGTCCACAGTCAGGACACTTTCCATCAACAAGCTGGCTCTCTGTCCAGAAAGACTCACATGGAGTACAGTACATGCCTTCATATGAACCCTTATAAATGTCTCCCTGATCATAAAGTTTCTTGAAAATCTTCTGAACCTGCTTCTCATGGTAATCATCTGTTGTTCTGATGAACTTATCATATGAAGTATTCATAAGATCCCATATTCTCTTAATCTCTGTTGAAACATTGTCAACGAATTCCTTAGGTGTAATTCCAGCTTCCTCAGCTTTAAGCTCAATCTTCTGACCATGCTCGTCAGTTCCTGTCTGGAAAAATACATCATAGCCTTCCTGTCTTCTGAATCTTGCAATACTGTCTGCAAGAACAATTTCATAAGTATTACCGATATGTGGCTTGCCTGATGTATAGGCAATAGCTGTTGTCATATAAAATGGACCTTTACTCTGTGGCATATCATTTCCTCCATAATCTATTATTTTAATTCATCGCTATAACGCAAATGTAGTGTGAATCATTTATCCGTAAACTTTATCATAGAAAAATTTACAATAAGTGTCAAGTCTGTATTAAGTATGATACAATATGTGAATAATAAATCAGTATTTCTTATAATATTAATTAAGACAGAAATGAGGATTAGTATGCGTAATAAACAAATTTGCCTTTTACATCAATTTCTTAACAAGGCTGTGAGCCTGCTGATAGTTTTTATAATGGTAATTACCCTGTCTGGCTGCCGCCTGCCCTGGAATCAGAAGCAGATATCAGAAACCACCACATCTGCCGCCGAGGATAACGCTGATTTCACGGAATATGTAAACAGCCTGTTTGCTGACCTGTTAAGTGCTGATATGGTGTCCCTGCATGCCTATGTTGAACACCCCAAGGATTTCGGAATTAACGATTATGAGATTACTCTTGGCCGCTACGACCTTGACAATCCCGATGACTCCTCAGATTACACCGACATAATATCAACGCTTAAATCATTTGACAGAAGCACACTCTCCGCAAAACAGCAGATAACGCTTGACGAGCTTCTTATGTATATGGAAAATGAGCTGGAATACAGTGATTTGTACATGTTTAATACACAGCTTCAGACAACAACTGGTATCCATGTCCAGTTACCTCTGCTTTTTGCCGAGTACACATTTGAAGAAAAGAAAGATATTGACGAATATATCGGGCTGCTCTGTGATGTTGACGGATACTTTGAAAATATGATTGCATTTGAGAAACTGCGTGCTGATAACGGATATTTTATGGAAGATACGCTTGCCGATGAAGTAATCGAAAGCTGCAATTCATTTATAGAAACTGCTGATGCAGAAGATGGCGTGATGATATCAACTTTTAACGAGAAAATTGCTTCTGTTGACGGACTTTCTGATCAGGATATCGCTGATTACAAGACTAAAAATGTGTCCGCAGTCAATGAACATGTAATTCCAGGATACCAGTCCCTTGTAAATGCGCTTACTTCATTGAAAGGCTCTAACAGATATTCAGGCGGTTTATGCAATTACCCTGATGGCTCTAAGTATTTTGAATATATTCTTTCATCAACACTTGGCTGGAATAAATCTGTTGCCGATTTCGACAAACTGGTTGATTCATACATTAAGAAATATATGCTTAAAATGCAGACTCTTGCACTTAAAGACTCCTCTCTTCTTGATAAATTTGACACATTTTCATTCAATATGACAGACCCGGTTGGCATACTTACAGACCTTAAGAAAAGAATAACCGATGATTTTCCTGAGATTCCCGATGTGAATTACGATATCAAATATGTCTCAAAGGCGCTTGAGGACTACACAAGCCCAGCTATGTACTTTATTCCACAGCTTGATAACCTTGATGTCAATTCAATCTACATCAATTCGTCCGGTACTTCTGCCAGCGAATTATATCCTACACTTGCACATGAGGGATATCCGGGACACATGTACCAGACACAGTATTTTGCCGCCAGCAATCCTGACTGGATAAGATATATTCTTGCACCGGGAGGATATATTGAGGGCTGGGCTTCATATGTTGAAGTTCTTTCTTATAATTATGCACAGACCGGCAATGACGCCCTTAACCAGATGTACGGCGCTAATTACGCAACAGTCCTGTGCCTGTATGCAAAGGGTGATATCGGCGTAAATTATTATAACTGGAGTGAAGATGATGTTTATAAATACATCAGCCAGTATGGTTTTGATGATAAATCAGTCGCCCACGAAATGTATTACGCATTTGTCTCTGACCCAGGCAACTATTGTAAATATGTTCTTGGAATGTTAGGATTTGAACAGTTAAAGACTAAGGCACAAAGCGAGCTTTCTGACAAATTCAATCTTAAAAATTTTCATCAGTATATACTCGACATGGGACCTGTGCAGTTCGACATATTGTTTAACAACCTTGATGCATGGATTGAAAATGAAAAAAAGAAATAAAAACAGGGATGTTACCTTAACAAAATGTTCTGGTAACATCCCTTATTAATTATATACTTCCACCCGGATAATATCCGCCTGAACCACAGCTGCAGCACATAGGCATACATATATTTGAACAGAGACAGAGTGCCACCCACGGCGCACAGCCTGTACAATATGTCGTTGAAGAAGGTCCCTGATACTGGGTCCTTCTTCCTGCATACCAGCTTCCACCGCTTGCTATACGCTGATACAGTAACTGATACTGCATATTGTCAGGATCAGAATCCAAAGCACGCTTGGCATCTTCCAAAGCTGTAGCTTCTTCCCCTTTTCCAAGATGTGCCAGCGCACTGTAATAGTACCATCTTCCATCACGGTCAGTTATATTATTCAAAACATTAATAGCTTCATCATAACTAGAGTTATTAATATAATTAGCCGCTGCCCTCAGATGCACTGTTGTAGGATCATTGCCATTGAGATTATCACTGCCATATCTATTGCCACCATAGCTTCCTGTATATCCGCCAAATCCAAATGGACCGAATCCCCAGAAGCTTCCAAAATCTCCATATCCGCCCTGTGACTGGTTCTGATAATCACCATCATAACCATAATGGTCTGAACGTCCTGTTCCATATCTCGTCTGGCTGTATGACTGACTGCTGTAGCCGCCCTCACGCTCACGCATAATCTGGTTATATGCCTGCTGCACAAGCTTAAACATCTCTTCTGCCTGATCCTTATTAGGATTATTGATGTTAGCATCCGGATGATACTTTCGGCTCAGTGTTCTGTATGCTTTTTTCACTTCATCATCGGAAGCATCCCTTGATACTCCCAACACTTTATATGGATCTGTCATTATGTTCCTCCAACTGCTTACCGGCAGTGTCAATTCTTTTTCTTCTGGCGGCGTAGAACTTTGTCCATACACCTGAATATATGATATTTCTTAACAGTTCTGCATTAGCAAGAATCGGCAGTCTCTCAAAAGCTCTTGCACATTCTGCCATATATGCTTTAAGTATGTTTTCTGCAAATGTATCAAAATCCTCTACATCCTTATGATACTTAAATACATTATAATTGTTCTTTTTCTCATCTTTTTCCAAATCATCATATGCATCTAACAGATATATGAATCTGCCAAGATTATTGCCAAGCACCCTTAATTCGTTGCTCCATTCGTCTTCCTTCATGGCAGCAACTTCACCTAACAGTATGCCAAACTGCTCTGCCGGCTTGTCAATGTTAGTCTCCTGTGCTTTTTCATATTCTGACAGCCTTGTAAGGCTTTCCTTTATAATCTCTGCCTTCTGTGGATACTTTTTCTCAAGCCTTTTTATATCGCTTTTCAATACTCCGGCATAAGTTCTTTTCAAAACCTTTTTCTCATCGTACCAGTCGTCCATACATTTGTAATATGTGAGCAGGACATTCATATCGGCAACATAATCTGAGACAACGTTACGCCTCACCGGATGCTTTTTCAATGGATGTGTGACGCAGCGTTCCTCAGAATATGTTGTCTCTGGTTCATACAACCCTGTAAGGAGTATAACCAGAAATGTCATATCATAGCTTAATGAAATCTGCCCTTTTAATCCATGCGCTTCTGCCAGCGAATCGCACAGACCACAATAGTATGAGCGGTATTTATCAAATTCTCTGAATTTAAGTTCTGGCTGATCAACAACTATATACCCATACATACTAAACTCATACCTCCATTTTCGCTTATCATATAACATTGAAAATATTCAGTCAATCAGCCTTTCAAAGATTAATAAATTATTAATACTATTTTTAGATATTATTCTTGTCGTCAAAATCAGTTCCCCACAAAAGAAAACTTGTATAATCATCTAGCGAATTGACTGGACGCATTACATCGCTTTCATCCATGTTGCTGGCAAATTCATTTTCACCATCATCAAAGCCTTTGTCACCCTGTCCATCACTATATCCGTTTTTATATTCGTCTTTTTCATGATTATAGTCAAATGTTGGAAACATATCTGCCACCTCCTTTCGAAGGTAGTATGTTAAGTTTCATCAGGTTTTATCCGATATTGTATTTAGCTGATAAATGTGTATTCAATCACACTTGATATATAAGGAGGAAACTTATGCGAGTTACATCTCAGATGCTGGCAGCTAACCAGCTTAAAGCAGGCATTGAGCCTTCATCAAAGACTCTGCTTGATTACATCCAGAATAAGGATGATGACAGCCTTACAAGCCTGCTTTCCAAAAAAACTGACACTTCAACTTCTTCACTTACCAAGAAGTTACAGAAAGACGCTTACGAAGACATTAAGGATGATGCTGATTCTGTTACAGAAAATGCAGCTAAATTCACTGATGAGAAATCAACTCTTTTCGCTGATGCTGAAAAAACCGGTGATTATTCTGCTATATATGCAGATATCAAGTCTGTAGTCAATTCTTATAATAAGCTTTACAACACACTTGGCAAGACTTCAAGTTCTATCAACACTATGTGTTCTGACCTTTTAAAGGAAGCTGTTAAGGAAAATTCTGAAGTTCTTTCTGCTGTAGGAATTACACTTAAAGATGATGGCACTCTTGAAATTGATGAAAAGAAGCTTAAGGCTGCTGATACAGATACTTTAAAGAAAGCATTTGGCACATCATCAGAATTTGCAAAGAGACTTGGAATCATCAGTTCTAATGTGTCTTCACTTGCAAAGGCTAACATTAATTATGTTACTAACTCATATACTTCATCAGGTGCTGCATCCAACTCGTCTGATGATTTATATTCACTTATGACTAGTAAGTTTAATTCTCGAGGATAATGTCAGATTTATTCAATAGTATATTCAGTCAGAATCATTAAATTCAAAAACCTCCCTGTACTGGCACTTAATTAAGGTGTCAGTATAGGGAGGTTTTATAATATCCATTATTTTCTTAAATATTCGTAAGTTCTACCTGATATCTAAATCTGGTGGAACATCAAGCTCGTGCGGAACTGGCGCACCGTTCTTCTTTCTCTGTCGTACACACTCTGTCAGCAGGTACTCTATCTGTCCATTAACAGATCTGAAATCGTCCTCTGCCCACGCTGCAATGGCATCATAGAGTTTAGCTGATAAACGGAGAGGAACCTGTTTCTTACCTGAATCTGCCATTAGTAAAGACTTCCTGAATTAACTACTGGCTGGGCATCTTTGTTTCCACAAAGGACGACTAAAAGGTTTGATACCATAGCTGCTTTTCTCTCTTCATCAAGCTCTATAACCTGCTTTTCTGATAATCTCTCAAGCGCCATCTCTACCATTCCTACAGCACCATCAACTATCATCTTTCTTGCATCTACTATTGCTGATGCCTGCTGTCTCTGGAGCATTACTGCTGCTATCTCAGGCGCATATGCAAGATATGTTATTCGTGCTTCTATTATCTCAAGGCCGGCATCCGCTACCTTACCCTGGATTTCTTTTCTTATTCTTTCTGCTACAACTTCACTTGACCCACGAAGGCTTCCCTCATCCGCAATACCATCTCCCGTTGTATCTACATTTTCTGCAACGTCATATGGATACATGCGGACAATATTACGGAGTGCGCTGTCACACTGTAATGAAAGATATTCCTTATAATTATCTACATTAAACACTGCCTTAGCTGTATCTGTTACTTTCCACATAACCGCAATACCAATCTCAACAGGATTACCAAGGCAGTCATTAATCTTCTGTCTGCTGTTGCTAAGTGTCATTATCTTAAGTGAAATCTTCTTATTAGCCGACTGTGAATTATTTCCTGCTGCAATTGCCATTCCTGCAACACCTGCCATACTTGCCAGATCAAGCTTATTTCCATCGCCTGTCACATCACCGCTCTGATTAAGCTTAGTTGACGCTGCCGGGTTAACAGCCACACAAAAAGGATTCACAAAATAGAATCCCGCTTCTTTAATAGTTCCAACATACTTACCAAAAAGTGTAAGCACAAGTGCTTCCTGTGGCTTTAATACCTTAAGACCGATAAAGAATATCCAACCTATTGCTGCGTATACACCACCTGCAACTATAAGTACTATCCATCCCGCTTTAGTCTCTGCCTGTTCAACCATAATCGAACCGACAATAATTGCTGCTATGGCTGCTGCGTATAGCAATATAAACAGCGTAACCATTGCAAGACCATTCTTGCTTTTCTTCAAAACCTTTTCTTCCATATAAAAATACCTCCTGGACACCCTGATTATTAATCTTGTTATCGATTATTCTTTTAATAGTGTCTTTGTTGATATTTGCATGATATCATTTTGATATCATCTTGTCAAGATATTAACATTGTTTTATAATTACAACTCTGCTATCCTATAATTCTGGAAACTCTCAACCTATCAAACTTGCATTTATTATATCCTTATAGGCAGAGAACCTCCCTTTCCAGGCATTCCACACACTCAATAACCAATATTCAACCTATCAATTGAACATTAGCTAACTGCTTATAGGAATTTTTCATAAAATACGGAATTTTCTCACAGAATCTTCCTATAAGAAATGTAAAAATCCGACTACCTATAGGTATCATATTATGAATCTCAATATTTCCAAATTCATAATGCAAAATCCGCCTATCAGAAAGACCGTATTGCGCACATACTATATCTACACAGATATTTATATGCATATATACTAAAAGGAATATTCACACCATCTGCAATGAAATAAACTCTCAACGCTTCCTGTGTAAATATTCCTTCTGCCACTGCAATTATTTACTGTATAAAAAAATAAAAGCCTTACAACCTAGGATTCCCTAAACCATAAGACCTTCCAGTGCACCGCCAGGGGTTCGAACCCTGGACACCCTGATTAAGAGTCAGGTGCTCTACCAACTGAGCTAGCGGTGCGTAACTTATTTTGTTCTGTGCTTTCGTGTTGTCTCAAGCACAAGTGATATTCTATAGCAAGGTTTAATAAAATGCAAGCACTTTTTTGTATTTATTTAAGAACAATTTAACTTTTTTATAATTTTCTTGTTTTTTCATCATTTTACCATGTTTTTTATATTGATATGTGCCTTTATACCCCTTATAATTCTATTATATTCCCAATTTTAAGAGAAAATATTTATATTTAATATACATTTATTAAGAAAAGAGAGTTGATATGAAGTTAAAAAAATTTGAACAACAGCCAAAACATGTTGACAATATCCCAATTGAGGCTATTAATCTTGATTCTGAACAGGAACAACCGCCAAAACCTGACAAAGCTGTTGGCAAGAATGTATTCCAGCCTAACAGCAAGTACTTTACAATTGTTATTTATGGTCTGCTTTTTGTGCTAGGTACAATTCTAATCTATAAGTTCATTGGTAACTGGCCTGCAACCGTCAAGTCATTGGGCAATATATTCCATATTCTGTCACCATTTCTTATTGGTGCCATGATTGCGCTTGTTCTTTATCCGTTTATCAAGACCCTTTATAACAGGTTCTTCATGGGGGTATGCCATATCAAATCCAAGAAAGCTGCCAAAATGCTTTCAATTCTTGTTGCTTACCTGATTGCAGTTGGCGCATTTTCAGTATTAATAGGCTTTGTTGTGCCTCAGATATACAAAAGCATTACAGAGATTGCCAATCAGGCTCCTGTATGGTACGAGAATATCCGCAACTGGTTCACTGAGTTTGAGGATAAGCACGCCAATTCTTCTATTGATTACAATTTCATTAATCAGAAGATTGAAGACGCTCTTCCTAAACTTGTTGACTACCTGACTGGTGCACTTACCAATATGGTTCCTTACATTCTTAATACATCCATGGCAATTCTTTCAGGTGTGTTAAATCTTGTTATTGCAATTATCGTGTCCATCTACATGATTTCCGATAATAAGAATATTTTTTATCATTTTAAGAGATTTTTATATGCCGTGCTTCCTAAGAAAACAGCAGACAATACTCGCATCATCTGTAAGAATTGTGCAAGCATTTTTATTAATTATATTATTGGCAAATCATTCGACTCAATTATTGTCATGATTATATGCTTTATTATCATGCTGATTCTCAAGCTGCCATATGCAGTTCTTATAAGCGTGATTGTTGGCATAACGAATATGATTCCGTATTTCGGACCATATATTGGTGGCGTAATTGGCGGTGTGATTATTGTTATCGCAAGCCCTATCAAACTTATCATATTTGTAATCATGATTGTCTGCATCCAGCAGGTTGACGGTCTGCTTATCGGACCTCGTATCATCGGCAGCACTACAGGTCTTAAGCCTGTATGGGTTGTATTTTCAATAACCGTAGGTGGTGCGCTGTTTGGCGTAATTGGAATGTTCCTCGGAGTTCCTGTATTTGCCGTATTAAGCTACCTGTTAAACATTACAGTGCAGCATTTCCTGGACAAAAGAAAAGTCACCGTGCCGCCTTATGACTCGCCCGATGACCTCTAGATTATATATAGATTATTTCTTGGTATTAAGAATTCTCACGACATCGTCGAGGGAATTCTTAAACCTTACCACTCTGTAATTCGCTCCTTTATGCACATACATCACTTCTGATACTTTCCTTGCAAATGCTTTATTCTTCACAACATTTCTCCCAAAGCCTTTATATAGTATATGCATTTATTATTAATGATTTCTTACCGCAACAAGTTTACATATAGGATTGCCCATCTGTGAAAATCTTGTCTCATACTCTGTCATTACATTACCCTCGTTAAGTACAGAATCATTATGTAAGTCAAATGTGACAACAGGAAGCTCCCATCCTGCCTCCTTAATCTCTTCTAATGAAAAATCGAATAAATCTTTATTATCTGTTTTGAATTCCACCTGTCCGTCCGGCTTTAATATCACATCATATCTCGCCATGAACTGTCTTGATGTAAGTCTTCTCTTCGCATGTCTGTCTTTTGGCCATGGATCTGAAAAATTAAGGTATATTCTGTCTACCTCTCCCTCTCCAAACACCTCACATATAGCCTCTGCATCCATTCTGATGAATCTTAAATTAGGAAGCTGAAGTTCATCCTGTTTCTCAACAGCTCTTAAAAGCACGCTTGAATACTTCTCGATACCCACATAATTAATATCAGGGTTATTCGTTGCCAGTGTTGTTATAAATGTGCCTTTACCCATACCAATCTCAATACGGATTGGATTATCATTACCGAAAACCTGTGACCATGTGCCTTTCATCCCCTCTGGCTCTGTAAACACATATTCATTCTCTATCATTACTTCCCTTGCTCCGGGTACATTTCTAAGTCTCATACGTTACTCCTCGTATCTTTTATTTAATCAGAATTGCTGAGTGTCCGTATGCGTGTGCGGCAAATGCTTGAATATGACAAGCTGTGCAGGAGTTAATGCCGCTATCTGCATAAGTTCAGTGCGTGAAAGCACGTCCAAACGAAGTGCGTTTGATTTCACGCACTGTAATAGACTTTGCAGATGGCGGCATTTACTCCTGCTAAGCGAAGTCATCCTGAAAGCATTTGTTGCACGCACATACGGACACTTACCAAGTCTGAATTATACATATATTATTTACCATAAATATCACTTTTTGCCAAGCAGGGTTTACTTATGGACAATCCTAAGCTAAAATATAATAGTATATTATATTAATCGGAGGAATTATCCATATAATGAAAAAACATTTTCTTAAAGGATTACTTATAAAGATAACCAGCGCAGTATCTGCCACGGTATTAGCATGTTCTGTATTTACCACAGATGCACACGCTGCAGCATATAACATAACCTATTCTGAAACTGGCACTGCTAATACAGAAGTTTCATGGCCTGATGCCCCGGAAGTTAATTCCAGTAGCTGTATTCTTGTTGATGCTGACACAGGCTCTATTTTATTCGAAAGAAACTCGCATGAAAAATGTTATCCTGCCAGCACAACCAAAATCCTTACCGGACTTCTTACCATTGAGAACTGCAACATGGATGATGTAGTAACATTTTCACAGGCCGCAGCCACTTCTATCAATATATATGAGGATGCTAATTTAGGATGTAAGACTGGAGAGCAATTTACTGTAAACCAGCTTCTCCACGGACTTTTATTATACTCTGCCAATGAAATGGCATATGCTCTCGGCGAACATGTTGCCGGTTCAATGGATGCATTTGTAGATATGATGAATGCTAAGGCTAAGGAGCTTGGTGCATTGAACACTCACTTTGCCAATCCAAGTGGTCTTTTTAATGAAAACCATTACACTACAGCCTATGATATGGCTATGATTGCAAGAGGATGTTACAATAATGCTTCTTTTGTAAGTATTGATTCCACTGCTGATTCATATGTCATTCCTGCTACTAATCTGTCTGCACAGCGTACAATCAGACACAGACATAAGATGTTGAAAGGCCGTTCTTACTATTATGAATACTGTAAGGGTGGAAAGACAGGATATACTGATGAATCCCAGAACACACTTGTAACATTTGCAGAAAAAGACGGAATGAGACTGATATGTGTTGTATTCAAGGAAGCAACAGATGATTTAAGATATACTGATACAAAGACGCTTTTTGACTGGGGCTTTTCGAATTTCCAGAAATCAACAACTACAGGAAGTCAGCTTGGAGCTATGTTTTCCAATGACAATTATTATAATTCAGCTGTTTTCTCGACACTTTCACTAAACTTCGGACTGAATGCTTCATTTATCACAATACCTAATAAAAGTTCATTATCAAATGTAACTATGACGGTTGATGATAATTACGACATGACCAATGAGAATGGTGTTATGACAACACATCTTAAGTTCCTGTACAATGATAATACTGTTGGCACAACTACACTTAATATATCTGCTGCCGGCACTGATACCGGAAGCCTGCTTCCTTATGTCAGTGCGGATGTTTCTTCATCATATAAGCCTAAGACATGCATTAAAATCAACATCTGGGTAGTTGTTGGCATCGGTGCTGTTATATTATTCATTATTTATATAATTGAAGAACATGCCAGAAGAAAACGTCAGAGAAGACATTACAACAGAAGAAGACGAAGATAATGATTATATTTTTATTTATGCAAAAAGGAGGTGGCAGCCAATCACTGCCATCTCCTTTTTATGTCTGTAAGATTAATTACACTTTTTATTCTTTCGTGTCATAGAATATATAATACCTAATCCAAAAATAACCATACACATAAACCATGCAATCGCTGATGTATATAATGAATCTACTGTACCAACATCGGTATCACTTATTTCTGCTGTGTCTGTAATGTCGCCAGCATCTTCCGATGGTTGTTCTACATTTTCTGTCTTCTTCTCAGTATCTTTATATATGATTGCATATGTAGAAAATTTGTCTGTTGCAAATGTAATCGAATTATCTTTTTCGTTATAAACTACATCTAAAATTTCTGCAACTCCATTATGAATTCTCACTACACTATAAGATCTTTTTATTGATGCATCCTTATTAATAAGCTTATCTGGTATTATAACCTTAAATGTCACTGCATTATTCAGTTGATTAACACTAGTTGTTTTTTCATTAATAACCTTATAAAGTTCTATGTTAAGAATAAGGCCTATCTTCTCATTAAAATTAAGTTTCTTATTGATTAATGCCTTATCTGCATCACTTACTGTATCATCAGCATTACTTACATTAATTGATACATCAACCTTTGCACCTGCTTTAACAGCCTTAATCTCATCTTCTGTAAGAACACTGTTAATTATATCATCCTTTGACTCTGACAGGCTTGTTTCCGGAACATCATCCTTCTTTACAATCTCTACCTTTATCTCTGGTTTTATCTCTTCCTTAATCATAGGAATCACAGTGATGTCTGCTTTATCTCCACATACTGTACAATGATGAGATTTGCTTCCGTTTTCTGTTGTAGTTGCTTCTTTGTCTATTGTCCATTCCGAACTGTATTTATGACCTGCTGCCGCTACAGTTTCTTTTTTGCTTTCTCCACATACTGTACATGTATATGTCTTCTCTCCTGCTTCTGTACATGTTGGCTCTTTGGTTATTGTACCGTCATTCCATACATGAGTTGTATGCTCTTCCTTAACATCATTGTAAGTAGTCTTTTCCCACTGTAATGTTGTAAGAGTAAGCTTTCCAGCTCCTGTATGTGGCTTAACTTCTTTATCAAGGCTTGAAGCTGCATATAATGTATATCCACTATATGGAAGTGCACTCTTGAATTCATCCTTATCCTGAATCAATGCAACCTCACCGGCTTTGCTTGTGTTAAGAATAACCTTTGTTTCTTTCTGCTTTCCATCAAGCATATATATTGTGTTAATTGCATTAATATAACCCGCTGCACTATCTCCATTTCCACTTATAAGTGCATTAGATATTCCTGACATGTAGCAGTTTTCAAGTAACATATGCGCTCCGCAGTTAGATGAAGCTCCATTGCTGACTATTTTCTGTGCTAATTGTGCACCTGCAGTGTTCTCTATATCAAGACGCATATTTCTTAAATCCTGTGCATCCATAATACAGTTATAAACATGTGCTGTACCATAACGAAGTCTTGGCATTCTGTCCATAGAATTCTTGTAGTAATTATTAGCAAGAGTTACTGTTATGTTCTTTGCAGATGTATCTTCGTCTGACTGTCCAAAAAGATGAGTTTTCTTCTGTCCATAACAATAATTATATATCTGCTGTTCTGTCATTCCCTCTTCAAGCAAATGCTTATAATAAGGATAACTATCCGGTGATGCCTTTAACGCATTCATCATCTCTTCAAAGAATACATTATTATCACTGGCTGGAAGGAACTCACACCATGATATTGTAATATCAGTATTATTATTCGGTGTCTTTACATCAATAACACCGTCATATGCCTTATAGAAAGTACAATGGTCAATCCATATATCAGAACTACCCTTTTCTATAGTCATATAATCCCAGTCATTACGATCATATGCTCCACTTGTATTTTCGTCCCATTCCCATAACTCATCAAACTTAATATTTCTTATGATGATATTGCTTGAACCTGTAATATCAATACATGTATGTGTAATCTTAGCTCCATTCTTAGAGTAAATTGTAAGATTACTCATATCGGCAAGCTTAAGCATTGATACGCCAGTCTTTAAAAGCGTAGGATGTGTAAGTGGTATCCATTCATGCGCTTTTATAAATGCACTGTAATCACTGAAATTATTTACTTCCTTATCACCCAGTGCAACATCTGCTGTAAGCTCAATAACTGATGCTTTTCCAGATTTTTTAACACTCTGTATTGCTTTAAGGAATTCTTCTGCCGTTCCTGCTGTGTAATAATTATCAGATGTTTCTTTTAATAATCCTCCACCTGTAACACCGGCACTCTGTGCATATCCTTCCTGCTCATACTGTGAAAGACCCGAATCATTGCCCTCAGTCTTATCATATGTATCTGATAAATACTCTTTTTCTACATATCTGTCTGAGCTTTCTGTCTTTACTGAACCCTTATATGCAGTGCCTTCTTCAGTTACTGTTGTATATGGATTCCATCCAAGATAATCTGCTGATACCATCTCTTCTGCTTTTTTCTTTGAAATCTGTCTTCTGTCAGCATTAATTACATATGCAGGTCCATAAGTTCCATATTCAAAGAATCTTGCATTTTCTGCTTTGTTACCGCTCATATCTGAGTATGGTTTTTTAGCTGTTCCGCTTAAAATCTTACCCATGTAACAGTTTATCCATGTAATATATGCATCTGCTCCCCATGGTCTTGCAAGATAATACTTGCTTCCTGAGCAACCGTCTTCTGAAAGAATCTGGCAATTATTAAATGTCAGTCCATATGCTGCATCAGCCGATGCCTTTGGCGCACATACATAACCAGAATTCTTGTTAGCATTGTAGCGGAATACAAGTCTGCAATCATTGAATAACGCTCTAGGGTCATTGCCATATATAAAGTCTACATTACCTGCTATGTAACATTTGTAATAATACTGTGTTCCACCATTAGCACACAATGTATCCTGATATCCAAGAATTCTTACATTAATATAAGAAGTTTCGTCAGCATCATTTCTTAAAGCATCACACGATTCATTACTCAGTGAACCGTCACCAAGATACTTATATGTATTTTCTATTGTAAGGTTTTCTGCGGAAAATCCTTTTGCTGCTGAATTAATTAATACAGCACATCTTAACTTCATATCTCCGCCAACCCATTCTTTAGTATCATAGAAAATTCTTGTCTTTTCGCTGTCCTCACCTATAAGTGTAATGTATGGTGACTTAACTACAAGGTGCTCTTCATAGTCACCCTCTTTAACAAGGATAATTACACGCTCTGTATTATTGCTGCTTACAGAGTCAACTGCTGCCTGTACTGTCTTATATGTAGGAATACCGTTGACTTCCTCACCATCAGTACCTTCATATGCACTGTCTACAACCTTATTGTAATTAGTAAGATATACATAATTATAAGTTTCTCTTGTTGTATTACCCTTACTGTCTGTAAAAAGCAATTCAACATCATTTCTTCCTTCTGCAACATCAATATCTGTAAATGCAAACTTTCCCTTTGCCTTTACATCCTGCTGCGCAGCCTTATTACCATTAACCGCAAGTATAACTGATACATTATCCTCAACTATTCCTTCAATAGTAATCTTTCCATTATAAACTGTATCATATGATTTCTTAGTTACTGTGTACTTTACAGCCTGATCTTCATATACATATTTGCCGAAACGGTTTGTTGATGGAACTGCCCAGACAGTTTCTGATGGATTACTGTAATTATCTACTTCATCCCCAATGTGTGAATATGCCACAACATAATAGTAATATGGCATATCTGTTGTTATATCCTTATCTTCATATGCACATTCTTTAGTTGTTGTAATTAAAGAAGCATTATCCTGTGTTTCATCATATGAATAACGATACACTTTATAAGTATCTGCCTTATTTACTTCCTTCCAGCTAAGATTAACTGACTTTGCGCTCGATGCAATACTTACAACCGGCTTATCAAGTGCAGCCATTACTTCAACTGCCTTTGCTTCTGCATAGGCATTTCTTTCACCTGAAACACCTAATTTTCCGCATACCCTGAAGCTGTATTCGCCAGCATCACTGATAGCATACTTATATGTTGTAGCAGTAAGCTCTGTTTCTACATCCTTCCATGCGCTTCCATCCTTAGAAACCTGAAGTACATAGACACCATCACCGTCTGCCTCTACAGAATTATTCCAGCTTACTGTAATATAATCTCTTGTAGATGCAGCCTTTGCTGTTACTTCCTTAACAACAGGAGCTGTTCCCTCTGCCTTATAACAATTGTTCTGATCATAAAGAACTGTACCATCTGCTGCTGTATACTTCATATTCTGGATAGTTGCCTTAACTCCTGCTAAAACAAATCCATAAGAAACTGCTGTATTCTTTACATTAGTTTTAAACAACTCATTCTTATCATAAGGATATATTGCTGTCTTTGTCTCTCCATCCTTAGGTGTTACTGTTATAACAAGTCCGGCTTCTGTTTTTTCCATAGTAAATGTTACAACTGTATCTGCTGGAATTGTTGAATCAATTCCAGGTGCAGCACCCGCTAACTCTGATGATGACTTTGAATATATCATTTTAAGCTGATCAGATTTTCTGATACCTGCTGTTACAATGTAATCCTTATTAAATGCTCCAAAGAATATACCATTAGAAGTGCTTGAACCACATTCATTAATTGTTATATCTGCTGTAAGCTTATTAGCATCGCTTGTCTCCTCGAATCCATAGAAGCTTACTGATGTAAATGCTGTCGCTTCTTTAGCTGGCATTGCTCCGCCTGTCTGTGTCATAACAAGTCTCTGACCTGTCGGCTGTACAACAAGACCCGACTCAGAACCGTAACCATAGGTCTTAGGCATTGCCTTCTGTTCTACATATTCAACATCCTTTGCAGGATATACAACTGATATTGAAGCAATATAAGCTGAACCTGTTGATATAATCTCTATACTTCCTGCTTCTTTAGAATCATAATTATATACAGTTGTTACATCTGTTGTTGAAGCTGCAGTTTCATTAATTGTATATAATGCATACTGTGCCTGATAAGCTGTTACAGATACTGTACACTTTCCACTTACTGGTACAGTAATTTTAGCTCCTGTTGTAAACTGTGCTGAATTAGGTGAAGCACCGTTAGGAACTAATTTTCCATTTGTTGCATCTACATACAAACCGTTATAATATCCTGTTTTACTCTGGATATTATCTTTATAGTAGTTACCATCAGCACTCTGAACGAATGACCATTTAGTAATCTGCTCAAATACTAATGTCTGTGTTACATCTGCTCCCTTTACTGTAACAGTATCTCCTGCTGTAATCTTATAAGGCTGTGCTTCAAAATCACCACTAAGAGAAAGTGTATATGAACCATCTCTTAATTGCACAGAATCTTTATTTGCAAATATATATGTATAACCGTCTTCATTATTAGTGTATGTATATGTAACACTCTTTCCTGTCATATCCGGCTCTTCTGGAAGAGTAAGTGATACCTTATACACTGGCTTAAGTGAAACTTCAAAGTCTAATGTTGAATCCTCTGAATATGATATTCCTGTCTTTGTTGAGGTGATATCATAATCATTAGCTCCCTTAAGGTCTACACTATATGTAATTCCTTTTTCTAATTTAGCGGAATATGTATTTGCACTCTTATCTATTGTAACCTCTGGTACATATTCTGTATCATCAGTTGTTGTAAATACAAGATTAAGATTATCTGTATCATAATCATCTGCAAAACCTGTTATAGTTCCTGTAACTGTACATGTAGACAGCTTCATAATACTAAGATTAGCTGTTATGTCTGATGATGATGTACTTATCTTATGTGTTGCCACACCATTTGCAATGATATAAGCAGGATTACTAAGAGATAACTCATACTCCATTTCAGTATCCTCTGCCGGAACTTCAACTGAATAATTGCCATCCTTAACATCTGATGTATATGTAAGACCTGTTGTCTTATTAGTTGCAATCACCTGTAAATCAGATGGAATCTCTGAATTAGATGAAATAGTTCCTGATATTGCTTTCTTATCAAGAGTCTGGCAATCGATTGATAAGGATTTGATGTATGTATTAGCAATAACATCTAATGTAATCTCACCTTCATCCCCTGTAAGATAACATTCAATTGTTACTTTTCTATAATTGCCATCTGTATCTTTTTCATTTGATATACATTCTGCTTTTCTTAATACCTTACCACTTATTGTAATATACTTTGATAATACGCTCTCCGTATCTGTACCTACATTATTCTTATTAAGAAGCAATGTAACAACAGCCTTATCTCCATTAGCCGGCATTACAAGCTTTGTTCCGGTATTTACCTGAATTCTTGTGTTAGTTACATCTGGCTGAAACTTTCCAGAAGGAGTTGCATCTACATATAACACATCTCCATCATCATTAGTATAAGTTCCTGTAACCTTCTGGATTGATGATGTAGAACTATTACTTGCTGAAACACTTCCTTTATAATACCACTCTGCCTTAGTATGTCCCTTGGCAAATGCTGCTGCAGTTTCAGCATAGCTTGTTGAAGAATCAACCTGCATTGACTTAAAATAATTCTGAGCAGTTATTGTAATTGTTACTGATGATACACCCTTTTCCGGTTCACCAGTAATTACATAATTCTTCCAGCTTGTAGCTGACTGCTCTGTCACTTTAATATTAGATAAACCCGTACACTGTATATTATCAGCTGTTTTTTCATCGTATGCATTCAGTGTTATTGTACATGTCTTCGCACCACTAACAACTGGAAATGTAAGTGTTGTACCTTTATTAACCTGATAATCTCCATTACTTACTCTGTTAGTAATTTTTGCACCTTCGGCTGTTGCATCCACTAACAATTCATCTCCGCTGGAATTAACCAGTTTTCCTGATTTTCCACTTAATTCTGTGATAGAATTGTCACTATCGCCATCTGCATACATGGTATCTTTAACTGTCCATGATGCACTGGCTTTGGTTGCTGCTTTAACCGTAATGTTAAACAGCCCGTCTGGTAACGAAATACCTGACAATACTAATGCCACTGTCATTAATACTGCCGATACGCGCTTAAACCAGCTTTTCTTTTTCTGATTTTTCATAGCTTCTCCCTTTCTTGCCCGTATAAACAAACTATATTAAAATATCATATATTGTTTTTTCGCGGACCATGCAATTTGTTAAACATTAACAAGTCGCAAACAAAATATGTATCAAAAATACAACATTATGTCCATTATCACCACTGAAATATGGCGTTTTACCCCCCCCCAATACAGATTTATAGTCTTTTTTACCTATTTTTCACATTTTTTTCACAAAAAATGTGCCATAACAACCAAAATTGTTATGGCACAACGCTTATATATTAATCATTATTCAAAATAATACAGATACACATCTTCAAGGTCTATATTATCGCCAACCTTCACAGCCTCTTTTGGCAGCTCATACCCTGAATCCCCTGTTCGCTATATTGTTATCTGTCTGTGTCTCATTACTGATTCCGCCCTTAGAATATGTAAGGCCTGAATATACTGTCTGTGTATTCTTCATCAGTGGTTCTGATGTATCCTGTTTACTGATTTCATAGAAAGATTCCCTTAAATTCTTCAGCAATCCCCTGACGCGTTTTAATTCTGCTTTGTTAAGACTTACTGATACAGATATAAGAGTTCTTTTTATATGATTATATATCACAAAAAGATTAGCAGACACTTCATATTGCATATCCAATCCACTTATCAGCTGGTCAATAACCTTACCAGACATATATATGTTATCCCTTATCTGCACTTCTTCATCCGATTCGCATGCATCTTCAAGATACCGGTCTGCTAAATCATACAGAATTACAACAAGCTGTGATGCAGTGGCTTGCGTAATCCTATATTGAAATGTTTTTATCAATTCCTTAGTCATACATTTCCTTTCCAATACGACTACTACAGCATTATTACTACATTTACTGTAATAACTGCAATACCTGTGAAGGTCTTTCATTAGCCTGTGCAAGTATTGATGTGGCAGCCTGTGTAAGAACCGTTTCTGATGTATATGTTGTCATTTCCTCTGCCATATCAGTATCTATCATAGTTGATAAAGACTTGGTGAGATTCTCGTTAGAAACATCAAGGTTATTAGTTGTATGGTCAAATCTGTTCTCATATGCACCAAGCTTCGAACGTATTTCATTAGTCCTGGTGATAGCCTGGTCTACAGTTGATATAGCCTGTGATGCTGTATAATGAGTCATAACATTAAGATTATCTGTTCCTAATGTATATGTTGTAATTGCCGGTATATCAATAACAATAACCTGATCCTGATTAGCTCCTACATGTATGCTCATTGTACCAACATCTGTAACTTCCTGATTGATTGTTTTTGCTGTTCCTGCACCTGCCACAGACGAACCATTATTGTTGCTGTCATCAAAAACTGTTCCCACTGTATTACCCGGAACATCCAAAGAAAAATTCTTATTATTAACATCTGTTACTGTTATAACGGTTCCCTTTGTAGAAACAATTGCTGAATTGGCAAATCCTACTCTGTCTCCATTATTATCAGTAGCAATCTCTGCCTTAACATCACTTCCCTCTACGAGAATTCCATCCTTTGTAGCAGCCTGTGGTATTCCAAGCATATTTGCAAGACTTGCATTATCACATGTTATATTCATTCTCTGGTCACTTCCGTACTGATTAGTCATAATAACAAGTGTCGAACCCGCATAACTGGCTGTTGGCTCATAGCCTGCATATTCTGTTCCATTAGCTGCTGTATCATTATTAAGGCTTGCTGTTGCAAATGCAGAACCACCTGTAATATTAACACCATCAATTATTTTTCCCATTACTACATCCAGAGTATCCCCCTCTGTAATGTTAATACTGTAACCGTTAATCTTTATTGCACCTGCCTCATCAGCTGCAATAGGAGTTGTAGCTGACATGCTGATAGTACCTGTACCTACTGCGATGGCCTGTCTGGCATCCTCTGTAACTGTAATTCCATATATGCCTGCTGTATAATTATCAGATACTGAAAGCTGATTAACTCCCTGCAGGTCTGAATATACTCTTCTTGAAAGATTACCGTTAATAAGAGACTGTGTATTAAATTCTGTCTGTTCTGATATTCTGTCTATCTCTTTATTAATCTGGTTTATCTCTTTCTGGATAGCTTCTCTTTCATCATCTGAATTAACATCATTAGCTGCCTGTACACTAAGCTCCTTTAATCTTGTAAGCATACTCTGGATTTCATTGATTGCACCTTCTGCTGTACTTATAACAGAAACTCCATCCTTAGCATTATTCCCAGCCTGATCAAGACCTTTTATCTGAGCTCTCATTTTCTCAGATATTGCACAGCCTGCGGCATCATCCTTAGAACCGTTTATCTTGTATCCTGATGATAATCTCTGTATTGATGTTGACAGATTATTCTGTGATTTCTGTAATGCATTGTTGGCAACAATAGCTGCCACATTAGTTCCTATTCTCATATCTTAACCTTTCTGTCTGTCCAATTTACCTGTTCATGCTCTATATATCGGATTTTCTGTGCAAATCTTTAGCCTGCAAGCTGTTTTACAATCTGTGCTGCAATTTCATACAGCTTATCTGTTGCCACACTATCCTTTGCTGCCTCATAAGTCACATATGGCACATCTGACGATTTTGTAGTGTTAACAGTCACATTTTTAAAGCCAAATGCTTCTTTTAAAGATTCTTCCATATCCTCAAGAAGCTGGCTTCCTTCATCTGAAACTGCTGTGTCACTGACAATGTACATACCAAGACTTTCTCTGTCAGCCTTTGCCTCTACAGAAACTTTTCCTAATACGCTGCTTAGCATATTTACCGATATACGACCTTTATTGTCGTCATCCTGAACCAATGTAAGCTTCAGCATACCTGTACTTCCAGAGTCTGTTATATATGGTATTCTGTAATCATGCCTTAATGCCAGATTCTTAATATATCCGATTGTTCTGTCCTTAAGCCTTAAATCCAGAAATTCCTCGTAATTGACATCTATCTGTGTATCAAGGTCTCCTGCTTTGGAAAGAACCTCCTGAAGTTCTTCCTCTGTCTCATCTTTCATTTCTTCATACATAAGTGACAATTTTTCTTTATGTCCGATTTTTTCAATCGAATCCCTTGCATAATCACGTGTTGTCTTAATACCTCTGATATCCGGGAACTGTCCGGATTCTAAAAATGCTTTAACAGCCTGTATGTTACCACTGTTTATTTCTGTATCTGCATTTCTTATCTGCCTCAATATATCAGCCCCTGCCTGAACTGCTGCCTGCTGTTCCTTAAGATATTCCTCATTATATTGTTCTTCAGCTGCAGCATCATAGTTATCCTCTAACTGTTCAATAAACATTTCAACTGACTGCTCTCCGATTCCGGATGAGTTATCCACATTCTTTAATGTATTCGGGGTAACTAATCCACCATTTGCCATAAATAATGCACTGTAATAGTTAGCAGTTCCGCTTACCTCTGCCATTCCTGTATTCTCATCAATAACAGCGTCCATGTCATAATGCTTTCTTGAATTATATGCTGTCATAAGATTATTCATAGTGACCTCAGCTCCCTGCTTAATCAGCGCGCCTGCTGCCACTCCGGCATCTCTGGTGAATATATTCATCATCTGATATATTCCTATAAACTGCTTTCTCTGCTCTTTAGTAATACCATTGGTACGGTCAAGCTTGTACAGAAACTTTGAAAATTTCTCCTCATTATCCTTAGATGCTTTATCATTAGCCTCTGCAAGATATTCGTTGACTTCCTCAATTGAAGCATTCATTGGATTTACTCCGTCTTTTATCATATTAAGAACTGTCTCCGGTTTCATATTCTTAATAAGATTATTAATCATTGCATTAACAGATTTGACAGTCTCTACATTTTCCCTTGTCATATCCATGTTATTAGCAGCCAGTACCTTTATTGCTTCCTTGTCCTCATCAGTTCCCTCAAGTCCAAGCTCCTTAATAATATCATCAGCACTTCTCTGTACTGCCTTCTTTAATGAATCACCCAAATCGCCTCTTATCTGAGTTCCGACTGCCTCATAAGTCTCATTCATCTTGTCAAACATACTGGCAAATACACGCGCAGGATTTCTTACTATCTCATCTAAGGTCTTTCTTGCTTCGAGAACATCTGTGTATGCAATCTGCGCCTTTGCGTACATTCCATCTGCCTGCTCATATTCCATAAGCATTGAATTAAGCTCATCTATCGGAGTTGTAAGAATAGAAATGTTATTCTTAACGAGATATATAGACGCATTTGCACTCATAAGAACCCTTGCTGTTACAAGCGTGTCATACGCCTTGTCTGCTGCCTGCTGTACATCCGATGCCTGATTCCTAACTTCACTATTTCCTGTGCTTACTGATGCCGCACTGTATTCTATACTGAAGCTTCTTGCATCAATCTCCAGCTTAAGGCTTGCTATTGTAAATGTTTCTCCCTTTGATACCAGATTTGCAGCATCTGCATACTCTGCCCTGTTAATAGTATCAAGAGCTGTCCTTATATCATCAATTGGCGAGCCTGTAACGAGCGTATTCTCTGCCTTGCCTCCAAGCTTCATATTATCAAGTATTTTATTGAGCATTTCGTCAGAGTCAGCCTGAATCTTTTCAATATCTATCGCATCAAGCTGTGCCTTGTATTCAAGATTTTCTTTAGTAACAGGAATCTGTGCATCAATAAATGCTCTTGCGTCAGCAAGCGTCTTATCATTAACCTCAAGACCTGCCGATGCAATTATCTTCTCAATTCCCGGCCTTAAAGCTTCAAAATCAGCGTCAGATATTGCATTTGCGTACCTTCCTATTGTAACACCATCTGCACTTATACTTGATGAAGTTGCCGCCTGTGCCTGATATATTCCAGCAATTGAAGGCTCAATGCCATTAGCAACCATGTAATTTTTTGTGTTCTCTGATAACGGCTTTAATTCACTGTTCTTTTCAAGTGTGCTTTTAACCTCAGCAACGCTTTCATCATTAACAGCTATATCTGCTCCCTGCATACGGCTCTCAACACTTGCCGCTGTTGCTGCACTTCCAGTCACACTCTCAATCTTATCCTTAGAAACTGCTGTTCCATAATTAACATAATCATCAGAGTGCATCGCAAGTTCTATCTTAATCTTTTCTATAATATTAATCATATCATCAGGTGTGGCATCTGTAAGATTAAAGCCGTCCTCATCTAACTTTACCGCATCAGCACCTGATAACTTCATCATCAATGCCTTAAGGCTTAACTTTGCACTGGAAGCACTCGCCATAATCTGGCTCTTTACATCATCTGCTTCCTTAAGAAGTCCCTCATATGTATTGTCAGTTGCAGCTGTCACACCGCCGGAGATTACCACTCCTGCAAATGCGCCTGCCACACCTTCACTTTTAACTGTCTTATTTTCTTTATAATTAATAGATGTTCCCTGTGCCGCAACATCTTTATTGAAATTCGCGCCCGAAACTGTATATGTCATATTCTGCTGCCTTTCTTATTTACCGTCTGAAACAATCACTCATTGTCGTGTAATAAATATTTCGGCAGATATGGCGGGATAATTGAGAGATTAGTGGCAACAAATAAAAGGAAGCTAATTCAGAATTAATAAAAATCCAAACCAGCTCCCTTTCTCTATATTATTCTCCTATATCTTCGTAGCATGAACCTTAGAAACATCACCGTTAAACTCGTAAACAGCTATTCCATACTTATGTAAGTCAACAAGCAATGACTGCGGATATCCATCACAATCTCCCTTAACAGCTGTAAGAGTTTTCTTCTGGTCAGCCTCATTATCTCCAAGAACCAGCTTATACTTAGTCTTGAATGGAACTCCTATTCTGAAGCTATCTCTTTCAACTGGTGTAAAATTAAGTACAAAGAGAAGATTCTTCTTTCCATCCGGACTGATTCTCATAAATGATAAAACGCTATTATCTTTATCATTGGCATTAATCCATCTAAATCCTTCACTGCTGTAATCAGTAGCATACAGACATGGATAATTCTTATTAAGCTTCAGACACTTCTTCGTAAAATCCTTAAGTTCTGTATGACTTTCATCCTCTAACAGATACCAGTCAAGAGCACGCTTCTCACTCCACTCATTCCACTGACCAAATTCCTGGCCCATGAATAAAAGCTTCTTGCCTGGATGTCCACACATATATGCATATGCCAGCTTAAGATTCTTGAACTTGTCCTCCCTGTCACCAGGCATTTTACCAAGCATTGAACACTTAAGATGTACAACCTCATCATGTGAAAGCACAAGAATAAAATTCTCGCTGTAAGCATACATCAATGAAAATGTCATCTTGCTATGATTAAACTTTCTGAAATATGGATCAAGCTTCATATATTCAAGGAAATCATGCATCCAGCCCATATTCCACTTAAATGTAAAGCCAAGACATTCCCCATTGTCAGGATCACCACTTACCATAGGCCATGCTGTTGACTCCTCAGCTATAGTTATTGCCTGTGGAAATCTCTTCTTTAACATGCTGTTAAAATGCTTTAAGAAGCTGATTGCTTCGAGATTGCCGTTGTCACCATATTTGTTAGGAACCCAGTTTCCTTCAGTTCTTCCATAATCAAGATAAAGCATTGAAGCAACCGCATCAACTCTCAAACCGTCAATATGGAACTTGTCCACCCAGAACATACCATTGGCAATAAGGAAGTTAGATACTTCATTCTTAGAATAATCAAATACCTTAGTTCCCCAGTCAGGATGCTCGCCCTTTCTAGGGTCTGCATACTCATATACACAGCTTCCATCAAAGTTGGCAAGTCCATGCGCATCCTTTGGAAAATGTGCCGGTACCCAGTCAAGAATTACACCAATTCCTTTTTCATGCATATAATCTACAAAATACATGAAATCCTTAGGTGTTCCGTATCTTGCTGTAGGTGCATAATAACCAGTTACCTGATATCCCCATGATCCATCATATGGATACTCTGCAATTCCCATAAGTTCAATATGTGTGTATCCCATATCTGTTACATACTTTGCAAGCTCAGGTGCTAACTCCCTGTATGTATAGAATCCGTCCTCTGTTCCGTCATCCTTCTTCTTCCATGAGCCAAGATGACATTCATATATAGAAAGAGGTGCCTTAAGATGATCCTCTGTCTTCTTATTTTCAACCCATTCAGAATCTTTCCATTCATAACCTGAAAGATCGGCAACTATTGATGCTGTCTCTGGTCTTAACTGTGCCTGATTAGCATATGGATCAGCCTTGTAAAGCGCCTCTCCGCTCTGTGAAATAATAAGATACTTATACATATCCCCAGCCTTGGCTCCCGGTATGAACAATTCATATATTCCACCATCAGAAATCTTCTTCATATCATAGCCATATGCATTCCAGTTATTAAACTCACCTATAACATAGACTTCTCTTGCCGCAGGCGCCCACACAGCAAAATACACACCTTCTTTTCCGTCCTTTACTGCAACATGCGCACCCATTTTGTTATATATCTCATAATGAGTTCCCTGTCCAAAAAGATATGCATCCAGTTCTGTTATTGCCAGCTGCTCATATTTTTGCATATTCTTCATAAAATCCTCCATCATATTATTATCCTACACGACACTCATGGGTCCCCTCAGATTTATCCCACTAATTAATAGTATATTACCACATTAGCAAATTAATTACTACATTTCATTTGCAAAAAAAATGTTCATTTCACATATATTATGTTATACTGTAAATCGCATTGTAATAAATGCTTTATATGAGTTAGAAAGATGAAAAGGAGTATTAAATTCTTATGATATACTATATTGTCAACGAAAGTTTCACCAACATCATAGCATTTGTAAGCATTTTATTTGCCTTCGCATTTACAATAGCTGCAATTGCTCTTGGCAAGAATCTTCTTCCAAGAGATGCCGGAAGAGCTTATGCCATTAACGGAAGTAAATCAGTTGGAAAACCAAGAGGCGCCGGCATGATTTTCATTCTTACATTCACAGTCACATGTGCTTTATTTGTAAATTTAAGCGCCGAGCTTATTATTTATCTGATACTTGTGCTTGCTGCAATGCTCAGCGGATATCTTGATGACAGTGCTTCATCACCATGGGGAAATTTAAAGAAAGGTCTTATCGACCTTGCCATATCAGTCATGGCAGCAGTTACTTATCTGCATTACAACCCTAACACATTTGACCTTGCATTCTTTGGAAAGACAGTAACTCTCAATCCAATCATCTATGCAATACTTATCATCATACTTATCTGGGTAAGCATTAATGTTACTAACTGTTCAGATGGTGTTGACGGCTTATGTGGTACACTTTCAGTTGTAACACTTGCCTCTGTGTATGTACTTTTTAAGTCATTTAATATTGAAGCTGATTACAGACATACCGTTCTTATCATGATTGTGTGTATCCTCGGCTATCTGTGGTTCAACGCATCACCAAGCAAGCTGCTTATGGGTGACGCCGGTTCGAGAGCAATAGGAATATTTATAGCATTTACATTCCTCAAGCTCCATGCCCCGCTGCTTTATATTCCAATGGCGCTTGTAATTATTCTCGATGGCGGACTTGGTCTTATTAAGGTTTCATTCATGAGATTTCTTCACATTAACCTAATGAAGAACCTTCGTACACCAATCCACGACCATATGAGAAAGAATAAAGACTGGTCAGATACACAGGTTGTTTTCAGATTCACAATCGTCCAGATAATACTTGGTCTGGCTGTGATATATGGCCTTATGTTCTAAATGTTTCTGGAACATAATGTAATATAAGAATTCTATAAAAGGCATGTCAGTTGAATTTCTGACATGCCTTTATTACTGCTCTGAGAGTTTTTCTGCCTGACGCCTTCTGCGTCTGTGTTCTCTCTCTTTTATCTGTTTTTCATATATCTTAAGCGCACCCTTCTCATCAGTGCTCTTCATTATTCTGACTGCATAATATTTGCCATCCTCAGTCTGCTTAACTCTGAACCTTCCCTTTATAAGTCCGTGTTCATCACATGTAAACAAGCCATAATAGCACTTTGAGTTAGTGGCAAACCATTTAACAGTTCTTTCCATCGTCCTGCCACATAAGAAGCATTTGCAGGAACGGACAGTTCTGTCGCCCGCAGCCTTGTCCCTTGTTGCAAATCCCTTCGAAATATACTTCTCATATGTCCCGAAGTTAAGATATACCTCATCTTTTCTTGCTTCCGGAATTGTAAATGTATCTATGCTGCAAAACTTCTTTACCCTGTCAAAATCCAGCTTCTTCATTATCTTGGCTGTGTATCTTGCGTCACTCATTGCTGAATGATAATGCTCATCACCCTTGATTCCCTGCTCATCGATTGCAGATTTAAGATTCATGCGTGTCTTGCCATCTGAAAAATTAATACTGTAAAGTTTCTGAAGATCAAGATATAGAAGCGGCTTTGGGAAATTCTCCGGAACATCATAGAACTTCATATTACGTCTTAATTCAGTAATATCCATACTTCCCCATGTAACAAATGTATAATCTTCCCCACACCATTCAAGAAATTCGGTCACACCCGATACGAAATCAGTTCCATTAGCAAGGTCTGCTTCAGTAATTCCAAGAATCTTCTTAACTGTGTTCTGAAGCTTCTTATACACCTGTGGCTTAATAATACACTGCCACTCATCTACAATATCAAACTGTTCGTTAACCTTTGCCGCGCCTATCTGTATAATCTCAAAAGGAAAATGTTCCTCAGAAAATTGTTTTCCCTTGGCACTCTGATTCCACTCAAGATCCATAACAATATAATTCATAAACATTTTCCTCTGTTACTTATTCTAATCTCGTGATATCTACCTATTAAAGCAAACATATTATATCATGAACTCCGTTCATGATCGTCATTCTCCGCTCGGGATGAGTATGCAAGCATGTTCCCCCTTGCTAACGCTCATTATATCGTGTATGCGGGCGTATGTCGATAATATTTTATAAAGATATTGCAATAAGCTACGCTCTTGCATCAAATGTATTATCTGATTCTGCTGCTATATTATCACTTTCTTTACTCTTTAATGCCTTTCTTTCTGCCGAATAAGCTTCATAATATGTTGTTTTTAAAGCAGAATTGACTTTAGTCTCTGCCTTTGTTTCTTTTGCCTGCCATCCAACACCACCTGTATATGTAAGTATTTCTTCTCCGTCTTCATTATATACATGAACTGCTGAACCAAAGCCTTTTCCCTGACACTCTGCCTCATATGGCTCTCCAAATAACATGCACAGCCATCTTTTATCCGCTTCCTGCACTTCCTTCATGACAGACGCATTCCCAGAATCTGTCAGATAGCTGAATTTTCCAATCAAAGCAGCCCTGTCTGGCGCTACCTTGCTTATTTCTGACTTTCTTAAACTCTTAAATTCATTTCCCATGTATTCATTATTCTGTGCGTCTTTTTTCGCCATTTCAGCAATTTTATCTTTTAAAGAGTCTGTCAGTTTCCATTTATTCTTTTTAGAAGCTGCAACAATACTGGTATCTGCGCTTCCCATTATATTTGATATATTCATGCCTGCCCCCTGAAATCACAATTTTACAAATGCTTCTTATTATCTGATATCGGCATAATTGTGTATATATTCCATAAGGTCGTTGTAAAATGCCCATTTTCTTTTAATAACTATTGTTTTCTTCTTCTCCCGCTTTTTAAATTCTTTGGTAAGATTGCCAAACTTAAGATACCTGACAGTAACCTTACTGTCCTGATTTTTATTCTGTGTAATATTTACAATAGAGGTTATTTTCCATATGTCTTTATGCCCCGGCAGCTTTTCTATATCGTACTCACTTCTGATCCTGCTCTCATAAAATATTTTATCAGATTCACCTTTCCTGTATACTTCGTTTGCTAAAAGCGGAACAACAGCTGATGAGCCACTTTTAGCTGATAAAAATGCAGATGCTTCACTCATCTGATTTTTATATCTGAACCGGTACAGTATTCCGCCATCTTTCGGTTCATACATATACTGCCATTCACTAAATTCCTTAGTATCAAAAATAACCACGGCATTTTTCTTTTCTTCAATAGCCTTTTTCTTTTTATACTCTTCCAGCTTTTCCTTTATATCTGCGCCTGCCTGACGATAATATAATGGGCTGTAAGCCATTTTTTTCTTCGCCTCGTCTAATGCAGCATCATAGCTTGCATGGGTTCTTGTGCAACGCTCAACTATATTGTCCTCTCCATCTATTATAACCCCTCTGTAGTACTCACACTGGTAATCATTATTCCAGACTTTTTCGACCTCTGGTATGAATGTTCTTTCTTTTCCCTGCATATTTTCCCCTCACTTTACATGTCGACTTCCTATATATTAACAAATTCCGCCGCTCTTATAGGTAGATTTCTTGGATTTGCCTATATAAATTTCTATTTCTAAGCAAATTTTCCTATAACAGTGTTAATTAACAATTTCTTATAGGTTTATTTTTGCACTATCATAATAGTCATATGCATATTCGACCTATAAGGTTGTCAAATATACGACTATCTATAGGTAACATGTTGTTCTGATATAAAAACAAGCAGCAACGATCCCCATCGCCACTGCCCATCACTTCTTAAATATAAATGTTCCCACCCAGAGTCGAACTGGGGATTGAGACTTAGGAGGTCCCCGTTATATCCACTTAACTATGAGAACAACTTGGCTAAACACCAAGAGAAATTTTATCACAAAACATCAGCAAGGTCAATGATACCATAAGATTAAAAAGAAGCTGCCACCCGGCGATTACAATCGCCAGAGTAGCAGCTTCCATAAACACATTTATCGGATTGTTTTAATTATTGTAACTTGAACTTATCAATAGCCTCTTTAAGAGCCTCTGCGATATTATCAAGTTCAATTGTAAATTCGTTAAGGTCGTGCATTGTCTGCTCAACATCAACGGCTGATGCTGTAACCTCTTCAGAGGCTGCTGCGGTCTCAGTTGCTACTGCTGCAACATCTTCCATCTTGCTTACAACATTATTTCTGTTAGTATCCATAGCTTCATTGAGCTGTGTAATATTATCAAGACCTTCCTTAAGTCCGTTAACTGAATCAGAAATTGTATTAAACAGTTCCTTAGCATCCTTAATAGATACATTCTGCTCCTCTATAATACCAACTGACTCGTCCATTGTCTGCTCAACCTGCTGTGACTTAATAGTAATCTCATTAACAATCTGCTTAATCTCATCAGTTGACTGCTGTGACTGTTCAGCAAGCTTTCTTATCTCATCAGCAACTACTGCGAATCCCTTACCGCTCTCTCCTGCTCTTGCTGCCTCGATAGAAGCATTAAGTGATAACAGGTTAGTCTGCTCTGTAATTTCTGTAATGGCATCTGATATGAAATTAATCTTCTCAATGCTGCTTACCATCTCAGTTACAACATCCTTAGAAATCTTAGAATTATCAATTGAACGCTGTCCCTTAGTGATAAGATCATCAACAATTGCAAGACCCTTATTACTTAATTTCTGTGTCTCAACAGACATATCACTGATATCAGTTACATATGCCTTGGTTTCCTTTAATCTGTCAGCAAGATTCTCAACCTCAGTAGTTGCTGTCTGTGTACTGTCAGCCTGACCTGATGCACCGATTGCAACACTCTGGATAGCCTCTGAAACCTGACCTACAGTCTCTGTAGTAGACTTAGATACTCCGGCAATCTTAGCAGAAGCCTGAACAATAACTCCACTCTTCTCCTCAACACCCTTGATAAGAACAGCCATATTTTCAACCATGTTGTTAAAGTTGTTCTCAAGGTCACCGAATTCATTCTTCTTCTTAACATCAATTCTGTCAGTTAAATCACCGCTTGCAACATCCTTCATATGTCCAGAAACCTTCTTAATTTCCTTAGTCATAGAAGCTGTAACTGCAAGTGCAATACCAATTCCAATAACAAATGCTATAATACTGAATATAACAGTATTGCTAATCATCTTATTAGTTGTAGCAGATGTTTCTTTAGAACTGATAAAACCAACAAGTGTCCATCCTGTAACAGCATCCTTAGATGTTACTACATGTACCTTTTCACCATTAATGTTTTCATCAAATGAAAATGCTTTATCATAATCATCCTCTGTAAGACCTTTAACTTTACTCCAACAATTCAGTCCTGATACTGAATCTGTTACATACTTATTATTATCATTATTAACAAGTATATTACCATCTTCATCTACAAGGACAACAAAGCCTGTATTAAGAAGTCCTATATCCTGTACAAAATCTGTAATCTCAGAAAAATCAATATGCATACCCACAGTACCATAATTCGTTCCGTCCGAATGCTTAATTTCCTGTGAAACAGTAATTATTGTCTTATCAAAATCCTTGCTGTAATATGGCTTTGAAAAATAAGCATAAATACTGTTTCTAGACTTAAGACCTTTACAATCTGTGTACCATACTTCCTTAGTTCTGTCTACACCGTTCTCAAGACCACCCTTACTAAGTGTCTTACCAGTCTCTGGGTTATATTCTCCCCAGCCTGTAATCTCAAGCTTTGTATTAGTAGTAAAGAAAGCTCTTTCTGCACCATTAGTAACCTTAACTGATGCAATAAGAGAATCTCTTACTGCCTTAACATTATCATCTAATGTTCCCTGATCCTCAAGATGCTTTACTTCATTCTTTCTTGTAAGCAGATCTACCGGCTGCGACAGAGTCTTAAGATATGTAGTAAACTGATTCTGTGCTTCATTCAAAGTCTGCTCACTTGTTACCTTCATGTTATTTTCCATTGAAGACGAAGTTGTTGTAATTGAACTTACCATAAGCATTACAATAGGAATTGTAATGGCAACAACGAAAAATAAAACAAGCTGAAAGCCTAATTTTCTGAAAAACTTCATAGCTTTCCCTCCTCGTTAATAATTAATAATATTTAGTTGACATTTCCGATTTCTTATATGCCTTTTATTATAATACCACATTTGTAAAATTATGTAAATTTCTATATTAAATACAATTTAATATGAAAGCATATATTTAACAACAATATCAGTCAGTAAATCTCACATTTCCCTGAAGCCATATCTGTCCTTTGAATCTGCGGCCTACGGCTGGTTCTCCAAGCAGATGTTCCTTATTAACTGCTGTAGTTATAATAAGGCTGTTACATTCAAGAACCATAATACATATCTTCTCGCCAGTATATATATTTTCTTCTTCACGCAGTTCAAGAATCTCTCCGATTACAGAATACTGGTCGCATTCCACACCACATGGCATAAATGTAGAGTCTACTATAGTAAATATATCCTCCTTCATGACACGGTTGGAAAGTTCATTATATGTATCAATATCTTCAATAGTAAGACTCTCTATTGCATCCTCATCACCATTTTTAGCAGCCTGAATAAGATTCTTTCTTGCAATTTCATCCTGTCTGCTTCTTGTATTTTTCTTCTCTTTTCTTATAGGAAGCATAATAATTCCACCAAGAGAAAGTCCTGTAAGTGCAACCTTTTTGTTCTTAATAGGAAACTTCCCTATCTCATTCTTAATATCAGGATCAAAATCAGGTGCCTTAAAATCCTTTCCACTGTACAGATATTCAAGATAATCCATAACATTCTGAAGATAGAATATAAGCGTAACTCCCGTCTTTAATTCATCACATATTACCGCATATGACTCCTTATCAAGATGTCTTTCAATCGTCATCTCCTCATTGTCGCTTAAATTCTTTCCCACAACAAATGGAAAATAATATTCGTATTTGAAAGTATTCTTTTCATATCTTCCATACACATATAAACCTGTTGAATTACTGAGACGTAAGATAATAACGCCACGATCTAATTTCTCGTGGCGTATCACAAATCCTTCTTTTATGCTTTCCTTAATTCCTGTTTTAATAAATTTTTCTTCAGCCCCGGATGTCATATTATCAAATCCAAGTGCTCTTATATATAAATTCATATATTGCTCCGATACCCTATTCTGTATCAACTATAAACATAGTAAGTTTCTTTAATAAATTATACTCTACATTCTCTGTATAAGGTGTTCCATCAGCATGCTGAGTCATTCTTATAACCGGTCTGTCAGCAGCTTCCTTATTCTGTCTGATGACTACACCCTTTTCGCCATCACTTGTATAAACAGTACATCCGACAGGATATGCCGCAACTGAATCCAGAAACTTTGCTGCAATTGTAGAATCATACTTGATTCCCGCATGCACCTTTATGTACTCAATTGCTTCATAAATCTTCATTCTTTCACTTCCGATACCACTTATCATGCTGTCGAAATCATCACAGATAGAAACAAGCTTAACTTCCGGCTTAAGTCTTACTCCCTTATGCTGGAATGGATATCCTGAACCATCTATTCTTTCATGATGAAAAAGGACTATTTCCTTAGCCACATCCGGAAGCCATGCTTCATCCTGTAATGAGCTATAGCCAAATATTGTATGCTTCTTATACTCAACAACATCCTTAGGTGTCATTTTATCTTCATTAATATTAACATAAGGAACATTGATATACCTTAACCCGATATCATGAAGTATTGCACCCATTGATACATTATGAACCTGCTTGTCACTCATCTTAAGCCTTAGTGCCATAATTGTAGATAATGCACATACATTTATACAATGAGTGTACATATCAGTACTTACATTCCTGATTTCTGTTATATTATTGACTACCTCCGGCTCAGCAAGCACTGAATCTAGAATTCTCTGTGCTTCCTCAACAATAACCTTGAGTTCCTCATTATGTTTATAAATGTGTTTTTCTAATATTTTCTTAACTACCTGCCTTGAATTCTTTGCAGTTTCTTCTACCTTGTATGGATATTCCTCTTCCTCATTATCTGATGTACTATCTGATAAAATGCCTTCTTTGTCATCCTTTATATATACAGTTCTTGTTCCAAGATTCCTGATTCTGCTTATAAGCTCTGTTGTCATAGGAACATCAGCATGAATAAGTACCGCATCCGCCTGCGATAATATAGGAAGGGCTAATATATCGTTTTCTCTAAGATTATCAACACTTACCTGTTTCATAATGCGCTCCATTCTTAATAAAACATTATTCAACCCCTGTTACTATAGGTAAAAGATATCATATTTTAATTAATATTACAATGAATATTGACTTATAATTATATTAGTGTTATATTGACTTTGTTAAATTATTATCAATCAATATTACACGAATCAATTTATGGAGGAAATGTTATGTCAAAGAATTTAACTGAGAATTACCCAATTGTTGACACAGTCGAAGCTCTTGAAGAAAGACTTGCAGGTGTACGTGAGGCACAGCGCATCTTCGCAACCTATACACAGGAGCAAGTAGATAAGATATTTACTGCCGCTGCTCTCACTGCCAATAAAGCAAGAATCCCTCTTGCCAAGCTTGCAGTTGAAGAAACTGGTATGGGAATTGTAGAAGATAAGGTTATCAAGAATCATTATGCTTCAGAATACATTTATAATGCTTACAGAGATACTAAGACATGTGGTGTCATTGAAGAGGATAAGGCATATGGAATTAAAAAGGTTGCTGAACCTATTGGTGTTGTTGCAGCCGTAATCCCTACAACTAATCCAACTTCAACAGCTATTTTCAAAACTCTTATTTCACTTAAGACTAGAAATGGTATTATCATAAGCCCACATCCACGAGCTAAGAAATCAACAATTGCAGCGGCTAAGGTTGTTCTTGAAGCTGCTGTTGCAGCAGGTGCCCCAGCGGGAATCATTGGCTGGATAGATGTTCCTTCACTTGAGCTTACAGATACACTTATGAAGGAAGCAGACATTATCCTGGCTACCGGAGGACCTGGAATGGTTAAGGCTGCTTACTCTTCTGGAAAGCCTGCACTTGGTGTAGGTGCCGGTAATACTCCTGCTATCATTGATGAATCAGCAGATGTTATACTTGCTGTTAACTCAATTATTCATTCTAAGACATTTGACAATGGTATGATATGTGCTTCTGAACAGTCTGTAATTGTTGACAAGAAGGTCTACAAGGCTGTTAAAGAAGAATTTGCATACAGAGGCTGCTACTTCCTTAATAAGAGCGAGACAGAGAAGGTAAGAAAGACTATTATTATCAATGGTGCTCTTAATGCAAAGATTGTTGGTCAGAAGGCCCACACTATCGCTGCTTTAGCAGGCGTTACTGTTCCTGAAGAAACTAAGATTCTTATCGGTGAGGTAACATCTGTAGACCTTTCAGAAGAATTTGCACATGAAAAATTATCACCTGTTCTTGCAATGTACAAGGCTGAGGATTTTGAAGATGCTCTTTCAAAAGCTGAACACCTGATTGCAGATGGCGGATTCGGTCATACATCTTCTCTTTATATTAATGTAGAAACACAGGCAGACAAAATTGCTGAATTCTCTGAGAGAATGAAGACATGCCGTTGCCTTATCAATACACCTTCATCTCACGGTGGTATAGGTGACCTTTACAACTTTAAGATGGCTCCTTCTCTTACACTTGGATGCGGCTCATGGGGCGGCAACTCAGTATCTGAGAACGTTGGAGTAAAACATCTGCTTAATGTAAAGACTGTCGCTGAGAGGAGAGAGAATATGCTTTGGTTTAGAGCACCTGAGAAGGTTTACTTTAAGAAGGGCTGCTTACCTGTTGCCCTTGATGAACTTGGAACTGTAATGGGTAAGAAGAAAGCATTTATCGTTACTGACCAGTTCCTTTATAAGAATGGTTATACCAAATGTGTCACAGATAAGTTAGATTCTTTAGGTATCATGCATACTACTTTCTATAATGTAGCACCAGACCCAACACTTGCATGCGCTAAAGAAGGTACCGCAGCAATGAGACTTTTCGAACCTGATGTAATCATTGCAATCGGTGGTGGTTCTGCAATGGATGCTGCCAAGATTATGTGGGTTATGTATGAACATCCTGAGGCAGACTTCCTTGATATGGCTATGCGTTTCATGGATATCAGAAAGAGAATATACACATTCCCTAAGATGGGCGAGAAAGCTTACTTTGTCGCTATCTCAACATCTTCTGGAACAGGTTCAGAGGTAACTCCTTTTGCAGTTATTACTGATGAAACAACTGGTCAGAAATATCCACTTGCTGACTACGAATTACTTCCTAAGATGGCTATTATCGATGCTGATATGCATATGGATCAGCCTAAGGGACTTACAGCAGCTTCTGGTATTGATGCACTTACACATGCACTTGAAGCATACGCATCCATTATGGCAACGGAATATACAGATGGTCTTGCATTACAGGCTATGAAGAATATATTTGAATATCTTCCAGCAGCTTATGAATTAGGTGCACATGATGCAGTTGCAAGAGAAAAGATGGCAACAGCTTCTACTATGGCTGGTATGGCTTTTGCTAATGCTTTCCTTGGAGTATGCCACTCACTTGCACATAAGCTTGGTGCATATCACCACCTTCCACACGGAATTGCTAACGCCCTTCTTATCACTGATGTAATGAGATTCAATGCTGCAGAGGTTCCAACAAAGATGGGAACATTCTCACAGTATCAGTATCCACATTGCAAAGCACGTTATGTAGAATGTGCTGACTTCCTTGGAATTCAGGGTAAAGATGATGATGAGAAATTTGAAAACCTCATCAAGGCTATTGAAGAATTAAAGGCAAAGGTAGGAATTAAGAAAACTATTGCAGATTATGGTGTTAAAGAGGAAGACTTCCTTGCAACTCTTGATGAGATGACAGAAGCCGCATTTGATGACCAGTGTACTGGTGCTAACCCAAGATATCCTCTTATGAGTGAAATGAAAGCCATGTACTTAAAGGCTTACTATGGTAAATAATCATCATTATTATTTTAAGAAAGGAAGACATGTCATATGAAAAAATATTTAGCAAAATCTAAGTTAAAATCAGTATATGTAGAGAACAACAAGGCAATTAAAGTCTTTGATAAAAACTACAACAAGTCAGATGTATTATATGAAGCTCTTAATACTGCAAGAGTTGAGGACGCAGGCGTTAATATTCCAAAGCTTTTAGAGGTTGCTGTTACTGACGGTAAATGGTCTATCACAAGTGAGTATGTTGAAGGTCCTACTCTTACACAGTTAATTGAAAAACACCCTGACAAAGCTGATGATTACATTAAGAAAATGGTTGAATACCAGATATCTTTCCAGAAGAAGTCTAACCCACTTCTTCTGGTATTAAAGGATAAAATGAACCGCCAGATTAACTCAATTGAAGAACTTGATAACAGTGTTAAGTATGAACTTCTTACAAGACTTAATTCCATGAAGAATCATACTAAGCTTTGTCACGGAGACTATTGTCCTGACAATATTATTGTATCTGCAGATGCCAAGGGTAATATTGAAGAAATTACAGCAGTTGACTGGGTACATGCAACACAGGGTAATGCATCTGCCGATATTGCGAATACATTTTTACTTCTTAAATTACAGTTTGGTGACAAGAGTGATATTCCTGAAAAATACATAAATACTTTCTGTGAACTGACTAACACAAAGCGTTCATATGTTAATGAATGGCTTCCATTAGTTGCAGCAGCAAGACTTACTAAGAATAAAGAAGAAGAAAAAGAACTTCTTGAGCAGTGGATAAATGTCGTAGATTTCCAGTAATATTTTTCCTCAATCCAATAAAAACAAGGTTTTCCACAGAAAAATGCTGGTATTTAACAGTATTTCCGTGAATTCCCCACAGTTTTAACACACTTATCCACAAATTTTGTGGATAATATAAAGTAAATGTGGATAAAACATATTCATCTGATATGTTTTATCCACATTTTTAATAATATCTATATAGTATGCGTATTAGTTAATAATCCTATTATTTAACTGGTACTAATTCTGTCTTGCCACCCATGTACATACGAAGAGCTTCTGGAATAAGAACTCTGCCATCTGCCTGAAGGTTGTTCTCAAGGAATGCGATAAGCATTCTTGGAGGTGCAACACATGTGTTGTTAAGAGTATGTGCAAAGTACTTGTTCTTGTCCTTACCCTGAACTCTTATCTTAAGTCTTCTAGCCTGAGCATCTCCTAAGTTAGAGCATGAACCAACCTCGAAGTACTTCTTCTGTCTTGGTGACCATGCTTCAACATCGATTGATTTAACCTTAAGATCAGCTAAATCTCCTGAACAGCACTCAAGTGTTCTTACCGGAATATCCATTGTTCTGAAGAAATCTACTGTATTCTGCCATAATTTATCAAACCACATCTTGCTTTCTTCTGGCTTGCAGACAACAATCATTTCCTGTTTCTCGAACTGGTGGATTCTATATACACCTCTTTCCTCGATACCATGAGCACCCTTCTCTTTTCTGAAACATGGAGAATAGCTTGTAAGTGTCTTAGGAAGCTCTTCCTCTGGTGTAATTGTGTCAATAAACTTACCAATCATTGAATGTTCACTTGTTCCGATAAGGTAAAGATCTTCACCTTCTATCTTATACATCATGGCATCCATTTCATCGAAGCTCATAACACCAGTAACTACATTACTTCTTATCATATAAGGAGGAATACAATATGTGAATCCTCTGTCAATCATGAAATCTCTTGCATATGAGATAATTGCTGAATGAAGTCTTGCAATATCACCCATAAGATAATAGAAACCGTTACCAGCAACCTTACCAGCTGCATCCATATCAATTCCGTTGAATCTTTCCATAATATCTGTATGATATGGAACCTCAAAATCAGGAACTACAGGCTCACCAAACTTCTCGATTTCAACATTCTCGCTGTCATCCTTACCGATTGGTACACTAGGATCAATGATATTAGGAATAGTCATCATAATCTTAGTAACCTTTTCATTAAGTTCCTTCTCAGCAGCCTCTAATTCAGCAAGCTTTGCTGCATCTGCACTTACCTGTGCCTTAACTGCCTCAGCCTCTTCCTTCTTACCCTGTGCCATAAGAGCACCAATCTGCTTAGAAAGCTTGTTTCTGTTGGCTCTTAACTCATCAGCTTCTGTCTGTGTTGCACGAGCCTTTGCATCAAGCTCGATAACTTCATCTACAAGTGGAAGCTTTCTGTCCTGAAATTTATTCTTAATATTCTGTTTAACAATATCCGGGTTTTCTCTGACAAATTTTAAATCTAACATTACTCCTCATTTCCGTGTCCTATAATTGACACTATTTTATCAAATTTACCAAATGCTATTATGCACCTTTTTCAGCATATTTTCAATTACATTTTGTCTTTCTGTACTAAATCATTAACTTCTTTGCTTAATTCTTCATCTCCCATACGACCTGCTAAAGCCTGATTAACTGCCTTTTCTTCTTCCTTGCCAAGTTCAATGTAAGACTTTCCATTAACAATTTCCTTAATATATGCAAAACATCCATCATTGCTGTGCATTACATTTACAACATAACCATTATCCTTCTTATCAAGCATACATAATGCAAAGCTTAACTTTCCACCCATTTCATGGAATGCGTCATACTTATTCACACCAACCTTCTGGAATGTAAGCTGCATCTTTTCATATATATCCTTAATAGCCTCTGTGTTATCTTCACTTGTCTTCTGAAGATTGATGATGTCATCAGTGTACTTTCTTACCATCTTTTCCATGTTCTTTCCGTCAGAACCTTCCATCATCATCTCATACTTTTTCATCATGGATGCCGACTTGCATATTGCAACAATAGCAAGTACTATAGCTGCAATTGTAATTACAAGCAGACCTATAACTACATACAGTGTATCCACTTTAAACAAACCAAATACATCTAACATATTTTTTCCTTTCTGTATTTTATGAATTTAATATGTTTTATTAAATTAGTTATATAAAAAATCGTATTTTTAATTACTCATTTATTTTCTTTAACATATCATATATTCTTTCAAGCTCTGCCTGTGAATAATACTGGATTTCTATTTTACCTTTGTTGTTATTCTTATTTTTAATAACAACCTGAGTACCCATAATTTTCTTTAACTTTTCTTCAAAATCTCTGTAAACAAAATCATTTTCCGGCTTACTCTTTTCCACAGGTCTATCTAACTTATCAATATTCTTAACAAGTTTTTCAACATCACGGACATTGAGCTTTTCATCAAATATTTTCTGTGCAACCATGTACTGTTTTTCTTTATCTTCAATACTTATAATTGCTCTGGCATGACCACTGCTTAACTTACCTTCGATAACCATTTCCTGAACTCTTTCATCAAGTTTTAATAATCTTAATGAATTGGTAATTGCAGTTCTTGACTTGGCTACCTTTTCTGCAACTTCATCCTGCTTTAATCTGTAGTCTTTGATAAGCTGCTGGTAAGCCAGTGCTTCTTCAATTGGATTAAGATCCTCTCTCTGGATATTCTCAATAAGAGCTATCTCCATAACTTCCTGTGATGAATAATCTTTAATTATTACAGGAACTTCTTTAACTCCTGCAAGTCTTGCTGCCCTGAATCGTCTTTCACCAGCTATAATCTGGTAATTCTTATCCATCTTCTGAACAAGAAGTGGCTGTAATACACCATACTGCTTTATTGACTCTGATAACTCAATAAGTGCATCTTCATCAAATGCTTTTCTAGGCTGATTCTTATTAGGTTCAATCTGTGAAATCTTAAGTTTAGTTTCTGCTGGAACAGGAACTTCCTTAACGACCTCCTTTACAACCTCTTTAACCACTACCTTCTCATCATTATTATCATCTTCTGGTATTAAAGAAGCAATTCCTTTACCTAAACCTCTTGATTTAGTTGTTTTACTTGTTTTCTTTACTGTTGGCATATTATCCTCCATTATTATTAATCTTCTCTTCCCATAACTTCTTCGGCTAATAATCTATAGCTTTCTGCTCCTGTTGATTTAGAATCATACAGATTGATTGGTAAACCATGACTAGGTGCTTCAGCTAACCTGATATTTCTTGGTATGATTGTTTTATAAATATTCTGTTTAAGATTATCTTTTACATTTTCCACAACCTGTAATGACAAATTAGTTCTTGAATCATACATTGTAAATACAACACCCTCAAGTTCCAGTTCCGGATTAAGTTTCCTTCTAACAAGATTTATTGTATGTATAAGCTGAGTTAATCCTTCCAGTGCATAATATTCACACTGGATTGGTACAAGAACAGTATCCGCTGCTGTCATTGCATTAACAGTAAGCATACTGAGTGATGGTGGACAGTCAAGTATTATATAATCGTATCTGTCTCTTATTTCTGATATACTTTCTTTTAAAGTATATTCACGATTTTCCACATCAATTAAATCAATCTCCGCACCTGCAAGATTAACATTAGATGGTAGAATATCGAGATTTTCAACAGCATCTTCTACTATTGCTTCTTTAATATTACATTCTCTCAATATAACTTCATATACTGTTTTTTCAATATCTGTTTTAGATAATCCAAATCCACTAGTTGTATTTCCCTGTGGATCTATATCTATAACAAGAACTTTTTGTCCAGCTTCAGCCAGACATGCAGAAAGGTTTATTGCTGTTGTAGTCTTACCAACTCCACCTTTCTGATTTGCAATTGCTATTATTCTTCCCACATTACCCTCTTCTTCCATATAATATATGTTTCACGTGAAACATATATTATATTATTTTATATTAAACATTAGTGTTATTTATTCACTGTTTTTTATTATAACACACATTGTTGAGTTGTGTTATATAATTTGTTATTTTTTAATGTTTCATGTGAAACATTTTGCTTATACAATTTTAAAATTAATAAAAATAAGAGAGTATAGACTATATATCTATACCCTCTTAAAAATCAAATTATTTTATGCTTATAATATCATTTTTAATTGCAAAAACCGCTGCCTGTGTTCTATCCGAAACACCAATTTTTTTAAATATATTAGAAACATGATTTTTAACTGTTCTCTCACTTATATTAAGTGTTGAAGCTATTTCCTTATTGAATGCACCAGATGCAATCATTTTTAACACTTCTAATTCTCTTCTTGTTAAATCAGATACCTTTTCTTTTAATACATCTCTTTCCGCAAGGCTTGCATTAAGAAGTGGCATAAGACTTGGTTCAATATATGTTTCTCCAGAATATACAGCAAATATTGCTTTCTTTAATGTTTCAAAATTAGAATCCTTTAATACATATCCGTCACATCCAATATCAAGTGCCTTTATTAAATATTCTATTTCATTATGTATTGTCAATACAATAACTTTGCATAACATCTTTTGTTGTTTCATTATACTCAGAACCTGAAGTCCATCAAGATTAGGCATGTTTAAATCAAGTAAAACAACATTTGGTTTTGTCTTATTAGTTACATTAAGACATTCATAACCATCTCCTGCCTCACCTACAACCTTTATTTCTGAATCAATCTCTAATAATTGTTTTAATCCTTCTCTAACCATCTTATGGTCATCGGCCAGTAAAACATTAATTGCCATTGTTAAGTCCTCCTCACCACACTGGAATATTAATTAAAAACTGTGAGCCATTATTATTAAAATATTGTATTGTTCCTTTTAACAATGAAACTCTTTCTTTTAACATAGCCATTCCAAATCCAGAATGTTTATCCCTGTCATATAGTATATTTTCAAAATCAAAGCCACATCCATTATCTTTAAAATTAACTATTATGCAATTATTTTTCATATCTAATTCTACATTAACATATATATTGGTACATCCTGAATACTTAATTGCATTGCTGTTTAACTCATTAATAATTCTAAGTATTGAAA
>ERZ1026882.85-NODE-85-length-81935-cov-67.738227_pt1 | contig 81935 bp, 75 predicted proteins | sample MGYA00380171_ERZ1026882 | MGnify/ENA primary metagenome ERZ1026882 (study PRJEB33269, sample SAMEA4719807) | human gut metagenome | biome: human-associated habitat; feature: organic feature; material: feces | place: Cameroon | collected 2013-10 ...
AATTTTTCGTTGTTCCAAAAATCTGAATCATGCGGACATTATAGCAAAAATCCGGGATTTTGACTAAAAAAATTGACAGGCATCTCTAAACTTTATTAATATGAGCATAAATGGAAAAAACAAAAATCCTTACCGACCGCCTTATAATCCGCAATTACGAAGAAAAAGACCTGGCTATAAATGAAACAAGAGTTTTTTGAACCTAAGATTTAAGCCGGATTGCATTTGACTGCCTCAGGTTTATTTAAATTTCCTGCTGAATGATCCGGCCGTTTTCTTTTTCGGATTTATAAATATCATAAACATAAGCGGAACTTTCAAGATACAAGCCGGTTTCAATATTGTTCAGCTTTGAAAAAGTTTCTGATGTGTAAAGCCGTTGCATTGCCTCAAGAACCGGAACTTTGAAATCTTCCATTATAAAAGAAACAATGTCATCCGTGATATATTCAATCAGCTGTTCCTGCCTAGACATTTTCAACTCCAGTTTTTAAAAGATATGACAACGCTTTTTCAGTATGAAACGAATACTGGTCTGTCAATTTCTTGAATTCCATTTCATTTACCATGCAAATTATTTTGTCTGGTAAATTACAATACCGCCCTTGTTCTCATTTTCCATAATCATCCCCTACAGATTAATCTGGTAGCCCAAATTCTTGAACACACTGAGCAAGGCAAGTTTTTTTTTCTTTATTGAGCAAATCTGCAAGTTCTGATTGGAGATTTTTCATTGTTGTGTCAAAATCCAGAGTTTCATCTCGGTTTTCAAATTCAATGTATCGACTTGGAACAAGGTTGTAGCCTTTTTCTGCGATTTCTTTTTTTGTTGCGCTGTAGCAGAATTCCGGCACATTTTTATAAGTTTTGTCTTTATCTATTTGCAGCCAGGCATGAAAATAAGAACCACATGCTTATATTCTGCCGGCTCAACCGTTCCTTCGCGCAAACTTTATTTAAATTATTTATAATGCGTTTGCCCTGCCCCAATCCGTTGAGTAAATATAGTAACTATGTTTTAAAATAAAGTAACTAAATTTGGAAATATAGTTACTTTGTTCGGGGAACTTAGTTACTTTATTGGTCAATGAAATTTTTTAAGTCCTTGCAAACTTTTATACATTACAAATACTCCTGATAAATAAAGCTATGTATTGCTAGAAAATATTACCCGCAATGCCAAACGCATTAAAAAAATTCTTCAGCACGCAATTTTCAAGTTCTTCCATATTCATGCCGCGGATTTCGCAAGTCTTTTCATAAACCTGCTTGATTTGAAGCGGGGAAGTTTTTTCTTCTCCTTTTGAAGTCTGGTATGGAGCGTCTGTTTCTAAAAGAATTCTTTCTAGCGGAAGTTCTTTTACACACCCAATTGATTTTTTATTTCCGTTCATCAAAGGCTTTCCAAAAGAAAAGTATGCGTTTATTCCATGGTTCAAAATTGAAACAGCATCTCTTGCAGTAAAAGCGAATGAATGAAAAACAACTGAAGTGCATTTTTTCAGAGCGGAAGAATAAAAGAACATAAGATCCAGCGCCTTTCTGTCATGGATTACAAGAGGAACTTTATGCTCCGTGGCAAGTTCAAGGCACATTTCAAATGCCTTTTTCTGCTGAACTTCGCAAGATTTTAATTCCGGCGTAAAAAAGTCAAAACCAGTTTCTCCAACTGCAAGAATTCTTTTTTGAACCAGAAGGCTTTCCAAAAAATCAATATTTTCAAGCAAAGTTTTCTGCGGATGAAGACCAAATGCACATAAAACTTTCCCACCGCTTTTTAAAGCAATTTCTTCCTGAATAAAAAATTCTTCTTTTGAATGAGCGCATGAACAGCAAAAATGCACCGGAACAAAATCTTCACATTCAGCGATGTGCAAATGGGAATCGCAAAACATTAAAGCCTCCAAATAAATAAAAAGCTAAACACATTCATTAAAAAACCGAAAATATAGTAAAGCTAAGGAATTTTTCCGTATTCAAGCAGCATTGCTTATAATACCAAAGCGAGGTGCAATTTATGGCATACTACACACTTAAAACCATAGCAAAGACAAATGATTACATGGCAGTCCTAAGAGAAACAGAAGATGGATACGTTGTGCGCATTGTAAGAGATAAAGACGGATACGATGAAATAACAACAGACTTCATCTCCCGCACATTGTTCGAATCTTGCCTTAGAACCGGTTATCTTACAAAAATTGAAGAGCCTGTTGCAAAGATGGCAGTAAACGCCTAAAATTCAGGCACATACTTTTCAATTAATTCAACAGCAGAAAAATACCTAGCTTCCTTGCTTGTTTCGCGGGGAAGCCAATGTATTTTTACGCCTTTACGCTCCATTCCGCGGAACCAAGTTTCCTGCCGTTTCGCAAAATGACGTATAGAAGCGCACAGCTGGCTTTCCATTTCGTCTTTTGAACTGATTTTTCCTTCCAGATAGAAACTTACAAATCTGTACTCAAGCCCGAGTTTTTCAAGGCGTTCCCATGAATATTGCTTGTGAAGATTTTCAACTTCATCTATCATGCCTTCTTGAATTCTCTGGCGCAGGCGGATTTCAATATTTTTATAAAGCTCATCCCTGTTTAAAGTTGTGCCGATTACAAGAGGCTCAATTTTAGGGCGGCTCAAAAGCTCACTTCTTGCCTTTATTCCTTCTGGACTTGTTTTGAAAAGTTCAATCTGCAAAGCCTTTACCACACGTTCCTTTATAGCAAGATCGCTTTTATTGTGCAGTTCAGGCTTAAGAGACAAAAGCATAGCTCCAAGCTCTTCAAGAGATTTTTCTTCAAGTTCCTTTTTTTGCTCAAAGTTTTCTGGAACGGTAAGAAGATTGTAGCCACGCACAACGGAATCAAGATACATTCCAGTTCCGCCTGCAACAAACGCAAATTTTCCCTGAGCCTTAAGAGAATTGAAAGTCCTATAAAAATCCTGCTGAAAACAAAAGACATTGTATTCAGAGTCCAAAGTCGCAATGTCTATAAGATGATACGGAATCTGCCTTCCATTCACGAAATATTCAGACAAATCTTTTCCACTTCCAAGATCAAGACCTTTATACACTTGCCTTGAATCCGCGGAAATTACATCCCAGCCGAATTTGTCTGCAAGGCGCACCGCAATGGCAGTTTTTCCCACGGCGGTAGGTCCAAGCAGAACTACGCAGTTTACATTTTTTTCCTGCATCAAATTAAATCACCCGGCACACGGCGCATTTAAGATATTCGCTCTTAGAATAGCCAAGAAGAATTGGATGGTCAGGAGCCGCTCCAAGTTTTTCCAAAACCTGAACACGTTTATGGCTATCCATCGCTGAATGCATTAGCATTGAATAAAATGTATTTTCATCAAAATAATGAGAGCAAGAGCAAGAAACAAGAATTCCACCTTCATTAAGAATTCTCATGGCGCGCAAATTTATTTCTTTATATCCGCCGTAAGCCTTTTCAATTTTTCCAGCTTTCTTGGTAAATGCCGGAGGATCAAGAATAATCACATCGAACTTTTCGCCGCTAGCTTCATACTGCTTAAGAAGATCAAACACATCAGCGCAAACAGCCTTCATCTTTTCTTCAGCACCATTAAGCGAAATGTTTTTTTCAACCATGTCCACGGCTTCTTGCGAAATATCCACGCTTACAACTTCGCGCGCGCCAGCCTTTACAGCATTAAGACCAAACGCTCCTGTATGCGTAAAAGTGTCCAGAACTTTTTTTCCGTGGCAGAACTTTTTAATTTTTTCCCGGTTGAATTTCTGATCAAGGAAGTAGCCGGTTTTTTGTCCATGGGCAATATCAACAAGCAAAAGCACACCGTTTTCTTCTATTTCAATTACTTCCTGTCCTGTCTTGCCAATCCAGCCTGCTTTTTCTGCAAGCCCTTCTTTTTCCCTAACAGCGGCATCGCTTCTTTCATAAATAAAATCAGGCTTTACAAAATCTTTGAGCGAGCTAAGAATTTCATTTCTGAACTTTTCACACGCAAGAGCCAAAAACTGGACAACAAGATACAGTTTGCCTTTTGAAACATACTTTTCCACGATAAGCCCAGGAATAAAATCAGCCTCACCAAAAACAAGACGGCAGCTGTCATCGCTTTTAAAGCTAAGATTTCTGATATTAACAGCATCCCGGATTTTCTTTGCCCAAAAGCTTTTCATGTTTTCCAAAATTTTATCCGCATGCAATGAAGAAATCATGCGCACAGTAATTTTTGACTTTTTGTTTATTACTCCGCTGCCAAGAAATCCACCGGCATTAGAATAGACTTCAACAATAGTTCCGTCCTCTACAGCGCATTCTTCAAGAGACGAAGTTTTCATGCCTTCTTCAAGCGGAAACTTTACAGTTGAAATTTCATTATCGTACACCCATGGAAATCCCTGAGAAATCTCACGGTCTTCTTTAGGCTTTAACATAATTCTTACAGTTTTATTCATTTTTTATATCCCTTAAAAAAAAGCCCTGCGGCTTGCGCAGAGCTTTACTTTTTCTGCCGGATTCCCCTGTCATGAAGGAGAATGACATTATGTTTTTAAACGGAATTCCGCAATTACTTTGTAGCCAAAATAGCTATACCTGGCAATGTCTTTCCTTCGAGAAGTTCGAGTGAAGCGCCGCCGCCTGTTGAGACGTGGCTCATCTTGTCCGCAAGGTGGAACTTGTTTACAGCGGCAACAGAATCTCCGCCGCCTACAACTGTCATTGCGCCGCGTCCTGTGGCTTCCGCAACAAGATGTGCGACTGCTTCAGTTCCCTTTGCGAACGCGTCGAATTCAAATACTCCGACAGGTCCGTTCCAAACGATTGACTTTGCCTCGCCGATTACCTTCTTGTATTCCTCGACAGTCTTAGGTCCGACATCCATCGCCATGAGGTCAGACGGAATGTCAACTCCGTCAACTGCGACAGGTTTTGCATCCGCGCTGAATTCAGTTGCTCCCACGTGGTCAACAGGAAGAAGAATCTTCACGCCCTTTGCGTCAGCGTCTGCAAGAAGCTTCTTTGCCGTGTCGATAAAGTCGTCCTCAACAAGAGATTTTCCGACATTGTGTCCCTGTGCCTTGAGGAAGGTGTATGCCATTCCGCCGCCGATAACAAGATACTTTGCGTTTTTGAGGAGTGATTCCAGAACGGCGATTTTTGAGGAAACCTTTGCGCCGCCAATAATGGCAACCATTGGCTTTGGAGGATTTGTAACCATCGGCTCAAGATACTTAACTTCTTTTTCCATGAGGAATCCGCCGACAGGCTGCTCTTTCATGAATTTTGCAATTGTAGCTGTGGAAGCCTGATCGCGGTGCGCTGTTCCGAAAGCGTCGTTTACGAAAATATCGCCGTAAGTCGCAAGTTCTTTTGCCATTGTCTCGCGTTCAGCCGCATCCTTGGAAGTCTCTTCCTTGTGGAAGCGCACGTTCTCAAGCATTGCGACAGCTCCTTCTGGAAGCGCGTCGATTGCAGCCTTCTGTCCGAGTGCGTCAGGAAGGAATGCGACTTCTTTTCCGAGCTTTTCAGAAAAATATTTTACGACCGGAGCCATGCGGTTCTTGCCGTTGATGAATTTTTCCGAGTCAGCGTCAGTCCAAGTCTTTCCGGCTTTCTCTGCCTTTTCCTGAGCCTTCTTGACGTCCTTTTTAGGATCTCCGAGGTGGCTCATAAGAACAAGCGAGCGCGGATTCTGCTCAAGAATATATTTGATTGTAGGAAGAGCCGCCATGATACGTGTGTCGTCCTGAACAACTCCGTCCTTCATAGGAACGTTGAAATCAACGCGCATGATGATGCGTTTGCCTTTAAGATCAACATCTTTTACTGTCTTAATCATATAAAATATCCTCCATGGAATTTTGTACTTAGGTTGCAAAAATAATATAACAAATCCGCAATTGTTTCAACTTTTCAATATGAAGAAACTCATGCTAAATAATCGTTCTTATCAAGTGAATCAAATCGCTCTCTCTTGAAGCCGGACGAAGCGATTCTTTTAAAGATTCAAGTTCAGCTTTTCTTGCTTCTTCTGTGGCAGGCTCTCCGCTTACATTTGCAGCCGGCCGGTTATCCAACGCAGAAGTTTCTTTTTTTTCAGGATTCTTTGTAAGAACAATCTCATCACCAACATTCAGCGTGTCATAAAATCCGTTTTTCTTATAAACACCTTCTGAAATTTCCTCATCCGAATTTTCAACCTTGAATGTTCCAAGAAAATCTTTTTTGTTATATGAAACTCCAGGTCCTGAATCTTTTGTAATAACACATCCCTTGCGGACAATATCGAACTCTGAATCCTTTGAAACTCCGTCATTTTTTCCAAGATCAACAAGAAGCTGACCATGAACATTTCGCAAAACTTTTCCTCGGATTGGAAGAATATCCAAAACACCCTGCCGGAATCTTTGCAAAGCGCGCGCCATGCAGTCGTTCCCAGTTCTGTAAACGTGAACTTCGGAAGTCTTCGTTCCTGTTCTAGCCGAATAAATAACGGCATCAAGCGAATATGTACGTTCAGTTTCAGAAGCAGTAAAAATAACAAAATAGTCGCGCCCGGAATTTCTTGCAAGCCGGAACGCCTCGCCGTAACCGCTAACTGGCTCAGATTGAACATCAACATAAGCGGAAGGAACTCCGTTAAAAACATCTTTTGCAGCCAGCGCGGAAATTTCCTCCAAGTCAGTATGGAACAGCTGGACTGGCTTTTTTGTATAATAAATTCCTATGTTCCATCTTGTCTTATCCAAATAAAACGGATCCACATTCCAGCGGGCAGCAATATTATTCCGCAAAAGACTTTCATAAACTTCAATCGCATCATCATTCTTTATCTGCTCACGCGTTCTTTTTGCCGCAGGTGAATTTTCGTTTGTCTGAATTTCTGATTCTGCGGAAGTTTCATTTTCTCTTATGAATTTCAGCTGCTGAAGATAAAGCTCGTAGTGTCCGTCGCGCTCAAGCATATCGGCAAACGACTGCCTGATTTTATTGTTAAGCGGAGAAACTGAAAGCGCCTTTTGATACTCGTAGCGTTCTGCAATTCCATCAAAGTTGCGACCATATTCTTCTGCCTTTGCCGAATGAAAAACAGCCCAGATGTTCCGCCTTGAATCTTCAATTGAAAGATAGCTTCCTGCAAGCTGCTCAAGAGCATTCCGCATAACTTCATCTTGCGGCGCAATTGAAAGTCCAGTTTCGTAAGTTTCAATCGCATCTTCGTTTTTGCCAAGTTTTTGAAGTGAAAGACCCTTTAAATACCAAGCGTCAACAGAATCTCTGTTCCGTCCGATTCTAAAATCACAAATATCAATTACTTCATTGTATCGTTTCTGCGCATAAAGAATTCCAGCCAAAATAGAATATGCCTTGTCAAAGTTTCCGTTTATAAGAACTGCGCTTCTTGCACGTTGCTCTGCTGTTTTGTAGTCGCCGTTTTTTGCCGAAAGGTAAGCCGCCATGTAATGAACTTCCGGCTCTCCGCTGTAAAAAGAAAGCGCCTGCCTTATATAGTTTTCAGAAACTTCTGGCTTTCCCATTTCCGCGCTTACAAGAGCAAGACTTAAAAGAGCTTTTCTATTCGAAGCGTCGCGTTTTAAAGCATCCTGATAACGGCTTTCCGCAACAGTAAGACGACCGTCAAGCAAATCCAGCTCGGCAAGACCGAATCTCGCGTTCACATCGTTTGGATATTTTTTTAAAATCTGACTGAAAACAGCTTTTGCCTCGTTCACTCTTCCAAGCGAAATCAAAGACAAGCCTTTTAAATTCTGAATATCGCTGAAGTTGCGCGCATATTTAGAAGCCTCGTCCGCATACTGAACGGAAAGATCATAGCTTCCAAGCGCATAATGGCAAAGCGCAAGATTGTAAAGAGCGTCTCCGTACTGTGGATTCAGCAAAAGAGCTTCCTGATAAAGGTCAACTGCGTCAAACCACCTGCTCTGCTGCTGAAGTTCCTGCGCCTGATTAAAAAGCTCCAGGGCAGATTTCTTTTGGGCGCATAGAGGATATGCAAAAATCAAAATCAGAAAAGCAAGCGTAAAACTATGAAAAATATTTCTTTTCATTTTAACTCCGTGGAAACTCTTAAAAATAATTTAGTCTTCTTTTTTCCGCATTATTTTTATTGTGTCAACCTTGTGTCCTTCCATTTCCTGAATAATAAAATCCCACTGGTTCCATGAAATTTTTTCAAACTTTACAGGAATTTTTCCGAATAAATCGAACACAAATCCGCCTAAAGTATCAAAGTCCTCTGTAGGAAAGTCCGAGCCGATTTCTTCGTTTAAAGTGTCAAGGTCAACACGCGCATCGCAAATCCAGGCATTTTCAGAAAGCGAAATTATGTCCTCATGCTCATTATCAAATTCGTCCTGAATGTCACCAACAATTTCTTCTATAATGTCTTCCATGCAGACAATCCCAGAAACTCCGCCGTACTCGTCAATACTAACAGCAATATGAACGTGCCGTCTTTTAAATTCACGCAAAAGGCTGTCGATGTGCTTGCTTTCTGGAACAAAATAAGGCTTGCGGATTATTTTTTCCAAGTCAATTGGAAGTTTTTCCGCAAGAGTTTTTATCAAGTCCTTTACATAGAGAATTCCAACAACATTATCTATTGAGCCGGAATAAACCGGAATGCGTGAATGCCCGCTTTCTGTAACTTTCTTTAAAAGCTCTTCTTCTGGAGTTTCCATTGAAATAAAATCAACATCGATTCTAGGAACCATTACTTCCTTTACAGTCGTTACCGCAAGCTCTTCAACTCCCTGAATCATATCGTTTTTTTCTTCAGCTAAAATTTCCTGCTGGGCTTCTTCTGCGGCAGAGATTTTCTGTTCGTTTTTCTTTGAATTTTCTTTTTTAAGTCCAAACATACAATTTCCTATTTTTCAGTTTCTTCTATTAAAATTTCCTGCTCAAAGTCTTTCATCAGTTTTTTTTGAAAAACAAGCATTTCGCATTTTGGCTCCACGTTTTTTTCAACGTGTTCTTCTCCGTGGTCATATCCGTTCAAATGAAGAATTCCGTGGATTATAAGCCGCTTTAATTCCTCATTCTGGCTCACTGCAAAATACTCTGAATTTTTGGGCAAAGTATCAACGCTTATCGCAATATCGCCAGCCTGAAGCCAAACAACATTGTCTTCGTCAGTATATTTTTCGCCGTTTTCAAAGCTCAAGACATCAGTAGGGTTATCTATATTTCGGTAAGTTTTATTTAAATACTGAATATATTCATCGGAACAAAAAAGAATAGAAAACTCCTCGCCGTCCCACCCGCATTTCTGCATGACTTTTTGCGCAAAAGGCTCAATTTTGTCTATCCAGACAGGAGAAGTTTTTCCGTCTTCCATGCCCACAAAAATCTGGTTTCCCATTACTTTTTTTCCTTTATGATTTTTTCAGCCTTGTCTTTTAAAGACTTCTTGGAATTTTTTTCTTCCTTCACGCTTTTATCTTTTTCTGCGGAATCTGAATTCCCCTGATGCTGAACTTGCGTCTGAGGAGGAAGCGGAATCTGATGAACTTCGTTTGTATCAGGGTCTTTCTGGTCAGGATACTTTGTGCGGCTGTGATAGTAGCCTGCAAGAATCTGGACAAAAGCATCGTGAATTTTTGTAATATCTCTAAATGTAAGATTGCAGTTTTCAAGCTGCTTATGCTCGATTTTTCCGTAAATCAATGTAGTTATAAATTTTTCAAGGCGCGGAACAGAAGGTTTTTCCAAACTGCGGCAGGCGGCTTCAACAGTATCGGCAAGCATGACAATCGCGCTTTCTCTTGTTGTAGGCGGATTTCCAGTGTAAGAATAATCTTCCGGGTTTGCATCCGGGTCAATCGCTTTTGCTTCATTGTAAAAATACGCAATAACCTGATTTCCATGGTGTTCGCTTATTATGTCGATTATCTGCTTTGGAAGACGCAACGCACGTGCCTTTTCAACACCGCGCTTAACATGGCTTCTGATTATACTTACAGAAAGCGACGGATTTATTTCCGTATGAATATTTTCTCCGGCAGTCTGATTTTCCACAAAATACTCAGGGTTATCAAGTTTTCCAATGTCGTGGTAATATGCGCCGACTCTGGCAAGAAGAGGGTTCGCCCCCACCTCATTGCACGCAGCTTCCGCAAGGCTGGCAACCATAAGCGAATGGTTATAAGTTCCGCTCGCAGTAACAAGCATTTTTTTCATCGTAGGATTATTCAAGTCGCTCAAATCCATAAGGCGGAAAAGAGAAGCCGAGTTAAGCAAAAGCTCCAAAGGCGTAAGAAGTCCAAGGCAAAGAATGCCGGAAAAAAATCCGTTCAGGGCAACACCAACTATCGCGCCAAGCCCGTCATACAAAGAATCGCTGAAAATAATCTTGAAAATCATCAGGAAAACAACATTCAGCAAAGACTGAAGCACAGAAACCAAAACCATGTCTGTTCTTCTGTTGATTTTTCTTACAAGACGCGCGGAAGCAAAAGAAGTTGAAAGCACAAACAAGAACGGAACAATCTGATAAGAAGACGCATTTAAAACTGAAAGCGAAATAATCAGCGAAAAGAAAACCGCATTGAGCTGCCCGAACAAAATCGCCACAAGAAACACGCAAACAGAAGACGGAATAACAGCGCAGATTGCATAAGGAGATGCAAAGTAAATTGACTTGGAGCCAAAAATCACGGAGCTAAAAATTATAATATAAAAGCAGCATTCGGTAACAAGCTCCTTGAATTCAATCATCTTGGCTTTAAAATAAATTTTACTGCAGCAAACGAAAAACAATGCGCACATCAATATATGGTAAATTACAGAATTCGCAAAAGCCCTGTAGTCAACGTAAACGGCAGACTCCGACATTTTCTTTAGCTTTGCATAGCCTTCTTCAGTAATCGGAAATCCTTTTCTTATGACTTTTTCGCCAGCTAGAACTTCAACTGGATTTTCATAGTCAGAAGGAAGCGACTTTACAGCCTTTATTGTAACATCGGAAATTTGCCCGATTTCATAGTCGTTTATATTAAAAGAAGAAACTGTCGAGGATGTGGAAATCTTTACAAAGACAAGTGCAACTGTAATAAGAAAAGTCACAAAGGTCAAAATAACCATCGGATAATTCTTCTTAAGATATTTTGAAAACGCTCCTGTTAAAACAGAAAAAAAAGTCTGTGTATTTTCATCTTTCTTCATTTTCATAAGCCTGTATAATTTTTTTAACCAACCCGTTTCTTACAACGTCTTCCGAAGTCAGCTCAGCAACCGAAATTCCTTCCACGCCTCTAAGAAGATTCAAGGCATGAAGAAAACCAGAAGGAGTCCTTTTGGGCAAGTCAACCTGCGAAGGATCTCCTGTTACAAAAACCTTAGAATTCTCTCCCATTCTAGTTAAAAACATTTTCATCTGCTCAGAAGTTGTGTTCTGGGCTTCATCAAGAATTATAACGCTATTGCTTAAAGTCCGTCCACGCATATAGGCAAGCGGCGCAATTTCTATTATACCGTTTTCTGTAAGTCTTTTTATAGTATCTGAAGGTAAAACCGCATTTATTGAATCAAACAGAGGCCTTATATATGGATTTATTTTGTCCTGCAAATCTCCCGGAAGAAAACCAAGACTCTCTCCGGCTTCAACAACAGGACGCGTCAAAACCATGGACTTTACTTTGTGGGAAAGCAAAAGCCTCAAAGCTTCCGCGACAGCAAGAAAAGTCTTGCCAGAGCCAGCAGGTCCGCTAGCAAAAACCAAGTCAGAACTACGCATCTTTAAAATCAATGAAGACTGGCCTTTTGTGCGCGGAAAAACTTTTTTTGTTCCGCCTGGAATGGAAATAGACAAATCCAAAGCAGCTTCATTATTCAAGACAGACTGAATCAATTCTGAATCAGTAACATTTTGACTTGCTACAGAAAACTCATCAAGAATGCGGTCAACTGCAAAACGGAACTGCTGCTCAATGTAAGAATCTCCGCAGTCAATGGAAAGCTCGTTTCCTCTGGCAAAAACAGGAACTCCAAGAAAAGATTCCATGAGTTTTAGGTTGCTGTCATTTGTTCCGCAGATACGGGCAAGATAGGATGAATCTGGAACAATAATCGTATACGAGGACACTGCGCAAAAATCTCCGTTTTCTATTTGAAGAATTGTACCATAAGAATTTGGAGAGCGCAAACAAAAGGACTACTCATCCCTTTCTTCTTTCCTGTCGAAATAGCCGGACTTTTCAAGATGCTCGCGGCGGCTTACAACAAGACTTATAAGCTCCTGGTACATATTGAAATCAACTTCAACGGCAATAGGAAGAATAAAATATTCAGTTTCATCGCAATAGCGTTCAATAAATTCATTGCTCGTTACAAAGCCAAGGCTTATCATGTTGGAAATTCTGTCGGCGCATTTTAGAATTTTTGCGCGCTGGCTCCCGTTGTCTATAATCGACTTTAAATATTCGCTCTTTAGCTGCCCCGGCCTCTTTGTAACTTCCTTTACAAGCTCAAGAACTTCAGGACCGTCAGAATCCGCATTGCGGATAAGATTCTCATCAAATCCAGGAATGTCTTCTATTGTATCATGCACACAGCTTGCCTTCAAAAGGATATTGTCGATGTAGCCGTAGTCAATGAGAATGCTCATTGTATCAAGCTGATGGCGGAACATATTTCCCCCTGCGAACCTTGCCTTGCCAATCAAAGCCGTGGCAATCTGCATATAAGGCGCAAGATAGATGTTCTTAAGCTGAAGCATGTGCTCGTTGTCCATCTGCTGTGGCTTTTCCACCGCCATTTCGTATTTTCTTTTCATAAGAATCCTCCTGAAGGCAAATCTTTTGAAAAAGTTCCGCTACAAATTCTTCAAGTACGAATTAAGCTTTTCTATGCGGCGCTGGGCTTCTTCCATGCGGTTTCTTTCTTCCTGAACAACTTCGGCTGGAGCGTGCTCGGCAAATTTTCCGTTCAGCTTGTTTGTGCTTCTGCGGACATTTTCCGTTTCGTATTCAATGTCGCGTGTAAACTTCTGCCTTAGCTGCTCTTTGTTCACGCTTTCGTCAACCAAAAGGAACGATTCGAATCCTTTTCCTACAGCGCCGATTGATTTTTCAGGGTTCGACTCCACAAAGTCAACCTTGCTGATTCCTGCCAAAAGGCAAACCATGTCTGTCTTTTCTTTTATTACTTCCGCGCTTGAGCCTTTGGAAATTTTTACGGCAATATGGAGCTTGCTTGCAGGATCAATTCCGCATTCAACACGAAGTCCGCGCAAAGTTCTGATAAGTTCCTTTAAAGTTTCAAAACGCTCTGTGATTTCTTTGTTTATGCGGCTTGATTTTTCCTCTGGATACGGAGCTGTAACAAGAAGTCCTGTGTATTCTTCGCAAGGAAGAATTTTCTGCCCGCCGGCTTTCTTGCGGTTTTCTACAATCTGAGCCAAAGGCAGCTTGGAATAAATTTCTTCTGTAACGAAAGGAATATACGGATGAAGCAAACGAAGGCTTTCTTCAAGAACATTAAGCAGAACAGAAACCGCCCGGTCTTTTTCGTGGTCATCGCCATTCTTAAACGAAAGTTTTGTAGCTTCAACATACCAGTCGCAGAAATCGTTCCAGAAATATTCATAAATTGCAGAAGCTCCATCGTTGTAACGGTAGCTTTCAAAAGCAGCCCTTGCATTTTTTACGGCATTGTCAAGGCAAGTATAAATCCACTTGTCAAGCTCGTTAAGGTCTGAGTCAGCAACAGGAATAAGTGTTCTGTCTTCAAGATTGCCAAGAATATAGCGGCTTGCGTTCCATACTTTGTTGCAGAAGCGGCTTCCCATCTTGAATGAATCCTTGTCTACAAGAACATCCTGTCCCTGCGCACACATATAGCTCAAAGTGAATTTAAGGGCATCCGCGCCGTAAAGATCGATAATCTCAAGCGGGTCGATTCCGTTTCCAAGCGACTTGGACATTTTTCTGCCCTGCTTGTCGCGAACAAGTCCGTGAATATAAATGTCATGGAACGGAGATTTTCCTGTAAACTCAAGGCCTGCCATAATCATGCGGCTAACCCAGAAGAAAATAATATCATAAGCTGTAACAAGAGCTGTAGTTGGATAAAAATGCTCAAGGTCGGAAGTTTTTTCAGGCCAGCCAAGAGTACTGAACGGCCAAAGCCATGAAGAGAACCAAGTGTCAAGAACATCAGGATCCTGCTTTAAATGGGAAGCATCCTCGCCGCACTTAGGACATTTTACCGGGTCTTCACGGCTGACAATTGTTTCTCCGCACTCGCAGTACCATACAGGAATTCTGTGTCCCCACCAAAGCTGACGGCTTATGCACCAGTCGCGGATATTTTCCATCCAGTGAGTAAATGTGTTTTCCCATTTGCGCGGATAAAAAACAAATTCCTCATTCTTCCAGGCGGCAAGAGCTTTATCTGCAAGCGGCTTCATTTTTACAAACCACTGGTCGCTCAAATACGGCTCTACGACAGTTGAACATCTGTAGCAATGGCCAACTGAATGCTTGATTTTTTCCTCGCCCTTGTAAAGTCCAAGCTCCTTTAAATCTTCTATAATAAGCTTGCGTGCTTCTGGGCATTTTAATCCGCGGTATTTTTCCGGGCAGTTATTGTTTAAAGTTCCGTCTGGATTTAAAATGTTTATAACTTCAAGATTGTTTCTTTTTCCAACTTCCCAGTCGTTAGGATCGTGCGCCGGAGTGATTTTTACCATTCCAGTTCCAAATTCCTTGTCAACATAAGAATCTGCAATCAAGCTGATTACACGGCCGGTAAGCGGAAGCTTAAGTTTTTTTCCAACGACAGACTTGTAACGCTCATCTTCTGGATTTACAGCAACCGCAGTATCGCCAAGCAAAGTTTCCGGACGGGTTGTGGCAATTTCAATTTTTCCAGAGCCGTCTTCAAATTCATAATAAATGTGATACATGAAGCCGTCTGTGTCTGTGTGCTCAACTTCATCATCAGCAAGAGCAGTTCCGCAGCGAGGACACCAGTTTACAAGATAGTGTCCTTTATAGATAAGGCCGCGCTCATAAAGAGTAACAAAAACATTGCGAACAGCCTTAGAAAGACCTTCGTCCATTGTAAAACGCTCGCGGTTCCAGTCAACGGAATTTCCAAGCTTGCGCTGCTGCTTAACAATTGTGTTATGATGGTCTTTCTTTACCTTCCAAGTGCGCTCAAGGAATTTTTCACGTCCAAGGTCATTGCGGGTCTTTCCCTCTTTTTTAAGCTGCTTTTCAACAACATTCTGAGTGGCAATTCCTGCATGGTCAGTTCCAGGAATCCAAAGAGTGTCGTCGCCTTTCATTCTGTGGTAGCGCACAACAATATCCTGCAATGTATTGTTCAGCCCGTGCCCCATGTGAAGAACACCTGTAACATTTGGCGGAGGAATTACGACCGTATACTTTGAAACAGAAGATTTTTTAGACTTGTTCAAGTAACATTCATGCACCGGAGAATCCTTGTCGGACGCAGGCTTAAAGCATCCTGTCTGAACCCATTCAGCATAAATTCTATCTTCAAAATCTTTTGGATTGTAGGATTTTTCAAGTTCAATAGCTTTCATCGTAACCTCTATCTACACACAGACTTGTGCAATTTTTTTATAGGGCAAAATTATAATATTTTTTTTTGATGTTTGCAATGAAAAGATAAAGATGAGAACAGGGCAAACGCATTATAAATGTATTCAGCATAAAACTGGCTCCCAGACACGGTTTTCTGGTTCAAAATCGCGCAATAATGCGCTACACTCTGATTGTTGCAAAGTTTATGGGGATGGAGATGTATTATTCTGCTGTAGATACTTGCCAGGGATAATGCCAGATTATGTCACAATCACCAGTCGATTTTCTAGTAAAAACAAAGTATTGGTGGTATAATTAAAAGATAAAGTTATGTCAGATATCGGCTATTCAGAAAAAGATTTTGAAAACTACATTGTTAATCTTCTCACCTCAAAAAGTGGTTACATCCATGGAAATAACAATGATTATAATCCTCAAAAATCAATTCTGCCACAAACTCTTATTTCTTTTGTAAAATCTACACAGCCTGATAACTGGACTTGCCTTTGTGATAAGTTTGACACAGAGCAGGAAGCAGAAGAAAAACTTATAGATGAACTGATTGCTTCTAGAAAATCGCAGGGCACTTTGGACCTGCTTCGAAAAGGTTTTACTTTTCGTTCCATCCAGTTTGATACAGTCTACTGGAAACCGGAAAACAATTTAAATCCCGAAACTATAGACCTATATAATAAGAATATCTTTACAGTAATAAACCAGCTGATTGGAGATGCAGGCAAATCTGTACATACCCCAATTCCAGACATTGTGCTTTTCATAAATGGAATCCCTGTTGTAACAGCAGAATTAAAATTTGAATTGCAGGGACAGGGTTATAGTGAAGCTGAAACTCAGTATAAACTACGCAGTCTTGCTGAACCTTTATTCAAATTCAAAACAGGACCTCTTGTTCATTTTGCCGTAGATACCGCAAACGCCTCAATGACAACAAAACTTTCAGGTTTTGGAACAAACTTTTTGCCTTTTAATCTTGGAAGTAATGGAGCAGGAAACCAGGGCGGAAAGGGAAATCCCAAAGCTGCAGAAGGTCATTTTGCGACAGATTATCTTTGGGAAGAAGTGCTTTCAAAAGACAGCCTGCTAGATATTTTACAATCTTTTGTGACAATAGAAGTTGAGCCAAAAACAAAAGACGAGACTTTGATTTTCCCTCGTTATCATCAGCTGGATGTTGTTCGAAAACTTCTTAAAGATGTTGAAGTAAACGGTTCAAAGAAAAATTACCTTATTGAACACAGTGCCGGCTCTGGAAAATCAAATACAATTGCCTGGCTGGCTTTTCATTTGAACAATCTTTATTTTGCAGGAAAGAATGAAAAAGTTTTTGATACAATCATCATATTAAATGACCGTCGTGTTCTTGATAAACAAACCCGCAATACAATCATGTCATTTAATCCAAAAGATGGAACGGTAAAAATTGCAAAAAAATCATCTGACATAACTGATTTTATAAAACTTGGAAATGTAATTATCATAAGCACAATTCAAAAGTTTCCTTTGATTTATAAAGAACTTGAAGAACTCAAAGCTCAAAATCCAAACCGCCGTTTTGCAGTTATTGCAGATGAAGCTCATCAGTCGCAGACAGGAACTGCGGCTGGAAAAGTAAAAATAGGACTTGGTTCTGATGCTGAATCGCAAATAAAAGCAGAAGACCAGGATGACATTCCAGAAGAAGGTGATGCAACAGACGAAGAACAGGAAAAAATTCTACGACAGGTTGCAACCGGTAAGCAGTCAAACATGAGCTTCTTTGCTTTCACAGCAACACCAACAGGCCAGACACTTCAGATGTTTGGCGTTCCTTGTAAAGTGATTGATCCAAAATCTGGAAAAGATGTAGACGGCTACAGACCATTCCATGTTTATTCAATGCAGCAGGCAATTGAAGAAAAATACATTCTCGATGTTCTTGTAAATTATTCTACATACAAACAGTATTATAATCTTAGAATCAAAAATGAAGATGATGACAATCAGTATGATTCCAAAACAATTTATGGCATGGCGGCAAAATATGTTGCAGAACATGAACATAGAATTTCAAAAATCACTGATATCATAATAGAACACTTTGAACAGACTGGCTGTAAGACTATAGACGGCAAAGGTAAAGCCATGGTTGTTACCTCTTCCAGAAAAGAAGCTGTTTTGTATGCACGTACTTTAAGAGATAAACTTTCTCAAAAAGGTCATTCAAACTGGGGTGTGTTAGTTGCATTTTCTGGTGACATTGATGGTAAAACAGAAAGCCAGATGAATTCCTTTCCTATTAATCCGCTGGCAGAAGATGGAGATATAATTACAGAAAACCAGACACCAGAAGCCTTCAAGCAGGATAAATATCGCTTTATTGTTGTAGCAGATAAATATCAGACAGGATTCAGCGAAAAGCTTTTGAGTGTAATGTATATTGATAAACCATTGCATAATATAAAGGCCGTTCAGACTTTAAGCCGCCTGAACAGAACAATGGCAAACGAAGCAAAGCTTGCAGAACGCGACTGTTTTATTCTTGATTTTGTAAACGACAGAGAAGAAATAAAAGAAGCCTTCCAGACATATTACGGAAAGATTGAACTTGAAGGTGAATATACAATAGAAGAATTAAAAGCGTTTAAAGCCAAAATTGACAAATACGCAATCATCGAAGAAACAGAAGTTGAGCAATACATTCAGATTCTAAATGAATTAGTTGCAAAAAATGCAGACCTTACAAAAGATAAAATTGCTCAAAAAACAATGAATCTTGTTTCAGACTTTGTTGCCAGATTCAAAAAACTTAAAGATGAAGATAAAAAAGAGTTTAAGCACAAGTGCATCCGCTATGTAAAAATCTTTATGTTCCTGCAGAATATTCAGAATATAAAAGATGCACCTCTAGTAAAACTTGGACTGTATTTACGACTCATAAATCCTCTTTTACGCATTAAATATATCAATCCTCTGGAAGTGATTAAACCTTCAGATATCAAAAGGCTCATAGAACTTTCTGATTACAAGATTGATTTTGAAATGACAGAAGCAATCCGGCTTGTAGCAGATGACGGCTCAATTGTTCAGCCAAGCCCAGATGGTGGTGCAAAAGATCCTCCAAAACCAGCTCCTACAACAGTTCAGGAAATGGTAAGCAGAATTAATACCCGTTTTGGAACAGATTTTACAGATGAAGATATTGTACCTGCCCTAAGTGCCTTTAAGAAAAGTTTTGCAGCAGATAAGGAATTCTGCAATACAGGGCTTTTAAAACAATATCCAAAATATGAACTCAAGTATAATGGTAATGATGGACTGACTGTATTTGTAAATACTGCCTTGTCTTCACCAGAAATTACTGATAAAGTTCGCGATGTTCTTACATCAAATGAAGAATTTTTATATTCATTCAAAGATGAAATCAGAATGCCAATTTACGAGCATCTTATACATAAATTACACATAGCATAAAAAGGAAATAAAAATGTCACTTACATCGAATGTTACTGAAAAAGCAAACCTTCTTTGGAACATTGCAGAAAAGCTAACAGGCTCATATAAACCACACGAATACGGTCTTGTAATTTTACCGCTCACTGTTATCCGCCGATTTGACTGCATTCTTGAACCAACACACAAAAAAATTCTTGCAAAAGCCAAAGAAATTGAAAAGATGCCGGAAGCAATCAAGAGCGTTCAGTTTCAGCAGATTACAGGACATCCTTTTTATAACACATCAAATTTTACTCTTAAAACTCTTGTAGAAAATCCAAATCAGATAAACAAAAATTTTGAAAATTATCTCGATGGATTTTCTGCAAATATCCGCGAAGAAATAATCGCTAAGTTCAATTTTGCAGAACAGCTCAAACGCCTTAAGCAAAAAGACCTGCTTCTTATAGTGCTTCAGGAATTTGTAAGCGAAAAAGCAGACTTCAGCCCTAAGAAAATCAGCAATATCGAAATGGGTTATATTTTTGAAGAATTGATTAGAAGATTCTCCGAAGCTCACAACGAAGATGCCGGTCAGCACTACACTCCGCGCGAAGTAATTGAACTAATGACAGAGCTTTTGTTTATTGATGATGAAGATATCCAGAAGAAAAAAGAATGTTCAAAATCAATTTACGACCCGGCCTGTGGAACCGGTGGAATGCTCAGCGTTGCAAGTGAATATATAGAAAGCCGGAATCTTCCTGTAACACTTGAAAGTTATGGTCAGGAAATTAATGATGAAACATACGCAATATGTAAGGCAGATATTCTTATAAAAAGCAAAGACGGAAAGCAGGCGGAAAACATTCGTAACGGGAACACCTTGAGTGATGATAAATTTCCAAAACTCACTTTTGACTATATTTTGAGTAATCCGCCTTTTGGTCGTGAATGGAAAAATGAAAAAGCTGCTGTGGAAAAAGAAGCAGACTTAGGCGAAAACGGACGTTTTGGACCTGGCCTTCCAAAAATCAGCGACAGCCAGATGCTCTTTATGATGAACATCATTGCCAAGATGGATAAAGAAAACGGCAAGGCTGCAGTAATTCATAACGGTTCGCCTCTTTTTACAGGAGATGCCGGAAGCGGAACAAGCAATATCCGTAAGTATATTCTGGAGCACGATTTACTTGATGCAATCATAGCCCTGCCAAATGATATTTTCTACAACACAGGAATTGCAACTTATATCTGGATTTTCAACAACAGAAAATCAGCAGAACGCAAGAACAAGGTTCAGCTCATAAATGCAAACTCTCTTTTTGAAAAACGCCGCAAAGCCCTTGGCAACAAGCGAAACGATATTTCAGAGGCAAATATAAAACAGATTGTAGAGCTTTATAACAAGTTTGAAGAAAACGAACTAAGCAAAATTTTTGATACAAAAGATTTTGGCTACACAACAATTACAGTAGAACGCCCTCTCAAAGATGAAAAAGGAGAACTTGTTCTAAAGAACGGAAAAAAACAGCCGGATTCAAGTTTGCGCGATACAGAAAATGTTCCCCTAAAAGAATATATAACAGAATACTTCAAACGCGAAGTTCTTCCTTTTGCTCCAGATGCCTGGATAGACGAAAAAAAGAATGTAGTGGGCTACGAAATTCCATTTACAAGATATTTCTACAAATACGAAGCACCAAAACCAAGTGCTCAGATTATGGATGAAATTAAAGAGCTGGAAAAAAATCTTGCTGGCAGCCTTACAGAAATTTTTGGAGAGTAAAAATGACAAAAAAAGATTATTTGACAATACACCAAAAATGCACTATCTTAAAAGTAAGAAAACCTTGCACGCCTCTAGATACCTTTTATGGTCTCAATGCGCACCCAGCGAGGTTCTTTTTTTGTCCGGGAACTGCTTCAGATTTAAAAGGAAGGCACAGATGAGCAAAAAGCAGTACACCAAACCGCCGCTTCCTTTAGATGAACAGGCCCAATTACTTCTCGATCGTGGCTTAAAAGGTATCTCAAAAGAAGATCTTATTCAAAAACTCGAAAATATAAATTATTACAGATTACGAGGCTATACATATCCTTATCAGAATAATTATGTAGATAATACTCCGTTTTTTCCAAATTCAAAATGGGAATTTATTTGGAATGATTATATTTTTGATTCCAAATTGCGAAACCTTGTTACGGATGCTCTCGGACATATTGAAGTTTCATTAAGGACTCAACTTGAGCTGGAAATGTCTTTGGCTCACGGTTCAAGATGGTATACAGATTTAACTTTTGCTTATGATGAAGATCTATTTAATAAAAATCTTGAAGAATTAAAAGGACATTGGAATCGTTCCAGGGAAATATTCAAGGAACATTATGAAACTGAATACGACAACTCATTACCACCGCCAGCGTGGATGATTTTTGAAACTACAACATTTGGTACAGTTTCAAAAATTTATTCAAACATAAAAAAAGAGCTTCCGGCCAAAACAAAAATTGCAAATTATTTTGGATTTACAAAAGCGTCTGCAAAAGTTTTTATAAGCTGGATGCAGCATTTAAATCTTGTAAGAAATATCTGTGCCCACTATTCACGACTCTTTAGCCGAAGTTTTATTGTCCGACCTATGTTACCAACTTCTAAACATGAAAGATGGGTTCGCAATATTCCGGCCCAAGATAGAATATATGTTTCAATTTGTATAATCACATATTTTTTGGATATCTGTGCTCCAGAGTTCAATTTCAGAAAGAACTTAAAAGAAGTTATGTCTATGTGCCGCCCAGCGCAACTGCCTTCTATGGGATTCCCCGCCGACTGGAAAAATCAGGCTTTATTTATGGAGGCCTCAGAATGATAAAGATGAAAAACAGCGGCGTAGAATGGATAGGCGAAATTTCTGAGGAGTAAAATATGGCAAAGTTTACAGTAAAAGATACAGAAATTACAGTCGTAAAAATAAAAGATGAAGATTATCTTTGTCTTACAGATATGCTAAAAGCCAAAGATGGGGATTTTTTTATTACTGACTGGCTTAGAAACAGAAATACACTTGAGTATATAGGAATTTGGGAAAAAGTTTATAATCCAACTTTTAATTATGGCGAATTCGCCATAATTAAAAGTCAGGCCGGATTAAACAGTTTTAAAATCAGTGTAAAGGAATTTGTAGAAAAAACAAATGCAATAAGTATTCAGGCAAAAGCAGGACGATATGGTGGAACTTATGCACATAAAGACATTGCTTTTGAATTTGCAATGTGGATAAGTCCTGAATTTAAAATCTATATTGTAAAAGAATTTCAGCGGCTTAAAGAAGAAGAACAAAAACTGCTTGGATGGTCTGCAAAACGAGAATTAGCAAAAATCAATTACAGAATACATACAGATGCTATTAAGCAGAATCTCATTCCTCCAGAGCTAAGTCCAGCTCAAAAATCATTTGTATACGCAGATGAGGCCGACATGCTTAATGTTGCCATGTTTGGTATGACAGCAAAACAATGGCGTGAAGCAAATCAAGATCTAAAAGGAAATATTCGAGATTACGCTACAATTAACCAGTTAATCTGCCTTAGTAATATGGAAAATCTGAATGCAGTTTTTATAAATGACGGAATGCCACAAAGCGAACGACTTGAAAAACTGAACAAAATCGCAATTCAACAGATGAAAGTACTGGAAAACATCGAAGACAAAAATCTTCTTACGGATGGCAACAAATGAAAAGCAGCGGCGTAGAATGGATAGGCGAAATTCCTGAGGAGTGGGAAGTAAAGCGAGGAAAGGAATTATTTTTTGAAATAAATGACAGATGTAAAAATCCTGAGAATTATCCTTTATTATCGGTATCTGAATATTATGGGGTTGCTCCAAAATCTGAGAAAATAGATGAAGGTGACTTCATTACACACGCAGAGACCTTAGATGGATATAAAATATGCCAGGAAGGCGACATTGTACAAAATATCATGCTTGCATGGAAAAGAGCTACTGGCATGAGTAATTACGAAGGTCTAATCAGTCCTGCTTACTGTATTTATCGTCCATTCAAAGGTGTTGATTCAAAATATTATCACTATCTATTTAGAACAGATGTATATGCTGATTTATTCAAACAATTTTCAACAGGAATAATTGACTCTCGATTACGATTGTATCCAGCGAAGTTTTTATCATTAAAATATGCCTATCCCCCAAAATCCACCCAGCAGCACATCGCCTCATATCTGGATAAAAAATGCAGCAAAATAGAAGAAACAATCCAGAACCAGCAGCAGGTAATAGAAAAACTAAAAACCTACAAACAATCCCTAATCACCGAAGCCGTCACCGGCAAAATCAAAATCCAAAACGAAATACCAGATTTTAAATATTGTAATCTTGGTTTTATAGCTGAATTCAAAAATGGATTGAATTACAACGCATCAGATTTTGGTACTGAAGTTAAGTTTTTAGGTGTTGGAGATTTTCAGAATTATTTGGTACTAAACGATGAATCAATGTTCTCCAATATCATAACTGATACAGAAATTGAAGATGATTATTATCTAAAAAACGGAGATATTATTTTTGTTCGCTCGAATGGAAGTAAAGAATTAGTTGGTCGGGCAATCATGGTAGATAATATCGATTTCAAAGTTACTTATAGTGGCTTTTGCATCCGCTTAAGAAATAAGGAACCACAAAAAATTAACAGCAAGTTTTTACTTTATTTTTTCAGAAGTGATCATTTTAGAAACGAATTACAGCGTCTAAGTCAAGGCTCAAACATTTCAAATATTAATCAAGATTTGTTGTCACACATTAAGATTCCTCTAGTTGAAATGCGATTCCAAGAAAGTGTAATTGACTTCCTTAATAAAAAATGCACCGCCATCGACACCGCCATAGAACAAAAACAAAACCTAATAGAAAAACTAACAGAATATAAAAAGTCCCTGATTTACGAATGCGTAACTGGGAAGAAGGAGATATAAAAAATGAAAAAAACAATTCTAATTCTTATCTTAAATTGCGTTCTCTGTATTTCTCTTTTTTCTCAAGAAAATATCAATTTAGCTACGGATATTCAAAAAACAGAATCCATAAATGTTAACAATAATTATGAAATCTTAGAGACAAAACTTGAATCTTGCAAAGAATCTTTCGATAGAGTAAATACAACATATCAATGGTCAATAGGAATAATGCTTACAGCAATTTTGGCATTTTTAGGTATAACCGGCTATAACTATCATAAAAATTATAAGGCTGATTTACAAAAAATTAGGGATGAACTTGAACATAATTACCAACAAAAAGTAGATGAATTGCTTCAAAAGAATTCAAAATCAATTTCTGATAAAACAAATTTGCTAGAACATAGATTAAAACAAGAATTGCTTAAACTACAATATGATTTTTATTCATATAAATTTGAACATGAAACTAATGAAAGAATAAAGTTAACATTATCTCTGAATATATTAAATACATTATCAGAATCAAATTGGGGATACTCTGATTGGTTATTTAATGATTATATGAATTATATAAAAGAATGTTGTTTGAAAGGAATCCTTTTTGACCATTCAGAAGTTGATGATGTAAAAAATATGCTTTCTAAGTTGCCTGATAGATTGAATTCTGAGAAAGAAAAACTTCAAGCAGTGATAAATTATGAAAAATAGGAGATAATTTATGTTAATTTTTCCAAAACCAAGAGAGATAAATGAATTGAAAAATTATAATGTTAGTTTTAATCCACAAAAAAGAGAAACGGTTAAAATCCTTGTAATTGATGATAATGAATTTACACCATTAGAGCGTTTACAAAAACTCAATTTTAACATTCGTCAAGAAAAAGATATAAGTAATATATATCTGGTTGCTGAATATGATGTAATTTTAGTTGACATAGATGGAATCGGATTGTCTTTAAATGAAACATATCAAGGAGCTTACGTTATAAGCGAAATTCGAAAGCAATACCCTCAAAAAGTTGTGATTGCATATACTTCAAAGACTTATGATGCTTCTTATAATAAGTATTTTAACATGGCAGATTACGTCTTTAAAAAAGACATTGCATCCGAAGAGTGGAGTGAGAACTTAGATTCAGCCATCGAAAATGCTATGGATCCAATTTCGTGCTGGAAGAAATTACGTGATTACCTTTTAATGAAAGATGTTTCTTTACAAACGCTTATTCAAATTGAAGATGAGTATGTCAGAAGTGTGACTGAAAAAAGAGTGGTGAATTATAATGGAAATAGATGGAAAAAAATATTAGGTAGTGAAATTCATGCCATCTTACTCAATTTTGTCAGTTCATTGATTTTTAAATCGATAATGGGAGCCTGATATGGAATTTTTGCCATACTATGATTCACGTACAGAGTCCCTTTTAGATGGTTATGTTTTTAAGAAATATAATTGGTGTGAAAATCATTATAAGAATGAGTGCAAAAAGTTTTATTCTTCCCTAGAAGATGAAGGGTATCACGTATGTCCTTATGGCTTCACAGTATTTGTTAAAAAAGTTGGACAGTTTAAGCGTATATATTCTTCACTTTTGGTTTCTAATAAATATGAACGAAAAAGAATTTCCCCTAAATTACATCCTACAAAAGATATGCCATTAGTTTGGACTGAAGACAGATTTTCAGATATTGTAAAAAAATCTCTTGAATTTGATGATGATTCATCAAAAATTGAGGAGCTTCTAAAGCTTCAAGAAATAAAAAATGATAATTTACAAGAAGCTAATGTAAATTTTAAAAAATATGTGTCAGATACATTACATGAAATTAGAGGATTTAATGCAGTTTTAACAGAGACTAGTGAAGAAACATTAAATACTATTGTTAAACATATAAAAGATCCGAATGATTTTTATCTTCATAATATTCAAAGAATACGTGCAACTTCTGGTTTAATTTCTTCAAGGTTATCGTCATTAGATTTACTTGTCAATTCAGATGGGATTGAAAAATCAATTAAAAAGAAAGCTTCTATACATAAAAAATTTTTTAAATGTAAGCAAGTTTTAGGTGTAATAGCAAAAAAAGGTAATATAACAATTGATTTGAATGGCGAAAGCTATTCTTTAGCTGAAATAAATGATCTATTTGATATATGTCCTTATTTGTTGTTAGATAACTATATTAAATATTCTCCTGAAAATTCAACAATTGCAGTAGTAATAAATGAAGATAATGAGAAAATTTATCTCACAATAAATAATTACGGTCCAGAACATACAAAAGAAGAATTAAGTAGAATTTTTGATATGCATTATAGAGCTCCATGTGTTACAAGTAAAAATGGTAGTGGTATAGGATTGTATATTGTAAAAAAAATCTTTGATTATTTAGATTTTATGATTTATGTTGAAACAGGAAAGAAAAAAAAGATAAATGGAGTTAGTTATGCTGAGTTTATTACAAAAATTGAAATACCAATAAGTGAAAAGAAATATAATGATGATTAATCATATTTGAAAAGTAAGTTGTAAGGATAATCTTGTTATGCACGGAGAAGCCAAACTTTTACTAAAATTCCTCGATGGCTCTGATAACCGTTATATCATTCCGGTTTATCAGCGTAATTATGACTGGCGGCCTAAACAGTGTGAGCAGCTTTTTAATGACCTTGTTCAAATCATTAAGAAGGACCGCAAGACTCACTTTTTTGGCAGTATTGTTACTTCTTCGGCAAATAAAGGTGGCAAGTCTGATTATCTAGTAATTGATGGACAGCAGAGAATCACTACATAAATGAGATAGTTCTTTCTGAAATAATTAATAGAGTTTTAAGAACTGAATTTAATAAAACGGAGTTGCCTAAAGAAAAATTTAAGGAATTTCGAGATTCTGCGGAAGGGAAAAGTGTTCAAGAAGACATTTATAAGATTATAAAAAATAGAATTTTGAATATATTTCAAATTACTAATGAATCTTTTTCTAAAGAAGATTTTGATTCTATGCTAACCGTAACAAAACTTGATTTTAATGACAAACTTATAGAGCTGCTTTGCAAAAAGAAAAATATGCTTTTATTAACGCATGATTTTGACTTTTCTTTGTCAGATGTAGATATTTTATCAGCAAATAGAAAATTTAAATCACGGTAATTTTTATTCTTGCTTATTTATTCAGAATATTTTTTTTCGCTATTCTTAGAAAAAGGCTCAGCTGATTTTTTTTAGAGAATCAACAAGCAGCGACAACAAGTCAAATTTTTCTGTCTCTGTCATTGCAGCAACATTTTCAGCAACTGCTTCAAAACTCATTTTGCACCTTCTGACAAAAGGATACTATAATACATTTTATGGTGTCAAGAAAAATAAAATAACCCTCTTGCGTTTTAACAAGAGCTTTATAAATTAAAAAGCATTTCATGCATTCCATAAGATAAGACTCTTTATATCCACTGTCTTTGCGCTAATAACAGTGTCTTAACTCCCTTACATACTGCTTTGGCAGCACCTCTCCACTGCTTGTGAATCCGAAAAATCAAATTAATTTCATTTTGATTTTAACTTAATTTCATTTTATTTTTAACTTAATTTTATTTTGATTTTAACTTAATTTCACTTTGTTTTTAACTTAATTTCATTTTGATTTTAAGTTGATTTCACTTTGTTTTTAACTTAATTTTGTTTTGATTTTAAGCTGATTTCATAAACCATACATACCTTGTTCTGTGCATATAAAGCATAACGATGCAGGCTAGAAACCCCGCCTGTTTTCAAGACTTCAGCTTACTTGCGGAAAGAGCTAGATTCAACTAGAATGCTAAGAGTTAAACTGATTAAAATATATAAAGCGAGGTGAATCCAATGCCTACTCCACTTGAAAACTATGTAAAGGAATGCGGCGGAAAACTAAATCCTGCCATGACTTCCTATGTTGCGAATCTTCAGCTTGTCTCTGATGTAGCCCCGGAAATTGCAGAAGACATTGTAAAGGAGCTTGCAACCCAGCGCCGGCATTTAAAGCTTGTTGCAAGTGAAAACTACTGCTCGCTCAATGTTCAGGCCGCAATGGGAAACCTTCTTACAGACAAATACGCGGAAGGATTTCCAGAGCACCGTTACTACGGCGGCTGCGAAAACATTGATTCAGTAGAAAAAACTGCCGCAAAAGAAGCCGCTGAGCTTTTTGGAGCAGACTACGCTTATGTTCAGCCTCATGCAGGATGCGATGCGAACCTTGTTGCTTACTGGGCGATTCTTTCAAAGACTGTTGAAACTCCGACTCTTGAGGAAATGGGCGTAAAGTCTCTTGCGGAGCTTAATGCCGAGCAGTTCGACATTCTGCGCAAAAGATTCGGCAACCAGCGTCTTATGGGACTTGACTATTCATGCGGCGGACACCTTACCCACGGATACAAGATGAATGTTTCAGCCCGTATGTTTGAAAGCCATCCTTACGGAGTTGACAGGGAAACTGGTCTTTTGGACTATGACGCAATCGAAAAGCAGGCGATGGAAGTAAAGCCTCTTATTCTTCTTACAGGATTCAGCGCATATCCAAGAAAAATCAACTTTAAGAAATTCCGCGAGATTGCAGACAAATGCGGAGCAGTTCTTATGGTGGACATGGCGCACTTTGCAGGACTTGTTGCAGGAAAAGTTTTCACAGGCGACTACGATCCTGTAAAATGGGCTGACGTTGTTACGACTACAACACACAAGACTTTACGCGGGCCACGCGGCGCGCTCATTCTTTGCAAGAAGGAATTCACAGACTATGTGAACAAAGGCTGTCCTATGGTTCTAGGCGGACCTCTGAATCACATTGTCGCGGCAAAGGCTGTGGCTTTCAAAGAAGCAAAAACTCCTGCATATCAGGCTTACGCGCAGAACGTTGTAAAGAACGCCCAGGCTCTTGCTGCTGCCTGCATTGAAAAAGGAATGAAGCTTCAGACCGGCGGAACAGACAACCACCTTATGCTCGTTGACGTTACAACTTACGGGCTTACAGGAAAACAGGCGGAAGCGGCTTTGTTCAAATGCGGTGTTACAGCAAACGCAAACGCTCTTCCTTATGACAAGAACGGCGCCTGGTGGACTTCTGGAATCCGCATTGGAACTCCGGGGCTTACAACTTTGGGCATGAATGAAAACGACATGAAGAAAGTCGCGGAAATTATTGACCTTGTTTTAAAAGGAACAAAACCTGGACTTACAAAAGACGGAAAGCCTGCAAAAGGAAAAATCGAGCTTGACGGTTCCGTTCAGGCTAAGGCGGAAAAAGAAGTCCAGGAGCTTCTTTCAAAACACGTTCTTTATCCAGAGCTTGACCTTGACTTTCTTAAAAAAGAATTTGTAAAAGGACTTTAAGCTGGTGCATTAATTGCAAAAACTGCCGCTAAGAACTAAAACGCTTGGCGGCTTTTTTATTTGACTTTCTAAGCGGCAAAATAAACAGACAAAACCAAGGTAGAAATGAGCGTATATTTTGCCGATAGAATAAAAACCTGCCGGAAGAACATTATAAAGTTCCTTTATTTTCCTTCAATGTCAAAGTTTCTTTTTTTATAATATATTATTCTACTACTCCGAAGTTCTTGAAATAATCTTCTCTCTTAGATATATACTCTCCAAATATCCAGCATATAGGAAATCCATCAAGTTGAGGCTATCTTGGAAAGTGATGACTATTATCTTCAGGTTAAAGTTAATTTTATTGATGATAAGGAACCGTCAGATTATAGTGTGAATGACAAACCTGATGTTCTAAATAAAATAAAAACAATATTGAATAACAACTTATAATTTTATTGTTTTTTACCTGCCAGAAGATAATTTTTTTTTGAAGCATTTTTTGTTGGCAGGATTATTTATTGCAAATATATAGATTCTTCTTCCGTAAAAATATAGAATTGCAATGTGAAGAGATTTTTTATTTTTTTTCAACTGTATTTTTATTTGTATCATCGCTTATTTCGTGCCATATTTTTGATGAGGATGACGATGATCCTGACCGGATCCGCCGGAATTCGTGGGATTACAGAAATATTCCTGACAGCCGGAATTGCGGCGCGGATGAGTCGGCGGATTTTACGGTGGCAAACGGCGACACGGAGATTGCGCCCGGCGTTACGGTAACTTTCCGCACAGACACGGACCAGTTCAATTTTTCCTCTTACAAAATCAGGGAGCTTCCCGACCGCACGGCTGTCCGCAATTTTGATTTTTCCAGCCACGATTTTGTTACGCTCGGAATGGACAGATACGATGGAAGAAAAACGGTTGTTTTTGAAAACTGCAGGTTCAAGGCTTTCAGAAATGATGCGGTAAGCCCTGATTCGGCGGGAAAAGTTTATTTTGTTTTCAACAACTGCTCGTTCACAGGAAACGTGAGCAGCTCATACATTACATTGAACAACTGCAAGATTGGCGGATTCACTTCGGATGCGATGAATCCGCTGCGTGAATTCCATGCGAAGAATCTTTACGTCTACGATCTTGCGCACGGACCGCTTTCCGGAGAGCTTCATCTGGACGGAATTCAGATTTACGGCGACCAGCGTTCAAGAAAAAACGAAGTGAACGGAAAATGGATTTCCCAGGTCTAAACCGGCGAGATTCATTTTGACAATGTGCGCTTTGAGATTCCTTCCATTAATTTCGGCGCGGAAAACAAGGCTTATGTGAACGCGTGCGTGATGTTTCAGCTTGAATTCAGCGATGTTGACAATGTCTCGTTAAGGAATCTGTACGTGAACGGCGGCGGCAAATGGTTTCCGCTTTACATGGATTACGGAAAAAACAATGAGCGGTCAAAAGACGGCGTTTCCTGGTCGCACAAAAATCTTGTAATGCAGAATGTGCTTGTCTCGAACAATTTCGGAACGGTTTTTTATCCGCAGCTGCTTTCCGACGCAAAGATTGAAAACGTTGACCACCACAACTATCTTTTTGTAACTTCAGTATGGAAAGACGAAAACGGCGATGCGCATTTTCTTGTTACTAACGACACAAATTCAGACAAAACGTTGACTGTAAAAACCGACAGGGGAATTTTCAAATACGAAATTCCGCACTGCCCCAGCAACTGGGCTTTGGGCGGAGAAATTGACAAGGGCTTGAACCCGAATGAACCGCTCGCCGATTCCGCCGGAAAACCTTATACAAAATACAAATTTGAAGACTTGCCGTTTGATTTGGAATACACAGTTCCCGGCTCTCCGAATTTCATTCTATGTTATCAGGATGAGGAGCAAATCCGCTACGCAAGCCTGGACGGAAAAAAGCATTATTATTCGGAGATTTTTGGAGAATAATTTTTCGGGTTTTTAGAATGAAGGACGGACATTTTGAGGACATCTGTCCGTATTACCGTGAAGCGTGAAAATCACAGCAATTTTTCGGGAAAAATAAGCGTGCTGGAAAAAAATTCTATTTTTTAAATAAATCAGCGTGAGTTCCTGTGCGGGAAAGTTCAAGAATCAGCACATCATCCTTTATCTGATAAATTAAAAGCCAGTCCGGTTTTATGTGACATTCACGGTGATTTTTCCAGTTTCCCTCAAGCTCGTGGTCGTGGTATTTTTCATCTAGAGGAAGAGCGTTTGCGAGTTTGCCGACAATTTCTGCAAAAAGGCTTAAGTCGTAATGCCGCTTTTCAACTTTCTTCATTGCAGAGGTGAATTTTACTTCGTATTTTGTTTTTTCCTTTGAAAATTCCATTACTTTAACAAGGCCTCCATCAAGTCATGAACATTATTGTATCCTTTCACATTCGGGTCGTCCGCAATTCTGTCGCCTTCCTTCATGGCTTTTATTGTCTTGCGGTTAGGGCGGTCAACGGCTACGTCGAACGGAATCCGTCCTTCGCGGAGAACTTGTTTTGTAAAAACGTTGTAAAGACCTGAAACTGTCATGCCGACCTGCTCGCAAAATGATGAGATGTCCTTTTTGTCCTGGTCATCCAAAGTGATTGTCAAGTTTGCCATAATATCCTCCAAAAACTGTAATCTACACTTGAATATATGTGAATTTCATGTGTTTTTCAAGTGGAAATTACAGTTTTTCGTCGTCGTCCAGCGATTCACATTCGCGTTTCCCAAGAAAGACGTTTCCAATCATTTTGCAGGCTTTTCAGTTCAATTGCAAAAATCTCATCGGAAGAAATACGCCATTCAAGGCTTTTCTTTGTTTCTTCAAAACTGAGCGCATTATAAGGTTCAAAACGCATGATTTCTTCATCACAAAGATATTCGTAAAGGTCGTTCAAATCCTTTTCTGCGTATCTGCGGATAATCAGGCGGCCGGTTGTAATTGGCAGCTTCATAAAAGCTCCAAAAGTTTTTATTTGCGGATTTTTTATTTGCACCAGCTGACAATGTCGTTGGTCAAAAACCAAAGATTCCGTTTTATGCGGACAATGCTCAAATCCGTGTGGCAACTTTTATTCAATCGTATAACAGTCTATGCCGGCGTTTTTTAGTTTTTGACCCATTGTCATGCTGGAGTTTTCGTCCACGGCGACTATAAAATATGTAGTTCCACTGGAGCGGGTTTCTGTGTAGCAGTATGCGTCGAATCCTTTTTCTTTTGCTTTTCTTATGCAGTCATCGGCATTTTCTTTTTTCTTAAAAAGACCAAGCTGCTGTTTTTTTCCGGGATGTTTTTGCGACAAAGAAATCTCAGGCTGAACAGAAGAATCTTTCGCTGGCACTTTTGAATTTTCAGTGTAACGGTTTTGTGAAGATGAAGCGGCATTTTCTTTCGGCACAAAGTACCAGAACGGAACGCGCATTATCTGGCTTTTTCCATTTGCAACAGATGATTCCGGGCTTAAAGGAAATTCACGGTTAAGTTCATCCGAATAAATTCTTGCTGAAGTCAAATGCCATAAGGTAAAAAGAACCTGCGCCTTTACACTTTTCATGGAGTGCATTGAACTGTATGCTTTTAAAAGCTCCAGGGAATCGGAAATGTCCGCGCCGGGAACAGAAGATGCCTTGCAAAGTTCACTCCAAACAGAATAAAGCTTGACCGTAGCGGAAACAGTTTCATTCTTGGAATTCCTGACCGCGCTGTTCAAGTAAGAATCGGCAGTTTCCCAGTTGCCAGCGCAAAGATTCGCACGCACAGCATTCAGAACAAGCTGCTCAGAAGTAACCTTTGGCATATTTGAAGCATCATGCGCCGCAATGCCAGCTGCCTTTGCATAGGAATTTCCGGCATCGGTATAAAGTCCGAGCTGTTCCTGCAAAGTTCCGGTATAATATAGAAGAGAACGAGTGTCCGCGGCAGTATCGGCAAAATCAAGGTTATGCTTTAAATAGTCAATTGAGTCAAGAACAGTTTCCTGCTTTAGAGCTTCCTTTTTTATGATTTCCGCGGATTTTTTATTCTGCGCAAAAATAGAAGCGGAAACAACACAGACGAAAAATGCAAGCAATAATTTTTTCATTCAGCGTTTTCCTGCGGTTGCTGCAAAGGAGCTTCTTCTTGCTGAACTTTCTGCCCGGATTTTTTTTCTTTCTTTTTTGTTTCAGAAAAGGAATCCGTTTTTCTTTTTTTCCCAAATGTGAACGGAAGCGTAATTACAACGCCAGCCAAAAAAGCGGAAAGCAATGCTGCAAAAACCGGAATATTTTCAAAGCTATGAAAAAACCAGATTGAGCACTTGTTAGAAAGATTGAATCCAGTAAGAAGAGCGACAAGAACAACCAAAAATAAAATTCCTATAAGTTTTAACGGCATATAAACCTCACAAAAATTCAAAACTATAAATCAGTTAAATTATAATTGCATTCAAGGAAAATTGCAATTTTAATGCCATGGAAAATACAAGGAGTTATTTTAATTTTGCAGAAAGTTTCTTATCAAACGTAAAAATAGTTTCATTAAGAAGTTTTTTTCTCGAAATTATAATGCAGTCAACAAAATCAAATGATGTTTCGGAAAAAATAGAAAGCGCATTAACAATAATTTCCTTATTCTGAATTTCAACTTCATTAAAAACAGGAACAACTATTGATTTTATTTCATTTCTAGGAACTTTATAAAGCTTGGTCAGCACATACACAACTTCGGCAATAATTTCTGGCAAAGTAAAAGAACCTTGCTTTATAACAGATTCTGCTTTGTCCGCCTGTTCTGGAATATCATCCAAAAGATAGCGGAGAATAACATTTGTATCTATGAGAGTCATTTTTATTTTCCAGAAAAAGCAGAAAAAGCTGTTTCCTGTTCAAGGTGAACCAACGACGGATTCGCATAGATAGCAGCAAGTCCGCGGCATGAAACAGATTTTTCATCAGAATCATTTTCTTCATCCACAACAACTATAGCCGACTGTTTTAATTTAAAAGTAATATTTCCAAGAGGAACAAAAGATTTTCCGTCATAATAAGCCTTGACTGCAATCATGAGATGCCTCCTATAATTTTTTAATATATTAAAATTATAATTGCATTCAAGGAAAATTGCAATTTTATATTTATTATGTGCCAGGGCAAACGCATTATAAATGATTCAGCATAAAATTGCCTTTCAGACACGGTTTACTGGTTCAAAATCGCGCAATAATGCGCTACACGCTGATTGTTGCAAAGTAACTATAGAATTGCCCGCTCACGCGGTCGCAACAATCAGAGTGTTTTTGCCCCAGAAACCGTTCCTTCGCGCAAACTTTACTTAAATTATTTATAATGCATTTGCCCTGTATTATGCGTTTTTTTTTCCGTTATTTTTCTGAGTCTTCTTTTTGTCCGAGATATTTTCCGGTTGCTTCAAACAAAGCATTTTCAATTTCTTCGATTCTGAAATTCCGTTTTTGGATAAAATCCTTGATTGTCATGTCGAATTTGTTTTTTTCGTCAAAAGCATAGCCTGCGCTGAATAGAAGCTGCTCGGTCTGCTCAACAGTCAGATTCATTCCAAGGGCAAGGAGAAAGACCGTGTTCTTTTTGGGATGATAGTTCGGATTTTTCTGGCTTCTGATTTTTGAGAAGGCCCGCTTGTCAATTCCACCCTCGCCGCCGATGCTCGTGTTCTTGTAGATGAGGCTTGGCTTTCCTCATCCGTTCAAAGTGAACTGCGAAATAAAATATTCCAAAGTCTGATTGAAAGTAAGCTTTATTTCCGGAGTTTTCGAGTTCAAACAGATGTTGTCAGTCCGCGCGCCCGCATTTCGAAGAATTTTTATTATCTTGGTATAGCAATCATCTTTATTGTTCATAATTGCAAAAAGAAGAATTGAAGTGCCGCGGTTTGTGCAGTAATTCACGTCTGCGCCATTTTTTATAAGAAGCTCCACCATCTCTTTGTTTCTGTTGGATACCGCAATCATAAGTGGAGTTATGCCATCTTTGTCAGAACAGTTTACATCGAATCCTTCTGCGATATATTCTTTTACGGACTCTTGAGAATTCATCATCACTGCCATCATCAGCGGAGTCCAGGAATTCCGCTCTGCAAGCTTCTTAAAATTTTCAGTTCCAGTAATACTTTCTTTTATGCGACTCATTTGCCTTTTTAGCACAGAATCAAGAGGAAGAAGCTCATCAAGATTAACAAAATAAGGACGAGTTGAATTCTTTGCCCAGAAATTCAGGACACTTGTGCCATGGGAAAATGTCATTGAAAAACGGCATCCAAGCTCGGTCATTTTGTTCCGTACAGACTTTGCAAGTGATGAGTTTAGCCTCCAGTCGGATTCTTTTACATTGCGGTAGCCAAGCGAATTGAGTTTTCTGAAAAGAACATCGATATCATCCGTCATAAAATATTCATAGGTTTTGCCACGGTCTTCAATGTAAACCTTCACATTTTCAAAAACAACAGATGCTTTTTTCTTGTCTGTTTTTTCTGCATTCTCGGACATAAACTAATCTCTCTTTTCTTTTAAGTTTTTACAAAATTGTACGGCAATGCAAGCTAAAAAAGTCGCAAAACAGGGGACTTTTAAAAACTATAAATCGGAAGAAATGTCAAAGCCAAGTACCGTTGCGCTTCTTATAAAATTGTTTATATTTTGCGGTTCCCATTGTGTGCTCACAGCAACTTGCTGGCCATCGGACAAAATTATTGGATGTTTATTAAATCTGTGTCCGCCCCATTCATTATCCTTCACATCTTCAAGCCGTCTTACAACTTTTTCAAATCCTGGTCTCGCAGCTTCATCAGGAAAAGCTTCTTGTAATTGATCAAAAGTTATTCCAGGATTGTTTTTTACATAGCTTTCTATTACATATCGAACAGTAGGACATTTTCCTCCAGTAGGAACTCCATTCACCGTGAACTGGGCTTTGTTTTTTCCACTTGAAGTAAATGGAACAGAAGGATTCTGAACTACAGCAGATGCTCCAGTATTCATATTCTTTCTTTCGGAGCAAATAAATGAAAAACCTTTCAGTGCAGATTCAACAACATCTTTGTCGTAAGTTTTTATGAAATGTTCCGTCAAAAGATTTTTTACAAGCTCCTCTGAAATTTCTTTTTTTACTTTTACGACATCATTTTTGTTTTTGCTTTCAGACTGAATAAAATCTCTTGTATTCTCTACATCAAAATTGTTTTTACTGAAAAGCTCCATTAATTTTATTCCAAGCTCGTTGTCCTTTTCAAAAGGAATTTCCAGGCAATCATTTTTATTGTCAGAATGATTGTAAAAATACAGATACAGTTTTTCACAGACAAGAATACCGATTGAAAGTCTAAGGTCTGTGTGGCTCATATAGTTTAAAAGCTGTTTTTCAAAGTCATCATTTTTTGAAAGTGAATACTGCTTTAATTCCACAATAAATAAATCCCTGCCGTCCTTGTTCAAAATGATGTCGGGAATTTCCCTGTCTGTAGAGCCTATATGAAGTTTCCGCTGCGAATCAATTTCATTAAGAATCTTTTTGAAACCAAATATTTCGGAAAAATAATTTTCCCAAAGAGCCTGAATTTTATATTCAGGTTGATTATAAAATTGTGAATGCTGAGCCACCAACAAATTCCAGTCTTCAATATAACTTCCGCCCATTGCCAATCATCTCCTGTTTCTATAAATTGAAAACACTTCTATTATAATAAACGAAATTAGATTATAAATTTAATTTTTTAACAAATAAAATATTTTGCAACACAAATTTTCTCTCCTTAACAAAAATTCTAAAAACTAGTAATTGTAAGTTACTGTTCTTGATTGGTTAAATCCATATTCAATTAGAATTTCCATTCCTAAATATGGAGAATCATCAACAATTTCACCAGAAAACGCATATCGGGAAAGCAAACTAGGACATTCAATTATTTCAGCGTCATTTTTAAACCCGTTCATTAATTGGCTATCCTCTGAAATTTTTCGCCAGCCACGCTCGTCCATTTTGCATACTGCTACAATTTCTTTGTGGCAAACACCCAAAATAAAATCTGCCTCGTTCGCTTTTTCTACATCCTTAATCGGCCAATATTTCCGCACGCAATCATAAGGGCTTTCCCTTCCTTTTATCTTTATGCCTTTGCTCAATTTTTCGTATGATTTGTTTATACATACAAAAATCACCTTTCCGTTTTTTGAATCCAAAATACCGTTTGCCATGTTTTTACCTCCATTTATCATTCATAGTTATCTTCTAGTGGATAAGATCCAAATTTTCCATTATCACGAAATAATTGTCCTGAATTTCCAAGAAAGGAAGAATCATCTGAATAAATAGAACCTTCCCAAATTCCACTCAACATTTTGACTGCATGAATATCATTTGAATATTTCTTTTTATCCCAAAAATCCTTATTCTTACATTCTCCAGTTATATGCCCCATAGAAGCAACATAAGATGCTGAATGCAATCTTAAATCTCCATTGCTACAATGATTACAATAAAATTTATCATAATCAAGTTGTTGCAATATTGAACATCTGCTTTTCCAGCTTGTATGATGCTCCAAAATATGATTCTTTATTTTTTCTGCTGCAAATCTAATACCACAAACAGGACATTCAAGTATTAAATCATAATTTAAATTTGAAACAGCACTTTCTTCAATAAATATTTTATTAAACTTAGATTTTAATATACTTTCTTTTTTATTATAAGTAATTTTTATATCAATCAAATTACTGTTCGCATATTCAATTGCTTTTTCAAAAACAGATTCATCAATTATAACATCATATTCAGAGCAATATTTTTCAATTTTAACTGGCTTTTCAAATCCCGTCTTTTCTGTCAAAAAAGTTTCTTGTAATTGTTCCGCAATTTGTAATGCTTCGTGTTCTATAATACGCTCTGTTTTATATGTAATTATATATTCGTTTTCATTGTTTGCTACTAGTCTAAGAATTAATCCCTTTTCTTTTAAGCACTTGTTTATTTCAATTTCATTATTAGATATAAAAGTTGAATAATCTTTATCAAATTTTTGCGGAATATTTTCTGTAAACAAGACAGGAACATACTTATTATTTACTATAAGCGGTCTACGAATAAAAATTTCATTTGGCAACCTTTCAACAACATATCCCTGTAAACTTTTTTTATCATTAATAAGTTCAATATATTCTAAAAGGTCTTCCAACATTAAACATGATTTTATATTAAAATATAATTTAAAATTGGAATTAAATGCTTTATTCATTTCATTGAATGAAAAGCAAAACAGTTCTGTTAAATCTCCCCAATTTATATATTCATTTATGAAAAAATTTATATATTCTCTTGTTCTTTTAGCAACTTCTAAATCATCATTTTTTTGCTTGCTCATAAAACATCTTTTTCACTCACTTTATCAGTTTCAATAAAAAATCTTCTGCATGGCTTCTTTTTGAGGAAACCATGCAAAATAAAAAATCAACTCTCTTTTATAAGATATACAGAACTCCCTCCTGCCGAAAGTGTCATAATATTACCAGAAATTTCATAAGTATAATCTGCCTGAGCAGAATAATATGTTATGCGTATAGTTTTTTTGGCCTCATCATAAGTTCCTGACTGAACTGGTCCTGACGACACATACTTACATTTTCCATCTTCATAAAAATAAAATCTTGCACTACCTAATGCCCATACTGTTCCAGCCAGTGAATTATTATCATTCACTGTTCCAGCTACAGAATTTTCATCACTACTGTCTCCCCCCCCCGGAACTTCCGTTGGAACAGCTAGCAACCATTACAGCAACAAGAAAAGCCGCCATAATACTTTTAAAAACTTTAATCATAAAATTCTCCTTGCGTTCCTGCATTTTCTATGCAACCACGCCATTTTATTAGCTAATAGACTATATTTTAGCACAGTTTAACCATGCGTCAAGCATATACAAAAAGAAAAAAGTAGCTTTTAGAATATAAACAATGGATTTACAAGACACATTTATTAGCAATCTGAAAAGATTCCGCAAAGAACAGAACATGACGCAGGAAAAACTTGCGGAACTTTGCAAGACAGACACTTCATACATCGGGCAGATTGAAACAAAGAAACGTTTTCCTTCTCTTTCGTTTGTTGAAAGAATCGCCGCCTCACTTAAAGTTGAGCCTTACAGACTTTATATGCCGCAAGACTCAAGCAATGATTCTGTTTCTGTGGAAGAACTAAAGCTGATTGAATCTGAAATCCTGCGCGCATTAAAGACCGACATAAAAAAAATCGTAAAAAAGCACGGTCTGTAAAGGTGCAGAATTTTCAATCCTAGAACTTTGCAGTTCCGCCGATTTTTATAAATTGAGGATAACCTACTTCAATATTCGCGCCGAATTTTTCAGTAAAGAAATATGAAGCTCCAAAGTTTATTCCAGCATAAAAATTTGTTCCGTTTTTCTTGATTGATTCTTTTTCAGTTTTATATTTATAGCTGCCAAGATAACCATAATTATAAACTGGTTCGTAACTAGGATATTTGTAATCAACTTTCCAGTTCCAGAATTCAAGTCCAAGGCGAAGTCCTGCGTACAAGTCAAGTTTTTCTACAGGAACTTGAATATGATAGTTTGCAAGCGCGCCCAAGTTGATGTAATTCATTTCGCCTTTCCATTCGTAGTCAGGAACATCTTCAACTCCGAACGAAGCAGTTTCTTTCATCTTATCCTGAGAATATCCGATGAATCCGCCAAATCCAAGAGGAAGCTCGCCAAGCTTTTTTGTGTATTCAACAGACGCTTCAAGATACGGAACTTTCATAGAGCCGTCATAAGGCAAACTTTTCCAGTGCCTAGAAAATCCAATGTCGCCACGGACAATAAAATCTCCTTCCTCAATTCCCGCTCCATAGTTCTTCCAGTCAACATTCTGAGCCTGCATAAAGCACAAAGCTCCCAAAAGACAAAACCCAGCAACCAATAGCTTTTTCATAAAAGCCCTCCAATAAAAGTAATATAACTTCATTCTATTCTCCCCGACTTTTGCCAAGAAGAAAGAAGCGATTTTTTACAAATTATAAGAACACTTTTTCATAAAAGGTCGCAAAACAAGCGACTTTTTTACAATTAAACTGGCAGATTCAACCTTGACGATAAAAATTCTTTTGAATAGACTAAAAGAATGAAAGATAGAATTTATTTTAACAACGGCTGGGAATTTTCTCCGTCATTCAATGAAAAAATGTTGGATTCAAAATACAAGGGAAAATTCGAGCAGGTAAGAATTCCGCATTCAGTTTGCGAAACTCCTTTTAACGGATTTGATGAAAGCGAATATCAAAAGCTGAGCATTTACAGAAAATTTTTTAAGACAGAAAAAGAATGGGCAGGAAAAAAAATTCTTCTTACAATAGAAGGCGCGGCTCATCAGTGCGATGTTTTTTTAAACGGAAAATTTCTTGCAAGGCACAGTTGCGGATATACAGCTTTTACAGTTGACTTGACAGATTCTCTTTTGCCGGCAGGAAGAAACAACCTGCTTGCATTAAAACTGGACAGCCGCGAGTCTTTAAACATTCCGCCATTTGGATTTGTAATCGACTACATGACTTACGGAGGAATCTACAGAGACGTTTATCTTGATATAAAAAATCCTATTTATATAGAAGACATTTTTATAAAAACCAAGGCGAGCCATTTTGAAACAGAGATAACTTTGAATTCTTCTGACGCGGAAGGATATTCAATTGTTCAGCGAGTGGAAAGTTCAAGTTCTGTGGTGGCGCAGATAAACACAGGCGTTCCGGGAAACAAAATTCTTACTGCGGCGGACGCACAGCCGGTTCATCCGTGGACTCTTGAGCAGCCGGTTCTTTACAATCTTGTTACAGAACTTATAAATCCAAAGGGAAAAATTGCAGACAAAAAAAATGTAAGATTCGGATTCAGGGAAATAAAATTTGATGAAACCGGATTTTATCTCAATGGAAAAAAAATAAAGCTTCGCGGATTAAACAGACATCAGTCATACCCTTACGTGGGATACGCAATGCCAAAGAATATCCAGAAAGAAGATGCCGACATTTTAAAACTCGAACTTGGCGTAAACTACGTAAGGACTTCGCATTATCCGCAGAGCAAATATTTTATAGAAAGATGCGATGAACTTGGAATTCTTGTGTTCACGGAATTTCCGGGCTGGCAGCACATTGGCGACGATGCCTGGAAAGCGCAGGCTTTGGAAAATGAAGATGAAATGATTTCGCAGTACAGAAATCATCCTTCAGTCTTTATGTGGGGTGTAAGAATAAATGAAAGCAAGGACGATGACGAATTCTACAAGGCGACAAATTTCCTTGCGCACAAAACAGACTCAACTCGTCCAACTGGCGGCGTAAGATGCATCAAGAACAGCAACTTGCTGGAAGATGTATATACTTACAACGACTTTAGCCATTCAGGTAAAAACGCCGGAAGCCTTGACAAAATCAAAGTTACAAAAAGCCACGGCGGATATTTAGTAACAGAACATTCAGGCCATATGTTCCCGACAAAATCATTCGACACTGAGCAAAGAAGAACTGAACACGCAATAAGGCACGCCACAGTTCTTGACAGCGTTGCAGGACACGATGACTGCGCAGGCTCAAGCGGATGGTGCGCATTCGACTACAACACTCACAAGGAATTCGGTTCCGGGGACAGAATTTGCTACCACGGCGTAATGGATATGTTCAGAAATCCAAAGCTGGCAGCCGCTGTCTATAAAAGCCAGGAAGACTTTACAGGGGATTTTATTGAAGTAAATTCCAACATGAGCATCGGAGAGTACAACGAAGGACTTTTAGGCGACCTGTGGATTTTTACAAACGCTGATTCCGTAAAGCTTTTTGTAAATAACATTTTCATCAAGGAATTCAAAGCGTCTGATTCACCGTTTAAAAATCTTGCGCACGGACCGATTCTTGTTGACGACATAATCGGAAACAGGCTCATTGATGAAGAAGGAATTTCTGCAAAGAACAGTGAAAAAATAAAAGAGCTGATTTTTGCAATAAAGAAATTCGGACAGAACAGTCTTCCTGCAAAATATAAACTGGAAGCCGCAAAGCTTTTTGCAATGCGTGTTATTTCGAAAGAAAAACTAATTGCACTCTTTGGAAAATACATAAGCAACTGGGGCGGAGAATCTTCTTCTTATAAATTTGAAGCGATAAAAAACGGCAAGACTGTAAAAACGCTTGTAAAGTCAATGTGCAAAAATGCCTCTTTAAAAACGCAAGTCAGCCGCACAATTTTAATAGAAGAAGAAACTTACGATGTTGCAGAAGTTCATTTGCGGGCAGAAGACGAAAACGGAAACCTTCAGTCTTTTATGCAGGAAGCTGTACTTGCAGAAGCAGAAGGAGCAATTGAAATAATCGGGCCACAAGCAGTTTCTCTTAAAGGCGGAATGTCAGGAATCTACGTAAAAACAACTGGCACTGCCGGAAGAGGAACTTTAAAAATAACTGACTGGCAAGGAAAAGAAACCAAGATTAGTTTTACTGTAAAAATTAAAAGATGACAAAAAAATTGCCGTGCATATCAGATTTGCGACTTGCACGGCAACAATATTTAAATGTCAATAACAAAATTCAGATTATTCTGTTAGTTTGCGTCTGGATGTTTTTTAAACCAAGCATCCCAGGCAGAATCAACATTTTTACAATAGTCATCTTTTTCTTCCTTGGAAATAAAAGCAGCCTTGTATCCATTCTTGATAATCTCTTTTATTTCGTCCAAGGAGAAATTCTGATCTTTGTAAATATTCCAGTATTCATCAATAAGCGAAACTTTAAAGAATGTAGGATCATCTGTATTCAGAGTAACAAAAACTCCCGCATCATAAAGTTTTTTTACAGGATGATTTTTCATATCGCCGTTGAATTCTTTTAGGATAAAAATATTGCTTGTAGGGCAAACTTCAAGCGGAATTTTATTTTCCGCAAGATACTTCATAAAATCAGCATCTTGAGCAGCGGCGATTCCGTGACCAAGCCGTTCAGCCTTGCAAAGCTCCAAGCTGTCTTTCATGGAAAAAACGCCACAGCTTTCTCCTGCATGAGTTACAACATGAAGTCCGTTTTCTTTTGCCTTTACAAAAACATCCTTGTATTCCGCGGCAGGTCCTTTTTTTTCATCTCCACCAAGCCCGATTCCAACGATATAGGGATTTTTTTCAGCAAGCACAAGGTCTAGATTTTTCATTGCGTTTTCCACGCCAAACGAGCGGCTCACATCAACAATGAGTTTTACAGTGCGCCCGGAATTTTCTTTTATGCGCTCAATGCTTTTTTGAACAATGCTGATCATGTCGTGGAAACTCCAGCCTTTCTTTAAATGCGAAGTCGGACTGAAAAAAGTTTCGCAATAGATAATATTATTTTTATTCAAGTAAGCTTCAAAATCCTTGAACATATATTCAAAGTCATTTATGTTTGTAAAATAAGATTGGATTTTTATAAAGGAAGAAAGAAAGCCCGTCAAATCATCGTATTCAAAAAGAGAATTGAATTCCTCATCTGACATATCCTGATTAAAATTACGCTTATAAACTTTCTTTACGGTTTCCCTGCTTAAAACAGCCTCCTCATGAACATGGAGTTCGGCTTTTGGAATACTTTCCAGCAAATCATAAAATTCTTCTTTCTTCATGTAAAAGATATTATAACACAGAATGTTAAAAATCAACAGGATAAATTTATCAAAGGCAGGGCAAACGCATTATAAATAATTTAAGTAAAGTTTGCGGGAAGGAACGGTTCCCGGGGCAAAAACACTCTGATTGTTGCGACCGCGTGAGCGGGCAATTCCATAGTTGCTTTGCAACAATCAGCGTGCAGCGCATTATTGCACGGTTTTGAACCAGGAAACCGTGCATGGGAGCCAGTTTTGTGTTGAATACATTTATAATGCGTTTGGTCCGTTTATCAAAGGCAATTTTACTTGACAGCACATTTTTTCCATAGTATTTTAATATTGCATGATTCCTTGCCAAGGCTTTGTGAATCTGCAAGGAATTATTTATGTCAAAAAGACTTTATGTTGGAAACTTGAGCTATGCAACAACACAAGATACATTGAGCTCATTGTTTTCTGCTTATGGAAATGTTGTTTCTGCAACAATTATTATTGACCGCGATACAAACCAATCAAAAGGTTTCGGCTTTGTTGAAATGGAAGATTCTGCGGAAACAGACAAGGCAATTGCCGAGCTTGCAGGCAAAGAAGTTGACGGACGCAAAATCCGCGTAAACTATGCAGAAGAAAAAAAGCCTCGTGAGCGTTCTGGATTTTCAAGAGACAGCGGAAGAAGATTCGGTTCAAACAATCGTCGCAGAAACGGAGACTACTAAAATAATATGGGATTCTTTCCGAATGAGTTTTCAGAATATCTAGCTCAAGACTGCAACAGGGCGGATTTTATACAAGAATGGCTTGAAAGCCGCGGTGTAAATTCCAACCGTGTTGTAATAGACGGAAAGAATCACATTTTAGTTCAGTTTGGTTCTTCAAGCTACAATCCCCAGTTTAAAATAAAAACTGTAATTGCCCACCATGACAGAGTTCAAGAAAGTCCAGGCGCAAACGACAACAGCGCGGCGGACTGGCAGCTCATGAACTGGGCGGTGTGGCTTAAAGATTATCCTTCGTTCCATAATGTAAGAATTTTCTTTACAGACGGAGAAGAGCTTGGCTGGACTGTAACAAACCAAGGCGCATTTGGAATTGCAAAAACTTTTCAGCGTCTTGGAATTACAAACGATGATGTTTATGTTTTTGATGCTTGCGGACGTGGGGAAATTCCAATTCTTTCAAAAAGCGGATTAAGTTCTCTTGCTTCTGCAAAATTCAAATCGCAGTTCAATGACCTTTACACAAGAACACAAAATATTTTAAAGCGCGCCACAGACGGCAGATGGATGACTCTTCCAGTTCCATACAGCGACAATGCGTCTTTTCTTGCCTGCGGAATTCCAGCGGTCGCAATTACACTTTTGCCAGCAGAAGAAGCCTCGCTTTATGCAAGAAAAATCAACAGCGACAAATCTCTTGAAGATGCGGTGATGAACAGAGAATCCTCAAAGCAAAAACGCATTGAAGAAAACATTCCGGACTTTTCATACAAAGAGCACCTGCCCTACACTTGGCGTCTTTTCCACACACAGAATGACAACATAGAATCGCTGACTCCTGCAAGCTTTAAAGTAATGGAATCTATTTTAAAATCCCTTGCAGAAAGCAAAACTCCCTGCTAATTTTCACTTTGCCTTTTAGCCGCATTTTTTGAATTGTAAATAAAAACAAGAATTGCTGTTCCGATTATAATAAAATATCCTGCAACACTAAAAATATCTGGAACCTGATCAAGAAAAACAAATCCAAGAATTCCTGCAAAAACAATATTCGAATAATCATAAATTGAAATTTTTGAAGCCGGAGCATTGAAGTACGCGTTTGTCATTCCAAATTGACCGCAAGCAGCTCCAAGCCCCGCGCAAAGTAAAATCAAAACTTGAGGCAAACTCATAGACGCATGGAAAAAGAAAACAAAGGGAACCGCGAGCAAGCTGGAAAAAAGTGAAAAGAACACAATTATAAAATCGCCGCAAACATTATACGAATGGAGTTTTCTTACAAAGCAAGATGCAAAACCAGCTCCCATTCCGCCGACAAAAGCAAAAAGAGCTGGAAAAACTTTTACAAAATCAAATGTAGGCTTAATGACAAAAAGCGAGCCGGTAAAAACAACTATCAACGAAAATGCAGAAACAAAATTTGGCTTTTCACCAAGAATAAAAATGCTTGCAACCACAGCAAAGAATGGCGACATTTTATTCAGCATAGCGGCGTCAGAAATATTCATAAAACCCAAAGCATAAAAATTTCCAAAAATTCCAAGGGAGCCGACAGCCGATCTTAAAAGCAAAAATTTCCAAGCCTCACGCGGAACATAAAAAACCGACTTATCCTTTTTAGCCTTCATGCACAAAGTTGAAAAAGCAACAAAAAACGCAATGAGATTTCTAAAAAGAGTTTTTTGAACAAAAGGAAGATTTCCTGCCAAACGCACGCAAAGTCCCATTACTGCAAATCCAAATGCGGAAAATAAAATCCAGCAAACTCCAAGCTTTAAATTTTCTTGATTTTCCATATTTGCAAGATTATAGAACCTTGCATTTTTTTTGTAAATTAAAATTCGGCGGAAATTGAATTTATTCAAAATGAAGTTTATTATAAAACAATGATTGAAAAAAACTGGACAGCAAACGAAAAGAAAACTCTAAATGAATTTTTACGGCAAAAAATTCCAGAACTTCTTGAAGGCGAAATTTCCAACAGCAAAATCAGACGTTTAATTGTTTCCGGCGCAGTCTACATAAATTCAAGGCAATGCAGAATTCCTTCATTTAAAATAAATTCTGGAACCACAATAAAAGTTTTAATTGACAAGGAAAAATTCTTTTTTGAAAAACAACCGGAAGACGCAGATTTTGAACTTACAGAAAATGATGTTCTTTTTGAAGATGAATATTTAATCGCAATAAACAAGCCGCCTTTTCTTCCAACCGAGCAGACAATCACAGGTCAAAGAAAAAATGCCCACGACTGCACGGTAAAATATTTGTGGCAAAAAAATTCCTCTCTTAGAAATCCACCTTACGTTGGAATAATGCACAGGCTTGACAGAGAAACAAGCGGAATTCTTTTATTCACAAAGAGCCGAAGTGTAAACAAAGACATTTCTGAAATGTTTAAAACCCGCGGAATAAAAAAAATCTACAGAGCCGTCTGCACTGGAAAACTTCCTGAACAAAAAGAATTCACAGTTGAAAATTTCATCGCGCGAATCTCACCAAAAAGCTCGGCTTGCAAAATGGGAATTGTTCCAGAATCAAGGGGTGGACTTTTTACAAAAACTGATTTTAAGATAATTTCAGAAAAAAACGGTTTTATTCAAATTGACTGCCAGCTGCACACAGGACGCACACATCAAATAAGAGTTCAGCTTTCAAGTATGAATCTTCCAATTGCAGGTGATGAGCTTTACGGCGGAATAAAATCAGACAGAATAAAGCTTCATGCAAGAAAAATAGAATTTGTGCATCCGGTTTCAAAAGAAAAAATTACAATCGAATCAGAAATTCCAAAAAATTTTTTTACTGAAAAATCAGTCGCCCCAAATGCCAGTCTTTAATTCTTCAAAAGTTTTTTTCCAGCTCTCGTAGCGCGCCTTTGAAATTTTTCCTTCTTCAACAGCTTTGCAAATTGCACAGCCTTTTTCTTTGATATGGGAACAGCTCATTCCAAAACTGCATTTTCCAATAAACGGAAAAAATTCTTTGTAATAAAGCGCAAGATTTTCCGCGGAAATTCCGTGAAGCAAAAAAGTTTTTACGCCCGGAGTATCGATTATATTTGCGACCGCATCTTTTCTTCCGCCCATAAGAGCTTCATTCAGCTGAAGATGAATCAAAGTCCCTTTTGTAGTTGTATGGGTTCCCTTTCCGTATTTTTTAGAAAGACTGCCGGTTTTTAAAACAACATTGTTATCAAGAACATTTATTATAGAACTTTTTCCAACGCCGCTTTTTCCAACAAAGGCGCAAGTTTTGTTTTCAATGAAATTCGCAAGCTCCTCGATTCCTTCTCCAGTTTTTGCGCTTGAACGGATTATCTTGTAGCCCATTTCTTCCCAGTTCAAAAGCCTCTCTTTAAATTCATCAGACTGCGAAAGCTCATATTTATTGCAGACAATCACTGGAGTTATTTTCTGAAAATCAGCCTGAACAAGCGCACGGTCAATAAAACGCGGCTTAAACGGAGGTTCATCGGGAGTTGTAACAATCAGAAGATAATCCAAGTTCGAAGCAAGAACCTGAGGCTGTCTTTTTTTTACATTCCAGCGGACAAATTCATTTTTCCGAGGAACAAGATTTTTTATAAGCCCTTTTTCCTCTTCAAGGGAATCATCGTCAAGCACAACAATGTCTCCAGGCGCAAGCGGATTGTAATAGCCTTTTCCGTCCTTTAAGATTTTTCCTTTTAAAGAACATTCGCGGATAAAGCCATCATCACATTCAACTTGAAAAACATTTTTACTTCCGTCTAAAACAAGTCCATTCATATAACTAATAAAAGTAAAAAAGAAAACTCAAACTGTGTCAAGGGGAAAATTTTGTTAGAATTATTTTGAAAAAACAGTAAAATGCTCTTGACCAAATTTGTTTTAGAGTATATGATACTAATCACGTTGAAAAACGGATGGGCTACTAGCTCAGTAGGTAGAGCAACGCCCTTTTAAGGCGTGGGTCTCGTGTTCGAATCACGAGTAGCTCAGTAAAAGGCACTTGGTTTTCAAGTGTCTTTTTTTATTTTAAATCAATTTCAGCAGAAGAGGCAATGCTAGCAGCGCCAAGAGGAACAGCCCGAGAAGATGTTTCCGCAAAAGCAGTAACGCAGTAAACAATCTTGCTCAAGCGTCCTATAAGAATTTACACCTTTACCTGGAAGTGGCTGAACACCATTCCGAAGCTTGCCCTTCCTTGAGTTACAGAGCGAAGATTTGTTGAAAAGCCGAACATTTTTGCCATTGGGGCTTTTGCATGAATTACGCTTTCGCCTGACTTTTCATCCATGCTAACAATCATTCCGCCACGCTGTGTAATCTGGCTCATTGCGTCTCCAACAAATTCAGAAGGACATTCAATATCAACTTCCATTACCGGCTCAAGCAGTTCAGGAGTTGCAGACTCGCACGCTTTGTCAAACGCTTCGGCAGCGGCGGCTTCAAATGCAAAAGTAGAAGCTGTAAGCTCATCATATTTTATGTCAGTTACAGAAACCGCAATGTCTGTGCAAGGGTAACCCATTCGTATTCCAGAAGTAAAACAGCTTTGAATACTCTGTTCAATTGCTTCATAAATTTCTTTTGGAATTGAATTGTCGTGCACTGCGCAAGTATAAGAATTTCCAGCACCAGTTTCTCTTGGTTCAATATGAATCGTGAGACAAGCCGCATTTTCTTTTCCGGCAAGAACTTTGCTGAACTCTTCCTTATAATCGGTGGCAGTAGAAATTGACTCTCTGTAAGTAACCTGCGGAGAACCAACCCTGCACTGAACTTTAAAGTCGTCTCTGATTCGGGTAACAAGAACATCAAGGTGAAGCTCTCCCATTCCAGAAATAACAAGCTGTCCTGTTTCTTCGTCATCGCGGAAAGTAAACGTAGGATCTTCACGGCTAAGGATTTCAAGAGTTTCCTGAAGTTTTGCACGGTCGCCCATTGTTTCCGGCTCAATCGCAATCGAAATAACAGGCTCCGGAAATTTTACACTTTCAAGAAGAACCGGCATTCCTTCGCTACCCAAAGTATCTCCGGTCTGTGCAAATTTCAAGCCCACAAAAACCGCAATGTCTCCTGCGCTTATACTGTCCATCTGCTCCATCCGGTTTGCATTCACACGGAGAATTCTATTTACACGCTCACGCTTTTTTTTGCCAACATTGTAAACCTGAGTTCCAGTTGAAATTTTTCCAGAGTACATTCTTACAAAGCAAAGAATTCCTGCCTCGCGGTCATACTGAATTTTAAAAACAAGACCAGCCGGAGTCTTTGAATCAGGATCGCATTTTACAAGAATTTTTTCCTCTTCATTTCTCTTTACATGAATTCCTTCAGCAGGCGGAACTTCATCTGGCGAAGGAAGATAAGCGACAACCGCATCAATGAGAGGCTGAACTCCCTGATTATGCCGGCTTGAACCGCAAAGGAACGGAACAAGCGTTCTGTTAATTGTAGCTTTGCGCAATGCAGATACAAGTTGCTCAACAGAAATTTCCTTGCCTTCTATATAAAGGTCTGTAAGTTCTTCATCATTTGAAGCGACTGTATCAACAAGTTTTTCCCGCCATTCCTGTGCAAGTTCTTTGTACTCATCGCTGATTTCTGATTCTGTAAATTTTTCTCCTTCAGTTTCTGAATCCCAGCAGATTTCTTTCATTTTAAGAAGATCTATAACGCCTTCAAAGTCCTGTCCGCTTCCCATAGGAATTTCAAGGGCAACAGGCTCGCAGCCAAATTTTTTGCGAACATCTTCCATTGCTCCAAAGAAGTCCGCACCGACTCTGTCCATTTTGTTTACAAAGCAAATGCGCGGAACATGAAATTCATCAGCCTGCTTCCAGACAGTTTCAGTTTGAGGCTGAACCCATCCAACGGCGCAGATTACAGCAACAGCTCCATCAAGAACACGCAAAGAGCGTTCAACCTCCGCAGTAAAATCAACGTGGCCTGGAGTGTCAATGATATTTATTTTGTAGCCTTTCCATTCAGTTGTGATTGCAGCTGAAGCGATTGTAATTCCACGCTCTTGCTCCTGCTTCATAAAATCCATTGTAGCCGCGCCGTCATCAATTTCACCGATTTTATGAATTTTTCCAGAGTAATAAAGAATTCTTTCTGTCGTGGTTGTTTTTCCAGCATCAATGTGAGCCATGATGCCAATGTTTCTCATTTTTTCAAGCATATAGATTTCCAAAAATAAACGCGAAATTTTTTTAGTATTTTAAAAAAATACACACCAGATGTCAAGGCAACGAATTTTTCCAAAAGTTTATTTCTTTACATTTCAAGATGATATGATATAATTAGTTTGGAATATTTAAAAATTCAGTTTCAGCGGTTTTTAAATTCAACAACTGGAGCAAGAGATGACAACAATTTTAATAGTTGATGATTCTGAAATTGACAGAGCGGTTTTAAAAAACATACTGGCAAGTTTCTACAATGTAATTGAAGCAGATTCAGGATATGCGGCGCTTGATATTTTAAACAATCCGGCATTAAAAATTGACGGACTTATTATTGATATAAATATGCCTGGACTAAGCGGGTTCGAAGTGCTCAGTCTGCTAGACAAGTCAAAGCATTCAGGAATGATGATTCTGCTCATTTCTTCAGAAGCAAAAAAAGACAACATTATAAGAGCCGCAAATTTCGGAGCGTCAGGATTTTTCAAGAAACCTTATGACAGCAAGCAGATTCTTTCAAAACTGAAATCAATATTCGCAAAAAAAGTTCTTGCGGCTTCAATGCTAAAAGGAACTGTATCAGATAAAGAGTTAAAGGCGACAATTCTTTACGCGGACAAGCTTCGCCGTGTTTATCTTACTTATCTAAAAAGTGAAAAAAAGAACGATGATCTTTATATTCACGTAACTGAAATTGTGCATATAATGCTTGAAAATTATTTTTCGACAAAAGCTCCAAAAGATCTCACGCCGGAAGGAATTGAAATAATCAGCCGCGCAGCATATTTTTACGACATAGGCAGAATGATTGTAAGCCATGAAAAATTCAAGGTTTATTCCCAGTCAGAAATCGATGACATTCCAGAAACGCACACAATTGCAGGAGCGGATTTTGTTGGCGTGAACAGCTCGCCGAGTGTCGCATATTTTGTAAAAGTCTGCTCTGACATCTGTATGCACCACCACGAACGCTATGACGGAAGAGGAATGCCTCATGGTCTAAAAAGCAGCATCAACAACATCTACACCCAGATGTGCGCAATCGCAATAGAATTCTGCATAAACTTTTTTTCCGCAGAAGAAATAAGCACAGCCGAATTCAACATGGCTATGAACACAATTTTAGAAGATAAAGACGCATTCCGGCCAGATGTAATAGAACTTCTTAAAAACAGCCAGGACGACATTCTCGCCTGCTACATATAAAAAAAATTGAATTTTCTGCGGATAATTCGTATAATCGATTTATGAACTACGGATTTTTCAGAGTTGCAAGCGTTTCCCCTTCACTTTCTGTGGCGGACTGCAACTTCAACTCCAAGCAGATAATTGAACTTGTAAAAAAAGCTCAGGACAAAAAAATAAAGCTTCTCGTTTTCCCGGAACTTTCCATTTGCGCCTACACTTGCGCAGATTTATTCACACAAAAAACACTTCAAGAAGAGTGCTATATCGTCCTAAAAAATATTTGCGAGGAAACAAAAAACTGCAATATTCTTTTTTGCGTAGGTCTTCCTGTTGAACTGGACTCGGAGCGATTCAACTGCGCAGCTTTCGTTTTCAAAGGAAAAGTTCTTGCTTTAATCCCAAAATCTTTTATTCCAAATTATTCTGAATTCTATGAAAGCCGCTGGTTTGCCTCATTTTCTGAAAACACTGTAAAACAAATTTCACTTTGCAAAGGATTGGAAGACATTCCGTTTGGCACAGATATTTTTATTCAGGATGAAAATGACTCTTCCATAAAAATTTCCGCGGAACTTTGCGAAGATTTGTGGGTTCCGTTTTCACCTTCAACAAGGCACGCATTAAACGGAGCTACGATAATTGCAAATTTAAGCGCAAGCAATGAAGTCGCAGGAAAAGCAGAATACAGACGGATTCTTGTGACAGGACATTCCGCAAAAACAGTAAGCGCATACATTTACGCAAACGCAAGCCACGATGAAAGTTCCACCGATATGATTTTCAGCGGACACAGCATCATAGCAGCAAACGGAGCAATAAAAGCCGAATCCGGTCTTTTTGAAAACACGCAGGAATTTCTTATAGCGGACATTGATTTGGAAAAACTCACGCAAGACAGAATCAAGTCCACAACTTTTTCTAGAAGCACAAGTTTTGCAAAATCTGAATACAAGACAATTTTTGTAAGCGGACTTCAGCAGGAACATTTTGCAGACAACATAGACGAGCAGCTTTATGAAAAAATTGATCTTCATCCATTTGTTCCTTCTGATATTCAAAAAAGAAAAGAAAGATGTTTTTCAATAATTGAAATGCAGTCGGAAGGACTCGCAAAACGGCTAAGGCACATTCATGCGCAGGGAGCAGTCATAGGACTTAGCGGAGGTCTAGATTCAACTTTGGCGCTTTTAGTATGCGCAAGAGCTTTTGATAAATGCAACATTTCAAGAGAAAAAATTTTTTCTATAACAATGCCCGCCTTCGGAACAACAGACAGAACATTCAACAACGCCTGCCTGCTTGCAAAGGAAATGGGAACAACCTTAAAAGAAATAAATATAAAAGACGCTGTGATTCAGCATTTTAAAGATATAGGGCAAGACATAAACACACACGATGTAACTTACGAAAATTGCCAGGCACGCGAGCGTACTCAAGTTCTTATGGATTTTGCAAACAAGTGCAACGGAATTGTAATCGGAACAGGAGATTTAAGCGAGCTTGCTCTTGGATGGTGCACTTACAACGGCGACCAGATGAGCATGTACGGCGTAAATTCCAGTATTCCAAAAACTTTAGTCCGCCACCTTGTTTCTTGGTTTGCGGACGAGGCATTTGAAAAAGGAAACAAAAACCTTTCTGATGTTCTGAATGATATTCTTGCGACACCTGTAAGCCCGGAACTTCTACCGCCTTCAGAAGGAAAAATAAGTCAGAAAACAGAAGAAATTGTAGGTCCTTACGAGCTTCATGATTTTTTCCTTTACTATGTTTTGCGCTGGGGATTTTCTCCACGGAAAATTTATTTTCTTGCACAAAAAGCTTTTCTTGGAAAAGAAGACAAGGCGACAAAGACAATATACACAAAAGAAATCATCTTAAAATGGCTAAAGAATTTCTACAAAAGATTTTTCAGCCAGCAGTTCAAAAGAAGCTGTATGCCGGACGGAGCAAAAGTTGGAACAGTAAATCTTTCGCCAAGAGGAGACTGGAGAATGCCTAGCGATGCAAGCGCGCAGATTTGGATAAAGGAAATTGAAAAATGCTAAGCTATCAGCACGAATATCACGCCGGAAATCTTGCAGACGTTTTAAAGCACACTTGCCTTTGCCTGATTTTGGATTCTCTTTGCAAAAAAGAAAAGCCTTTTACAATAATAGACAGCCACTCAGGTGCCGGAATATTCAGTCTTGATGACGAGCGGATTTTAAAGACAAACGAAGCAAAAGACGGAATAGAAAAAATATACAGATTCTACAAACGGACTTCGCAGGAATTTCCTCACGGACTAAAAGAATACATCGAGCGTGAATCTTCTTATCTTGAAGAAAAAAAATACGCAGGAAGCCCGGAACTTGAAAGCCTTTATTCAAGAGACAAAGACAGCCTTCATTTTGTAGAAAAACATCCGCAAGCGCTTGAATCATTAAGAAGCAACATGAAAGACCACAAGGTCATAATTCACAATGAAGACAGCTACAAAGCACTTTGCGCGCTCACACCACCACTAATAAAACGCGGACTTGTTCTATGCGATCCAAGCTACGAAGATGCAGATGATTACAAAAAAGTCTGCGACGCATTAAAAACTGTAAGAAAAAAATGGAACACAGCAATTATCGCGCTTTGGTATCCGCTTTTGCTCCGCAGAAAAAATGAAACTTCTCAGCTTTTAACAGAACTTGAAGACTTCTGCAAACTAGGAACAACTCCCTGCGAAAGCTTTAAAGTTGAGCTAGTCACAAAAAATCCAGAGGAAACAAAAACAGAATCAGGCTCTCATCTTTACGGAAGCGGAATGTTTATAATGAATCCGCCATGGAAGCTAAAAGAGGATATGGAAAAAAACTGCGCATTTATAAATAAAATCCTCGAAATTTTGTAAACTTAGTCATCGTACCACTCTTCTCTTATTGAAATCGAGCCAAGGTGAAGCAATTTGCTGTAAGACGGGGAATAGCTTGAATCCCTGCCAACGGAAACAGCCCACATATCAACATACCAAACTCCATCTTCGGAACTGCTAGACCAGTTTACATCCTCATCGCTTGAAACCGGAAGCGGATTACCGTTGTCAGTTTTCTTGAAGTCAAATCCGTACCCTGAGCCGGAACTCACATTGCGCAAAGGTTTTCCAATCAAAGTTATGCCGCTTGAACCAGCAACATAGCTTTCCATTGTAGAAGTTCCGTAGCAGACAACAGCAGAATATTCAGAAGAACCTTTTATGCTATTCAGGCGGATATAAACATAGCGGTCATCATTTTTTTCTGGAATCAAAGGAGTTTGGTTATAGGAAGAAAATAAAAGCGTCTTGTAGTTTCTTGAATTTATAATATTTGTTGCCGCAGCCGAAACATCACTGCTTGAGTTCAATGAGTCAATCGAACTTTGCGCGCTGACCATTGTAGAATAGTTATTATAAATCTTGTAATAGACTTCAGTTCCAAGAAAAGAAAAATCAGACGAGCCGTAATCAGAATTGTCGCCTTCTTCATTGGTCAAAAAAGAAAAATAAAGCTGAGGTCTATCAGTGCTTGTGTATTTTGTTGTGTGCCCGTCAGTTTTTGGCGGCTCAAGGTAATAAAAAGTATCCAAACCGCAACTGACAAAAAGCATGGCAAATAAAAAAAAGGCGGTTTTTAATTTTTTTGCAAAACAAACACCGCCAATTTTTTCTTTATAAAAATACTGATTTTTAGTCAATTTTTCCTTTTGCCTTTAAATCAATAAGGCGGCTTTCAGAAAGGTTTGCCCACTCGTATCCGCTGTAAGAATCAACAGTCTTCTGGTAAAGCTCCGCGGCATTAGAATAATTTCCTGAAAGTTCTGAAACTCTTGCGGCGTTAAAAAGCGCATGGGAGGCAAGGTAAAAATCCTTGTCATCCGCAGCAGCCTTATAATAAGCCACAGCATCATCATTTTTAGAAAGCTCCTCTGCGCAAACAGCTGCATTGTACATACATTCTGCATAAGTATAAGCCTTTTTAGAAGCATTGGCAGCCTTTAGGTAACAATCAAGTGCTTTCGTAAAATCTTTCTTTGCAAAGGCAATATCAGCATAAAGCATATTGGCACGAACGCCGGCAACATTCTTTTTTGAAAGATAAGGAGCAAGAGCTTCTTCTGCTTTTGTCTGGCGTGAAGAAATCTCATCTTCCTCTATTCCGCCGGATTTTGAAACATAAGAATATTCAATTGAATCAATAGCAGCAAGATCTTTTTTATTGTTTGAATCAGAAATTGCAAACACAGCGCAAACAACTACAGCAGCAGCAACCAAAACAGCCACACCGCAAACGAATATTTTTCTATTTCTAATAATGAAATCTTCAATTTTTACATTTGCAGTAGCTTTTTTTTCCTTAGACATTTTTTACTCCGAATATTTTTTTATTATATAGAATATCAGTTTTTTTGTCAAAACCTGAAACTAAGTCCTGCGGATATTCAGCTCAGAAATAAGCTTTGAAACATAAGTGCGCTGAATATCAAGAATTTTTGCGGCGGCAGTCTGATTCCAGTTTGTTTCCCGTAGAATTCTTTCAACATACTGTTTTTTAAATTCCGAAAGCGCATTCTTTAAGCTACGGTCTTTCATAAGTGAAAGTTCTTCTGCGCAATTTTTAATTTCAGTGTTTTCCTGCAAATTTTCAGAATCCACAGGAAGCCGCAAGTCGTTCAGCTGAATAAAAGGCGGATTCCCGATTATACAAGCCCGCTCAATTGTATTCTCAAGCTCACGGATATTTCCCGGCCACATATAAGAATAAATCGCTTTTTTTGCCGCTTCTGAAAATCCAAGAAAATCCTTGTGTATTTCAGCCTTGAATTTATTCAAAAAGAATTCGCACAAATCTTCAAGTTCGTCTCTGCGCTCACGCAAAGGCGGAACAGCAATCGGAAGAACATTCAGCCTAAAATACAAATCGCTTCTAAAAGTGCCTTCCTTTATCATTGCTTCTAAGTCGCGGTTTGTTGCGGCAATAATTCTTACATCAACTGAAATCGTATCGCAAGAACCAACGCGCTCAAACTTTTTTTCCTGAATCACACGCAAAAGCTTAGCCTGCAAATCAAAAGGCAGCTCACCAATTTCATCAAGAAAAATTGTTCCGCCGTCAGCCATTTCAAATCGGCCTTTTCTTGCAGAAACAGCATCGGTAAAAGCACCCTTCACGTGTCCAAAGAATTCCGACTCAAGCAAAGACGGACTTAAAGAAGCACAACTCACACGGACAAACGGCTTGTTTTTTCTGTTGCTCAAAAGATGAATCTGCTCTGCAAAAAGCTCCTTGCCAACTCCGCTTTCACCAGTAATCAAGACAGAAGAATTAATCGCAGAAGCACGCTTTATATTTTCAATTAATGAAAGAACAAGAGGATTCCGCGCAATAAAAGGATGATAGTCCTTGCCAGCGTCAACTACATACTGAAGCGCATTAAGCTGAACTTTATTTTTCCTGTAACGCAAGGCATTTTGGTAAGCAACAGCCGCCTGTTCGCCCAAAAGCTCAAGAATTTCAAGGTCGTCAGCAGTAAAGTCGCCGTTATTTTCCTTGTTAATCAGCTCAATAACGCCAACACAATCGCCTTTCACACTCATAGGAAAAGCAATCATGTTTCTTGTAACATATTTTGTCATGTTTTGAACTGTGGAATTAAAGCGCGGATCGCTATTTACATCATTGATTATGACCGACTCGCAATTTTCTGCAACCCAGCCAGCGATTGATTCTTTTTCAACAAGGATTTTTTTTACTTCGGAATTTTTAGGACCAAGACTGATATAAAATTCCAGTGAATCGATTTCTTTCCGCACAAGAAGAAGAGATGCGGCTTCACATTTTACCATAAGCATTGCTGATTCCAAAATTGAAACCAGCAATGTATCTGGATCCGCATAATTTAAATTTATGCGTGTATTGATTTCAATGAGTGACTTTAGCCTGTCTAAAGAAATCAAACTGTTTCCACTCATTGATTTTATTTTTTACTCTTCGTGACTCTTTACGCTGTCGCCAATTGTGTAAGCCCTGTCATCATTGCTAGAAGACATATACTGTGAAATTTCAGCACGATCCTGAGCTCTCTTGTATTCTTTTACAGAGAAAGCAACGCGCTCTTTGTCCACATCAATTGAAACAACATAAACATTAACTTTATCGCCAACATTGTATTTCTTTACAGCTTCCTCAAAAGGAACATCACGGTCATCGCTAAGGTTTGCTTTATTAACAAGACCTTCAATTCCATTAGGAGCTTTTACAAAAATTCCAAAATCATTGATAGAAGTAACTTCGCCCTCAAGAGTTCCGCCAACTCTATATTCCTCAGCAAAAGCCTTCCAAGGATTGTCTGTAAGCTGCTTTACGCCAACGCGGATTCTGTGGTTTTCTGGATCGCAGTCCAAAACAACAACATCCAAAGGCTGGTCAACTTTTATTTCGCTTCCAGGATGCTTAATTTTCTTTGTCCAAGAAAGATCTTCGCCAGCAAGGAAAGCGTCAATGCCTTCTTCAAGCTGAACAAATGCACCGCTGTTTGCAATCTTTACAACTTTTCCAGAAATCTTTGTTCCAACAGGATATTTGTCAGCAATTGAGTCCCAAGGATTTTCTGTAACCTGCTTAAGACCAAGAGAAACGCGTCCGCCCTGAATGTCATAGCCAAGAATCATGCATTCAACTTCATCGCCTTCTTTTACCATGTCAGACGGCTTGTTGATTTTCTTTGTCCAGCTGAATTCAGAAATATGCGCAAGACCTTCAATTCCCTCTTCAAGCTCAATAAATGCACCGAAATCAGGAACTTTTGTAACTTTTCCCTTTACAATATCATTTACATGGTATTTTTCTTCAAAGTGAACCCACGGATCTTCTGTAAAATGCTTAAGAGAAAGGTTGATTCTCTTTCCCTCTGGATCAAGGCGGATAACCTTAAGCTCGATTTCCTGACCTTTTTTTACAAAATCCTTTGGACGAGTTACGTGTCCCCAGCTCATGTCATTGATGTGAAGAAGACCGTCAAATCCGCCAAGGTCAATAAATGCGCCAAAACTTGTGAATGACTTTACAACACCTTTTACTGTGTCGCCAATCTTTACAGTCTCAAAGAATTTATCGCGATTTTCGTTAATCTGCTCTTCAAGATACTTGCGGCGGTTTACAACAACATTGCGTTTGCCGTTGCTATAAAGACGCTCAACATAGAACTTAGACTTTACGCCGATAAGCTTGTCTTCTTTTTCAACTTTCTGAGCATCTGCCTGGCTGATTGGAAGGAATGCAGAAATTCCACCGCCAAGATTAACCATATATCCGCCTTTTGTAACAGAAGAAATAACACCTTCTACAGGAGTTTTCTGTTCAGAAGCAACCTTGAGTTCTTCCCAAAGACGTTTTTCATCGGCCTTCTGTTTTGAAACAACAGGACCATTTTTTCCAAACTGGCTTACGAGATATACTGTAATTACATCTCCCTCTTTTGGAAGATTTCCAGCAAATTCAGATACTGGAATTTTTCCTTCTGACTTGCAGTTTACGTCAACGAATACAATATCATCTGTAACTTGAACAACAGTAGCCTTTACATTAGCACCGTCTTCAACCGGCTCCATGTTATTAATAGATGCTTCTAATTGTGTGTAAATGTTGTCGGAGCCCTGGGCACCATTCTTTTCCACTTCCTTTTCCATAGCAAACCCTTTTGATTTTATTTTGCTTTCGATTATTGCACAAACATCATTTATGGTCAAGTCAGAAGTGTCAATATAGAATGCGTCCTTTGCTTTTTTTAGCGAGCCTTCCGCCTTGTTTCTATCCATTTCATCGCGCTTGATAATGGAGGCTTTTATTTCTTCAAGTGAAAGTCCGCTGACTCCCTGATCAAAACGCCTCTTTGCCTGAACATCAATGCTGGCATCAAGATAAAACTTGAATTCCGCGTCGGGAAACACAACAGTTGTCATGTCCCTGCCCTCGCAAATTATGCTAAGGCTTTTTACAATCTGCCTCATTCTTGAATTGACAAAATGCCGAAGCTCAACAAAAGAAGAAACTTTTGAAACATTAGCATCAACCTTGTCCTGATGAAGCAAATCGTCAACATCTTTTCCGTTCAGAATCAGCCTTGCATTCACATAGTCAAGCCTCTGCTTCTTTGCAAAGTCAACTACGGATTTTTCATCATCAAGATTTATCCCGGAATCAAGCAAAGCAAGTGTAAGCGCGCGGTAAAAACTTCCGCTGTTTAAATATGTAAGATTCAAGTCTTTTGCGACTTTTCCAGCAACTGTACTTTTTCCTGTTCCTGCAGGACCATCTATAGCAACAACCATAACAACCTCTTTTTTAATTTTTGCAAAGTCTAAGAAGGGCTTTAACTTCGTCTTGAGTCAAATCCCTGAACTGCCCAAACTGAAGCTCTCCAACTCCAACGCAGCCAATTCTTATGCGCATAAGGCTTTTTATTCCAACTTCATACTTTTCAAATACACGGCGGATTTCGCGGTTTTTTCCTTCAACAAGAACAATTCTCATTCTATGTGAATTAAGCTCGCGGGCATCTTTGCAGCGGTAGAAAACTCCGTCGATTCTGATTCCGTCCATAAAATCATCCGCAAGGAAACGCGGCATAGGAAGGCTTGTGTCCACAATGTATTCTTTTTCAAGCTCCGCGGAAGGATGTGAAAGTTTTGCGGCGAAGTCTCCGTCGTTTGTAAAAATAATAAGGCCGCTTGAAAACATATCAAGCCTGCCAACATTGTAAAGACGCTCCGAATAAGCTTCCTTGAGCAAATCCGCCGCAACAGGCCGACCTTTTTCATCGCTTGCGGAACACACGTATCCAGAAGGCTTATTTAAAAGAACATAACATTTTTTTTCTTCAAGGTGGATTTCTTTTTCATCAACACAGACTTTGTCTTGGACGTCGACTTTAGTTCCAAGCTCTGTTACAACAGTTCCGTTTACGGTAACGCGTCCAGCGCAAATAATCGCTTCGCTGGCACGGCGGCTTGCAACACCGCATTTCGCCATGTACTGCTGAAGGCGCATAACGTCTTCTTTTTTCTCTTTTGAATTATTAACGGGCAAGTTCGAACCTCTCGCTTTCTTTTTCATCAAGCTGCGGCAAATCGGCAATGCTCTGTAAATGGAAGAATTCAAGAAACTCTTTTGTTGTGCCGTACATGACAGGTTTTCCGGGAATATCTTTTTTTCCGACTTCCTTTATAAACTTTCTGTCAAGCAAAACACGCATCATGTTGTCCACATTTACATGGCGGATGCTTTCGATTTCCGCACGCGTTATAGGCTGACTGTAAGCAATTATCGACAAAGTTTCAATAGCGGCACGGCTTAACCTGCCTTCATTCTTTTTTCCATACCGCTCTTTTACAAAGTCAAAGCATTCTCTTTTTGGCGTAAGAGTCCAGCCTCCGATAATCATCGAAAGCTCAATTCCTGAATCCGCATTTGAATATTTTTCTTTTAGACGCTCTATGCATTCTTCAATTACATTAGGAGCCATCTTTGTTATCTTTGAAAGATTTTCAACAGTCTGAGGCTCGCTTTCCAAAAAAAGAACAGTTTCCAAAAGAGCAGTTTCTGTATCAAGATTTAATTCTGCCCGGCGTTTTTCAAGGTCGTTTTCAGCTTCATCCAAGGTATCTTCCAAAGCCTCTATATTTTCATTTGCTTCTTTTTTTTCCTCTGAAATTATGCCGCTTTCTGCTTCCTGCATATTTTTATATCTCCAAACATTTTATTTTGATATATTTCAACTAAATTCAATTTTACTGCTTCAAGAATCGCCATAAAAGCGCAAATCACGTCAAGTTCGTTGCCTTTTCTAGTTATCAAGTCTGTAAACATGCATTCGCTTTTCTTTTCCAAAAGCTCGTTTATCAAGGCTATTTTTTCATTCGGAGCAATATCCTCGCCCATGTTCAAAAGACGCTCGTCTGGATTTACATTTGTAAGATTCCTAAAAATCTTCTGCATATCCTGAAGCAAAGCCCAAGTGTCCATCTTTTTCCACTGGGAATCATCTTCGTCAAACGGAAGCGTTCTTTCTATTTTTTTACGCTCAAAGCTCCATTCGCTCTGCTCTTCCTGCTCTTCCATTAAAACAGAAAGTTTTTTAAAACGCTGATATTCAATAAGCTGCTCAACAAGTTCTTCGCGGGGATCTTCCATGCTTTCGTCATCGTCATATCGGACTTCAACAGGCAAAAGAAGGCGGCTCTTTATGCACGCAAGTTTTGCAGCCCAAAGATAGAATTCGCTCAGATCCTGCAAGTCAAGCTCCACAGCATAGTCAAGGTAGTCCTGAAACTGCTCTGTAATTTCCGCAATCGGAATATCATAGATATTTATTTTATTTTCGCGTATAAGGCTCCATAAAAGATCAAGAGGTCCTTCAAATGTTCCTGCCATAAATTTTCTATGGCAAACTGTCCGTTCTTGTTCCATTTTGCACTCCGAAGCAATATTTTTAAAACGAACAATATTTTTCCACACGCTGATCCTTTAAAAGCTCTAGTTTTTTTCCGTAGAATTCTATGTCCGCTTTATTAACATCGGCATTTTTTTGCAAAACTTCAAGAAAAGGCGCAAGAACAAACGCTCTTTCTAAAAGACGCTCGTGCGGAATCACAAGATTTTCTTTTTTTACAGTCTGATTTCCAAAAAGCTCTATGTCAATGTCCAAGGAGCGCGGACCGTTTCTAACTTCAAGACTTCTGTCGCGTCCGAATTTCTGTTCAATTGAGTGGATTTTTTCAAGAAGAGAATCAGGAGTTCCGCTGAATTTTCCAACGGCAACCATATTATAAAAATCATCTTGCTCGCAGACATACATGGCCGCAGTTCTATATATGGAAGAAACTTCAAGCCCATGTATAAAATCCGCAAGGCAAGAGCAGGCTCTTTTTAAAAGCTCAAGTGAAGAAAACGCCCCGAAACTTTTATTAGAGCCAAGCCCCAAAACAACATGTTCCATAAATTTTAGAAAAGCTCATCTGGAACAGGCTTATCTTCTGAAGCGGCCTTTGCAAGGCTTGCTGCCTTTGACTTTGCAGCTTTTGCAGTTTTTTCTTCTGCGGCAGGAGCAGCAGGAGCTTTTTCAGCAGACTTTTCTTCTTTTGAAGGTGAGTCGACGATAGAGCCAGTTCCAACACCTTTTGCCCGCATTTCCTTTTCATACTGAAGAATCTGCTCTTTTGTTACAACTTCGCCCTCTTTTGTACGCAAAACCTGTCCAGGAAAAATCTTTTCACGCAAAGTATTTTCAAGCTCCATTTTAAATGCCGGATTGTTTTCTATATACGCAACCGCATTTTCCTTTCCCTGACCGACTTTTTCTTCTCCTCTTGTGTACCAGGCGCCGCGTTTGTCTATAAGCCCATGTTTTACAGAAGAGTCCAAAATAGATGCGGCAGAAGAAATTCCTTTTCCAAAGTAAATATCAAGTTCAACCTTGCGGAATGGAGGAGCAACTTTGTTCTTTACAATTTTTACACGCACGCGGTTTCCTACAGCATCCTCTTCGCCCTTGCCGTCAATTGATTCAATTCTGCGGATTTCAAGACGAATGGAAGAATAGAATTTAAGCGCATTTCCGCCTGTTGTAGTTTCAGGGTTTCCAAACATAACGCCAATTTTCATGCGGATCTGGTTTATAAAGACTACAATGCACTTGCTCTTTCCGACAATGGCAGTAAGCTTTCTAAGTGCCTGGCTCATAAGACGAGCCTGAAGTCCCATAACGGAATCTCCCATCTCGCCTTCAATTTCTTTTTGAGGAGTAAGGGCGGCAACTGAATCCACAACAATTATGTCAACAGCACCAGAGCGAACAAGGTTTTCGCAAATTTCAAGAGCCTGCTCACCTGTATCCGGCTGACTCACCCAAAGTTCATCAATGTTAACACCAAGATTTTTGGCATAAACAGGGTCTAAAGCGTGCTCAGCATCAATAAAAGCCGCAATTCCGCCAAGTTTTTGAGCTTCCGCTACAGCATGAAGCGCAAGAGTAGTTTTTCCAGAGCTTTCAGGACCGTACATTTCAATTACACGTCCGCGCGGATAGCCTCCAATTCCAAGAGCCTCGTCAAGCAATATTGAGCCTGAAGGAACAACGTCAATAGAAGCGGTGTCTGTTTTTGTTCCAAGCTTCATCAAAGAGCCTGTGCCGAACTGCTTTTCAATCTGAAGCCTTGCAGCCTCCAAGGCCTTTAACTTTTCCGACATTTCAACCGGAAATTTTTCTTCTGTCTTAGCCATTTTTTTCTCCAATATAACAGCAGGAATAAAATCTTAAACAAAAAGCAGCGGAAACTAAAACTCCAAAGTTCTTAATTTAAGATTTTATAACTTTATATACATTTTTTTTTATTTTATGCACTGAATTCAAAAAACTCTTTAAAAAGATACCATAAATAAAAATAGTTTTAAAGTAGAAAAAGAAAAGATACACAGAAATCATCTTTGTCATAAAACGATTCAAATTGAATTTAATAATGCATTCAAAAAACAGCGGCGGAAAGAGAGGCGGCAGTCAAAAAATCAGCAAAAAACTTACTAACCCACTTGACAAATCCCGGGGGGGGGTACAATAGACTTGCTGAATTTTTTCAGCGGAATCTATTGTTTTTAAGGAGCGGGCTTATGAAAAAGTTTGCTAAAATTTCAGCTGTGCTGGCTGCCATGGCGCTTGCATTTTCTTTTGCAGGCTGCTCTGACGGAAGCTCCGGCGGCGGCTCTGACAGTTCAGAAATAACCGGCGGCGGAACATCTGGTGGCGGAACATCTGGTGGAGAAATTTCAAAAGACTTTGTAAAAATTCCGGCTGTTTCAATCACAGGAAGCGAAAGTTGGACACCGGAATCAGAAGTATTTGTAAGTAAACGTAGACTTGAGATAAAATCATTTTGGATGAGCGACCACGAAGTAACGCAGGCGGAATGGAAAGATGTAATGGGTAGTACTCCTTCTTACATGGCGAATGTAGACGGAAATGCGGACAACAACCCTGTAAATGAAGTAAGCTGGTATGATGCACTTGTCTACTGCAATAAACGTTCTATAAAAGAAAAATTGACTCCATGCTACACAATAAAAGGTTCTAACGACCCGGACAAGTGGGGAAAAGTACCGACAAAAAGCGATGATACATGGAACGCCGTAACTTGCGACTGGAAAGCAAACGGCTACCGCCTGCCTACAGATGCCGAATGGGAATGGGCAGCACGAGGCGGAGAAAACTATAAATACGCCGGAAGCGACGATATAGATGATGTTGCGTGGTATGCAAAATATGAGTATGAGTATGACAAAGGAACAAGGGAAGTAAAAAGAAAGAAACCGAACGGCTACGTACTTTATGACATGAGCGGAAACGTATGGGAATGGTGCTGGGACTGGTGGAGAGAGAACATACCAAGCGATACGCCTGCTGCAGGTGTGCCGTCCGGTTCTCTCCGCTCTCTACGTGGTGGTTCTTGGTGCAACTACGACAACATCTGCTCTGTTGACAGCCGGGGCATTAAAGCTCCGAGCGAAGGGGGCAATATTACCGGCTTCCGCGTTGTGCGTTCATGCGACTAGCATTTTTTGCCCCGCACAGGGCAATGTGTATAACTGGACCGCGTCTTTTTGGGCGCGGCAACTATAGCACGGATTGGTGTTTAAATGTAGTACGCATCGCTGTTTTAATGCAGACGCATCAGTGCCGTCATCTAGGCTTATAGACGGAAAAATTCAGCCTTAGCTGAACCTTTCTGTATGGCAAGCCATTTGCTTCACTTAAAACAGAAAACAAAACTTGCCTTTTTAGCAAATTTCAAGTATTATTTTTTTTAGAAGATTTCTATGAATAGAAGTTTTCCACACACACAAACCGAGGTATTTTATGGCTTACAAAATTTCATCGGACTGCATCAACTGCGGAGCATGCGAAGGCGAATGCCCTTCAGAAGCAATCAGCGAAGTAAACGACAAGCGTCAGATTAATGCTGACAACTGCGTAAGCTGCGGATCTTGCGCTTCTGTATGTCCAGTTGGAGCAATCTCAGAAGAATAACAGCCACAAGCTGTTAAAGAACAAGGCTGTTCAGGAATATTTTCTTGAGCAGCCCTTTTTTTATGAAGCAAAAACTTTTTTTAATCGTAGGAACATTTTTTTCACTTTTTTGTGTATGGTCGCAAAGTTTTCCGCAAATTCCGTCTTTGGAATCGCGCGACTTTCTTTTTTCCCAGTACCAACAGGAAGTCCAGCAGTGCCAAAAAGATTTTTTTAAGTCAAATACAAGCGTTCCGGCTTTCTATTCATACAAAGCAAAAAAAGGCGACACAATTTTCACCATGGCGGCAAGATGCAGCATTTGGCAGGAAACTTTGTCAACCGCAAATTCCATAGAAAACAGCGGCGAGCTTCTTGAAGGCAAAACAATAATTCTTCCTTCCGCAAACGGAATTTTTATCCCGGAGTTTCCTGCTACTTCCATTGAATTTCTGCTTGCAAACGAGCATAAAGAAAAAATAATGCAAGGAAAATTTGAGCAGTACAAAATAAACGGAAGAATTTTCTATTTTATTCCCGGCGAAAGATTCAGTCCGGCTGAACGGGCGTATTTTTTAAATCCCGGAATGTCCATGCCGCTAGAAAAAAGCATTCTTACTTCCGACTACGGAAAACGGCAAAGCCCCATAACCGGCAGATGGCAGTTTCATAAAGGAATCGACCTTGCAGCTCCGACGGGAACTTCTGTATTTGCCTGCAAGACTGGAATTGTAAAATCCGTGGAAAGAGGAAACAAAATCTACGGAAACCACATCGTAATTTCCCACGCAGGCGTAATGGAAAGCTCCTACGCCCATCTTTCTGAAATCCTAGTCGAAGAAGGAGAAGCGGTTGCAACAGGACAGAAAATCGGAAAAGTCGGAACAACAGGACTTTCAACAGGGCCGCATCTTCACTTTGAAATAAAGCAGAACGGCTCTTCATTAAATCCCGGAAAATACTTAAAATAAAAGAAATTACACTAGAAATATAGAAGATTTAAGATTATAATATCAACATGAAATCTTGCATTGCTAGGAAAAACAAAAAAGTTTTCTCTTTGATGCTTTTGGCTTTCTGCGGAATTTTTCTGTTAAAAGCCGAGCCTTTCCGTGTGCGCAAGACAAATTTAATTGCAATCGATTCACTTTTTGAAAAAAAATCAGTTGAAGCAGACGTAAACGATGCAGTTGTAATAAAACTTCCGGAAGACAAGACTTTTATAGAAGGAATTGAAATTTCAATAAAAGTTCCAAAAATAGTCGCAGAATGGAGGGATTCCGTAGCATGGTCTTTGTATTCAGGAATTTCACCAGTTCCAGATGCAAAACTGATTGACTACAGCGGAACAAGGGCGGAAGTCGGAACGTTCGGTGAAAGTTTAAGTTTTAATATAAAAGTTCCAACAAAGAAAAACAATTCAATAAAAAGCGATGCATATTCATATATGGCGCAGATGATTCCTGCAAATGCCGACGGCTTTTTGTTCTTCAGGCTTCAGCTCGCAATGAAAGGCTCAAGCGATTCCATTTCAAAGTCAAAATTCAGCGTGTGCGCATATCCGATTCTTTCAAATGAAGGGAAAATTTCTCTTGCCATAAATTCTCCAGAAAACGAAGATGAAAAAGAATTCACTGTTTTTGTTGACGGAAAACAGTCGGAGCTTGGCAAAAAAGACATTCTTGTTCCAGCAGGAAGCCATAACATAAACATCGTAAGCGGCTCTTATCGTAATGAAGTGCGCACTGTAAGCGTTGAGCAGGCAAAGACTTCAAGCATTGAAATTTCACTTAGGGAAATAAAGCCAATAATCAGGCTCATTGCGCCAGAAGGTACAAAAATAGCATTCGACAATGACGAATACACGGCTCCAGTAGAACAGTTCTATACAACAAGCGGCGACCACACCGTAAAATTCATTGTTGGCGACTACGAAATAACAAAGACAGTTTCAGCATTGGATGGGCGAAGCTACAATATTTCTGTAAACATTGACGCAACTATTGAAGAAACGGACGAATAAAGCCGCAAATTCAACAAATATTTAACCAACAATTTAAGTGTCAAGCACGGCAATGACATTAAACTATAAAACTTGAATTTCAAGCTAAACAATAAAAAAAACAATTCAAGAAAAACGGAATGCGCTCCGATATATAAATTACCAGGTGTTCAATTTATCCCCTCCCACCCATTGGAGCCTGGATGCCAAAAGGCATGGCCGGTGTAAAAGCCGGTCTTTTTATTTTAAAGACAGTTTGCTTTTTTAATGCAATTGGATTATCATTCTTTTAGAGGTAAAAATGCCAGAAACAAAAAACAGCCAGAACGATCAGATTAAAGAAATATGCATGCTTCTTTCAAAAATTCAGGACGAAAATCTTATATTTGATTTTTTCGGCTGTCTTTTTACAAAGTCTGAATTAAAGGATTTTTCCAAGAGATGGAGTCTTGTAAAGGAACTTGACGAAGGAACAACCCAGCGCGAAATTGCAAAAAAATACAATTTGTCTTTATGCAATATAACGAGAGGGTCCAGAGAAATGAAAAAGGAAAATTCAGCGTTCCAAAAAGTTCTTACCCTCTTGAAATCGCTGAAATAATAATAAAAACATCTCTAGTTCTTGTTTATAATTTTTGTCTGGGCTTTTCCTGTTGCAATTTCAATAAAGCGCACAAAAAGCGAGACCTTGTTGTCTTCATTTAAGTTTTCCCAGATTGAATTTGCAGTTTCTTCTATAGAAGTTCCGTCCAGTTCCAAAAGCTCAGGCTCACCTTCAAAGCTAGGAAGAGGATTTCCGTTCTGCATATAAGTGTGAATGTAGCGGCCGATTCCTGCGCGCGGATTTTCAAAGTCAAAAGTGTATCTGTTTACAGAAGATTCGTTTCCGCAGTCGCTCTTTAAAATCGACATTGAAAAATTAAAATTTCCATTCTCAACTTCAAGCAAGGCTGAAATGCGCGGCGTAAAATTCGGAGAGTCCGGCTCAAACATTCTTGACTGCAAGGATTTTTCAAAGCTAAGTCCATTTTTAAGTCCGTCATAAACTGTGTCAGTCTGATCGCCGTTTGTTACAATTGTCTTGGAACCAAGAACTTTTACAGGCGCGTAAATTATAAGGCTTGGATCTGTAAGTTTTGAAGGATCAAATGCCTGAGTGCGGATTCCGTCTCCATCTTCCACAAAAATTCTATTGCGGCTGTTTTCGCTTCTTCCCATAATCCAATAGGCAGAAACCGCGTATTTTCCGTCTGCGGATTTTCCAACAATAATTCCGCGTCCTGGATATTCATTTTTAGAAAGAGCCTCTTTCAATGTTTTTTGAATCATAATTCCTCCGAATAGATTTAGTATAGCATGAAATCGAAAGTTTGTGTATTGAAAGACAAAATGTGCAGGAAAGTTTTTATGAAGCCACTAAAAGCTTCAGTTTTTAGAGATGCACTTTACATTGACACTTGCATTTTACAATGATAAAATAGTTTCACTTCTATTTATATATAAAAAGGATGAATCTTCTTATGGATCAAGAAAACAAAATCACTGAACAGAAAACAAAAAAAGACAGTTCAAAAATCGGAGCTGTAATCATACTTGTAATTTCGGCGCTGGTATTTCTTCCCTTTGGAGCGAGCGCAGTTTTTCAGTCAATCTTTAACAAGCAGAAGGCAAGCTCTTACGGTTCTTATAACGGAAAAAACATAACTTACGAGCCAGGCACAAAGTTCTTTATTACGGTTTCAAATCTTGCGCAGTCATATCAGGCTGGCGGATACAAAGTTGACGAAAATTCATACTACCGCATTATGAGAGAAGCCTTTTATCAGACTGTAATCAACATGGCGTTCACTGACTCAGTAAAAAAATCAGGCTACATAGTTCCAAAAGAAGCCGTAAACAGAGCCGTAATTGAAAGATTCACAGATCCTTCAACAGGAAAATTCTCACAGAAGGCTTACAATCAGACAAGCGCAGTTGAGCTTGAAAAATTAAGAAAAGACATCGAAGAAAGCCTTGTTTATAGACGCTATTTCTATGATTTGTTCGGAACTGATAACGAAGTTTCCTTCAACGGAACTGCATTGTACGGACTTAAAAGAAGCGGCGCGGAAAAGAAATTTCTTGCTTCAATGGGAGCAGAAAAACATTCATTTGACGCAGTTGCATTCAGCACAGCGAACTTCCCAAAAGAAGAAGCTGTAAAATTCGGAAAAGAAAATGCTGAAAAGTTCATCAAATACGACCTTTCTGTAATCACAGTTGACGATGAGCAGGAAGCAAAGGCGCTTTTAAAGCAGATAAATGGAAACGAAATTACATTTGCAGATGCCGCAAGCGAAAAGTCCCAGAAATATTATTCTGACGCAGAAGGAAAAAATGCAGGAGCTTACCGCTACCAGATTGAAAATATGCTTGACAATGTGGATTCACTTGCAGAGCTTGAAAAACTTCAGAAAGATGAAATCAGCGCAATTATAAAAACAAAACGCGGATATTCAATATTCAAGTGCGACGGTTCTGTAGCGGCGGCGGATTTTGAAGACAGCGCAGTTCAGGACGCAGTTCTTGGCTACATAAACTCAAACGAAAAAAGCTACATTGAAAACTACTTCCTTGAGATTGCGGAAAACTTTGTTTCAGAAGCCGCTATTTCAAGTTTTGACAGCGCATGCAAAAAGTTCAATGTGGAAAAATCAGAAGTTCAGCCTTTCCCTGTAAACTACGGAAGTTCAAGCATTTATTCTTCTGTTTCTGAAACTGGACCGCTCGCAAGAATCGCTTCAAATGAAGACGCATACAAGACAGCATTTTCTTTAAAGCAAGACGAAATCAGCTCGCCATTTATTCTTGGCTCGAACATTGTTGTTCTTAAATGCACAGGCATTCAGACTGACGAAGTGGAAGATGCAAGCGAAACTGAAATCCGCAACGCAGACTTGAACACAGCAAATTCCGCTCTTTTTGCAAATCCAAAAGTTGTAGACAATTTCTTTGCAACTTACATTACTCTTATGAGCGAAAACAAAAACAGGAAATAAATTGAACGAATCAGTTCAGGAGAAGCCCCGTCTGGTAAGTGCCGGTCAGGGCTTTTCTGTTTTAAAGACAGTAGAATACAAAGGCCGCTTTTTATATTCAAAGTACAATCCTGCGAAGGCAATTGAAACTTACATAGACAAAATGCAGGTTTTGAGCGGAACTCTCATAATAGCCTGCTCTCCTCTTCTTTGGTACGGAATTAAAAAACTAAAATCGCTTCTACCGGAAAATTGTGAAATCATCGCGCTGGAAAATGACGAGAACCTTTTTGAGCTTGCAATGCAAAACGACAGCGCAGGCATTCCGTTATTCAAGTTAAATGAAGGCGAAAAAATAGATTCATATGTAAGAAGCATTTGCAAGGGCGGAAGCATAAAGCGCGCATTGAAAATTGACTTTAGTGCGGGAGTAAATTTTTCAAAAGAAAAGTTTGATTTTACAGTCAACGCAATAAGTGAAATAATCGCCACATTCTGGAAAAACAGAATCACACTTGTAAAATTCGGGCGTCTTTTTTCCAAAAACTTTTTAAGGAACATTGCGCGTCTTGAATATACAAAAACATTGGAAGATGTTGCAAAAACAGTTTCAAAACCGTTGCTGGTTTTGGGTGCAGGAGAAGGACTGGACACTTTGTCGTATTCAAGTTTTTCCCCAAACGACTTTTTTATAATCACAGTCGATGCCGCGCTGTCTCCATTACTAGCAAGAAACATAACGCCGGACGCAGTTGTTACAATGGAAAGCCAAATTGCAATCGAAAAAACGTTTCTAGGTGCAAAAAACAAAAATATTCTTTTATTTGCGGATTTGTGCGCAAGACCTGAAGCCACAAAAATTCTTGGCGGAAATATAATCTGGTTTGCGACAAAATATGCGGATGGAATTTTCTTTGACAATCTAAAAAAAGAAAGCGTCATTAGGAATTTTATTGAGCCAATGGGTTCTGTTGGGCTTGCGGCAACATACATTGCGCTAAAAATAAGAAGCAGTTCCTCTATTCCAGTTTTTATTGCAGGACTAGATTTTAGCTATTCCATAGGAACAACGCATGCAAAAGACACAATGGCTTTAAAACAACGTTTTATAAATTCCAACAGACTTACTCCAATAGAAAACTACGATGCGGCTTTTTCCATGTCGACGCAAACTGTCATGTCAAAAAACGGAAAAAAAATATGTAGCACAAAAATTCTTTTGCAATACGCCCAGCAATTCAAGCTGATGTTCCAAAATGAAAAGAATCTTTTTGACTGCTCAAGCACAGGAATAAAACTTGGAATACCTCAAAGAAACCTTTTTGCGACAAAAGGAAATTTGCAAAAAGAAAAATGCGAATCGCATAAAAATATTTCTAGCTTCTGTGAAAAGGAAAAAAGAAAACTTGAAGAACTTAGAAGCCTGCTTTCAGATGGAGAAAAGTCGCCTTTTAGAAATAACTTGCCTGAAAAACTTTCTCTTAGCAAGCAGATAAAAAAAATTGCAGAAGAACGGGAGTATCTTTTTCTGCATTTTCCTGATGGCTACAGATTCAAAATGGAGCAGTCGTTTCTAAAAAGAATCAGGGCAGAAACAGACTTTTTTATAAAGCAGCTTGAAATCGCCATGAGGGAAAACAAGCCGCTTTAGTTTTTAAGAATCTTCTTTTTCCTTTAAGACAGCAAGGAATGCACTCTGCGGAAGCTCCACATTTCCAGCCATAAGCATTCTCTTTTTTCCGGCTTTTTGTTTTTCAAGAAGCTTGCGTTTTCTTGTTACGTCTCCGCCGTAGCATTTTGCAAGAACGTCTTTTCTAACAGGATTTACAGTTTCCCTTGCAATTATCTGGCTTCCGATTGCACCTTGAATTGCAACCTTAAACTGCTGGCGGGCAATTTCTCCTTTTAAGCGTTCACAGACAACTTTTGCGCGCTCAACAGCACTCGGTCTGTAGCAAAGCTGAGCCAATGCGTCAACGGGTTTTGAATTTATGAGAATATCTATTTTTATTAAGTCAGTCGGACGGTAGTCAATAACCTCATAGTCAAAACTTGCATATCCGCGGCTGTAAGATTTCAGTTTGTCATAAAAATCAAAAAGGACTTCGGAAAGCGGCATTTCATAAGTAAGTTCAACACGCTTTTCGTCAAGGTACTGCATATTTTTTTGTGTTCCACGCTTTAGGCAGCAAAGTTCCATAATAGAACCAAGATACTCGGCAGGAGTTATTATTGAAGCTTTTATATACGGCTCTTGCGACGACTCTATTTTTCCTTCAGGATAGTCAGCAGGATTGTCTACAAAAATTTCTTCGTGGCCGGGAATCTTTACCTTGTACTTTACGCTTGGAGCTGTAAAAATTACAATCTGGTCAAAATCCCGCTCAAGGCGTTCCTGAATTATTTCCAAGTGAAGCAATCCCAAAAAGCCGCACCTAAAGCCGTTTCCAAGCGCAAGGGAATTATCTTTTTCATAAATAAGAGACGCATCGTTAAGCTTAAGTTTTTCCATTGCCGCTTTGAGTTCTTCGTAGTCATTTGAATCAATCGGGTAAATTGAAGAGAACACAACCGGCTTTACTTCCTTGAATCCTGGCAAAGGAGAAGCGGCAGGCTTTGAAGCAAGAGTTATAGTGTCGCCAACGCTTACATCGCTTACAGTTTTTATTCCGGCAATAATGTAGCCAACGTCTCCAGCTTCAAGGACTCCAGTTTCTTCATATTTAATTTTGAAAACACCAACCTGCTCTACTTTGTAGTCGGTATTGTTGCTCATAAAGCGGATTATGTCGCCAGTTTTTACGCGTCCTTCCATTACTCTCAAATGGACGACAACACCGCGGTACTCATCATAATGGCAGTCGAAAATCAAAGCCTGAAGCGGAGCATTCACATCACCTTTAGGCGGCGGAAACTTTGTAACAATGGCTTCAAGCAAATCGTCAATTCCTTCTCCGGTTTTTGCGCTGACAAGCTGAGCTTCAGAAGATTCAAGTCCCAAATCATGGTCGATTTGCTTTTTTACAGATTCAACATCCGCGCTTGCAAGGTCGATTTTATTTATGACAGGAACAATTGTCAGATCATGTTCCATCGCCATGTAAAGGTTGCTAACCGTCTGGCTTTCAACACCTTGGGTTGCATCAATAAGAAGCAATGCTCCCTCACAAGAGGCAATCGCACGGCTTACTTCATAGCTAAAGTCAACATGTCCCGGCGTGTCAACAAAATTCAGTTCATAGTCATGTCCGTCTTTTGCCTTGTATGGAATTGTAACGGCCTGGCTTTTTATTGTGATTCCGCGCTCGCGTTCAATATCCATATTGTCAAGAATTTGATTTTTCATCTGGCGGTCGTCAACAATTTTTGCTTTTTGAATAAGCCTGTCCGCCAAAGTCGATTTTCCATGATCAATGTGAGCTGTAATACAAAAGTTCCGTTTATACTTTAATTCTGTCATCTTTATTCCTTTTTATTTTTTCAGTTTAGTTTTAAAAATAATATGGGCTGTCCAACCCTGCTGAAAATCCAAGGCTCACATCAAGATAGCCATTCTTTCTTTTTTTTGCGTAAAGCTTTATGTATGCGGCTTCTTTTTCAGGACTGAAATCAATTCCAAGCAGTTCAATAGGATCATTTTCACTGAATCCAGTTTCATCTGCGACAGAGCCTTTTATAATTCTTACTATAGAATACTTTTTTTTGTTTGAAGGTGAAACTCTTACCATCTTCATTCCAAACATAGGATAAAAAGAATTTTCAAGCGAATCACGTTTAAAAAATTCATATCCTGGAGATGACGGACGTTTTTCAAGGTAAACAATTTTCTCAGATTCAGTTCCATCTGAAGATAAAATTCCAAGTTTTGTTATAATTCCAGAAGGCTGTTTCATAAACGCAATCTGCAGATCCGAAAGCGAATTAATTTTCTCGCCATTAACAGAAATCACAACATCATCTTCTTTAATTCCTGCACGGTCTGCGCTTCCGCCCGGCAAAACATAAAAAACGGCAACACCTTCATTCTTTGCGCCTGAACCAGGAAGCCGTTTTGTCTTTCCGTAAGAAGCAATCCAAGGATGCTCGCGTTCTCCTCCATTAAATAAAAATGGAAGCTCATTTTTTAAATATTCAACTGGAATTGCAAAGTTAAGTCCCTGAAAATTCTGAACTCCAGCAAAAACAACGGCCTGAACTCTGCCCTTTTCATCAATCAAAGGTCCGCCGGAATTTCCGCTGTTAATAGCTGCGTCCACTTGAAAAACAGTTCCAGCCGTAAAAAGCTGTCTGTCCGTGGAAGAAATAATTCCGCTTGTCAAAGTTTTTTCAAGTCCCAACGGAGAACCAATCGCATAAACTTTATCACCCACTGAAAGGTCGCTACTAGAGCCAAGAGCAAAAACATAAGGAGCATCTATTTCTGTTTTTAAAAGAGCCAAATCCAAAGTCTTGTCATATCCAACAACTTTGGCAGGAACTCTTGTGTCGGGGTCTTCTGCAAGTTTTATATAGAGCCTTGAAAATCCCTCATATTTTTTGTCAACCATGTCTGCAATAACATGATGATTTGTTACAATGTATCCATCTTTTGAAATAAAAAATCCGCTTCCCAAAACAGCATCCGCATAGCCTATTCCTCTCTGAATTTTTATTCCCTTGTCAACAAAAACAGTTACCGTGCCCTTTATCATGTCGGAAACACTTGCATTTGAAACGGAAGGAACCGAACCGCCCGGAACATTTTTGTAAGCCAAAGTTTCAAGCTCAGCTTTTGATTTTGGAATTGAATTAAGCTCAGAATATCCTGCCGCTTCCAAAGACAAATAATATCCAAGCGCATCAAAATATTTTTCTTCATCTATAGCACGAATGCAAGATTCCACGCAAATTTTAGTTGTCTGCTCAAAAATTTGCTTGCATTTTTTATTTGAAGAAATTTTATCATACAAAATTTTTGCGCGCCACAAAGATTTTATTTTATTTTCTGTTGAAAGTTTTTCAACAAGATCGATTTCAATGTCAACTGCGCGTTCTTCACTGTAATCAACAGGAACAAAAATTTCACTGCCGCCTTTTATTGTTCCACAGGAAAAAACAAACAACACACAACCAATAGCAAAAAATAAACTGAAAAGTTTTTTAATTTTTATTTTCATTTTCTATTAAAATTCCAAAGTCAAATTTTTCAATGCGGATACAAATCACTGACTGAGTTTCGTTTTCAACAGTAATCATCGAAAAGCCTTGAACATTTTTTTTGTCAAGCTCTAATTTTGCATTTTTTGCCAGCGCAGAATATATTTCAGGATTGAAAGAATTATTTTTCAAAAGCCAGTAAAAATTTGAATCAGCGTCTTTATAAACAAAAAATTCTTCTTTTCCGTTCGTTACTTTCTGAGGAATATTATTTTCAAATTTCACAACAACAAGATTTTTTTCTGGAACTGTATAGAACATTGATTCTTCAGAAATTCCGTCTGGATAAACAACATGGCGGACATTCCATTTTCCATCTCCGTCTGTATCCCAAGAAGAAATTTTTCCGTTGTTCTCCAAATATTCTTCAGTAAAATCAGGAATCGTATCTTTATTTCTGTCAATCTGAATCATTCTAAGATAAAATTCTGCGTTTTCAGATGGAAGCCCAAAAAGATTTTTTACAACCTGCCGCTCATCTTCAAGCGAATGAAAATTCACTTTTTTCTCTGAATCAACTGAATAAAATTCTGTGGCTTCAAAAATTCCGTCTTTATCAAAATCAACAGTTCTGAAAACCGGAATATTATTTTCAAAATGAGCCTGAGCATAAAGCGTTCCGTCAAATGAATAATACAATGCCTGCTGAATATTTCCATTTAAAAGAACAAAACGAATTTTTTCATTTGAAGAAGTTGTAATTTCAAAATCAGAAGCACAATCAAGAAGTTCTGCAACATTTAACTTTTGCCCATCATTTTTTACAGCTGGAATAAAAAAGTCAAAGCCAAATTTTTCTGAAATTTCAGAATCACGTTCAATCAAAACAGGAGACCACCTCAATGTTTCTGGAACAAAATTAAATTTTTCAACAGGAATTTTTTCTTGCACAAACTCTGCATAATTAAAATACGGAAAATTTGCCCAAGAAAAATTCATTTTCATTTCTCTGCAGTATCCAGAAACCGGAGTTCCAAAATCGCACTGAACAGTCCATTCAAGTTCTCCATCCTGATTTTCATCAAATAAAATTTCTTGAGGACGTCCGCGTGAAAATTTTACAATTAAATTTCCAATTCCGTCATTGTCAATGTCAAAAGAAAATGAACCAGAAAAAGCTTCAAGGTGTTTCTTTACATTATCACAAGAATCATTTTCAGAAAGCCGCAAAATAAAATTCTTAAAAAGCTCATAGTCAATTTTCTCATCTGCAAAGTCAAAAATGTAATCAACTGCTTCCTGCTCGCCGATAAGATTTTCACTCAAAGCTTCCTGGGCATAAAGCGGATGTTTAAATCCTTTTGCAGTGAAAGATTTTAAAATTCTGTTTTTATTTTCACCAGAAGAAAACAAGGCGGAATAAATTTCAAGTTCTGAATTTTCAGGCTCACGCTGCAAATAAAAATCCAGCTGGGAAACAAAAAATGAAGCAAGCCTTTTTACAGTTGAATCTGAATCGTTCGGATTTTCATTTTTAAAAAATACAAGCGGAAACCTTGTGTCAGAAGGATAAATTCTTCTTGCGCCGTCAATTTTATTTCGAGCCTTAGAAACAGAAGAAGAATCTTTCAATCTGTAAAGGCATTTTATCCTAATAAATTCAGAATCAGAAGAATACAAAAACGGCTGACTGTCCAAAACATCCAATGCCTCGGACATTTTGCCAGTATCGCAAAGAATATCCGCATACAAAAGGCGCGCGTTGTCGCGGTTGTAATTTGACCAACTGTCATTTTTTATCGCCTTTTCAATCAACGGAAGAACCGCAGCTTTTGTTTTTCCCAGGGCATTCTCAGAAACAGCATACAAATACCACAAGTCCGAAATTGAATCATCGTATGCAATTCCAAAGCAAGCCTGGCTTTTTGCAGCTTCCCAGTTTTTTTCAAAAATATAATTTGAAGCAGTTTCCAGACAACGCAACGCAGTCTTTTTATTTGCAAGCTTTGAATTTTCATTTTCAGCAAAAGAAAAATCCAAAAAATTCAAAAAGGCAAAAACAAATAAAATTCTTTTTAAAAGATGCAGCGATTTCAATTTTTTATTCTGTTGCATTTTCATTTTACAATCCAGTTTTTAAAGCCAAAAAGACTTCCCCACACACAGCAAATTTCCTGAGAGGAATTATTTTTTTCTGGGCAGATATTTTGAATCAGTGGAATTGAATCTCTCAACTTTCCAGTTTTCCAATCATCCAAAATTTTTGAAACCTGCCTAAAAGAACCGTCTGCATTTTTCACAAAATCGTCCGGCTGCCTGCTTCTGAATACAAACGGGAACTTCAAATTTTTCAAGCAAATCTCAGACGAATCAGTTCTTAAAAAAATTTCATCATCATGCGAAAAAACTTCAAAAGAAATTTCTCCAGCCTGATAAATTCCATTTTTTTCTATTATAACAAAAAAAACGCTTTCTGTCGCTACTTTTCGTTTCTTTTGAATTAAAAACCTTCCGTTGCAAAATGAAAATTCAAGTCCACCGCATTCTGAACAGCCGGCATTTTTAAAACATCCAGAAGCCAAACAGGATACAAAAGCGTAAGGAATTCTTTCGGAAGCTTTTACAAAATCTATTCCTTTAAAAATTATTCTGACTTTTATTGCAAGTGGAAGTGAAGAAAATTTTTCAGCATCAAATGAAAACTTCTCATTTTCAAATTTGCAGTCAATCTTTAAAAGTTCATTTTCAGTAAAAAAAGAAAGAGCTTCATTTTCCGCACGGCTTTTTTCAGCCAAAGAAAAAACTGCATTTTGCCAGCCAGAAAATTCATTGTCTAAAAAAGGAACAAGCTTATTTCGGATTCGATTTCTAAAAATTTGATTGTCAAAATTTGTGCGGTCAGTTCTAAAATTTATTTTTTGAAGTTGAAGATATTTTTCAATTTCACTTCTGGAAATATTTAAAAGCGGACGGACAAATTTTTCACGCGTCATTGGAATTCCGCAAAGATTAGCCGAACCTTGCAAAAAACGCATGGCAAGAGTTTCTATCTGATCGTTTTTATTGTGGGCAAGGCACACAAAAGAAATTCCTTCAGTTTTTATAAAATCTGAAAATTTTTCATACCGAATTTTTCTAGCGGCATCTTCAACTGAAGTCTTAAGTTTTTTTGCAAGAGAAAAAATTTCACCTGGAGCCACATCATAGCGAACACATTTTACACCAAGGGAACGGCAAACGGACTCAACATAATCGGCATCATCAGAGCTTTCCTTGCTACTTCTGATGTTATGGTTCACGGTAACGGCTTTCAGCTGAATATTTAAGTTTTTTTTCAAAGCGACAAGAAGCGAGACTGAATCGGCACCGCCAGAAACCGCAACTCCGGCGCAAGTGCAAGAATCAAGATTTGTGTTTAGCTCGGAAAGACACAAATTTAAATTTTCTAAAACTCTAGCTTGAAAATCCAAAATAAATTCCATACTCATAAGACTAAAAAAAACACAACAAAAAATCCCCCTGCAAAACACAGAGGGATTTTATTCAGAAATTAAAAAATCTCATAATATGATTTTTAAAAACTGATTATTTTTTTGGAGGTGCAATAGAAACAACGAGAGCCGCAGGATCAGAAAGAACTTCGATTTTATCACCAAGATTAAAATCAGCAATTGTAAATTTCTGTCCAATCTCAAGTTTAGAAACATCTGCTGAAATAAATTCAGGCAAATCCTGTGGAAGAGCCTTTACTTTAATTTCAGGAACGTGCTTAACCATAAATCCGCCTTTAAGAACTCCAGCAGCAGTTCCGGAATAACGAATCTTATAAACAAAAGTAAATTTCTTCTGACCACTTACAATATGAAAATCAGCATGAAGAGATTTGTCAGTTTTAATATCATATTCTGTATCTTTTATAAATGCTTTGTTTTCAACACCATCAATTTTCAAAACGATAAGTGTAGTTTTTGTAATTGATCTCCATGCTTTTGAAAATTCATTGGCATCAATTTCAAGCATAAATGATTCACCTTTTTCATTGTATGCAACTGCCGGAATTTTTCCCTGTGCACGAATTTTTTTTGCATATTTTTTTCCTGATTCCGTGCGTGTAGTTGCATTAATAACAAACTGTTCCATTTTTAGAACTCCTTACAAATTTTAAAATATGTATAAAACTGGGACGGCTGGACTCGAACCAGCGGAATGATGGCACCAAAAGCCATTGTCTTACCACTTGACGACGTCCCAAAATATATGTGGACTAAAAACTTATTCTTCAGAAGAACCAGTTTCTATATGTCCCGCATTATATTCTTCAAGAATTTTGGACTGAATCGCATTGCGAAAGTCCGGGCTGATTGGATGAGCAACATCCTTGTACTCACCATTTGCAGTCTTACGGCTTGGCATTGCAATAAAAAGACCAGAAGATCCTTCGATAATCTTTACATTGTGAACAACAAAGCAGTCGTCAAATGTAACAGTAACATAAGCCTTTAGCTTTCCTTCGCCTTCAACTTTGCGGATCCGAACATCTGTAATCTGCATAACAATCTTCCCTCTTTATAATAAAAATCTATAAAACCGCAGACAAAATGCCTATGATTTTCTTTCATCAAGCTGCAAAACTTGCATTTTATTATATCAGCCGCCTAAACAAAGCGCAAGATTGAATTCTTTTTCAAGAAGAACTTTCGCTTCTAAAGCCGTTTCTTTTTTTTCAAAAATGCCGAACACAGTCGAACCAGAACCGCTCATGTCAGCAAAATCCGCACCACAAGACTTGAGCTTAATTAAAGCCTCAGCAATTCCTGCATATTTTTCTGAAACAGGAACTGTAAAGTCATTTTTAAAGCTCCAGTTTTTTACTGGCAGATTATAAATTTCTTCAAGTGAAATTTTATTCCGCCTGCGTTCAAAATCAAGAGTTTCATCCACAAGAGCATAAGCATCTTTTGTAGAAACACCGACATTTGGAAAAACCAAAAGCACAGAAAAATCACTTCTATGCTGTATCTGCCTGACTTTCTCTCCACGACCTTCAACAACAGCTGCAAAAGGTTCAAACTTGCTGAACCGTTTTCCGTCCTGCGCAGAAAGTGCATAGGTAAAGAAAAAAACATCGCTTCCGACTTTTCCTGCAATTGCAGAAAGAGAATCAATGCCTAGACCAGCTTTAAATAGATTGTTCACGGATTGAATAAAAGAAGAAGCATCACTTGAGCCGCCCCCCAATCCACCGCCGGAAGGAATTCTTTTCTTAATTGAAACATGAACTCCCAAATCTATGCCAGTCAGCACGCAGAAAGCTTTGTACGCCGCAGTTATTGTATTTTGGTTTGGAAGATCCATTCCAAAAGAATCAACTATGCAAGTATTTTTTTCATCGATTTTAGAAACACAAATTTCATCAAACAAACCGACTGTCGTAAAAATGCTATGCAACCCATGATAACCATCAGCACGCCTTGGAAAAATTTCAAGTCCAAGATTTATTTTCGCAGGTGCTAAAACAGTTATACTGTCAGACATACGCAAATATTATAGTGTTTTACTTTATTTTTTGTCAATAAGACGAATCGAATTATCAGGGCAAACGCATGTAAAAACTCTTTCTGATAAAATTACAGAAAGTGTGAAA
>ERZ1026882.87-NODE-87-length-80042-cov-12.432933_pt1 | contig 80042 bp, 75 predicted proteins | sample MGYA00380171_ERZ1026882 | MGnify/ENA primary metagenome ERZ1026882 (study PRJEB33269, sample SAMEA4719807) | human gut metagenome | biome: human-associated habitat; feature: organic feature; material: feces | place: Cameroon | collected 2013-10 ...
ATAAGGCATTGGATTTCTATAACAAAGCATTGGAAATACAAGAAAAAGTCTTGGGCGAAGAACATACCGATACAGCAGCTTCTTACAACAACATAGGCAATGTTTATAGCAATCTTGGCAACTATGATAAGGCATTGGATTTCTATAACAAAGCATTGGAAATACAAGAAAAAGTCTTGGGTGAAGAACATACCGATACAGCAGTTTCTTATAATAATATAGGTCTTATTTGCAGTTATCTTGGCAAGTATGACGAAGCATTGGAGTACCATACCCAAGCATTGGAAATACGAAAAAAAGTCTTGGGCGAAGAACATACCGATACAGCAGCTTCTTATAATAATATAGGCAATGTTTATAACAATCTTGGCAAGTATGACGAAGCATTGGAGTACCATACCCAAGCATTGAAAATACGAAAAAAAGTCTTGGGCGAAGAACATACCGATACAGCAGCTTCTTATAATAATATAGGCAATGTTTATAACAATCTTGGCAAGTATGACGAAGCATTGGAGTACCATACCCAAGCATTGAAAATACGAAAAAAAGTCTTGGACGAAGAGCATCCAGATACAGCAAACTCTTACAACAATATAGGCATCGTTTACTATGATCTCGGTAAATATGAAGATGCATTGAAATATTATAAAGATGCATTGAAGATACAAGAAAAAGTCTTAGGCGAAGAGCATCCAGATACAGCAACTTCTTACAACAATATAGGTAGTGCTTATTGTAAACTTGGCAAGTATAATAAAGCATTAAAGAACTTTACCAGAGCATTGCAGATACAAGAAAAAGTCTTGGGTGAAGAGCATACCGATACGGCAATGACTTACCACAATATAGGTTCTGTTGATCGTAAACTTGGCAAGTATGACGAAGCATTGGAGTACTACGATAAAGCATTGAAGATATTTCAAAGTAAGTTGGGAAGTGAGCATTCTTATACAAAGTCGGTAATTGAGAATATATCATTAGTTAAAGCCAAGCAAAAACAGTAAAGCAGCGATTAGCAGGAGGAAAACAAAGGCGGATTTTGGTCAAGGCTTTTTGTCAAGAAACAGAATGCTGGTTTAAGCTATAAGAAACGCCGAGAGCTATTGAACTTTCGGCGTTTTTGATTATTAAACGTTTAAGACAGGTGTATGACAAATAGAAACAGTGAAGCAAATGCCAAGCCGACGGTGATTACCGACCGTGGGGAGTGTGTCGAGGCGGTGAAGCCGGTGATTATTTCGGCGAGTCGTTCGACGGATATACCGGCTTTTTATTCGGAATGGTTTTTCAATCGTTTGAGAAAGGGCTATTGTGTTTGGATGAATGTGTTTAACCGGAAATCGACCTACGTTTCGTTCAGGCGGTGCAGGGCTGTGGTGTTTTGGACAAAGAACCCGGAGCCGATTATGCCTTATCTGCATGAGCTTGACGAGAGAGGAATTCATTATTACTTCCAAATAACCTTGAATGATTATGTTGCGGAGGGCTTCGAGCCTAATGTGCCGAGCGTGGAGCATAGAGTGGAGGTGTTCAAGAGGCTTTCCGAAAGGATTGGCAGGGAGAGGGTGATTTGGCGTTTCGATCCGCTTATCGTTACGCCCTATTTGACGCCGCGGATGTTGCTTGAAAGAATTCGCAATGTGGGAAACATGTTAAAGGGTTACACAGACAAATTGGTGTTCAGCTTTGTCGATGTGGCGGCATACAAAAAGGTAAGAGAAAATCTTGTCAAGGAAACCTCCTGTTTTACAAAGGAAACAGTCTGTTCGGCAGAGATGAGTGAGGAGCAGCGTAAAGAGCTGGTGGAGGGTTTGGTCGGCTTGCGTAATGAGTGGGAGAGAGAAGGTTGGAGGCTTACGCTTGCAAGCTGCGGAGAAGAGGCAGACTTGGAAAACTACGGTATCGAGCATAATCGCTGTATCGACGGGGAGTTGATGAAGAGGGTGTTTGCCGATGACGAAGATTTCGTTTACTATCTTGAAACGGGCGAATTGCCGGAGCATAAGGGGCAACTCGATTTGTTCGGAGCCAAACACAGAAGTGCAAAGCAGTGGAAAGATAAGGGACAACGCAAGGCTTGCGGCTGCATGCAGAGCAAGGATATAGGAATGTATGATACTTGCAGGCATTTTTGCGTATATTGCTATGCGAATAAGGACAGGGATTTGGTGAGGCGTAATGCGGCAAAGCATTCTCCGGAGAGTGAGGGCTTGATTGAATAGAGACTTTCTCTATCCTTTTGCTTGCAATCCGAGCAATTCATAAACACTTGGCTCATTGCATTTTACCCAAACGCCCTTCTAATTTCCTGAAACGCCGAAAGAATTTTTTCAAACGCCGTTTCGGAAAATCAGAACGGCGTTTTGTTTTTTGTATTTTCAGAGTGATGGTTTGAAAGGGCTTTTTGTCGGAATTTATTCTTTGTTTCTCTTTCATGTACTTTGTTTTTTGTACCTTTGGCGGCTGGTTTGAAATTTGAAAAGTATATTTTATGATGAAGAAAACAGCCTTTTTGGCGGCTATGGTGCTTTTTGCCTGCCATTCGTTTGCACAGATTTTCATAGGGAAAGATGCTTCGGAGAACGGGAAGTTCACGGTGAAGGAGTCTTTGACGGATTTATCTGTTTCACAGACTTTTTCTTTTCTTGAGGCAAGGGATACGTTGATAGGTGGAGTGCATTATTGTTACCTGAATATGGGAGACAGCTTCGTAAGTGCCGGAAAGATTGCACAAGCCGACCTTCCTGTTTTTACTTATTTGATAGAGGTGCCGTTTTGTGAGGATATGGTGATTGAGGAGGAGGCAAAGGGCAGGCATGTTTTCGATTTGAAGAGAGGTGTTAGGCTTATGCCTAAGCAGCTTTCCCAATCCAAGCAGAATGAAGAGGTGCCTTTTCAAATGAATGAGGGCTATTATGCTCGTAATTCTTTTGGTGCTTCGGAGCGGGTTTCGGTGGAGTTCTTGGGAGTGATGAACGGTGTAAGGCTTGCCAAGTTGACGGTAAGTCCTTTGAGATATAATCCTGCGGAAAACAAGATAGAGTTTGTGGAAAGTTTGGATTATACTATCAAATTTATAAATCCCGACTATGCAAAGTCGCTTTCGTTGAGAAAGAAAACGGGAAGACGTTTCGCAGACTTCGTTTCCGGACGAACGATGAACCCCAAGAACATATCGGCAAGCGTAAATGCAAGCAATATCCGGCGTCCGTATAAAATGGTTATAGTATCGGACAGAATGTTTGAGCAAGCCATCGAGCCTTTTATCAAATGGAAAACGCAACAAGGTTTTGAAGTCATAACGGCTTATACAGACAGCATAGGTACAAGCTCGTCTGCAATCAAGAATTATTTGCAAGCTCTTTGGGATAATGCAAGGGAGGAAAACCCTGCGGCGGATTATCTCTTGCTTTGCGGAGATGTGTCGCAGCTTCCTGCTTTTGACGGGGCTTATGCTTCGTACGGAAATTCTCACCCTACGGATTTGTATTATGCAGAGTACACAGGGGACATTCTTCCTGATGTTTTTTACGGGCGTTTCTCTGCTTCAAGCGTGGAACAAATGCAGGCGATTGTGGCAAAGACCGTAAGTTATGAGAAATACGAGTTTGCGGACGATAGCTTCTTGGATAAGATACTTTTGGTTGCAGGTGTGGAAACGAGCGGTATTGCTCCGACATGCGTCAACGGGCAAATGAATTATGTGAAGCAGTATTTTGACGGTTTGGATACTTCGGTTTATTACAATCCTTCTTCGAAGAATTATGTTTCGGAGGTGAAAGAGAAGCTAAATCTCGGACAAGCTTGGGTGAATTATTCGGCACATTGCGATGCAAATGGTTGGTATTCGCCTTCTTTCCAGATAAGTGATGTCAATAACATGACAAACATCGGCAAATACGGCTTTTTCATAAACAACTGTTGCCTTTCGAGCAAGTACGATGATGCGGAGTGTTATGCAGAGAAACTTTTGAGAGCAGAGGACAAGGCTGCCGTTGCTGTAATCGGCGGTAGTGATTATACTTATTGGAATGAAGATTTCTATTGGTCTGTCGGAGCGAAGACGCCTACCCTCAACCCTGCATACGATGGCAACATGCTTGGTTCATACGACAGAATGTTCCATACAAATGGGGAATCTTTTGACAAATGGTATGTAACGGCAGGACAGATGATGCAAGCCGGAAATCTTGCAGTTGAATTATCCAATTCCGACAGAAAGGAATACTATTGGGAAGTTTATACCCTTATGGGCGACCCCTCACTTATGCCATACGTAGGACGTGCCGACAGCTTCGATGTAGTCATTCCGGAAGCCTTGCCGATAGGAATAAACAGTCTAAACCTTGATAACCTCCCTGCTTACACATACGTGGCATTGAGTATCGATGATGTGCTGATTGCAGCCGCACAAGCAGATGTAAACGGAAGTCTTGATTTGGAATTTGAAGCCTTGACGGAGACAGGCGAATTGAAGGTGGTGATGAGCAAGCAGTTTTACAGACCGCTGATAAGCAGTATAAATGTGATAGCACTTGACGAGCCTTATTTGAAATTGTCCGATATAAGGTTCGAAGACACAGAGACAGGCTTGAACGTCGATAAACTGCAAGCCGATAAGCAATACTCCATAAGTTTGCAGGGGGAGAACATAGGTACACAGGCATTGCAAAATGCGAGAATACGTTTGGAATTGCCGGATAGTACCTACATGATGAGCAGCGAGCATTATCAAATTGGTAATGTGAACCCCGAACAAATTGTGAACTGCAACGGATTGTTTACGATAAAGACATACGGAGCTTTGACCGATAAACTGCCTCTTGCTTTCCTCTTGCATATAGAGGGTGATAACTATGACAAAAGCGTAACGGTCAGAAAGCAAATAACGGCTCCTGTTTTGGATATTAAAAGCATAAATGTGCAAAGTCAGGAGGAGAATGGTTTGAAGAGAATAGACTTCACGCTTTCCAATACCGGCAGTTTGGACGTAGAGGAAGGCATAGCTTCCATAGAGAGCCGCAATTCCACAATTTCCATCGAAGGAAATGCAGATGAAAACGTAGCGGCAATTTCTTCCGGAGATACTTGGAACGGCAGTTTCCTTTGCAGAACGGAGGGAAACGGCGAAATGCAATTTGCAATCACTTATACTGCGGGAGGATACAGCATAAAGAAAGTCTTTACGGTTGATATGGAAAGCAAAATAGAGGATTTTGAAAGCGGAGAGTTCGCACAACAATGGCAGAATGATAATCAATATCCGTGGATAATCGATAGCAGTGCAGCACATAGCGGCATATTCTCTGCTCGCTCCGCTCAAATACCGAATAATAAAAGTTCTATACTTACAATCAACACTAATGTTGTGGCAGATGACTCTGTTTCGTTTTATGTCAAGGTATCTTCCGAAAAGAATTACGACTTCTTCAAATTCTATATAGACGGTGTGGAAAAATTATCTCTTTCCGGAAATACAAACACGGCATGGAAATATAAATCATTCCCCGTAAGTGCCGGTGAACACATATTTAAATTCGAGTATGTCAAGGACGCTTCCGGTTCTTACGGCTCTGATGCCGCATGGATTGATGATGTGAGATTACCATTGCAGGGTTCTTGTGTAGGCTTGGGAAAAGTCGAAACCGATAATATAGTACTTGCTCCAAACCCTTCGGATAAGCAGACATGCATATCGGGACTTGAAGGCAATGTTAAGGTATTCTTGTTCGATGTAAACGGAAGAAAAATCCAAGAGATAAGAACCTCCTCTTCTTCCATTGTCATAAATACCGAAAATCTTCCGGTCGGAACGTATTACATCTGTATAGAAACAAACAATAACTTGATTACAAAGAAACTGATAATAGCAAGATAGCAGCAAAATGAATTCGGATAGCATAGCGAACGTTTTAACGGATTCCGTATTTATCCCTACATATATATATAAGGAAGAAGAAATCGCCGATTCTTTGGTGGAGAACATCGACTTTCAAAACTATGTTATCCGAATTTTGAATGACTCCTTTCCACGACCCGAATACAGACCTTGTCTTTTGCAAGAGAAGACATACTTCTTTAATCGCAACATGAAACTCGAAGCAATGGATAAGGGCAATGCTGTTCCGGATTGGACATTCCTTTTGTTCTTTGCATTATTCGCCTTTATTGCTGTTTTGTTTCGCTTCTTTCGTTATCGCAGTTTCGAGATTTTGAAAAGTTGTTTCTCGAAAAAGAGCTTTGAAATAATGACCAAATCAGCCAATGCCTTACTTTATCCCGCCTCATTTATCTTTTTCCCTCTCATATCCTTGCTCGTATATTCAGGAATAAAATACTTTGAAATTCCAATCGAGATAATGGGCGTAAAGCCTGTCGATTGGCAACTCTATCTCGGTATCCTGATATGCAGCATGACTTTCATAGGTATCAAATTACTGCTTGTGAAATTTTTCGGTTCTCTTTTCAGGAACAAGGATATATCTAAGTATTACGTATTAAACCAACTTATTTATTGCTTTCTTGATGCCCTTATATTATTTCTGCCCGTAGCATTATCCTTATTCACAGAACAATATCAGAGAGAATATTGCATAATAGTATCATGCGGAATCTTTGTAATATTAAGCCTGATAAGAGCCGTCAGAGGGCTGTATTTGGTTTTTAGCTTCTCAAAAGGCTCACGAATCTATTTATTTTGTTACCTTTGCATCGTCGAATTTTTGCCTTTGTTCATAGTTGCAAAGGTTCTAATTCCAAAGTAAACCAAGTATTTATGTCGATAGCTGCAAGCATTAAAAACATTCTTATTTCACAACCTGCACCCGCAGATATAGCAAAATCACAGTACAAAACCTTGATAGATAAGTATGATGTCAATCTTACTTTTTTCAAATTTTTTGATGTAGTCGGAGTAACAACAAGAGAGTTCAGAGACTCTCGAATAGCATTGCTCGATTACAGTGCTGTAATCATGACCAGCAAATTGGCAGTGGATAATTATTTCCGCCTTGCAAAAGAATTGAGAGTTACCATTCCGGAAAGCATGAAGTACTTTTGCATAAGCGACACCATAGCCAATTACCTCCAAAATTACGTTCAATATCGTAAACGTAAGATATTCTATGGTAAGCTTACCTTTTCGGATTTGGTTGAGGTTATATTAAAGCACAAAGACGAAACATATCTTTTCCCTTGTGCCGAAGACTCATCATTGGATTCCTTTAAGCTCTTGGAGCAATCCAAGATACATTTTCAGAAAGCTGTAATGTACCGCTCCGAAATAAAGGATTTGTCCTCCATAGACATAAAAAACTTCGATATGGTGGCAATGTTCAGCCCCATAGGAGTGAAATCTTTCGTGCATAACTTCCCCGAAATGAACAACGACAATATTCTTATAGCTGCTTTCGGAGCAAGCACACAAGCAGCCTTGAAATCGGCAAAACTGAAAACCTACATACCTGCTCCAACCAAAGAATACCCTTCCATGGTCATGGCAATGGACAAATTTCTCTCTCTTACACCCGAAGAAAGAGAAGAATGGATGAAAGAAATTGACATTTTAAGTAAGAAAAGACCCGCAAGAAAAACGGCAAACGATAAAACCACAAGCAAAAAGACTGCTTCCAAAACCAAGACTGTCGCAAAGCCGAAAGCCGTAAAGCCAAAGCTCAAAACGGAAAAAGATGTTTGAATTTCCCAAGGGAGAAAGGATTGTAAGCCATATTGAAACGGAACGTCTTTTTCAAGAGGGCGAAAAATTCATGGCTTATCCTTTCAGCGTACGTTATATGAGCCTTGCCGACGAAGCAGGCAGCATATCCGTACTGCTCACCAGTCCAAAACGCTATCAGAAATACTCCGTTTGTCGTAACCGAGTCAAGCGAATGCTGAGGGAAACATACCGCTTGAACAACCGAAACCTTAAAAACATTATCGAAAACAAGCCTCAAAGATTGATTATATCCGTCAGCCTCGTCTCCAAACAACTGCCCACATACAGCCTGACGGAACTTAAAATGAGAGAAATTCTCTCCACCTTGGAAGAAAGATTAAATGAAAACCCTGCTGAAAAAAATTCCTGAGACCATTCTCACAGCCTTAATACGCTTCTATCAGACAGCCATCTCTCCACATACACCTGCCGCATGCCGTTTTACGCCTACCTGTTCCCAATATGCCTTGGAAGCAATCAAAAAATACGGAGCCCTCAAAGGAGGTCTGCTTGCCCTGAAACGTATAATCCGTTGCCACCCTTGGGGCGGCAGTGGCTACGACCCCGTACCCTGAGCAGACTAAGCACTGCGGATTACCCTTACTTATAAGAATTAAAACCCTACCTATCCCAACTTCACGAAAAAGACCTTTCCGAAACATAGGGAAGAGTAATGCGGAAAGGGCGTTTGCGGCGACTTTTCCTCTCTCCTGAAATAGGAAACAAAACAGGAATGAATATGAAATCAAAATTCGGCAGGCCGCCGTGCCGAGTAATGATGCAGACTCCATAAAGAAAGCACTTTTGCAGCCGGCATCATCGGGCAAGGAAGAATTGCATGAAAAAGATACCGATCCCCAAAAGAAAGCCGACGTATTATTTTCGAATGAAAGCATTGGAAATCATCGGATAAAGGCAGGGGAGAGTTGAAATTCTTTATCCCATCGTTGCAAAACGGGAGGGGAGATGAAAAAAAAGCCCCTTTTTGAATATAAAAAAGGGGCTTTTTATATAGCAAAAAGGGGCTTTTTTCCTTACTCCCATAAAGGATAAAAATGATAGCATCAAGCGTGCTAACATTTTCATCAAGCTTTGTAAGAGGAAAGTGCGAAAAGAATGTGTTCTCCGAGCGCCTCGGAAGAAGGCAATGACGGAATAAATGCAATGTAACAAAGCATGAAAGAGACACAGGACAAAGTAAATTCCCGACAGACGGGGAGCATTGTTTTTCAATTCGATATATTCATAGCATGTTGAGATTGATTGCAAAGAAACAATTTCGTGAACTCGGAGTTCGAGGCATTGAAAGAGAATGCCTTGCTTCAAATCCCCGACCTCAACGGCGGAAAAGCAAGAACATTCGAGCTCAAAGCCGCTCGGGAGGCTTTGAGAATAAACGTAGGCGAATTGTCTGAGGGAGTTTATACCATCATGCTCGGCAATGCGGCAAGGAAACCGACAGCCGGGTAAGCCGTAAAGCGACAAAGACTTTAAGGGGGGCGACACGGCTCCCTTTTTTATTGTCAACAGCTGCAAGGAAATCCCTTGAACCCTTTGATGATAAATTCCGGAAAATGCAATGAAGAAAGCAGAAAAGACAGTCGGCAGAACTTTTCTTTTTGTTCTGCCGACCGTCTTTTTTATTGCTTGCTTTGGTGAATTAAATCTTTGAAGCCAGGTCTGCCGTTATCTTTGCAAGCTCTTCTTTCGTAGGAACGAAGTTGATATTGTATTTTGCTATGGTTTCAATATAGCTTTCATCAAAATATCTCTGCATAAACTTCATATTGAGCGGAGCCCAGCCGTAGGAACCGAATAAAACGCCTTTCTTTCCCTTGCATATAAGCCCTTGTATATATGTAAGCATGGCTGCAACACTCGGCATGATGTTTTTGTTAAGCGTAGGGCTGCCTACGCAGATGTACTCTGCGTCCAAACAATCCGTAATCACATCGGAGATATGGTTTGCCTTCAAATCGAAGAAACGGAAAGAGTAATCTTTCTGCTCAAAAGCGTTTCTGACGGCGTATGCCATGCTTTCCGTACTGTGCCACATGCTGTCAAATACAATCACTGCTTTTTTCTCCATCTCGCCACGGCTCCATTTCGTATAGTTCTCCAATATTGCAGGAATATTTTTCCTCCAAATCATTCCGTGCCCCGGTGCTATCATCTTTATATCCAAACCTGCTGCGGCGTTCAAAGCCGTTGCCACTTGGGAAGAGTAAGGCATTACAATATTTGCGTAATACTTCTTTGCCTCCGAAAGAATCAGGTCAAGGCTCAGCTCATCGTCAAAATTCTCCGACACAGCCAAATGTTGTCCGAAGGCGTCATTGGAAAATAAAATCTTATCCTCAGGACAGTATGTAAGCATATTGTCCGGCCAATGCACCATAGGAGTTGTCAAGAAGGTCAACGAACGTTTGCCTATGGAAACGGTGTCGCCTGTTTTGACGGTTTGCACTTTCCATTTGCTTGTATCGTAGTGCATCTTATGCTCTTTCTCGGCTGCTGCGGTTGTTAGAACTGTTGCATTAGGCAAATGTGCCATTATCTGCGGCATGCAACCGGCATGGTCTTGCTCTACATGGTTTGAAATCACATAATCTATTTTCGATAAGTCGATTACCCGGGATATTCTCTCCAAAAATTCTTCACAAAAAGGTGCTTTGACCGTATCGATAAGCGTTACCTTTTCATCGATTATCAGATAGGCATTATAAGTCGAACCTCTCTGAGTAAGATAACCGTGAAAGTTTCTCACGTTCCAATCTTTTACTCCCACGGAGTAAATGTCCTTTGCTATTTCCAATGGTTTCATATTATTTATTTTTTTGATTACTGTCTTCCGTATTGCTGTCTCATTACGTTTTCTATCGCCTGAGTGTATTCCGCTGCCGCTTTCTTCTCGCCAATCTTCAAATAATATTGTTCAAGCAGCGAATACAACTTCACGTATGCGTTTGCATCGTCCAAGCCTTGGAATTTGAAAATCTGCAACAAGGTCTTAACAAGATTATCGCTCAATCGTCCCGTATTCAAAAGTCTTGTCAGATAATCCTCCGCTCCGTTCAAATCTCCTGTTTGCAACTTTGCCTGTGCTGCAAGCATATAAGCACCTTCGTATTTATAGTTATCGAAAATCACTTTCTCGCAAAGGGCGAGTGCTTTGTCCGTTTCATTGTTCATGAGATAGTAATGTGCTTTCATATAATTGGCAGTCTCATGATTTGGATTGGCAGCTATGAATGTGTCCAACAATTTTGCCGCTTTCGGGAGCCTGTCAGCCCTCAAACTATCCGTCCTCGCTTCCGTCAGATATATTTCCGCAAGCCCCAAAGCCGCAGTCTCATTGGTCGGCTCGACAGCCAATGCCTTTGCATACAATTCCTTTGCCTTGTTCACATCTTTCGCTTTCATGGCTTCAAATCCCTGCCAATCATATTTTTGTTCCCGTTTCAATACGATGGCAACAGGTACGCCGTCAACCTTGATTTCATGTACAGTGTTCTTTGGCGGATATGTCCCGTTCTGAATGGTGCCGGGTTCAATGCCGGTTGTGCAAACTATTGCGTAATCCCAATCCGAATTTCCACGTTCCGACCAACGAACAAAGGCTGTTTGAAACTTTGCGGTGTCATCTTTGAAGTAATAATTCGCAGGGTGGATATGCCAACAAGCCACTATGATTTTATCCCCTGTCGTCAAGCTGTCTTTCTTTGCATTCTGCTTTACCCAATCGGCTGCTTCACGTAAGGAATGATAGTAATAATCCATTTCATATTTGCCGTATGCATCTTTGGTCGAGCCTACGAATTGATTGAAATAAACGTATTCGTACGGGTGATTGCGAATATAATGCGATATAGGATTGATGCAGAGCAACAAATAGGCAAGCCCTACCGCATATTTGGCGTAACGATTTCTTATAAGGTTCAAAAGGCTGTTCAAACCCAAAGCCGCAAGCACCACCATAGAAGGATAGGTGAACAAAAGGTGTCTCCAACCTCCATAGACATTGGAACGGTCGAACACTATCCAGCATATAGGAAACAAAGCCGTGAAAAGCACCACCATATAATAGAACCACTGCTTTCTGTTGTAATGCAGGAATATCAGACTCAACAAAAATCCCAATAGAACGATAATAGGGGTTGTCATCAGTATGAACTTAGGAGAGTAATAAAGCGGAAGATTATCCGACCATTGCATTCTGCCCTCAAACACCTGCTTTATGGCAATCTGGAACTTGCTCATATTGGTGAACGCATCGTAAACGTTTGACACAGGTCCCTCCAAGGCGTAAGGCCAAGTAAGGATGCAGAGAATATATGCCGCAACGCATATACCCAACGACCATAAGAGGGTTTTGAAGAACACAGGCTTCAAAGTCTTACGCTTATATATATAGTATATAATGGCGAACAATCCGAAGTAAGCAACCATCAGCAAGCCTCCCACACGAATTGAAGTTGCAAAGGCTATGGAAAGGCATAACATTACGGCAGTCGATATTTTGATTTTCGGCAAATTATCCAAGAATTTGACTATATAATAAATCGACATTATACACGCAGAAGCAAAGGGAATGTCTTTCAGATTATTGAAAGAATGCCCCAAGAACCTCGGCGACAGAAAGAGCAGCACACATGTGAAGACAGCCGCTCGCCAACCACCTATCCTGCGAGCCAAAAGAGCGGCATACAGTATGCCCAACCAGCCGAGAATATTACAAAGCAAATGCCTGTAAGGCATATAGTCATCTATATTGAACGCATTTATTATCAAGTGAATGAAAGTATCGGGAGACTGACTGTAATACGGCAGGTTGTTTGAAGCGGTGGGCGTTGCGGCGGCTTTGTCCGCCCCTCCTGTCTTATAATAATTGATTACGTCCTTGGAATGAAAGACATGAAAAAACTCATCACCCGAAATACCTGCGTCCCTCGCAAGAAAAATCAAACCGAAAAGCGAAAAAACAATCGCAAATATAAAAATGGGACGCCAAGCAAGCCATTCCCCTTTCTCCGTCAAGCTGTTTTTGTTTTTCAAAGCGGAGAACGGTTCTTTGAAAAAGTAGTCTGCAAATCTTTTCAGTGCATTCATCATGTCAAAATCTTATCTGATAATATCTGCAAAGATAATATTTTTTTTTGAAACCGCTGTCCGACAATCCGATTTAGAACAGAGAAAAGAAAATTTATAGCCAAAACATTCCTTTTCCACCCTTTGCGAACAAAAGCAACACACCCTGTTTTCACCCCTCAAAAACAGCCGAAACCAAAACGGCGTTCTAATTTTCCGAAACGCCGTTCCAAGAAATTCTTTCGGCGTTTTAATTTTGTAGAACGGCGTTCTACGAAATTTTAATGGCGTTATGCTTTTCAGAGGTGAGGCGAGCCGGTGTCATTGTGGAGATATAGGTGGTGTTCAGGCGGGTTTATGTGTCTGTTTCGGAGGATGGGAATACGGGCTTGAGTTTCTGTTAAATTGATGGGATAAATCGAATGATGTTTTGCTGCAAGGTGTTTATGTCGCTGTTTTTTTATCTTTGCGGCATTGTTTAACTGATAAATGTATTGCATTATGACACCTACCATCAATGGTTTGATTTTATTGGCTCTTTGCTTAGGAGGTTTGTTTGCGGGACGCGGCTTGGCTTTGAAGCGTTACAGAAAAGTTTCTTCCCAATCGGATATTGATAAAGAGGCTTTATTGAAGTATGCCAAGGGAAAGGAATACGTTTTCTCGGGGGTGTTCTGCCTTGTGTTGATAACGAATTTGCTCGTTTCCCTGAAATTGAGGTTCAATGTGATGGATTCTTTCGGCACAAGTCTGCCTTACAGCATTGTATTTGCGATTTGTGCAGCGGGCATTTGGTATTGGCACACTTTGAGGCTGAAATTACGGCATATTGCTTAGAGGGACAGAGGGCTTGCAAGGAAACGCAAGTCTTTTTGTTGCTTGCAAGATGGCTTTATGAGGAACAGATGTATGGTAAGGGGTGGGATTTTGTTTGAAAATTGCTTCCATTCAAAAATATTTGCCTACCTTTGCCCTCGCTTAAAGAAAGTATTTTTGTATACCAAGTAATATTGTACTGATATGAATAACATAGATTGGAAGAGCCTCCCATTTGGCTACTTTAAGACTGATTGCAATGTACGTTGCTATTTCAGAGATGGAAAATGGGGCGAATTGGAATATACGGATTCCGAAGAAATAACGATGCATATGGCTGCAACCTGCTTGCACTACGGTCAGGAAGCATTCGAGGGTATGAAAGCCTTCAGGGGTGTTGACGGCAAAATACGTTTGTTCCGTCCTGATGAAAATGCCAAGCGTTTGATTCGTTCGGCTGAGGGTGTCATGATGGCTCCTGTGCCTGAGGAATTGTTCATCAAGGCTTGCATTGAGGTGGTTAAGCGTAATGAGAGATTCGTTCCACCGGCAGGAAGCGGTGCTTCTTTGTACTTGCGTCCGTTGTTGATTGGTACAGGTGCCCAAGTGGGTGTTAAACCTGCCAATGAGTACTTATTCGTTGTTTTTGCAGGTCCTGTGGGTCCTTACTTCAAGGAAGGTTTCAAGCCTGTTCAAATACAAATCGTTGAAGATGCCGACCGTGCTGCTCCACTTGGAACAGGTACTTTGAAAGTCGGCGGTAACTATGCTGCTTCTTTGCGTTCCGGTCAGAGAGCTCACGATGAAGGTTTCTCTAACGTTCTTTATCTTGACGCAAAAGAGAAGAAATACATCGACGAGGCAGGTGCTGCAAACTTCTTCGGTATAAAGAACAATACTTACTGCACTCCTAAGTCCACCTCCATACTTCCGTCAATTACAAATATGTCTTTGCGTCAGTTGGCAGAGGATATGGGCATGAAGGTTGAACAACGTCATATTCCTGTTACCGAATTGTCCGAATTTGAAGAAGTGGCAGCCTGCGGAACTGCAGCTGTTGTTTCTCCTATCGGAAAGATTGTCGATAGAGGAACAGGTAAGACTTATGATTACGGTACAGAGCCGGGTCCTGTATGCACAAAATTGTACAAACAATTGAAAGGTATTCAGGAAGGTGAGCTTGAGGACGTACATCATTGGAACCTTATAGTAGAATAAGGATACTAATTTTTCATACAACTTCCGTTCCGAGGGCTTATACCCAAGGAACGGTTTTTTATATGTCTTATGGAGAAAATTTTGCTCATTCAAACAGCCTCAATCGGAGATGTCATATTGCTTACTTCTCTCATGGAAAAATTGCATGATAAGTTTCCGAATGCAGCAATCGACCTTGTACTTAAATCACCAAACGAACAACTCTTTGCCAATCACCCTTACATAAGAGATATATGGGTATGGAATAAGAAGAATGGCAAATACCGCAATTTGTTTCAAATCATCTGCGGCATAAGGGAGCAAGGTTATGATGTTGTTCTCTGCATTCAACGTTTCTTCTCGGCAGGGCTGATGTGCGTTCTTTCGGGTGCAAAGCACAGAATTGGTTTTGACAAAAATCCTCTTTCATTTTTCTTCACCGAAGCCAAGCCTCACAGGATTGAAAAGGGTGTGCATGAAATCGACCGCAACATCTCGTTGCTTTCGGATATATGGTGCGAACGCGCCCCCAAGCCACGCCTCTACCCTTCGGAAAAAGATTTTGAAAAAACGGCAGAATACCATCGACAAGCGACCGAATACTACTGCGTTTCGCCCTGTTCGCTTTGGGAAACCAAGACAATGAGCAAGGAAAAGTGGGTTGAGTTGCTTTCTTTCATGGCAAAGAAAAATACGGAAGCCAAGGTCTTTCTTCTCGGCAGCAGGGATAATGCTGCACAATGCGAAGACATCATACGTCTTTGCGGAAATAAGAATGCGGAAAACCTTTGCGGAAAACTGTCCCTCTTGGAGAGTGCCGCACTTATGCAGGGAGCAAAGATGAACTTCGTTTGCGACTCTGCACCTCTGCACCTTTGTTCGGCAGTCAATGCACCCGTAACTGCAATATTTTGTTCCACCACTCCTGATTTCGGTTTCGGACCATTGAGCAGCGACAGTCTTGTCGTTCAAGCCGAACCCCAACCTGCCTGCAAGCCCTGCGGACTGCACGGAGCAAAAAAATGCAAAACAGGAACATTCAACTGCTGCACCGACATAAAGATGCAACAAGTCTTTGACAGACTGTAACCCAAAGAAAACAACAGGACAATATACAACACAGCCTGATTAAAAAAATCAGAGATAAAGGAAGCATCGAACACTCGGAACAGCTCCGCACAAACAGAGAATTTGTTCGACAACCGGTTCGGTATAAAGTTTGGTATAAAATTCGGTATAAACGAAAAACTTGTACTTATCCTTTCGGGAAGTGATTGCTTTTTGCATGTTGAAGTTTGGCTCTGTCGAAATACTTTTGTATCTTTGCTTTTGTGTACAGTTCTTGGCGAAAGAGTCTGTTCGATGGACTTACACGATGAATAAATATATAAAACACTTATGACAGTCGGAGACAGAATACCTGAGGTGCTTGGCATAGACCAAGAGGGAAGAGAGATTAAGAGTAGCGACTATCGCGGTCGCAAGATTGTGCTTTACTCCTACCCGAAAGCAAATACGAGCGGTTGTACGGCAGAGGCTTGTTCGCTTCAATCGCATAAAGAGGAGATTGAAGCTGCGGGTTATGAGATTATAGGGGTGAGCAAAGACAAACAGACGCTGCAAAAGAAGTTTGCCGATACTCACGGATTGGAGTTTCCTCTTATTGCAGACACGGAAACGACCTTGCTTCAAGAGCTTGGCTGCTGGGGAGAGAAAGTTGCATGCGGTCGTCGTACCATCGGTATATTACGAACTACTTATTTGGTCAACGAAGAGGGTATTATAGAGAAAATTTTCACTCCCAAGGAAATCAAAACCAAGGTTCATGCCGAACAAATTCTCGAATACATCAGAAAATAACAGGCTTTTGACTGAACGAAAAATGCGGCGAAACCGCCGCATTCCCAATAAAAAGAAAAAAAATGAAAACGAAAAAAATACTATCTCTTTACTTTTTCGAGGATTTGCCGAACTTTTTCCGGTGTTACAATTCCCCTTTCCCCTACTCTCCAAGCTCTTTCTTTGAAACGCTCCACTATTGTGTTTATTGTATCCTCTCCTATTTTGTATTCGCTCAAACGTGTTTTCTTGCCTAAGCTGCGGAAAAAGTTTTCTGTTTTTTCTATTGCTTGATCTATTGCTTTCTCTTCGTCTTCCGTTGTTATGTTCCACACTCTGCGGGCATACTGCAAGAGTTTGCCGTGTTTTTCATTACGCATGACTGCCATAACTCCCGGATGTACTATTGCAAGGGTTTCTCCATGGTCAAGACCGCAAAGAGCTGTCAATTCATGTCCTATCATATGCGTTGCCCAGTCTTCTTCCACGCCCATGGATATAAATCCGTTCAATCCCATGGTTGCGGTAAGCATATAATTGGCACGGCAGTTGTAAGAAGGGTTGTCTCCCATCAATTCCGCCGATTCTTCTATCAAGGTCAGTAGCAGAGCCTCCGCCCAACGATCCATAACTCTTGTATCCAAACATGTGGTAAGGTATTGCTCCAAGGTGTGAGCGTAAATGTCAACAATGCCGTTTGAAATCTGTTTTTTCGGAAGCGAAAGCACTACGTCGGGGTCTAAGATAGAGAACTTAGGAAAGCCTTGCGGGTTGTGAAATGCAAATTTCTCATGGGTTTTACGGCGTGAAATAACGGCTCCGTTATTCATTTCTGATGCTGTTGCTGGCAGTGTAAGAACAGAAGCAAAGTCAATGGGTTTCGGCAGTTTGAAACCTTTGTCCGTTATTATGCTCCAAGCATCCGTGCAATCACATTTGGCAGCCGTTGCGATGAATTTCGTCCCGTCAATAATGGAACCGCCGCCCACGGCAAGGATAAAATCAATGTTTTTTTCCTTACATATTTGCACTGCTTTCATCAAGGTATCGTAATCCGGATTTGCCTCAATTCCTCCGAACTCCGTTATATCACGAGCTTTCAAAGCCTGCATTACTTGGTCGTAAACACCGTTCTTCTTAATGGAGCCGCCGCCGTAGGTCATCAGAATTTTGGCATCCTTGCTCACAAGCTCCGAGAGCTTGGCTATTTGACCTTTACCGAACACCAAACGTGTCGGATTCATAAACTCGAAATTATTCATGTTATTCTGTTTTTTAGTTTCTGTTTTCTACACCCTGAGAACGAAACGGCCTTCCGCTAAATTGTTTTCCCGTTTCGTTTTTTTCTTTCGCCCTTTCGCTTTTGTTCTTTCGGCAAAAGAATGAAAATCTACGATATGTCCTTATCTTCTTGCAATCCTTATATATTTTACCTCTCCTGTTTCAGAAATAAAAGAAGTTGTACGAATACAACGAATATGAGGCTGAATTGTTGATTGCTTTATTCAGATTTTTCCAACCAAGCCATCATTCTCTCAAAACATACTGCCAAAGCTGCGCATAAATGCTTAGGTTTTGCGTAGTGGGAATACTCTTTTCCTAATTTTAGAGTATGAAATCCGATGTTGCGGTTTAATTGAGTAATAGCATTATTGGATGTTGCGGAGAGCTAAAAAAGGAAATGGAGTTTCTCTTTCGGTGTAAGTGGTTTTCGTTTGGTAATAAAAAACGTATCCAAGAACCCTTGGACACGCCATAGTAAAATTGAAATTCAAAACAAAAAAAACGTTTAGTTTCTCTTACTCTATTGATTTGGCGATTTCACTTCCTGCTTTGAACTTCAAAACGTTCTTTGCCGGAACTTCTATTTTTGCTCCCGTACGTGGATTGCGTGCTGTTCTTGCTTCTTTCTTTTGTACTGAGAATGTACCGAAGCCTAAGAAAGCAACTCTTTCGCCTGCTTTCAAATAATCGGTTGTAACCTTCAAAAACGCATCGTACGCTTTCACTGCATCACCTTTGGACAAGCCTGATACTTCAGCCATCTTGTCTGCAAATTCTTTCTTTGTCATAATCAATCTGTTTTAATTTGTTAGTGGCTGCAAAGCTACGTTTTTTTTCTTTCTCCACAAAACTTTTGTACGATTTTTTTTGCCTTTTTATCTGATTTTTACTCCACTGCGTAAAGCGGAGTTGGTATTTTGAAACCGCGAAGGAAAGCATCTGTTTTCATTCTTTTCTTTCCATCTGACTGTATGTCAGTAATTTGTATCACACCGTCGGCACAATTTACTTCCAATGTGCCTTTGTCTGTTATACTTAAGCGTCCTATGGTATCGGAAGCTATATTTTTTTCATGAAATTCGGCTTCAAAGAGTTTGAAACGGTGATTTTTACCGTTTTGAGGCTCGTTAAACACCGCAAATGCTGCCGGATACGGGCTTAATCCTCTTATATGATTGATGATTTCTCTGCCCGAACGATGCCAATGAACGAGCATATCTTCCTTATACAACTTTGGAGCCGTTTTTAGTTCACTTTCGGGTATCTCGTCCTGAGGAAGGAGTTGCGGATTGTCCGAAAGCAAGGTTGCTATTGTCTGTTTTATCAGTTCCGGAGCGGCATACATCATTTCATCATGTAGCTCGCCTGCGGTCATTTTCTCGTTTATGGCTATACGTCTGCGGTGTACTATCATACCGCAATCTATCTTGTCATTCAAAAGGAAAGTGCTTATACCGCTTTCCGTTTCCCCGTTCATGATTGCCCTATTGATCGGAGCTGCTCCGCGGTATTGTGGAAGCAAAGAGGTGTGCAGGTTGAAGGTTCCGTACTGCGGTATGCGATAAATGCTTTCGGGTATCATTCTATAGGCTACAACTATCTGCATATCGGGTGAGAGTTTTTCTATTTCTTCACGAAAATTCTCGTCCTTCAATTTCTCTGGTTGGAAAAGAGGTAAGTTTTGTTGCAAAGCATACTGTTTGACTGCCGGTTGACTGAGTTTTCTGCCTCTGCCTGCCGGTTTGTCGGGTTGAGTTACCACTGCTATTATGTTATAGCCGCTTTCAAGGAGTTGTTGCAACTGATGGGCAGCTATTTCCGGTGTTCCGTAAAATATAATCCTTGCCTGCTTGGGATCTATCATAGAGCTGCCATTTTCAATGCCGTCACGGCTGCTTCCGTTCCTTTATTTCCCAAGGCTCCGCCGCTTCTGTCTTTGGCTTGTTGCAGTGTGTCGGTGGTCAATACGCCGAATATAACGGGTATTCCTTCACTAAGACTGACTTTCATTATGCCATGAGCTACGGCTTGGGAGATAAACTCAAAGTGTCTGGTTTCCCCCTGTATTACACAACCGAGGCAGATGACTGCATCGAACTTTTTCTTTTCCAAAAGAGTTGAAGCTCCGAATGGTAATTCAAAACTGCCGGGTACGTGTCTTACATATATATCTTTTTCATCGACTCCGTGTTCCAAAAGCGTTTCCACGGCTCCTTGCAAGAGATTATCCGTTATTTCTTTGTTCCATTCGGATACCACTATGCCGAATATACCTTTCTCACCCGAGGGTATCTCGTCCTTATTGTAGGACGAGAGATTTTTCAAACTTGATGACATTACTTTATTCTTATTTTCGTTTGTTGTTTAAGCAAATCCGTTTTGACCGAAGGGTTCATACGTCGCAATTCTTCTTCGGATAGATTATAGCGTTTGGCAATGGCTTTCATTTTATCGCCTTTACGTGCCATTATATACTTATGATTGTCGTTCACCTGAGAGCCCACTCCGCCTGCCATGACGGTATATTGAGGTATTTTGCCGCTTTTTATAAGTTTTCTTTCCTCTGCTATTAGGGAAGAAGTCTTCACGTATGGCTTTCCGTCAAAACATTTATCCACTTTACTCAAACGGCTTTTGGCTGACTTCTTATTGGCTTTTTGTTCGGAGGATTCCACACCGAAATAGCTCTTATCGATTCGTATAAAGGAGGTTTTAATATTATATGTTTCCAAATCGAATATCCATTCAGGGTCAAAACATGCGTAAAGCAGGCGGCACTCGAAGTGAAGGTGCGGACCTGTGGAATGACCTGTGCTTCCACCCAAACCTATGACATCTCCGGCTTTCACCTTCTCTCCCACCTTGACCTTTATCTTAGAGAGGTGTCCGTAAAGTGTTTCAAGATTATTATAATGCCTTATAACAACGCAATTACCATAGCCGCCGTTGTATTTGGCAAGTCTTACGACTCCGTCAAATGCAGCATAAATCTTATCTCCAGTATTCAAGGCAAGGTCTATTCCCGTATGCGGTCTGCCCCATCGCCAACCATAGGAAGAAGACTTGGGCTTCTTTACCGGAAAGCAGAAGTTCTGTCCTTGGTTCGGGTTGATAAGCCGCAAAACAACTTCATCCGGGATTTGTTTAAAGGAAAAGTCGGGTGCTTTGACCCTTTCATTATACCATGTGCTTTGATAGAGTGTCGAAGAAGGTATTTCCCTGCTGTTGTTTATGCAAGAGCGAGATGGTGTTTTGTCGTTTTTCTTTTTCTTAAACTCGGCAGACTTGGAGGTTTCGGATTTTAGAGTTTTGGGATTATGAACCGCATAAAGCGAATCAGCAAAGCGACGATTTGCAGAACGTTTATCCTCATTCGATGCCTGCGGACTTTGAGCCTTTACGGCAAAGCTGCAAAACAAAAGGAGTATAGGTAAAAAATATGTCTTTTTCAGGTGTGTGTCCATTATATACCCACGAAAAACACTGCAAATGTAGTACAAATTCCCAATATAAAGCCCAATCCGACTTGAAATTCGTTGTGTTGTTTCAATATCAGGCGAGCCGAACATACCAATCCGGACACGAGAAGACTTGCAACAAAAAGCCAGAAGTACCTTGTGCCGGTATGGAGGTTAACCATAAAAAGAAAACAGTTCATCGCACCGCAACCCATCGCATGGGCGCTGACCTTGGTGAAGTTATTCACTATGGTGGCTGTTATTATGCTGAAAAGATATGCGGACATCAGTTGAAGCATAAAGAAGTAACGATACATGCCTCCGAAGAGGTAAAGGGCTGCAAGTGCAGACAACATGGCTATAATGTAGGGTGTGTTTCTCTGCTTGCGATTGCTAACTTCCAAATCATCGATTCGTTTATTCAAAACGAGGTAATAAATTGTCAAAACGGGCAAAAGAAATGTCAGAACGAAGAAAAGAAAAATCAATTCAAGATTCACCCTCAACGGAAGAGCAAGTACGGTTACCGACGATAGCATGGCAAGGAATATCATTCCGTATGTGGGCATGATAAGCGGATGGAAGATTTTGCTGACTGCTTTTGCGAGCCTCTCTCCTATCTCTTCATTATGCGTTTGTTCGCTCATTGGTGATTTTATCTTTGTTTTCTTTTGCTTGCAGGAGCTATATTGAGACGGTCGCGGTATTTGGCAACGGTACGACGCGATATGGAGTAGTGCTTCTGTTGCAAGAGTTCAGCCAATTCCTCATCTGTATAAGGCTTTGTTTTGTTTTCGTTTTCTATTATCTCGGCAAGTTCGCTTCTTATGGCTTCTGCCGAAACCTCTCCTCCCAAAGCAGTGTTCACAGAATTGGAAAAAACTTCTTTCAACTTGAAAGTACCGAAATGCGTCTGCACATACTTTTCGTTTGCCATGCGAGAAATGGTGCTTTCGCCAAATCCGGTAATCTTCTTTATGGAATCATACTTCATGGGTTTCAGTTTCGATTTATCTCCGCTGAGAAAGTACTCCCTTTGATAATCTATAATTGCCCCCATTATGCTTTTGAGCGTCTGCTCCCGCTGATTGAAAGCTTCAATAAAGATTTTTGCAGACTCAATCTTTTCTTTCAGAAATTGTATTGTTTTGTCGTCCTTAGTTGGTTTTTGTTCCAAACGAGCAAGCATTCGTTCTCCTTCCGGATTTACTTTAAGATGACGACGATACGGGCGGTTGAGTGAAAAGTCAATGTCTCCATCTGCGGTCTGTCGCACTATGAAATCAGGGATTATTCCCATATTATCAGTCGGAAAACTATCCACATAACCAGGTGTGGGGTTTAACTTATGAATTTTTTGAAGTGCTTGGTTGAAAAGCTCAGGTTCTACGTTCAATTTCTTCTCCATCTGTTCAAACTGACGCTTGCATAACTGCTCCCAATGAAATGTAAGTATTTTTTCTGCCAAAAGAGTTACATCGTCGCTTGCTTCCGTTCTGTTCAACTGCAACATAAGACAATCTCTTATGTCCGTTGCTCCGACGCCTGCAGGTTCAAAAGTTCTGACAAGCTTCCATACTTCTTCCACTTCCTCTATCGGCAATTCCTCCCCCTTATTCAAAAACCAATCATCGACAATCGCCTCGGGGCTTCTCCGTAAATATCCCCTTTCATCGATATTACCGATTATCATCTCCCCTATCTCGTACTCCTTTTCGTTGATATTATTCAAGCGAAGCTGTTGCATAAGGTCGTCAATCAAAGAAGTGGAGGCGGAACGCTCCCTTTCGCCTCCTTCTTCCGATTTCACCACTCTATATACCTGCTCACCGTCGTCCTGAAACCAATTATCGACATATTCTCCCTTGTGGCTGCGTTGTCCTTCTCGTTCTGTCAGTTCAAAATCGACAGGCTTCTCATCTGCTTCTATCTCTTGGTCAAGATAAGGGTTGACCTGCTGTTCCTCTTCTATCCTTGCGTCCAATTCCGAAAGAGGAACTTCCAAGAGTTGTCCGCAAAGCCTTTGAACAGGAGCAAGCCTCTGTTTCTGAATCTGCCGTATTCGCTGACTCTGTGCCACAAAGCTTTGTTTTTATTTTACTAATAATTTGCGTTCTTCGGATAACGTGGGAACGGTATCACATCTCTTATGTTGCTCATGCCGGTTACGAACAACAGAAGCCTCTCGAAGCCCAATCCGAAACCGGAATGTGGTGCCGAACCGAAGCGACGTGTATCCAAATACCACTGCATGTCTTTTGCATCTATGCCTACTTCCGCCATTCTCGCCAAGAGCTTATCTATACTCTCCTCTCTTTGTGAACCTCCTATTATTTCACCTATCACAGGGAAGAGAACATCCATTCCTCTTACTGTTTTACCATCATCGTTCTGCTTCATATAGAAAGCCTTTATCTCTTTCGGATAGTCGGTCAGGATAACAGGTGCTTTATAATAGTGTTCAACGAGGTATCTCTCATGTTCACTTTGCAAATCCACTCCCCAATGAACAGGATACTCGAATTTATGATGTGATTTCTCCAATACAGCTATCGCATCCGTGTAAGTCATTCTGATAAAGTTATGAGTTACGACGAAGTTCAAGCGTGCCAACAATTCGTTATCGTACATCTGTGTAAGGAATTCCAAATCCTCACGACAGTAAACCAAAGCGTAACGAACTAAGTACTTGATGAAATCCTCCGCAAGGTCCATGTTGTCCTCTATTTCGTAGAATGCCATCTCCGGTTCTATCATCCAAAACTCCGAAAGATGTCTCGGTGTATTGGAATTTTCTGCGCGGAAAGTCGGTCCGAAGGTATAAATCTTGCCGAGACTCATTGCTCCAAGTTCTCCCTCCAACTGTCCGCTCACGGTTAGCGAAGTATGTCTGCCATAGAAGTCTTTGGAATAATCAACCTTGCCCTCCTCTGTGCGTGGCGGATTTTCCATATCAAGAGTCGTTACTTGGAACATCTCTCCTGCTCCTTCACAATCCGAAGCTGTGATAAGAGGCGAATGCCAATAGTAAAAGCCTCTGTCATTAAAGTATTTATGAATGGCATATGCCATTGCGTGTCTTATTCTGAATACAGCGGAGAAAGTATTGGTGCGTGGACGAAGATGAGCTATGTCTCTCAAAAACTCCAAACTATGTCCCTTCTTTTGCAAAGGATAAGTCACAGGATCTGCCTCTCCGTATATTTCTATTTCATCTGCCTGTATCTCCAAGCTCTGACCCTTTCCCTGAGAAGCAACCAAGGTTCCCACCGCTTTCAAACAAGCACCGGTACTTATTCTCTTCATCAAATCCTCATCGAATAGCGACATATCTGCCACTATCTGCAAATTATGTATGCAACTGCCATCGTTCAAAGATATGAACGACACATTTTTGTTTCCTCTTTTTGTTCTGACCCAACCTTTAACACAAACCTTGCTTCCTATAGGTTGGTCGTCTCCTTCTCTGAATAGTTCTCTAAGTTCTGTTCGCTTTATGTTTTCCATCGTTATCTGTGTTTTTCTTATTTTCTAAATAAACTCACTGCCTTTTTCTATTTCAACATCAGTGGTAAACTGCTTTATTCTCTGTTCTTCGCCCTTTCGACACATCATCACAACACCATCGCTTTCCACAACTATGTAATCCTCCAAGCCCTGAACGACCAACAAGCGGTCTTTGGGAACATGCACGAGACAATTCCTGCAATCATACAACATGACATTGCTTCCCACAACGCTGTTGCCGTTCTCGTCCTTCGGAGAGACATTGTACAAAGCTCCCCATGTGCCTATATCGCTCCAACCGAAGTCCGAAGGTATGACATAAACATTATCCGCCTTTTCCATTACGCCGTAATCTATCGAAATAGAAGGGCAAATAGAATAAGCCTCCTCTATAAAAGCCTCTTCTTTATCCGTGTTCAGCACTTCCATGCCTTTGTTCAATACATCTGCAACCTCCGGCAAAAACTTGCCAAAAGCATTCTTTATCGCTTTGGCGGACCATACGAAAATGCCGGCATTCCAAAGAAAATCGCCGCTTTCCACGAAACTGCAAGCCATCTCATACGCAGGTTTCTCGGTAAAGAGTTTCACCTTCTTTATTCCGCAATCACCTGTCGCACACATATTGTCCATGTATTGAATGTAACCATAGCCCGTGTTCGGATAAGAAGCCTTGATACCCAAACAAATCAACACTTCCTGCCTCTCAGCCAAACGGAAACCCTTTTGTATCTGGGCAATGAAATTATCCGTATTCAAAATCAGGTGGTCGCTCGGCATGACAAGCACAAGAGCATCTTTGCAACGGCTTTCAATCTTCGCCATGGCGTACGCAATGCAGGGAGCCGTGTTTCTCCTCACGGGTTCGCAAAGGATATTTCCTTTCGGAAGACTCGGAAGATTTTCCGAAACCAAATCACTATACATTCCCGAAGTAACCACATAAATATTCTCCATCGGACAAATTCTCTCCGCCCTCTTATAAGCAGCCTGTAACAAAGTCTCGCCAGTACCTAAAACATCTATGAATTGCTTCGGCCTCTTAACACGCGACATAGGCCAAAATCTGCTTCCTATACCGCCTGCCATTATTATGCAAAAATTCTTTTCGCCTGAAATTCCTTTCATGACATATCGTTTTCAGCCTACAAAGATACGACATATTTCCGAAATCTCGCAGCTTGTATCCGAAAATATACCTGTATTCCTGAAAGCTCTGCAATAGTTCCGATTTTCTCTGCCGACATTAAACCTATCTCAAAAATCCAAACGCCATTCCGGTAGTGCCACAAATTCATCTTTAAAGCAAGATGACTTCCTTTTGTCATCGGCAATCTTTCTTCTATCATTTATCATTCAAAAGTATCATTCTACCGACTCAAAGCACAAAAATTTTACAGTTCCAACTCTATTGCCTGTCTTTACAAATTGAAAAAGAATCAAAATATAAAGCCATATCCTTATCCGCTCGCTTGCAAACATCACAAGTTTTCTTTTTGCATATATTTTCATACCTGCAAGCATAATTACACAAGAGCAAAACAACAATAAGCTGCAAGAAACTGAAATATGTTCAGAAGTTCAATTCTACAGCAACTACGTTTTCAGGCATTTAAGCGAAGGCGAAGAGATTAAATTGCTTTCAATATGTACAAAAGTTTGGTTAAAACACAAATTCAATGTATCTTTGCAAATTGAAAGTAAGTTTAACCTTAAACAATTCACACATGAAGACAACAAAACTAAAAGTATTATGTATCTGTGCTGCGGTATTGCTTGCAGGCACTGCGGAGGCACAGATTTTGAACAAACTTAAAAATGCGGCAGAAAAAGTAAACAAGGTTGCCAAGGCTTTGGAAGATGATGACACCTCTGCCGAGAAGTCATCAAAATCGACGGAGAAGTCTTCCGATGCATCTAACAAACCTGCCAAATCCACGGGAAGCAATGTCGGAACGGCATACAAGGCTGTCGTGTCGGGCAACGGAAAGACGGTATATGTAAGTCGGGATAACGGCAACAACCGTAACGACGGTAGCAAGGCTTCTCCTTACAAGAACCTTCAAAAAGCCTTGGACGAAGCTCCTGCAGGCTCTGTAATCATGGTTGCAGAAGGAAATTATTATGGTATGCTTAATTGCGGCAACATCAATATCACCAAGCCGGTAACCATCATGGGCGGTTATAGTTCGGACTTCTCCAAGAGAGACATCTTGACATACAGAACAATGATTCAACCGACACCGGAATCGAACGGTTCGCACACCTTAAAGGGTACAATCACGCTTACAAGCATTGTTGCTCCTAATGATAAGGTTGTTTTGGATGGTTTGATTATCGACAGAGGTAATACTGTTTCATATAATAAGAACGGCAAGGGTCAGCCGCAAGGTGTGCAATCTGCTCAAATGAATCCAATAGGTACGGAGGGCATAGGAGGCGAAAGCCTTAGCGGAAGAGTGTTCACCAAGGAGTCTTCCCAAATATACTTCAACGGTGAGAAAGGTGTTTTGAACAATACCAATATTATAATTCGCAACTGTGCTTTTCTGAACGCTCCGAATTATGCTATACTCGGCTTGTTGAAAGCGGGTTCTCTTACGGTTGAAAACTGCATATTCGTCAATGTGCGTATGTCAACAATGGACGTTCGCGGTTCCGACCCCAAGGAAATGACACCTGTAACTATACGTAACAACACCATGCTCTTCACATGGTCGAGATTGAAAGACCTTGCAAGCATGGGCTATGGTTACAGAATGCAACCCGGCACTTGCAACACCATAGAAAGAAACATCATCGGTTGTTCCGTCTTCTCCGGATTGGACCGTACGCATATAGATTCGGATAAGAACCGCGAGGCTTTGAGAAAGGACTATGTAAATGACAATATCTTCTTCCTCAACCGACAAACAGACCTTACACTCCCCGGAGGCGGCATGTTGTTAAGAGTTAAATGCAATGACTTTGACGATATTGAACAGTTGGCAGGAACAAAGGGCAACAAATCATTGACAGACCCTAAGGTATTCGATGGAAAGATAGACAAAGCATACTTGGAAGGCTTCATCAATTTGGAATATAAGGAATCTTACAACGCAGATTACAATTCCTCTGCCAACACTTTCCGTCAGGCAATGGGCTTGAACATGACAGGCACAATGACAAGCGAAGGCACAATGTTCGCCAACCGTTACCCTTGGCAGGAAGCCTTGAAACTCTTCGGAGCAATGCCGGGATACGGAGCCCAGTTACCAAAATAAAACAGTGAAAGACCGTATAAAACATATAAGGGAGCCGCAGTTGCTCCCTTTATTCGTAAATCAAAGAAAAGAATGCTGGCAATACCTTTATTTTTAAGAGCATCTATCCCTATAGTGCTGTTGGTACTTATGTACACCAAGCCTTTGGGCTTATATCTGAGAAGCATAAATACTTTTTTTCATGAATCCGCTCACGCCTTGGCTGCATTGCTTGTGGGAAACAAGGTGAAAGAAATACGTTTGGAAGCCAATACCGAGGGCAGTTGCAGGAGTTTGAGCGGCAATCGCCTCAAAACAATATTCGTTGCCCTTGCCGGCTACACATCTTGCTCCCTTATACCGATGCTTATCCTCTACCTCATCGAACAACACCACATGAAAATCGGCTTTCTTCTGCTTGCCCTCCTTGCCTTTGCCATTCTGCTCCTATATATGCGAAATACCTATTCTCTTATATGGACAAGCAGCTTTGCTGCACTTAATCTGCTACTCTATCTCCTACCCCTGCCCTCTGCAATCAACACATACATATACTACGCCGTTCTGTCAATAGTCGCAACTGCCAACACTGCCGCCTGCCTGCATATACTGCAACTCTCCTTTCTCAACCCAAGTCGCAGCGGCGACTGTAACATACTCGGCAAAACCACCCATATCCCTCCCCTCCTCTGGGCAATACTCTTCAATGCTATAAACATACTCGTCCTCCTACGACTTTTCAAAACAATCTTCTAAGACCTGAAGTTCTCAGCCCTCTTTATAAAGTTTCCCACCAATTCAAGCGAATAAGGAGAGAACATCCTCCCTTATCAACTCCGCTCTCAAACGGTTGGAAATAAGAAAGTCTGCGAAATTGTAACGATCGACAAACTCTTTCCTTGCTCCGTAACAAAGAACTCTCATATCCGAATTGCCGAAGTATCGTGCGATTTTCTCACCGAAGCCGCCAGACAAGGCACCATCTTCAAGCGTTACGACAAGACAGTGGTCGTCTCTCCGAAAAGTATATCGTCATTAAGGCGGGCAAACTCCGGAGCAAATTTTCCGAGTGCATCATGTCCTGCCGTCTGTTTTACTTTTGTCTGACTCATGACAGATAAAGATGTTAATAGCAATAAAATTACAAAGATGCTCTTAGCCATTCTTCCAATTCCTTTTGCGATACGTTGTTCAACAACTTACCCTCTTTCCATTTGAGAGAAGGATATGCCTTTTTCAACTTCTGCTCCGATTGGGTGATGGTGCTGCCGCCGGAGGTGGCAAAAGGAATAAGTGTTTTACCCTCAAGGTCATGAGTCTCGATAAAGGTGTTTATTATTCGGGGAGCTTCATACCACCAAATAGGAAAACCTATGTATATCACTTCGTATTGTTTAAGCTCAACAGGCTTACATGCGGGACGAGATTTGGTATCTTTCATCTCGACACTGCTTCGAGACTTGCCGTTGTGCCAATCGAGGTCGCTATCGGTGTAAGCACTCGTCGGTTCTATCGCCGCAATGTCGCCCTTTGTTAGTTCGGCAATCCGTTCTGCCGCTGCCTTTGTTGTTCCTGTTGCCGAAAAATAGACAACCAATGTTTTCTTTTGTGTTTCCATCGTTTTTAATTCTTTTGTGTTCTGACTGCAAGCGGCAAAGGAAATGCCGAATAATGCACAAGCCAGAAATGTAATGTGTTTCATGTTTTTGATATTTAAATATTATGCTGCACGATATTGTGTCGGTGTTTTGCCTGTTTTTTTCTTGAAAAAGCGAACGAAATGTTGCGGATATTCAAATCCGAGTTGCTCTGCCACCTGTGAGACACTCAAGGACATATTATTGAGCAGTTCTTTTGAATAATTAAGGAGATGAATCGCTATGAAATTTTGAGCCGTCAATCCCGTTTCCGTCTTAATCAATTCCCCGAAATAACCGGCAGACAAACAGCACTTGTCGGCAAAATATGCCACAGAAGGCAATCCCGAATGTCCGGCCTCCTTATGCAGATAGTCATTCAGCATTTGCTCGAATTGTTGCACGGTCGAATGATTGATTTCTTCACGGGAGATGAACTGCCTTTCATAAAAACGCAAACAATATCCGAGCAGAACCTCTATATTTCCGACAATAAGTCCACGTGAATGCTTATCAATGGCGTGAAGCATCTCTTGTTTGATTATCGAGAGTACAGAATGCACGACTTCAAGCTCCCCTGCCGACAAATGCAAAGCCTCATTGCTGTTATAGGAAAAGAAATCATACTTGGACATCTCCCTGCCGAGTTTTGTCCGCAAGAGCAAGTCAGGGTGAAAGACCACGGCAGTCCATTTCGGACGCTTAACCTCCTCCGACGGCTCAACGCAGACACTTTGTCCGGGAGCAAAGGAAGTGATGGTCATCTCGTCAAAATCATACTTCGTACGACCATACGAGAGTTTGCACCCCTTGTTCTCTTTTAGGAACAAAGCATACAAACCATAGTGATATATTCCTGCCTCCGCACTACTCTCCTTATCATAACGCACAACCGAGACAAGAGGATGTACGGTCTCGAAACCGTAATAATCATTAAATTGTTCCACCGTATCAAAATATATCTGTTTCATGTCCGTATCCTTTTTACGACTGCAAAATTACTTCGTCCATCTGAAAACACAAATACCCTGAATACAGAAAAAATAACCGAAATTACGGATAGAAAGGAGAAAATCTTCTGCAAGCTCCCTCGGAATAGCTGTTCATACACTCATTTGCAAGCACAAAAGCAATACAATGAAAACAATACAATATCCATCCTTCACTTTACACAGTCTTAAACGCCTTTCTATTTCGATAGAACGGCGTTTTATCAGTAACCAAACGCCGTTCTGAAAAACTCAAACGCCGTTCTGATTTCTTAGAACGGCGTTTGGATTTTGTGTATTGCTGCTTGGGGTTGTTGTTTTGTGGTTCAGGCTATCAGCTTTGTTAGTTCTTCTACCATTTTGTCTGCTCCCGCGAATATTTCCGCTATATGAGTGGCAAGCATATATGCAGGGGTGGTGATGATTTTGTTTTCCTTATCCACAGCAACTTCTTCTGCTGTGCAGATTTGATGTTTGCAACCTAATTTGCGGGCATGTTCTGCCGCAGGGCAGTCTTTGCCGAGGGTGAGTGTGGGATGCTTGTCGCCAAGGAGCTTTGCCAATATCATGGGTGCTATACACATTGCTGCGATGGGCTTTCCTGCTGCATTGGTACTTCTTACTGCTTCTGCCACTTCTGCATTCACCTGCATGTTTTCTCCCTCAAAGGCGTAATTGCTCCAATTTTGTGCTGCTCCCATGCCTCCGGGAAGAAGCAAAGCATCGAAATCTTCCGCTTTATAAGCACTCAAAGGCTTTATCTCGCCGCGACAAAGGCGTGAAGCCTCAATCATGATGTTCCTTTTCTCGCCGCTTGGTTTTCCTTCCATGTGATTATAGACCGAAAACTCGCCCTGTGGTGCGAAACATTGGTATTGCATTCCGCGTTTGTCCACTGCCAAAAGTGCCGAAAGGGTTTCATGCGTTTCGCTGCCGTCTCTGTTGCCGCAGCCTGCCAAAATAACTGCTATTGTCTTCATATCTGTATTTTATTTTGAATTAAGTATTCTCTGTTCTATGGCTGTGGTGGAATAACCTGCAAGATATTCCAATGTCATCACCTTTCCGCCTCTTTTCATCACTATATCGTAGCCCACTATGTCCTCTACCTTGTAATCCGCGCCCTTTACGAGTATATCGGGTTGCACTCTTGAAATAAGATTATAGGGAGTGTCTTCATCGAAAAGTATTACTGCATCGACCATTTGCAGTGAGGCAAGTATATGAAGCCGTGAGCTTTCGTCCTGCAAGGGTCTGTTCTTGCCTTTCAGACGATGTACGGAAGTGTCTGTGTTGACGCCTATAATCAAACGGTCTCCCGCATCGGCTGCTTTGGCAAGATAATCCACATGTCCCAAATGCAGAAGGTCGAAACAACCGTTGGTGAATACTATTTTAAGCTTACGACTTCTCCAATCCTCTATACGTTTTTCCAAATTCTTATCTGAAAGGATTTTATTCTCTATGGCTTCTGTTTGTGTCATTGTTTTGTTGCTTTTTTATGGTGGAAAAATATACGAAAGCTGCCAATCCTGCAATCACAGTACCTGCTTGCGAAACTATCCAACTCAACCAACCGCATGCATAGCCTATCGGACGGCTTATTGCAAAGCTTTGAAGAACTTCGGCGTATATTGCAGGTTGCAGTCCTATGCCTCCGGGAGTTATCATTGGACCGAATGCTCCGAGAACAGTGGTTACCAAGGCTTGAATGAAGTTCAAACTCTCTGTTTCCGCCATACAGCGGAAGCAACACAGCGTTCCGACTATCCAAAGCAGCCAGATAAGCAGGGAATAGGCTATGAACAAAAATGGTTTCTTCAAGCGGAAAATGCTTTTCACGCCTTCCCAAAGACCTTTCAGCAATTCAACAATTTTGCGGTAGGCTTTGTTCTCTTTCAATCGTTTTTTAAGAAGAAAGAAAGCCGCAATGCCGACAAGCATGCAGCATAAGCCGATAAGCATAAGTCGTAGCAGATGTTGCGTATCGAGATTGAAATTCCTATCTGTGTATTGTAATAAAACTTCTGCCTGCAAAGCTAAGGTCAAAAGCAAAAGCAGCAGGAAGAGAAGCATGTCCGTAGCTCTTTCTGTGATGATTGTGCCGAGTGATTTTTCAAGAGGGATATTGTCGCTCTTGCGAAGCATGGTGCAACGTACCACTTCACCCAAACGAGGTACTGCAAGATTGGTCAGATAGCCGCCCATGACGGCAAAGAAACTGTTTTTGCGAGAGACTTTGCAAGAAATAGCTTCGCCCAACAGCCGCCAGCGTAAAGCTCTTATATAATGCGACAACAATGTCGCCAGTCCTGAAAGCGTAAACCAAAACCAATCAGCCTTGCCCAAGGCTTCCCACATTTCTTCTTTCTCTTTCGCCGACAGCTTTTCCCAGAACCACCATACGAAAGCCACCCCCAAAAGTACGAAGAAAAGGGTTCGGGCAATATCTTTGGTTTTCGTTTTTCCGTTCTTCAAATCAATTTATTGTCTTTTGGGAATATGACGGTCGGACGAAAGGTTTTGGCTTGCTCGAAGTCCATTGTGGCATAGGAAACTATGATGACCAAATCTCCGACCTGTGCAAGACGTGCAGCTGCTCCGTTAAGGCAAATTTTACCCGAGCCTCTCTCACCCTTTATCACGTATGTATCGAAACGTTCCCCGTTGTTTATATTATAAATATAGACTCTCTCTCCTTCAATCAAGCCTGCGGCGTCCATTAAATCCTCATCTATCGTTATGGAACCTATGTAATTGAGATCTGCCTGAGTAACAGCAACTCGGTGAATCTTCGATTTTAATACTTCTATCTGCATCAGTTTTTATCTTAAACCCCTTATTTCGGCTTGCAAAGGTATGAATTTATATCGGATAGCCTGTTGTTTTCTCCGAAAAAAGGTTCGCATGATTAAGGAAACGCCTTTCCGCAAAATCGAAACGCCGAAAGAAAAAATTATTACGCCGAAAGAATTTTCCCAAACGCCGTTTCGCGAAATGCCTCTTTCGCAGAGCTTTAATATTCCACCTTATCCGTCTTCTTCTGCCAGCAATCGAAAGGCTTGCAAGAGCTTTCCATGTTTATATGTTCGCAATGCAGACTGCGTTCTCGGTCTGCGAGAGAAATTTCACGATAAATGAAGTCATCGTCAAAGCCTGCCGAAGCAGCGTCATGCCGAGTTGCCGCATAGAAAAGCTTATCCAACCTCGCCCAATAGATGGCTGAAAGGCACATCGGGCAGGGTTCGCAGGAGGAATAGATGACACAGCCGCTCAAATCGAAAGTATCCAAGACCTGACATGCCTTGCGAATACAGTTCACCTCGGCATGAGCCGTCGGATCCTTGTCCATCGTTACGCTGTTGCCAGAACGAGCCACCACCTTGCCATCTTTAACAATCACAGCACCGAAAGGTCCTCCGCCCTTACTTATATTCTCCTCGGCAATCCCAATTGCCAAATTCATAAACTCCTTATCACTCATGTTTTTCTTCGTTTTTATACCCTTTATCAACGCCCGAGAGAAACAAATCTTGCATTAAAAGCGATTTTTCTCGGGAAAAATTTGGTGGGACAGAAAAATCTTCGTACCTTTGGCAGCGTAATTAACATAATCATTTGCAAAAAAACATTAACACTAATGAAGACAAAAACATTATCCTTAATGCTTACCGCAGCCTTAGGCATGGGAGCATTGCAAGCACAGGACACCAAACCCATAGAGGGCATTTGGTTTGCAGAATCGACAACGGCAAAGAATGTCGAAAGCAATGAAAACAACTTGAAGGAAGATTTCAAAGACGCAAAGCAATTTGCAGTTGAACTTCCGGGGCAGAAAGAAAAGACAATCTTCGCAAAAGAGGAGTTCTTGAACGCTTTTGACACGCCGCTTTCGGAAACAATCTTCTCTCCGAAAGAAACACCTGTGGCAAAAGAGGCTTTTGCCGATATGGAAGGCTTTGCCATTGCAACAGAAAGTCAAGCCGATTTAACGACATTCTCAAAGGAAGAGTTCTTGCAGGCATTGGGCGAACCGATTGAAATGAGGATTGACTTCAATCCAAAATACGTTGTCAGCATAAAGGCAGGCGAATTGCTGATAGCCGATATAAACGGCTCGGGCTTCACGGACAGATACAAAATCAAGGAAGTAAAGAAAACGAAAGCGGCTTTCCTTATCACAACCACTCTTGGCGAAGAGTTCACCCTTGAAAACAATTCCGGCGGACTGCTTCTGACCAAAACCAAATCATTGAGCAAAGCACCGACAATGCAAATGCAGCTGAGCAAATAAAACCACAATATCTTTTTACACCAAGAAAGAGGGATATGACACCGATTCATACCCCTCTTTCTCTTTTTGCACGACAGGTTTTACTACCTTTGCAAAATATTTTTTTGAAAGAAGTTGTTTATGGACAGAATAGAAGGCGTGGATAAGCGGGAAATAGGAGGCTTGTTTGATGCGATTGCATCGGATTATGATTTCCTTAATCATTTACTTACTTTAAATATCGACCGTCTGTGGAGGAAGAAGGCAGTGAGAACGACGGGGAAAGTGGCTGAGGCTTGGCTGGACTTGGCTTGCGGTAGTGGTGATATGGCTCTGGAAGCAGTGAAGAGAAAGCGGGCAAAAAAGGTCATCGGTGTGGACTTGTCCGATAAGATGTTGCAGATTGGCAGGGATAAGATTGCGAAAAAAACTTTGCAGGAGAGGATAAGTCTGCAAAAGGGCGACTGTTGTGAGTTGGAATTTGCCGATGAGAGTTTCGATGTACTCTCTTGCGGTTTCGGAGTGAGGAATTTCTATGATACGGATAAGGGTTTCGCCGAGATGTTCAGGGTTTTGAAGCATGGAGGCAGACTTGTAATTCTGGAATTTGCCTATCCGGAGAATGCTTTTATAAGATTCTTCTATGATTTTTACTTTAATCGTGTACTGCCTCTTGCAGGCAGATTGATAAGTCGCAACAAGACGGCTTACAGATACCTGCCCGAAAGTGTGAAAGACTTCTTTTGGGGAGATGAGTTCACGGAACGTTTGCGTAAGGCAGGCTTTGAGCAGACGGCTTACCGCAAATTATGTTTCGGTATTTGCGATTTATATACAGCTGTAAAGAAATGAATGCTTTCATAAAGTGGTTTAAGATTATACGTCCGCAAACGCTTTTTGCGGCATTGTGTCCCGTTATAGCAGGCTTGCTGATTGCAGCAGATGAAAGGAACTTAAACGGAATTATTGCAGCCTTTACCATTTTTTCGGCACTCTCTTTGCAAGTGTTTTGCAACCTTATAAATGATTACTACGACTTTGTGAAAGGAGCAGACAAGGCAGGCAGGCAAGGAAACGCCAGAGCATTGGCAGAAGGTACGGTAGGATTGAAAGAAATACGCATAGCAATTTTCATCACTCTTGCTTTCGTTCTGCTTTCAGGAGCATTCCTTATCTTCAAAGGCGGATTGCCCATAATTATTATAGGCATTAGTTCCATTCTCTTTGCTTATCTCTATACTGCCACTTCGCATTCCTTGGCTTATCTCGGTATTGCGGATTTGTTTGTCCTTGTTTATTTCGGACTTTTGGCTGTGGGAGGAACTGTTTATCTGCAAACAGGCAATTTTTCGACCCAATCCCTGCTGACAGGAACCGTGTGCGGTAGCATATCGACCTGCGTATTGATTGTGAACAATATTCGGGACAGAGCCGACGATAAAGCAGTGAACAAAAAGACCTTTGTGGTCAGGTTCGGCTTGAAAGCCGGATACGGAGAAATGCTTTTCTTTATCCTGCTCGCCGAAGCATGTACCTTATACTGCTATTCGTTTTCATGGAACAGCCTGATAATACTGCCGCTCGCCACATTATTTATCATGACACTCAAAGCAAAAGGCTCACAGTATAACCGCTGTCTGCTTTTTGCAGGTTTAAACAACCTTATCTTCGTAATACTCACTGCAATAACCCTCTTAATATAGCCAAACCCAAACACCCCATTACCCAAACGCCCTTCCGGAAAATTAAAACGCCGAAAGAATTTTTTCAAACGGCGTTTCGGAAAATCAGAACGGCGTTGGCGTTTTGCAGATTGATTTTTATGGGCGGGAATGTTATGGAAAAGATTGCGTTTTCACTGTTTTGCAGCTTGTTTTTCTTTGATGAAAACAACTTTGAAAGGGAGTGAAAGATTTGGTTTTTGCTTTTGCTTATCGGCAACTCGTGGTTTTTTCGTACATTTGCAGTTTTGAATTTGACAAGAGAGTAAAAAATAAACATTGACAAGATATGGATTTCAGTCTAACAAAACAAGAAGAGTTGTTCTTGCAGATGATAAGGGAGTTTGCACAGAACGAAGTGAAGCCTTTGGCGGCAGAAATTGACGAAGAGGAACGTTTCCCTATGGAGACGGTGGAAAAAATGAAGAAGATTGGTTTGATGGGTATTCCTGTTCCGAAAGAGTATGGCGGACAAGGCGGTACTAATCAGATGTACACTATGGCAGTTGAGGAATTGTCGAGGGTATGTGCTACAACGGGTGTTGTGGTTTCTGCTCATACGTCTTTGTGTATTGCTCCCATAATGGAGAACGGTACGGAGGAACAAAAGCAGAAGTATATTCCCAAGTTGGCAAGCGGAGAATGGATTGGTGCTTTCGGTTTGACCGAACCTAATGCCGGTACGGACGCTGCCATGCAACAAACCACTGCCGTTGAGGACGGAGACAGCTATGTATTGAACGGAAGCAAGATTTTCATCACCAATGCGGGCTATGCTCATGTGTATGTTATCTTTGCAATGACGGATAAGAGCCTTGGCAACAAAGGTATTTCTGCTTTCATAGTCGAAAAGGATACTCCGGGCTTCTCAATCGGCAAGAAGGAGAAGAAACTCGGTATTCGCGGTTCTGCAACCTGCGAATTGATATTCGAGAATTGCCGCATACCTAAGGAAAATCTTTTGGGCAAGGTGGGCAAAGGCTTTGTTATTGCCATGAAAACATTGGACGGCGGTCGTATAGGTATAGCTTCTCAGGCTCTCGGCATAGCTCAAGGTGCTATGGACGAGACTGTGAAATACACTAAGGAGAGAAAGCAATTCGGACGTTCCATTGCACAATTCCAAAACACCCAATTCCAGTTGGCGGAAATGGAAACGAATGTGAATGCTGCCCGCTTCCTTGTTCGCAGTGCCGCTTACAGAAAAGACAAAGGGCTTCCTTATTCCAAAGATGCCGCTATGGCAAAATTATTTGCCGCTCAAACAGCAATGGAAGTAACCACCAAGGCTGTTCAGTTGCACGGCGGTTATGGTTATACGAGGGAATACCCTGTGGAAAGAATGATGAGAGATGCCAAAATCACCGAGATATACGAGGGAACAAGCGAGGTTCAACGTATGGTCATAGGAGCGTCTTTGTTGAAGTAAAGAATAAAGGTCTCTTTTCTCCGGTGATGAAAACGAAATGAGGTTTTCGCAGACGGAAAGAGGGAGACGATATAATAAGGTAATAAAACATCAGAAATAAGAAATGAAAATAGTAGTTTGTATCAAGCAGGTTCCCGATACAACCGAGGTAAAACTCGATCCGAAGACGGGAACTCTAATCAGAGACGGCATTCCTTCTATAATGAACCCTGATGATAAGGGCGGTTTGGAGTATGCACTTCAATTAAAGGACGAATACGGTGCAGAGGTTACCGTTATAACCATGGGTCCTCCGCAAGCGGATGCTGTTTTGAGGGAAGCCTTTGCGATGGGTGCCGATAGAGCCATTCTTTTGACCAGCCGCAAATTTGCGGGTGCGGATACTCTTGCGACGTCCAACGCTTTGGCAGGAGCTTTGAAAGTATTGGATTTCGATTTGGTGCTTGCCGGTCGTCAGGCAATAGATGGCGATACAGCACAAGTGGGACCGCAAATTGCGGAACACCTCGGCATTCCTCAGGTAAGCTACTTGGAGGATTTGAAGTTTGACGGCAAGAAAACTCTTCGCATAAAGAAACAGTTGGAAGACGGTTATCAAGTTGTTGAAGTGGACACTCCTTGTCTTCTTACTTGTTTGGCGTCTGCCGTAAAGCCTCGCTACATGAGCGTAAACGGTATTATGGAGGCTTGGAACAAAGAAGTGGAGATTTGGGATACCGATAAGATTGATGTTGCAGAGGAAAAACTCGGTTTGAAAGGTTCTCCTACAAAGGTAAAAAAGGCAGGTGCAAAAGAGATGAAAGCTGCCGGCGTTGTGAAGGACGGTTTGTCTGCCGAGGAAGCGGCTGAGCTTATCATCGAGAAATTGAAAGAAAAATTCATCATCTAAAAACTGAGGAAGAAATGGATAAATCACAATACAAAAACGTCTTTGTCTTCTGCGAACAAAGGGAAGGCAAGTTACAGAACGTAGCATTGGAACTCTTGGGCAAAGCTCACGATTTGGCAAAGGATTTGAACCAAGAGGTTTATGCAATGTTGTTGGGTCATAACGTCAAAGGGCTTGCACAGGATTTGATCGCCCACGGTGCCGACAAGGTATTGGTTGCAGATGATGAGAGTTTGAAGGACTACACCACCGAACCATACGCACAGGCTGTATATCAAATGGTTTACGAGCAGAAACCGTCAATCGTTTTGATAGGTGCGACAACCATAGGCAGGGACTTGGGTCCTCGTTTGTCCGCAAGAATTACGACAGGTTTGACTGCGGATTGTACAAAGTTGGAAATATCCGAGGAAAAAGAACTTTGGTCAACCCGTCCTGCTTTCGGCGGTAATCTTATGGCTACCATCGTTTGCCCTGATCACCGTCCGCAGATGAGTACGGTACGTCCGGGCGTGATGAAAGCAATGCCTGCCGATGCTTCTCGCAAGGGAGAGATAATCGATTACAAGATTAACTTCGACAGAAGCAAGTTCCGTGTAAAGGTTATTGAGACAGTGAAGAAGACAGACAGCATGGTTGATATTTCCGAAGCCAAGATATTGGTGTCAGGCGGCAGAGGCTGCGGCACAAAAGAGAACTTCCAAAAGTTGGAAGACTTGGCAAAGGTTCTCAAAGGCGAAGTTGCTGCTTCAAGAGCTTGTGTAGATGCAGGCGTTGTGGGACACGAAAGACAGGTAGGACAAACAGGTAAAACCGTAAGACCGAACCTATACTTGGCATGCGGTATTTCCGGAGCCATACAACACCTTGCAGGTATGGAAGAGAGCGAATTGATAATCGCAATAAACAAAGATAAATTCGCTCCGATAATGTCGGTTGCGGATTTGGGCATTGTGGGCGATGCAAATCAAATTGTTCCAATCCTTACAGAGAAATTGAAAGGCATTGTAAAATAAGCTTGATTTTACTCTAATGATAGAGAACGACTTCCCGCTTGTAGGGAGGTCGTCCTCGCTTTAGAAATAAACTCAAACAAATCCAACGATTATTAAAACGCCGATTTCTTGTTAATGAATCGGCGTTCGGATAAACCGAAAGGGCGAAAGAATTTTTTCTTTCGCCCTTTCGGTTCTATGGTTTCGGTGATTTGCTGCGGTTGCCGGCTATGAGACTATTTTGCCGTCTTCGCAAGCTATGACTCTTGAACGGAATTTGTCTATTACAATATAGTCATGTGTTGCCATAAGGACGGTTGTACCGTGCTTTTTGTTGATATGCATAAGCAATTCTACTATTTCCTCGCTCGTTATGGGGTCGAGGTTGCCCGTAGGTTCGTCGGCAAGTATCAATTCCGGTCGGTTGACTATGGCACGGGCGATGGCAACTCTTTGCATTTCGCCTTCGCTGAGGTCGCATGCCTGTTCGTCTGCTTTATTAAGCAAGCCCACATCGTCCAATGCCTGCAAAATTCTGTCCCTCATGGCTTTCTTATCTTTCCACCCCGTTGCTTTTAAGACGAATGCAAGATTGTCGTAAACAGAACGGTCTTTCAAGAGTTGGAAGTCTTGAAAGACTATGCCGAGTTTGCGACGCAAAAGCGGGATTTGGGACTTTTTCAATTTGTTGAGGTCGAAACCGCATACCCTTGCGGCTCCTTCATCTATGGGAACATCGGCATAAATGGAGCGTAGCAAGGAACTCTTGCCGGAACCGGTTTTCCCGATGAGATAAACAAACTCTCCTTTAAGTATTTCGAGTTTTATGTCTTTCAAAATGGTCTTATCGAAGGATAAAGCGACGTCTTCGTACTGTATAACGTATTGTTTTTCTTCCATTAGCAAGTATATAATTACAATTTGTTCATTTTATGTTTTACGTATGCACGAAGTGTGAATACGAATACAAACCACATTATAATGATGTAGAATATATAGTAAAGGTCTTCCAACAGGAAGCCGACGAATACGGAAATAAGAGATATGATTATTTGTATGCTCATGGTGGTAAGGGCTATACGTTTGTGTGAATAGCCTACTCTGAGAAGTAAGTGGTGTATGTGTGTTTTGTCAGGGGAGAAAGGGCTTTTGCCTTTGCGAACTCTGGAAATGAATACCCGCAATGTGTCGGCAAGAGGGAGAAAGAAGAACATTACACAAGCCAAAAGATTGCTTCTCATCGGGTGAGAGAAGACTGTAGAGGTGCTTTTACCATTGTAATCCATTGCCGTAATCATGCAGATTGCCAACATAAAGCCTATAAAGAGGCTTCCGGTATCGCCCATGAATATTCTGGCAGGCTGCCAGTTGTATATCAAGAAGCCGAGCAATGCTCCAATCATTGCGGAGTTCACAAGAAGCCAGAAAGATGTGTTTGCGAAGTTGTCATTGTACGGAGGTTCGGTAAATTCGCCTATAAAGAATTTGGCAAACAGGAACATGGAGCAGAAGAACACCAATGCCTGTGTGCCTGCCTGTCCGTCGATACCGTCAATCAGGTTGTAAGCATTGGAAACCACTACCATGAAGACGATGGACAGTACATAGCTTAACCAAATGGGGATTTCGTTGATACCGAATAAGCCGTAAAAGCTGTGTATTCTTACTCCCGTATAGCATAAAAGGAAACCGACGGTTATTTCGCAGAGTAATTTTGTCCGAGGCGTGAGATTGTTCATATCGTCCCGCACTCCGACCAAAAGAATAAAGCATAGTAATATAAAAAAGGAGGTGATGTTCCACGGGCTTCCGAAATGCGAGGTGCTGAACAGACCGAACACAACGCAACAAATAAAGGCGATGAATATCACCACGCCTCCCATGTGTGCCGTGTAGCCTTTGTGTATTTTCCTACCTCCTGCCTTATCGAGTAATCGGTATTTGACCATCAACTTAATAAAGGGTGGCATCAACAAAAAGGTTACAAAGAAAGCCACAATGCCGTAAATAATCCAATTCATTTCAATTAGTTTTAGTCTTGCAAAGGTAGCAAATTTTCCTTTCTCTGAAAGAGTTTGCGTAAATTTGTTCAACATTGTTACATTCTGCGGCGGATTTTCATGGGTTTAGCCCTCACTTCGTCATTCTTTTATCGGGCGTTGTCGGCTATGTGCTTTTTTTTTAGTAATTTTGAAACCTCTTTCGCCCCAAGGGCTAAGGAGGGCGGCTTCTTTGCTTTGGGAACTTCTTTATGAAGTTGCTGCGGCAGGAAGCGGCGTTTGAGAGATGAGAATTTTGAATTGAGTAAAATATTTGTTTTATAGAAAATCCATATTGAGAAATGCAGACGATAGTAATTTTGGATCACGGCTCTCAGTACACACAGCTGATTGCGAGAAAGGTTAGAGAATTGCATGTTTATTGTGAAATACACCCTTATAATAAGGTTCCGAATTTCGGCAGCGAGGTTGCCGGTGTGATTTTGAGCGGAAGTCCGTGCAGCGTAAGAGATGAGGACGCTCCCAAGCCGGATTTGTGGTTCAAAGGTAAAGTTCCTGTGTTGGGTGTTTGCTATGGCGCTCAATATTTGGTCAGTGCTTTTGGCGGAAACGTCATCGCAAGTAAGATAAGAGAGTACGGACGTGCCAATCTTACCTATATAAATAAGGAATGCAAGCTGATGAAAGATGTGCCTTGTAATTCACAGGTATGGATGAGCCACGGAGATACCATAGAGAGCATGCCGAAAAATTATAAGGTCATTTGCTCGACGGATAGCGTCAAGAACGCAGGTTATAAGATAGAGGGAGAAGAGACATACGCCATACAATTTCACCCTGAGGTGTATCACTCGACCGATGGTTTGACAATACTCAAAAATTTCGTCGTCGATATTTGCGCTTGCAGACAGGAGTGGACGGAAGAGTCCTTTGTGGAAACAACGATAAAGGATTTGAGAGAAAAACTTCAAGAAGACAAGGTCGTTCTCGGCTTGAGTGGGGGAGTGGATTCTTCTGTTGCTGCAATGTTATTGCATAAGGCAATAGGAGACAGGCTGAACTGTATATTCGTTGACAACGGACTTTTGAGGAAAAACGAATTCGAGAATGTCTTGGAGTCATACAGGGACATGGGATTGAATGTTATTGGCGTTAATGCGAAGAATATATTTTATGAAGCCTTGAACGGATTGACCGATCCTGAGAAGAAGAGAAAAGCAATAGGCAAAACGTTTATTGATGTTTTCGATAGTGAGGCGGCAAAGTTGAAAGATGTGAAATGGTTGGCACAGGGAACGATTTATCCTGATGTGATAGAGAGTTGCAGCGTCAAAGGCCCGAGCGTAACCATTAAGTCGCATCACAATGTCGGCGGATTGCCTGATTATATGAAGTTGAAACTTGTCGAACCTTTGCGTTCCTTGTTTAAGGACGAAGTGAGAAGGGTCGGAAAGACTTTGGGATTGAAAGATGAGTTGCTTAAAAGGCACCCTTTCCCCGGTCCGGGTTTGGCGATACGAATATTGGGTGAGGTGAATGCCGAGAAGGTGAAGATACTTCAAGAGGTCGATGATATTTTTATATCGAATCTCCGAAGCAACGGCTTGTATGATAAGGTCTGGCAGGCAGGAGCGGTTCTGCTTCCGATACAATCGGTCGGTGTGATGGGAGATGAGAGAACGTATGAAAGAGTTGTGGCTCTTCGTGCGGTGGAATCCGTGGACGGAATGACGGCGGATTGGTCGCATTTGCCATACGATTTTCTTGCAAAGGTATCCAACGAAATCATAAATAAGGTCAAGGGTGTTAACAGGGTGTGCTATGACATCAGTTCCAAGCCGCCTGCAACCATAGAGTGGGAATAATTTGTCGGATTAAAGTAAAGGGTTATGCGTTTTGTAGTAAAGTTGAGATGTTTCGTCGTTTTATTGCTTTGTTGTTTGGTTTCATTTTCCCAGAACAAAGATTTATCCGAAGATGTTACCGTAGGATTGCATAAGGTTGAGCAGGGGGAGACATTGTACAGAATATCCAAGAATTTCTTCCTTACAGAGAAAGACATATTGGAGGTAAACCCCGGCTTGACTGCCCAAAATCTTAAAGCAGGACAAACGATAAAGATACCGATTACTGTAAGAAATAAGGAGTTCTTTGCGTCTCCTGTTACGGAATCGGTAACTCAGGTTCGCAGTAATACATTGACAGTTCATAGAAAGTCGAATAAGAAAATCGATAAGAAGACAAAGCTGAATATTGCGATATTATTGCCTTTGAATTACGAAGAAATAGACAAGCTGACCTTTACAAAATTCAATATAGACGAGAAAAAGAGGCTAAGATATAAGTGTTTCGAGTATATAAACTTCTATGAGGGAGCAAGGATTGCCCTTGATGTTTTGGAGAAAAGCGGGTACAATGTGGATTGTTACGTTTATGATGTGGGTGAAAACGATTTGGAGGAAATGAAATCTGCTTTGAACTCAGCCGAAATGCAGAATATGGATTTGATTATTCCTTTGGTGTTCAGGCAAAACTTTTCCCTTGCCGCACAATTTGCAAAGGAACATAAAATTCCCATAGTTAATCCTATGAGTGCCGATTTGGCTATTTTGAATAATGCTTACACCTTTAAGATTCAGCCATCACCTGCAACGGAGGTGGAAACCATTGTCCGCCATTTGCGTGCCGGACATGCAGATGACAATATTATTATATTGTACGACAATCGTGCTTCGGTTAAAGCCTCGGCAGACTATTTTGAACAACTGCTTTCAAAAAGCAATATGATGTGGACGATGATGGATTACGGAAAGTATGCCAACAAACTCTCCTCAAAAATATCGCTAACGAAGAAAAATGTTGTCATAATGCTGACAGACAAAAATGAAAAGTCGGATGCTGACGGCTCTATGAAGAAACTCTTATCTGCATTGGCGACAAAAAAAGATGCAAATATAACTCTTTTCGGTGATTATTCATGGTGTGAAATCAATTCTATGGATTTGTCTCTTTTGGAGAAGTATAATTTCCATTTTACTTTGAGTTACCTGAACGATTACACCAATGCGAATTTTGTGAACTTCGTAAAAGAGTTTAGAAAGCACTTCAAAACAGAGCCGGACAAAATTTATGCGGCTTTGGGGTACGATATTGTAACTTATTTCGTTCATAGTCTGATTGAAAATGGCAATGAGTTCATGGATAATCCTAATACATCCGATGTAAACGGTATGATAAATCCATATCACTTTGAAAGAACGGGAGAAGACAGAGGATACCAGAATAAGAGAACCGTTGTCTATGAAATGAAAAACTATAAAATAAAGTCGGTCGGAAGATAAGATGAATATAAAGACAAGATGTTTGCTCGGTTTGTTCGTTTGTTGTTTTGCTTGCGGGCTTTATGCTCAGCAGGAGGGCGAAAGAACGAGAATTGTTCACGATTTGAGTAAAGGAAAGTTTGAAATGAAAAATTTCGATACTCAAAGCGGAAAAACGGGAGCATCGGCAATTTATTTTGAAGTCGAAAACAAGAAAACAAATGCAGGGAGGATAATACTGAATCTTTCTACACTGAATCAGGAAGAAGTAAATATTGCATGGCAAAACTATTCCACCGGAGCGACAAAGGCTCGTTGGTGTGTAAGACTGCAATACAGATTATCCGACACATCGGAATGGAAAGACGTTACGGACTCTCGTTTGCGTCCATACGAGTTTTATACCGGTAAAAGAGCCGTAAGTAAAAGTTTCTCCAAAGTTTTACTGCCTACAGAGTGCAATAACCGCAAACAAATACAGATTTCTTGGAAGTCAAGCAAACTGAGAGGAAAAGGAAACGACCCTAAAATATCCACAAGGAATATATGCGTATCCTCGCAAACCGACCCGTATAACGGAGCTGCGGTCGAATTGAACATTACTCGCCATTTGAATAATAGAATCGTCAAAGTAAAGAAAGTGGATTTCAATCATATTCCACTGCCTTACACATACCCTGAAACCGTAAGGCTGAAACTTGATGGCAAATACCTAAGAGATTCCGTACGTCTTGAAATAAGCGGAAGCAATAAGGAATATTTCTCCCTTGATTCAAAAAGCGTTGACATAGCTACAAGTCCTAAGAGCGTAACAGTATATTATGCTCCAAGGAAAGAGGGCGTTCATAAAGCAATACTTACGATTAAAACGAGAAAACTTGCTCAGGACATAATCATACCTTTGGAAGGTTCTTGTACAAAGGCTTCCGAGTTCAGAAAAAACCTGATAAATGACGAGCTTTCGACCGAAGAAACCATCAATTTTGCGGCAGACGTCTTTTCCGGCAAGGAGTACCAATTCAGAATGAGCATTGGCGACAATCAAGATAAGCTTAAATCATACGGAAACGATGTTCTGAAAAATGATGTGTCCGTAAAGTACAAATGGTATAGGAATAACACTCTTTTGAAAGAGTATGACGATAAACCGAAAGTGCATGACTATTGCGTTCCTTTGCAATCACCTGCCACGGCAAACAAATTGGAAATCTCCATAAGCAACAAAGACAGGCTTGAAATAAAGGATTGCTACCTCGGCTTCCCTAAACCGAAACGCCTTGTGCGTTCAGGAAATTGGAATGACCCGACTGTATGGGAGCCGGAGGGAGAACCCAATATGGAAGACTTCGTTTACATAGAAGACAGTTGCAAAGTAAAAGTAACAACCGACGTTGTATGTTCCATGTTGGTCTTGGGAGATAACGTAAACATAGATATAAATACAGGAAAGATGTTTTACGTTTCCGGAGACATTGTTTACGGAAATCGTTCCTATTTTACGGTACACCAAAACCTTTTATCCGAAAAATGGAATTATATTTCTTCACCTGTAAATCAAGCAAGAGCATTGGTATATTCCATGAGGAAAAGCGGAAATGAAACATGGCTGATGAAATACAACACAGGCGTTGTCAGCAAACACGGCGACTATTGGAGCGAATACCTTATGGATCCAAACTATATCTTGAAACCCGGACACGGATACGCAGTCTATACGCATGAAGACCTTGATGTGAAATACGAAGGCATACTCTGCGACAGTAAAACAACCGTTGCCCTCACCGCAAAGAACAATGATAAATGGAATTTGGTCGGAAATCCGTTCACGGCACCTTTAAGCACAGGTAAATTGTTTGAAGCCATAGACGGAAAGATACAAGGCAATGCCATATTTTTGTTTGACAGAGAAAATAAGGTGTATAACCCTATTATAGTGGACGAAAACGAAGAGGTTATGATACCTTCATTGGAGTCTTTCTTCGTTGAAGCAATGCATGACGGCAGGGAAATCACCTTTAAGAGAAATCAGCAATACATACCTAAGACCGGAAGAGGTTCAACCGTAAATCACAACTATCTTTCACTTGTTGCGACGGTGGGAAGCAGGCAACAATATGCCCTGATGGGTATGATAGACGATGCAAAATACGATTTTGACGAATACGATGCCCATAAGATGTTCGGCATAAGCGAAGACATGCCGGAAATATATTTCATAGTAGATGGCGAAGAACTGTCCGTCAACACTTTTCCGGCTTATCCTGCCGCATTCGACGTAGGACTTTACATAGGTAAGGAAGCAGAAGTCGGCTTACGACTTGATAATTTATCGGTTCTTCCTCAAAACATCAGTGTGATAGTAGAGGACAAATACGAACACAAATTCCATGACCTTTGTCTGCCGAATAAAATCACAGCCTCTTTGAAAAGCGGAAACACCAATGACCGTTACCGTATATATTTTAACAAAGCCGTGAACATATACGAGATACACCCTGAATATTCGGGTATATATATATGGAATGATAACGGACGGATTTTGGTTTACGGAGATGGCACGCATCGTCTCCAAAAAGTGAGAGTGTCGGATAAAGAACGTAATCTCATAGACGAACAAGAGTTCGATTCAAACGTTTTAGTATTCGACAATAACTTACAAAAAGGACGTTATACTGTCGATATACAGGTGGAAGATTTGTGGATACGAGACTTTATAACAGAAATCAAATAGACAACCATCGAATAATTTTTGCACAATGAAGTTTATACGAACATTGAGTATTTTCATGTTTGGCGTTTTGACGCTCGGCTTTGCGGGCTATGGTCAATCCGGTTCCATAAACAAGATGATGAACAACGGAGACTATGCCGGAGCATTCGAGAAGTTGAACACATCGTACAAAGATACCAACGATTTGGAGCGGTTGGAACTTTTGTATCGTTACTATTCCGAAGAGAAGAATCCTTCCCGAAATCTCTGCATGGCTTACAGCTATGCGAACCTCTTCAACAACCGAAGCAATAATCGTAAGTTGGAAACAAAGGAATTGGTACAGGAAGCACTCACCGAGATTTATAAAACCAAAGACGTACAATCGGCAGAAGAGTTCATGGAATGCTTCAAAGAAGAAACAGCCTATACAAAAGAAGCCGGCAGAATGCTGGAACAACTCGCCTTTGACCATGCACAGAAACAAGGAACGCTTGAAGCATATAAGGAATATGTAGAAAAGTATCCGAAAGCCTTGCAAAGCAGTTTGGCAAAGCAAGAAATAGACAGGCTTTTCGTGGAACAAATCTTAGAAAGCGAAGATTTGGACAAATTGAGAGACTTCGTTAAAAGCAATGAAAGCTCAAAATACATAGAGAGAGCAAAGACCACCATCGAGAAACTTGTGTTCAATCGAGCCTTGGAGCGGAATACCGTCGAGGCATATACCGAATACCTTAGCGAATACCCTAACGGTTCTTTCCGAAAGTCGGTTCAGCAGAAACTTGAAGAGGTAGTGTATGATAATACCATGCGAAGCGGGAAAATAACCGACCTTATGGATTTTGTTATTACCAATCGCAACCATTCTCAATGGACTTACGCATACGATAAACTCAAAACACAAACACTTGACCAACTCTCCATAGCAGGCATGCAAGCCTTGCAAGTCTTTGATACCACCTCCCAAATTTTTGACATCTTTGTAAAGAACTATCTTACGGATACAAGAAAATCGACAATCGAAAGTCTTACTTCTGCTTTTCCTACACTGCAATCTTCGCCATACGTACAGAAAGCCGAGAAAACAGGAAAAAACATAGACTTCCTTTTATCCAAACAAAGTATAAGTGCCGAAGATTTCAAAAGCAACAAGAGTCTATTCAGGATAAACGGCAATATTCACTCTTACGCTTTGATACGTAAATATCTTACACAGACGGAAGCCTCCAAAAATCCCAATAAACAAATATACTCCCCACTTACCTTGCCGCTTCAACAATCCAAACTCCTGCCTCTTTACATCGAACAAAAAGAGTATATCGCAACCGATGAAGTAACAAATACTCCTGCTTTTTTAATATCCGCACACAGTCCTAACGGCTTTTGTTTCGAGAGTTCTGCCGACAACAGAGATATTTACAGACTTGTAAGCAGCCCGACGGGAGAACAAGACACTGTTCTTTTGCCAAAGCCCCTCAACAGCAGATATGATGAAACCAATCCGGTACTTTCACCCGACAAAAAAACTCTTTATTTTTCCTCAAATGCAGGAGTAAATCACGGAGGCTTGGATATATACATTTCCCATCGCGAAGACACAACGAGTTGGGATAATTGGAGCCACCCCATATTGTTTGGCAGTGAAATAAATTCCCCATACGATGATGTGGTTTTGGAAGCCGGAGAAAAGGAAATCATTGTCAAGGGCGGCAAAGACCAAAGCAAAAAAGTCTTCACCTTTGAAGAACCCTTGGAGTTTATAGACGGTTATCTGTTGAACCAAAACGGTAAATTCATAAGCGGAGAAGTATTGATACTCGACTCTTTGACACTTGACACACTATACATTACACACAGCAATTCAAAGGGATATTTCTCTTATTTGAAACCCGAACAAGCCTATACCCTCCATTCGCAATACAGCAACCACATTAACATCTTCTCCTCCGACCTTTCGCAGATTGTCGTTCACGACATAGAGGACTTGGTTTCCACAAAGAAATTCCTTATAGTCGAAAACCCGTTCTCAGATAAGAAACGCAACCAACTTACTGCCAAAGGGCGTCGCAACCTCGAATACTTCGTCAAGAGCGTACGCGGAATGAATTACACCATCACCATGTACGTTTATGCCTGCACCGCAAAGCCGGACAAAGCCGGAGCAATATCCGAGCAACAAGCCGATTTACTTACCAAATTCCTTATAAAGAACGGTATTCCAAAAGATAAAATCATCATACTCGGACGAGGCAATAAAAGCGAAAGCGAACCTATAGGTTGGGAAGGGAAAGACAGAATAGAAATAGGCTTCCTTCTCGGAAAATAAGTTTTTCTTCCTACCTTTAAGAGCCGCCCTCTTTATCACTAAACAAAACAATAATAAAACCCTTACCGCATTTCATAAGCTCATCGCCTATCAAGCATTTGACAAACCGGCAGGCAGCTTGTGAAAAAACGCCTTTTATTTATTGAAAAGGCGAAAGAGTTTTTTCTTTCGCCATTTGGTTTTTGTGTTTGGCAGGGAGATGATTTTCAAAGAATGAAAGCGGTAATGAGTTTTTGCCTCCGTTTAGTCGAAATTCAGTTGCCCGAAAATGTTTCCTTTGTTCAATAGGTTTCTTTCGCAAATATCTTCTATGTCTGTTCCTATGCAGTTTGCAAAGGTTTCTTTGATGCCGGTGTATTGTCTCTCGAACAGTTCTTCGTATTCTCCTTCGATTGGTTGTATTCTGTCGTTTATGTCATCTTCCGTTCTGCCTGTAAATCCGCCGCCCAACTTGCTGCACACCCTTCTGTCTCCCTCGAAGTAATGTTTGGTGTAGCCTTTGCCGTTCAGTGTGATAAGGCTGTTTGCATAAAGTACCGGACTTTGCAATACCGGTCTGTGGAACGTTATGCCGTTCTAGGTGATGTTTATGGTCGTGCCGATATAGCGTACATAACGTTCTCCTGTGGTGTTGTAGCCGTAATAGGCTGCTCTGCCTTTGTCTGTTCCTTCGTTCATTTGTACGTATGCTTGCATGCGGTTGTCTTCCGTCCAACACATCTTCGTGTTCGTCTTGTTTTGTTCGTCGTATCTATAGGTCATATTCCCTTTGCCGTCCCATTTGTAATATTTGCTTAGTCCGCTTTCTTCGTCATATATGCTTTCTATCGTGTTCGGTTGGTCGTTGTTGTAGTTGTCGTCCTTCTATATATTTCTTCTTCATTCTATATAGTAGCCGCCACCGTCATACTCACAATAGGAGTAAGCAGGAAAGCCGCCAGCATAGACAAATACTTGAAAAACAAATAAAGTCATAACAACACACAACCTTAAATCTTACGAACTCCTCTTATTACACCTATACATTCACAATTCTAATAACTTTTCCCCTTTCTTGAAATATTCTTTGAAATCCATAATCGGGGTATAGGTAGCATTGGGATCCGTAGCTCCAAAGAACAAATACACTGCCTGCATTTCCCCCTTTTTATCGGAAGGCTTATCGTCGTCATCAACAATATAGGAACACCTGAATGTTCCATTCTTATCCCAAAAATGACGATGTTTGAAAGGGTATCTCGATAAATGAAGTTCTATCCTGTCTTGTAGCAAATACAAATCCATCATTCTATCCAACGAAAAGCAATAATAACATTTGCCCTTATACTTCAAAACGATATGACATTTTTCACTAAAATCATAATTGACCCCGTCATGCTCAGGCAATCGTATATTATTCCCATCGAACACCGCTGCCTTGTAAATACCTTTGGTATCACCCGTTTCATCGCCCAGTACTATATACAAGCCGAAATCATTATTCAATTTATGTTCCACACCGTTCTCTGCAAAGTATATCTTTAAAGAATTACTCTGCTGGCTTCTTGCTGTATGTGTTGCCAATAAAACGACAACTGACAGACAAGCAAATTTGATATACGCATTCATTTCCTTGACCCTTTCTCTTTATAATTCCAATAACTTCTCGCCTTTCTTGAAATACTCTTCAAAATCTCTGATAGGTGTAAATCTTGCTTCGCTTTCCGTGGATTCATTCTTCGTAAAGAGTATCACCGACACCTCCCCTATTATACTTTCGTCGGAGAAGTATTCATCATACCGATAGAATTTACTCTCCATTATATTTTCCAAATGTTTGCCATATTTCCACGTCCAAAAAAGGAATTTGTAGAAAGGCTTCTCCTGCAAATGAATAACGAGCGTAGATATATCATAAATATCTTTCGTGCGGAATGTGGCACAATAATACACTTTGCCTTTATATCGAAAAAGTATCGAACAATCTTTGTATGCATCTTTTGAGTATATTCCCGATGGTAATACTATCTGGTTTTTCTGAAATACATTAGGTTTGTATATCACCTTGCTTTGATCTTCGTACTCATAGACAAAATATATTTCGAAATCATTGTTCAGCACCTGTTGCTTCCCATTATTCCAAAACTGAACATCCACATTAAATTGCGCCATCGCAATCGATGAACCGACAACCATACTCATTAACAATGCAATAAACTTTCTCATATTCTATTCTATTTTGGCATTAGCTTTTATATCTTTGAATTTTTCCATACACCTGCCGAACGTCTCCTTCACCCTGATATTGCTGCTCGAACAGTTCTTCGTATTCTCCTTCGATTGGTTGTATTCTGTCGTTTATGTCATCTTCCGTTCTGCCTGTAAACCCGCCGCCCAACTTGCTGCACACCCTCCTATCTCCTTCGAAGTAATGTTTGGTGTAGCCTTTGCCGTTCAGGGTGATAAGGCGGTTAATTATACTACTGTCTATATTTAGATAATTGTGCATCTCTCTGCCAAATTTCCGATTTTACATCAGCGTCAATATAACCATACTTAACCACAGAAGAGTCTTTACAACCATCTTCGAAATAATAAAATGGTATCTGCCATCGAAATAATTGAGCCACGATGGCCACTGATAAATATAACGAATCGTGTATAGAGGTTTTATCTGTTGATTTTACTTTCCTATCACATAGATTGAAATTCATTTCATGATTCTCATGAAAATAATACGAAAGAAACATCTTCTTATCCTTACACAAAAATTCAAACACAGGATCTGTGTATTCAATGTCACAAAACCAATTATATATATCTTTATTCTTTTCAGTCTCCATACTTCCTCTCGGGGGAAGATGAATTATTACTTCTCCACTTAATATACGTTTTACATACGATATATATTCCTCATTGCTCTGAAATCTAATACCATTTTTCAATAGATAGAGTTCTAAATTATCATCGTATATCATTATTTCTTTTCTTACTTCTCCATACATCACAGGTATAATCAATGCATAATCATAATAAGTACAATCCCTACACCTACAATGATAATTAGTAAGTTCTTCTATAAATTCATCGTTTTTATTCGTTGAATCTACTTGTGCGAATAGTGATATGGACATAAACAATATCACCGAGGTGAGATAAATTCTTTGCATTTTATTCTTGGCTTAAAAATTTCAAATCTTTTTTGCGATAACTGTGCGTCCTTCTTTCATTTGGGTATTATTCCATAAACTTGCCGTCTTTATCATACATGACACAACCATAACGACAGAGAGCTATAAGTTCTTTTCCGAACAAATCTTCCAATGTTTCTATCATATTTTCTTTCGTGTAAGAGACCTTATCAATTCTACCATCGTTTCTTATATATTTGTCAAGTTGTTCGCCTCCTAATGCAATAGACTGCCATAAACCTACATATTTCAGGTATAAATCAATCACAACACACAAATTGAAGTTTTTGCCGATGCAATCACTTCTTCCATAACATGCAATAGAATCATTACTTCCGAAGAATACATCAATAATATCGTATGCAAGGCACTCTGCACTTAATTCCAATTTGCAATCATACTTTGCTCTTAATGCGTAAGTTGTGTTTTCCCATCTTGAAGGAAGAGTAGCAGCCTCTTTTGGAATGCGTAAATAGATGATTACTTTTTCCGCATTTTCATAATCTCCACATCGATATTTTAATGCCCCACAAGATAGCTCATTCAAGTTGTCGTTCCGGTCGTAGCTGTATAGGTTGTCTTGCAGTACTGTTCCGCTTTGATGGGATAAGTTGGTCATTTATTTCAAGCGTAGGGTGTTGGTGTCTCTACGTACTTCCCATAGTCCGGCTTTGTCGTTTTGTTCTTGTGCAATTATGTTTACAGGCATGAAAATATATGCAAAAAGAAAACTTGTGATGCTTGCAAGCGAGTGGATAAGGATGTGTTTTGACATTTTGATTCTTTTTTTTGATTTGCAAATATACGTAATATTATTGAAATGACAATTTTTTTCTTTTGAATTTCTTTTTCGGCGAACATGGGGTATTGAACGGCTGTTCTACTAACTTTATATTGTCGAATTAAAAACGTGTTTATCGTTATTGCTTTCTTCGTATTAAGACAAGAATGTGAAAGAGCTGAGTCGGTAGAATTTTTTCTGTGTTTTGGGCTGCTTTTCGGATAAAAGAGCAGTTTTCGAAAAGCAAAAAGAAGACTTCTGATGAAAAAAATGCCCTCTTTTTATTGAAAAACGAAGTCTTTTTGCTTTCAAAATAAAGTTTATGCACTGACGAAACGCCGTTCCGGAAAATCAGAATACCCTTTCACGAAATTCTTTCGCCGTTTTAATTTCGTAGAACGCCGATGCCTTGTGAATGAAAGCTTGTTTATGTATCGATAATATGCTGTTTGGATTTTATGCTTGCAAGATTGGCAAATGCAATGTGTTGTTGCAAGGATTGGTTTCAGCAAAACAGACAGAGGCAATGAGGTTATTGAGGAGTAGTTTCTCATAATGCCAAGCAAAGAGAGGAAGAAAAAGAATGGAAATAAATAATCTTGGAATTTCTGCTGGGTTTAATCCTACGCTCTTAGGGCTTAATCGGCTCTGTTTGCATATAAAAAAAGAGGCGGGAAGCAAATCAGGAGTTTCTTCCTTTGATTGCTTCCCGCTGATTAAATCAATAAAAAAACATTTTCTTATTTTCTCAATCCGAGGATTTGTCTTGCTTCGTCCGATGTTGCAATCTCTCTTCCGAGTTCTTTTGCTATGCGAACGACTTTTGCAACCAATTCTCCGTTTGAAGCGGCTTTTACGCCTTTTGAAAGATAGATGTTGTCTTCAAAGCCTACTCTTACGTTTCCTCCCATTGCTATCGCAGTTGCTGCCATAGGGAAGGCGGAGCGTCCCACTCCTGTTACCGTCCATGTGGAACCGGCAGGAATTTGGTTTACCAACCATGATAGGTTGCCTACCGTTGCAGGTGTACAACCGGGAACTCCTAAAACGAAATTGAATTGCATAGGTGCTCCGGGAACTTCTCCCTTGCGTGCCATGGTAAGAATGGTGTCAAGGTGTCCCATTTCGAAGCATTCATATTCCGGTTTGATGCCTTTTTCAATCATTCTCTTTCCGAAAGCCCGCATTGTCGGCATGGTATTATCAAAGATGTCATCTCCGAAATTGCATGTTCCGCAATCCAATGTTGCCATTTCCGGTATCGGTGTGGTGTTTGTGGAATCCAATCTTTCCTCAGGACTCATTCCGACTGCCCCTCCCGTGGAAGGAATAAGGATTACATTAGGACAAACTTTGTAGATGGCTTCCTCGCATTCCTGAAATCTGACATGGCTCTGTGTAGGGGTTCCGTCATCTTCTCTTACGTGAAGGTGAACTATCGCCGCACCGGCATCGACTGCCGATTTGGCTTCACGAACAATCTCTTCAACGGTATAAGGCACCGCAGGATTTTGTTCTTTTGTTACTTCGGCACCGCATATTGCGGCTGTGATTATCAGTTTCTCCATATTGTTTCCTCCTTATTTGTTGTTTCTTTGGCATTTCTTCGGAACAACGCATGTACCGCTTGCTCTGCAAACCACGATAGGTTCTGACAATACATCGGCTGCAGAGTCTGAGATGTCTGTTCTCGGTGCTATAACTTTTCTTGCCTCGAATGTCATCTTACGAGAGGTATTGCCAACATGGGTTATCTCTCCGACTGCTTCAATATAGTCTCCCGCGAAAACAGGTGCAAGAAACTCCACATTGTCATAAGCACAGAATAAGCCTTCGTCGCCGTCTTGGATTATCAAAAGTTCTGTTGCCACGTCGCCAAACAAGTTTAACATTCTTGCTCCATCGACAAGGTTTCCGCCATAGTGTGCATCATGTGCGGACATTCTCATTCTTATCATTGATTTTGCTGCCATAATCTATTCTCTTTTTGTTTTGATTGTACAAATATGTTCTTTACTGTTTTTTTCTCCTTATCTTACAATGTAATCCACGAAAAGATAAGGTGTCTTTATTGCTTCCGGTTCAAGATGTTCAACACTTTCTTTCACTTCTGCAATAACCAAATCAGCCGCTGTTGCCATCATAGGGTTGAAGTTCTGACTTGTTCCTCTGTATATAAGGTTGCCGTATTTGTCTGCCACAGACGCTCCGATTAAAGCCACATCTGCTCTCAAAGGAAGCTCCAATAAATATTCCTTACCGTCAACCTCTATCTTCCTTTTGCCTTCCTCTGCCAAGGTTCCCAAACCTGTGGTTGTCAAAAAGCCGCCTATTCCTGCTCCTCCTATTCTTATTCTCTCTGCCAAGGTTCCTTGCGGTATCAATTCAACTTCCATCGTACCGTCTTTCATCTTTTGTTCCGTTATAGGATTGGTTCCTATGTGGGAAACGATACATTTCTTTACGCAACCGGAGGCTACCAACAAGCCTGAACCGTATTCGGGATAAGAAGTGTCATTACAGATTATGGTAAGGTCTTTTTTGCCTGCCTTTACCATCGCTTCTATGATTTTGTTGGCACTTCCCACTCCGAGGAAGCCTCCAATCATAACGGTTTGTCCGTCTTTAATCATTTCGACCGCTTGGTCGATTGTTATCTGCTTACTCATATCTTGATGTTTTTTTGTTTGCCATCGAAATTTAGGACATGCAAAAGTACTCGTTTTTTTTCACGTAAGCAAGAATTTGGGGCGGATTTCTGCATATTGAGACATGCTTTGGTAAGTTTTGCCTACCTTTGCATTGCATAAACCGAAAATTTTATTGACATGTACACCGATAGTTTCATAGCCAACATAGAGACCGGCATAAAGAACAATTGGGATTTGCCTGCTTTGAGTGATTACAAAAAAGAGCCTATAACATATAGTGAGGTAGCGAGGAGAATTGCACGTTTGCATGTTTTCTTCAAATCCGCAGGCATAGAACGCGGAGATAAAATCGTTATCTGCGGTCGAAACTCCACTTATTGGGCAATATCTTTCTTTGCCAGCATAACATACGGAGCTGTGGCTGTTCCCTTATTGCATGAATTTAAGAGCGATGCTGTAACACATCTTGTCAATCACTCGGATGCAAAATTGCTTATTGTGGGCGATGTGGTATGGGAGGGATTGAATGCCGATGAAATGCCGGGACTTTGTGCCACCATAGAGATGCAGAGTTTTGAATTGGTCAGTTGCAAAAACGACAAATACTGTCGTGCCTACAATTTAATAGAAGAAAACTTCAAAGTGGAGTATCCGCAAGGCTTCTCCAAGGAAGATGTCATCTATCAAAGGGATAATCTCGATGATTTGGCTCTTATAAATTACACCTCAGGCACAACCTCCATGAGTAAAGGCGTAATGCTTTCCTATCGTGCTTTATTGAGTAATTATATGTTTGCTTGCGAGGTACTGCCCCACCTTACAGCCGGCATGAACGTCATTTCCATGTTGCCTATGGCTCACATGTACGGTTTGCAGTTTGAAGTAATTTTCGAGTTCATTATAGGAATGCATATACACTTCCTTACGCGTATTCCTTCTCCCAAGATTGTGGCAGAAGCTTTCGCAAGAGTAAAGCCCGACATCATAATATCCGTTCCTCTCATCATAGAGAAGATTTACAAGAGCAAATTGAAACCTTTTGCCGATAAAACCATTGTGAAAATGCTGCTGAAAACTCCTGTCATAGACGCAATACTCAAAGAGAAAATCCTCACTGCTTTGATAGAGTCCTTTGGAGGACGTTTCTATGAGATTATCGTGGGCGGTGCAGCTTTGAACAAGGAGGTCGAATCCTTTTTGAAAAAAATCGGTTTCCCGCTTACCGTCGGTTACGGTATGACGGAATGCGGTCCGATAATCGGTTATGAGGATTGGACAAAACATCGCCTCGGCTCTTGCGGCAAGGCTGTGCCGAGAATGGAAGTCAAGATAGATTCGCCGGACGAATGTAAAATCGTTGGTGAGATATTGGTGAAAGGTTCCAACGTCATGATGGGATATTATAAAAATGAAGAAGCCACACAAGCCGCATTCAAAGACGGTTGGTTGAGAACAGGCGATTTGGGCTTGAAAGACAAGAACGGTAACATATATATAAAAGGCAGAAGCAAGAATATGATACTTTCTTCAAGTGGTCAAAATGTATATCCCGAGGAGATAGAAGACATTTTGAACAGTTTGGAATTTGTCAACGAAAGTCTTGTCAAAGACGATAAAGGCAAACTTATCGCCCTTGTCTTTTTAGACCAAGACAGATTGGACTCTCAACATGTCTCTGCCAAGGAATACAATAATATATTGGAGGAAATCCGTCAGCAAGCCAACAGCCTTCTTCCTGCATACGAACAACTCTCAGCCGTTTACCTGCATGAAGAAGAGTTTGAGAAGACTCCGAAACGCAGCATAAAGAGATACCTCTATACCACCAAGAGATAATATACACATTTAGCGAAATATACACACCCTTTGCCAAACAGTTGAATTATTTCGCCGATTGACCGAAATAAAACGCCGATTCAGAAAATTCTTTCGGCGTTTTAATTTCCCGAAACGGCGTTTTAATTTTGCGAAACGAGCTTTCACTTACGGTCTCTGTTCAGATTTCCCTTTTTTTGCTTTGCCCTATCGAATTATTGCAGTAACTTTGCAACCTCATTCGGAGGAAAGATATATAAAAACATATAGTGATGATAAAGAAGTTAGATGAGCTTATCGACGCTGTAAAGCAGAGAGGCAAAAAAAGGTTGGTTGCTGCATTCGCAAACGATTCGCACACAATCGGAGCAGCATCCATGGCTATGGACTTGGGTGTTGTTGAAGCAACTTTGGTTGGTGATATTGAGACAATAAAGTCCGTTTGTGCGAAAGAGGGAATCGACGTAAACAAATTCAAACTCGTTCAAGAGGCTAACGAACAAGCTGCTGCAAATAAGGCAGTCGAGTTGATTAACGCAGGAGAGGGCGACATCTTAATGAAAGGTCTTTGCTCCACAGACAAATACATGAGAGCAATCCTTAATAAGGAAAAAGGCTTGATGCCGGGCGGTAAACCCGTTCTTTCTCACGTAACCGTATTTGAGATACCTGCTTATCACAAATTGTTGATTACCTCAGACGTTGCCGTTATCCCTGCACCGGATTTCAAACAAAAAACAGCGATATGCAATTACGTCATCAACACAGCCAAGACTCTCGGAATAGAGACTCCGAAAGTAGCCATGATTGCTCCAACGGAACAAATGAGCGTAGGCATTCCTTCATGTGTTGACGCAGCCCTTATCGCTGCAATGGGCAACCGCGGACAGATAAAGGGAGCCATTATCGACGGACCTTTGGCATTGGACGTTGCAATAGATAAAGAAAGCGCCCAAATCAAGAAATTGAAAGGCGAAGTGGCAGGAGATGCGGACTGTTTGGTATGGCCTAACATCGAATCCGGAAACGTATTCTACAAATCTTGCACCAAATTTGCCAAAGCAGAGTTGGCAGCAATGGTTGTAGGAGCAAAAGTTCCATGCGTTTTGTCTTCAAGAGGCGACAGCACTAAAACAAAGATGTATTCCATCGCTTTGGCAGCTCTATCCTGCAAGTAAATTGAAACAAACGGCACAAAACATACCCGCAGTCGGACGCACATTTATGGTAAAACCATAAGAGGAAATCGCTGCGGGTTCTTTTATAAATCAAAGCACAAAAGAAATGGATAATTGGTCGGAAGAATTGCCCTTTGTGGCGATAACTGTTTGCGATAAGGACGGCAAAATAATAGACATGAACAAACGCAGTGCCAATACGTACGAAAAAAACGGAGGAAAGCAACTTATCGGCAAACAACTCATGGATTGCCACCCCGAAAGAGCAAAAAAAATCATCAGAGAACTGATGAGCGAAGGCAAAACGAACGCCTACACCATTGAAAAAGAAGGTTTGAAAAAACTTATCTACCAATCACCATGGTATGAGAACGGAGAGTTTGCAGGATTGGTCGAAATGTCCATAGTACTGCCCGAAACCCTCCCGCATTACATCAGAGAAAGCAAACCGAAAGACAAATAACAACTTCCTTTTCAAGAAAAACGAACAAAAAGAGGTATAATAACAGACTAAAACGCCTTTTACGGACGTTTACAGAAGTAAAACATAATAAACAATGAAGAAAATATTCGTATGCCTTTTGGCTTTATCCGCTTTCGGTATCCTTTTATCATCTTGTTCCCACAAAACATGCGACGCTTATTCCTCGGCACAGCGTCATCACAGGGAGATATTGAGATAAGTCAAGGAGAGAAACCGACAGATGAGAGAAACGACACAAGGGAGAGTTGCAATCAAACTCTCTTTTTTCGTTTCTCTGTCATGCAATACAGAAGTACATAGCAGGAACGACAATTCCAAGCACCATGAAAGTATCTGTAATCACACCGACCCTAAACAGAGTTCATTTTATTGAAGATGCCATGGATTCCGTCCTCTGGCAGACGTATTCCGAGCTTGAATACATAGTCATAGACGGCGGTTCGACAGACGGAACACTCGATTTGTTGGACGAATACAAAGGCAAATTCCGCCAAGTCGGCAAAGAAATGAAATACATCTCCGAAAAAGATAACGGATTGTATGATGCCATGAACAAAGGCATAGCAATGGCAAGCGGGGAGGTCGTGGGCATTCTCAACAGCGACGATTTCTTCAATTCCGAAGACTGCATTGCTACAATAGCCGAAAGCTTCGCCGACAGCGATACGGAAGCTGTTTATGCCGATTCCTATTATGTTGAAGCAAATGATGTCTTTTGCCCCGTCAGGTGCTATTCAAACAAACACTTCAAGCCGAAATGGTTGCTGTACGGCTATATCCCCGACCATGAAACCTTCTACATGAAAAAGGAATGCTACGAAAAATACGGCTATATAAAGCCTGACTATAATAGGGGGGGTGATTTCGAACTTCTGTTAAGGATGTTGTACATCGAAAAGGTGAAAGCACGATATATCGACAAAGTAATGCTTACCAACAGAATAGGAGGAGTAAGCACAAGCGGCGGATTGAAGATGTACATCAAAAGAACGGAGGACGCAATGCATATTTATCGCATGCACAACCTGAAAACATGCCGTTACAAGCAATGGCTGCGGTATTTTTACAGGCTTTGGAATAAACTATACATACCGAAAAAATATACAAACGCCGCAAAAGAAGCACAAATATGGTTCGCCGAAAGACGTAAATCAGATTTCGTCACACCATAACTTCGCCTTGCAAACTCAAACGCCCTTTCAGAAAATTAAAACGCCGTTCTGATTTTTTCTTTCGGCGTTTTAATTTTTTAGAACGGCGTTTGGGTAAATAGGGAGGGAATAATCATATTTCAAGAGGCTTATATGGGTAGGGAAAAGAGGGTATTGTTTATAGGATTTATGCTTGGGATTTATTTGTTTTGTGAATTATTTGTATCTTTGTGGCTTCAAGCTCGGATATTCGCTGAAAGATGAAAAGGGAATTTGCATTTTGCTTGTTTTTCTTGTTATTTGCGTTTGCTGTTCCGGCTCAAAATAATGAGCAGGAAGCGGGGGTGTATTCACCAAAGGACGCATTTTCGAACGCAAATGATACAAATTCGTCGTCGAAAAATGGAGTGGCAGATTTGTCTTCAAGAGAAAATGCAGGGACTTTAAGGCATTTGTTATTTGAACTTCATGAGCTTTTCGGCAATTCCGATTATGATGGTGTGATTACGGACAAATCCATACGGAAAGGGGTTTTTGAGGGTTCGTGGGCAGGATTGGAGTTCGGTTATTTGAATTTTGCAGACTTTGTAAGCGGGTTTGATAATGATTATAAGCTGTCTGGAGGTTGGCGGTTTTCGTGGAATATTGTGGATATTGAGGTTCCTTTCTCTTCACGTTGCGGTTTGGTTACGGGTGTAGGTTATCAGTCGAATGTATTTTTCGCTTCCGATGCCGGAGACTTCTCGAAGCGTATTTTTATCGACAAGACAAGCGGCGAAACTGACAGTTTGATGTTTATGGATGTGGAAAAATCGAAATTGATTGCAAGATATATTACTTTGCCTTTGCTGTTTGAATTTCAGACTTACGGTAAAGCATTTCGATTTGCGGCAGGTGCGGTGGTGGGTTGGAACTTTTATTCTCGCTTAAAGATTAAACGTTTTGATAAATACGGAGAAAATATTGTCAAATACAAGGACTCGGACAGGTTTACGATGAATGATTTCAAGGCAGAAGCCACCTTAAGGCTTGCTTACAGGTATTGGCAACTGTATTTCAACATGGCTTTGACGCCTTTGTTCGATACTTGTATTCATGACAGAATTTTTCCATACAGCGTAGGTATAAACATATCATTTTAAGGAATATGAAAAGAAGAGTATCACTTTTATCGTTCGCTTTTGCCCTGTATTTTTCGGGCTATGCGACAGCACAAAACATCGGTTGCGGACTGAAAACTTTCATGTCTTCGCAATCTGAAACGAAAGCCAAGTCCCAAGGAAATTTATTTGCAGATCGTTTTTCTCTTTACACAATTGATAATGAAACATACGTTTCTCTCTTGGGTAAATTGAAACCTGAGGTAAAGGATTCGGACTTGCATATCGAGGGTTGCAAGTTCGGCTCACGCAGCGGGCGGATTGTCTGTCTCAAAGTGAAGACGGATTGTTTGGAAAGAGTAATCGAAAGCGGGCTTTTCGAGAAAATAGATGTGGCAAGGAAAGTTGGCGGAGTCGAATCTGACAAAGCTGCTATTGATGTGAACGCCGATTATGTTTGGCAGGGTGCAGAGGGTTTGCCTGCCGGTTATGACGGCAGCGGCGTGATAATAGGAATAGCCGATTGGGGTTTCGATTATACCCACCCGGTGTTTTACGATACTCTGATGACCGAATACAGAGTTATTGCGGCATGGGATCAATACAGAAGCGGCTTTGCTCCACCGGAGGGCTTTGATTACGGTGCTTATATAAGCGGTAAGGAAAACCTTTTGGCAGCCCGAACGGATACAAATAATATATATGACATCGGATACCATGGAACTCATGTCGGAGGCATTGCTGCCGGTGGCGGAGCGGGAATGAAGTATAAGGGAGTGGCGTATGGTGCAGAGCTTTTGTTCGCTACTTGGCTTATAGATGAGACAAATGTTCTTGATGTTTACTCGTGGATGAGAAATGAAGCCAAGCAGAGAGGTAAACGTTTGGTTATAAACAACAGTTGGGGAATATATCAGTTCGGAGCAATGGACGGCAGTTCCATGTTGGACGAATTTGTGGAGAATATGGCGAATGAAGACAGTGTTATCTTTGTTGCAAGTGCGGGAAACAACGGGAACAGCTTGTTTCACATCAAATGTGATTTCAATAATGCGGATACATTGAGAAGCAAGTTTATGTTCGATTATCCGCAATCCTCTTCCGCACACTATTGGGGGCAAAGCATAAATATGCTTGGCGACAGCACCGAAGCATTCTCCGCAAGGGTGGAAATTTATTCCAATAAGGGGGAATTGATTTATAAAACCGATGATTTCAATACAGCAAATCCCACTACTGCATCGGGAGTGCATGTTTATAATGAAACGGATTCTGTTATTTTCAGACTCAGTTGCATAAGCGGTTCGTCTTCGTCTCGTCCTCAAATGGAGTGGGAAGTGAGACTTTCTAACCCTTACAACAACTGTAACGCAATATTGGTTGTTTCTTCCGAGAGAGGATATGTTCATGCGTGGAATTTGGCAAGCCTGACCACAGGTGTGGGAAATTGGGGATTGCCTTTTATTTGGCAACAAGCGGGATTTGTCGGAGGCGATAACGAGTATTCGATAAGCGAACCTGCCATCGGCAAAGGCATGATAGCTGTTGCGGCACATGCAAGCGGAAGACGAAACAGTTCTTCCAATGCCGGTTTGGCAACATTTTCGAGCGGTGGACCTACTCTCTGTGAATATTTGAAGCCTGATGTCTCTGCACCCGGCGTAGGGGTGGTTAATGCTTTGTCTTCTTTCACAAATTCACAGGTATCGAGTGCAGCGTCTGTTGAGTTCGATTCAAAGACATACGATTTTGCGGCTTTGTCGGGTACGTCCATGTCTTCGCCTGTTGTAAGCGGCATTGTGGCATTGATGTTACAGGCAAACAATACTCTGACAGCCTCACAGGTAAAAGAAATCCTTACTTCCACCACACGCCAAGACATGTTCACGGGAGAGCTTCCCAATGTTCAATGGGGATATGGCAAGGTTGACGCCTTGGCTGCCACAAAGAAAGCAATTCAAATGGTGGGATTGGAAAGCATAGAGGCAAAAGAGAATATAACAATAGCCCCTAATCCTGTCGGAAGTATATTATATATGTATAATATGCCGAATGATTGCGTCTCTGTCAGCGTATGCGACATCTACGGCAAAGAATTACTGCGTTCAAATGGTGGCAAAAGCAGTTTGAATGTGGCAAATCTTCCTTCGGGAGTTTATTTCCTTAGATTGCATTGCCAAAGTAATACATTGAATTTCAAATTTGTAAAATACTAATAGGATAAAGAACGTAAAATAATCGTCAATCATTACGCCGAAATCCGCCGAAAATGCCTAATTTTGGCGTTCCAAAAATAAGTACAAGTATTATAAACTAATCAAAGACAGATAGAATGAACATTCCTGCAAATGTAAAGTATTCGGACGACCACGAATGGTTGAGAATCGAAGGTGATGAAGCATATATCGGTATTTCCGATTACGCTCAACATGAATTGGGTGATATTGTCTTCGTTGATGTTGATACAGTCGGCGAAACAATAGAAAAGAACGAGACATTCGGTACAATAGAAGCTGTAAAGACTGTTTCCGATTTGATAATGCCTGTATCCGGAGAGGTATTGGAATTTAACGAAGCATTGGAAGAAAATGCTGCCGCAATCAATTCCGATCCATACGGTGAGGGTTGGATTATCAAAATCAGAATGACAGATCCGGCAGAGGCAGAAGCATTGAAAGATGCTGCCGCTTACTCTGCTTTTATAGGCTTATAAGGTTGATTAAGCATTGAAGCAGCTCGGGAACACAGCGTTTTTCGAGCTGCTTTTTTGATTGTCATGAGAAAGAAGGCTATTTGTAAATTATTTTTCTACCTTTGGACTATAGCAATACTCGTTTTGTTGCTGCTTCCTTCCGGTTTCTTTTCCGGAAGTGCGAAAAGGATTTCTTCAATTCCTTATTCCGATAAGTTTGTTCACTTTATACTTTTCGGAGTCTTCTGTTTTTCTTTTTATTTATATATTCGGAACCTATTGAATTTCGACAGGCGAAAGTTGATGCTGCTTTCTCTGTTTGTAACTGCTGCTTACGGGTTGACAGGCGAGGTTTTGCAAATGCTGACCAACCAATGGTTGCAACGTACATTCAGTTGGACGGATTTTATTGCCGATGTGGCAGGAGCTTTGTTCGCATTGCTTATTCTTATCGCCGCAAAAGTGAAACCCGATATTTGATTCCGTTTCGTTTCCCGTACTCTCATAGTTCTTTATCGTACAAAAAATTGTATCTTTGCACGATTGATTGACAAAGGTTCTTGTTATGCATATATTTGCTTATGTCTTACTTTTCCTTTCCTCCGTTTTAAGCGGCTGTCTGTTGTTTTCTTTCAATGGCAAGTCCAAGACATTAAAATATATATCCGTTTTCGGAGGAGCTTTCCTTATGGCGGTTTGTTTCGTTCACCTTTTGCCGGAAGCCTTTGAGGCAGCCGAAACAGCCTGTCATACCGAGCTTATGCCATGTGAGCATTCCATTGCACACAATCATACACACGAACACCGTAATCACTTTCCTTTGGGTGGTTTTGTGCTGTTGGGATTTATTCTTCAACTGCTGTTGGAACTTCTATCGAAAGGAGCGGAACACGGACATGTGCATAATGCCGGAGAAACTTCGATTCACGGTGATTACATCTCCGCCTTGATGATTCTTTGCGGTGTTTCCATACACGCTTTCTTGGAAGGTTTTGCTCTTATCTCCGACGGACTTGTCAATTACTCCCTTTTGGCTGGAGTAATCATACATAACATACCTATTTCCATGGTTGTGGTGAGCAGCTTCTTGAAGGCAGGTTGTTCAAAGTTTGTTTCGATCTGTTACCTCTCCGTTTTCGCCATCATGGGTGTGCTTGGCTCTGTTTCGGGCACCTCTTTGAGTTTTGTGCAACAGCATGGCAGCGAAATAATGTGCTTTGTTGTCGGAATACTTCTGCATGTCTCCGTATCAACTTTGTTTGACAGTGGAGAAAGCCACCGATATAATTTCGTCAGATTTGCAATCGTTCTTTCAGCCTTTGCTCTTGCTTGCCTCCTACCTCACTAAATGAAATGCAAATTGCAATGAAATTATCCGTAATCATCGTAAACTATAACGTAAAGTACTTTCTCGAACATTGTCTGTACTCTGTACAAAATGCAATCAGGAATATAGATGCCGAAGTCTTCATTGTGGATAACAATTCCGTCGATGGTTCGGTGCAGATGTTGAAAAAGAAATTTCCTTTCTTCAATCTGATAGAGAATAAGGACAATGTAGGCTTTGCAAAAGCCAATAATCAGGCTATGCGATTGGCAAAGGGTGAATACATTCTTCTTTTGAATCCCGATACAGTTGTAGAGGAGGACACCTTTTCCAAATGTATAACTTTCATGGACACTCACCACGATTGCGGAGGCTTGGGCGTTAAGATGATTGACGGGCATGGCAAAATATTAAAGGAAAGCAAACGCGGCTTTCCCACTCCTTGGGCAAGTTTCTGCAAGATGAGCGGACTTACTTCCATCTTTCCACATTCCAAACGCTTTGCACAATATTATATGGGACATCTTTCCTACGAAGAAACGCATGTTGTGGATATTCTTGCGGGAGCTTATATGATGATGAGGAAAGAATGTTTAGATAAGATAGGACTTTTAGATGAGGATTTCTTCATGTACGGCGAAGATATAGACCTCTCGTATCGCATAACTTTGGGCGGATACAAGAATTACTACTTTCCGGAAGCCAAAATCATACATTACAAAGGTGAAAGCACAAAGAAAGCATCTCTTAACTACGTTTACACTTTTTATAATGCCATGGCGATTTTCGCCCGTAAGCATTTGGACGGCAAACAGACCAAACTATATTCCTTAATCATAAAATTCGCAATATGGTTGCGGGCAACCCTCGGATTTATCAGTCGTATCCTGCCGGGAATAGCCAAAGTGCTTGTTGATTTTGCTGCCATTTATGCAGGCTTTTTCCTGCTTGAACGTTTCTGGGCTTTGCATTATTGGGGTGATATAGACTATTATCCCCCACATTACATGCTTTTCGCCGTGCCGATTTATATCTTGATTTTGCTTTTCTCCGTTTACCTTAACGGAGGCTACGTAAAGAAACTCCGCGTATCCAAAATAGTTTCCGGCGTCTTCTTCGGAATGATAGTGCTTTTGGTATTCTATTCTCTTTTGCCTTCGGAATTGAGATATTCGAGAGCTTTGATAGTATTGGGTTCCGTAATGAGTCTGTGCATACTGCTTTGCATACGTTTCATTCGCAATTTTATCAGCAAGGGCAGCTTTGCCATTGAAAAGCAAGGAGCTTTGCGTTATGCCATAGTGGCAGAACTTCACGAGGCTGAACGAGTGGCAGCACTATTGCGAACAACAGAGAACCAACCTTCTTTTACAGCATTCATTGCAGTGGATAACAATACCGCAGATGAACGCTTTGTAGGCAATACTTCTCAAATAGAGGACATCATAAGGATATATTCGATAGATGAAGTTGTCTTTTGTTCCAAAAGTCTTTCGCAAATAAAAATCGGAGAACTGATGAGCCGCCTTTCCAAGACAAATGTACGCTTCACAATAGTCCCTCCGAGTGCAGACTTCATAATCGGCAGCAATACCATAAAAACCCCGACCGACCTTTATGTAGTTAATGTCAACAGCATAACAAGCGAAGACAACCGTAGAAAGAAACGCCTTTTGGACGTGGCTGTTGCCTTAATCATGTTGTTGTTTTACGTCTTTATTATATGGTTTGCAAAGAATAAAAGAGCGTTATTGAAGAACATATTCCTCGTTTTATTCAATCGAAAAACCTGGGTGGGATACAGCCTCGAAGAAGGAGTACAAACAGATAAACTTCCCAAGCTCAAACCTTCCGTTTTCACGGTTGCGAATATGTTTTCCGAAAAATCACTCGATAAATCAGCTATCCATAAACTCAATCTGCTGTATGCAGGAAACTATTCCCCCTTGAACGACCTGCAAATAATTTGCAAATCCTTTTGACCCGTATTCGACATACGCCCTTTCATGAAAACTGAAACGGCGTTCGGAAAAGTCTTATGAAGATATGCAAATACGGATTTACTTCAAAGTTTATCCGAAATTGTTGATTATCTCTATCAATATGCTGCTGCCGACATGCAATCCGCGAAGTTCGCTTATGCTTCCCTCCCTTATGGCAAGTTGAAGGTAGTTCGTCGAACTGACCGTGAGTAAGACATCGTCCACACAACCATCGTCATCGGCATAAGCCTGTGAGAGCTTGGTAATTGCCTTTCTCTTGTCTATCATTATGCGAAAACCTCTTCCGGCAAGAGCCTTGGCGAACTCCTTGGCAGTGATATTCAGAAAGGCATTGCCGTAATCGTCAATATAAATGACCTCCGTCTTTATTCTATCATAGCTCACAATAGGGTAATTTCGCGGAATTTTGTTCTCGAAAGCATCTTTACTTATACCGAGAAAGTCAATTCTTCCTGCTTCTGCGATATTCTTTGCCACCTTTGCGAAGAGATCCAAAGCCTCAAAGGTATAATAATTCGATTCATTATAGAGATTGATTTGCACAATTTCCACCTCATCATTACCGAATACCATAGACGGCAAACCATTATCCGTACAGATATAATATTGTCCCTTATGCTTTACGGCTATGAAGAACTTACTCTTTGTGTTCTCCTTTTTGCATCCTTCCTCATAGCTGTTCACATCAATAATATGAATACTGCCTTCGGGAAACTCCATGCAGGCATTTCTGACAACAAAAGCTGCCGAAAGCAAGTCGTATTTCTTTATATTGTGAGTAATATCCACCACATTGACATCGGCAATAGTTGAATACAATCTGCCTTTGACCACTCCAATATAATGATCAACGCAACCCCAATCCGTAGTCAATGTAACAATCTGCATATTTGTTCGTTTTTGTTCCCAATCGAGTTGCAAAGTTAGCAATTAAATTGATAAACGAACTGCCTGATAAAACCAAAAACAGGTGTCTTTCCTCTCCTTTTCCTTATCTGAAACAATTTAAACGAAAATAAATCATCGTTCTGCAAGCCTCGAATAAGCCTGAAATCACAGTTCTGCAATCCGTTCGCAGGAACAACATTTCTGAAAACAGGAAAGCAAAAACAGTATAAGCACAAATGAAAATCACGATAAACCCTGTCCCATCATCAATCACTTAATCGACAAAAACGAAATATGAGATTTGCAAATCAAATGTTTTTCAAGCCATTTTCCGAAACGCCGTTTCATGAAATTAAAACGGCGAAAGAATTTTTCCAAACGCCGTTTTACGAGAGGCGAATCGGCCTTTGGCTTTCGTGCATTCAGGCAGGTGCTTTTTTCGACTTCTTTCTTTGTATGGCAGGACGTTCGGAGGATGTCCGGGTATTGATATTTCGGCTTTGCGGATTGTGTTGATGAGAATAAGAAGCGGGCTTGGGTTGCCGATTGAAAATAATTTTTTAACTTTGCAAGCGGTATTCTTCCGGAGGAAATGATTTAAGCTAAGAAATATGATACTGATAGCAGACGGTGGTGCGACTAAAACGGATTGGGCTCTTGTGGACGATAAGGGCGATATGGTATTCTTTTCGTCTCGAGGAATGAATCCGTATAATGTATCGACCGATACCATGCGTAAGGAGATTGAGGAGAGAATTGTTCCCAATGTTCCTGTCGATATGGTGGAGGCTATGTTTATTTATGCCTCGGGCTGTTCGGCAAAAGAGAAGCAAAGGGAGGTGATTGATTGGTTTGCTCCTTTTTTCCCGAATACAAGGATTGAGGTCGAGGGAGATTTGCTTGGTGCGGCGAGGGCTTGTTGCGGCAAAAAAGCCGGAATGGCTGCCATATTGGGAACAGGTTCCAATTCCTGCCTTTATGACGGAGAACGGATTGTGGAAAACGTGCCGTCTCTTGGTTATGTACTTTGCGATGAGGGAGCGGGAACAAACATAGGCAAACTGTTGTTAAGGGATTATTTGCGAGGCAGGATGCCGAAAGAGGTTTCAGAGATGTTCGCTCAACGATATAAAGGGGAGGAAACAGACTTTCTGAACAGACTTTACAAGGGTGAGGCTCCTAATTACTATCTTGCTTCATTTGCAAGTTTTGCAATAGAAAATAAGACGAACCCTTATTGCAGGGAAGTGATATGTCGGGCGTTCAGAGACTTCTTTATGCAACAGATAAGCACTTATTCCTCGTATAATAAGTATGTGTTGAATATCGTTGGTAGCATAGGCTCTTTGGCAGAGGAGGAATTGAGGCAGGTTGCAAAGGATTTCGAGGTGGAAATCGGCAAAGTGATAAAAGCTCCTTTGAAAGCCTTGGTGCAATTCCACATAAATCAGAACGCTTTTGAACTTGGTGAAAATTAAAAGAAACATATAATGACTAAGATAGATGTTCTTCTCGGTTTACAATGGGGAGATGAAGGAAAAGGAAAGATAGTTGATGTTTTGACTCCGAGATACGATATAGTGGCGAGGTTTCAAGGCGGTCCTAATGCGGGACATACTTTGGAATTCGGCACAATCAAACACGTATTGCACATTATCCCTTCGGGTATATGCCATAAGGATAAGATAAATCTTATAGGCAACGGTGTGTTGGTGGAGCCTCTTATCTTGAAACAAGAGGTTGAGGCTTTGGAAAAGATGGGCTTTACTCCGAAAAAGAACCTTTATGTTTCAAAGAAAGCTCATTTGATATTGCCTACTCACAGAATGTCTGATGCTGCGAACGAAAAATCCAAAGGTTCTCAAAAGATAGGTTCTACGCTTAAAGGTATAGGACCTGCTTATACCGATAAGGTTGCAAGAACAGGTGTAAGAGTCGGCTCTATCTTTGAGGCAGACTTTCTTGAAAAGTATGAGAAAGCCCGCAACGCACATTTCGCTCAGATAAAAGCCTTGGGCTATGAGCCGAAAGACTTCAAAATAGATGGCGATGACTTTGAGGAATACGAGAAGAAGTGGTTTGCTTCATTGGATACGCTGAAACAACTCACCGTTATAGACAGTGAATACTTCTTGAACGAGGCTTTGAACAACGATAAGAAAATCCTTGCGGAAGGAGCTCAGGGTTCGTTGTTGGATATCGATTTCGGTTCATATCCTTTCGTTACTTCTTCCAATACCATTACCGCAGGAGTTTGCTCGGGTTTGGGTGTGGCTCCATCAAGGATAGGCAATGTGTTCGGAATTTGCAAGGCGTACTGCACAAGGGTCGGAAGCGGTCCTTTCCCTACAGAATTGTTTGATCAGGACGGAGAAAAAATGCGTCAAGAGGGCAGAGAATTCGGCGCAACCACCGGAAGAGCAAGACGTTGCGGCTGGTTGGATATTCCGGCTTTGAAATATGCCTGCATGCTTAACGGGGTTACTCACCTGATGTTGATGAAGATTGACGTATTGAACCAATTCGAGAACATCAAAATCTGCGAACAATACGAGATAAACGGCGAAAAGACGGAGCAGGTACCCTATGACGTGAACGCAAAGATAAATCCTATATATTCAAACCACAAAGGCTGGTGCAAGGATACGGAAGGAATGAAGTCTTTCAAAGAATTGCCGGAGGAAATGCAGAATTATGTTCATGAGATTGAGCAAAGAACAAATCTTCCGATTGCAATAATTTCGACATCTCCCAACAGAGACGACACTATAATAAGAGCAGAGTTATAAAATCAAAAAAGGTTGAATTACATGAAGCAGATGGTTATAGCGCTTTTGGCAATGATGATTTCCTTTGCCGGATACGCACAAAAATTACGCCCTTCCGATGTGCCGCAAGAGGTAAGGCTCGGTTTGGAAAACACCTATTCGGACTATAAACTCAAAGGCTGGTATTTTGAGACGGGACAATATGTTGCGGAAATAGACATCGACAAGCAAATAGGCAGGGTTTTCCTTACGGCAACGGGAAATTGGCAATTCACTATATTCAATATACAGGAACAGGAGTTGCCTACCCTGGTTGCAAACTATTTCATCAATAATTATCCGGGCTATCGCATAAAGAAATGCGAGTATGTGGAAGACTTTTCCGGCGATAACTATTACCGCCTCATCATTGCGATGAAAGGAATAGGACAAACGGAATACGAAATGATTTTCGACCCGAGAGGAAAGCTCACAAAAACCAATGCTCCCGACCCTGACTTCGTGAAAAAAGACTATATCGCAAGATTGAATCCCGAAGCCATAGAATACAGACAGAAGAAAATGGCAGAAAGAGCCTCTTTGGACGGAAGCGGATTGGAAATAAGAACGGGAGAAGCAGGAGATGTGAAGAAGAACTCCAAATCCAAGGACGTGGATATTGAAGTGCCGGAAGCCTTGGACACTCCTGTAATTCCGGAAGAGGTAACGAAAGCATTCAAAAAGAAATTCCCTCGTATAGAAGTAAAAGAATGGAAAGAGGAAGAGGGTAATTTCAGAGCATATTACGAGAACCGCGGACGAAATATGGAAATCCTTTTCAAGGCTGACGGAATGATAATGACTACAACCACAGCCGTGGAAAAGGAACGTTATCCCCGTCTTATCATAAAGGATTTGTCGGCAAGGTATCCCGAAGTCAAATTCCCGTCTGCCATAAGCAAATTTCAAAAGGTCGATTACGATTTGAAATATCGCAAAACGATTACCGACAGAAAACTCGATACATATTATTATATAGAGTTCACTCAAAAGATAAAGGGCAAGAAAGATAAGAAGACGGTGAAACTGACTTATGACAAGTCCTTCAAGTATCAGGGACTTGCCGGAAGCACCGACGAATATCAGGACGAGGATTAAAGGAATGCCTTTCAAGAGCAGGCTGATACCGTTTGCAATCCTGCTGAGCCTTGCTTACGGTCTTGCAGCACAGAAACAAATAGATTATCAATCTGATTGGGGAGAGCGAAAACCGTCTTTCCCCAATCAGTTGATATTATGCCGTAACGTTATCTTCCATCATGATAATATGACAATGAATTGCGATTCTGCCGTCTTTCATACGGATGATAATTTCATAGAAGCCTTCGGAGAAATCCACCTTTATCAGGATACCGTCCATCTTTACGGCGAGAGAGTGTATTATGACGGAAACACAAAGACTGCCGAAATTTTCGGAGAGAATGTAATACTTCAAGATGGCGGCACTACATTGGAAACAGACTACATGGTATGGGATAGAGTGGCAGAAACGATAAGATATACCGACTCTGCTGAAATTTGGGACGAAGAAAACACTCTCCGAAGTCTTATGGGGACATACCATACCGGCGAAAAGCAATTTGAATTTATCGACAAGGTGCAAATAACAAGCCCTCGTGCCAACATAGATTCCGATTCTCTTTTGTACAACACAAAAACCGATATGGCGTATTTCTATTCTGCTACGCGGATATTTACTTCGGACAGCATTCTTATACTGACAGATTACGGCAATTACAATACAAAAACCGACCAATCGGAACTTTATCTCAACAGCAAGATATGGCACAATGCCGAATACCTTACGGCAGACAGTATATATTACAATACGCAAACGCAATGTGGCAAAGCCTTCGGCAATATCTTTATAGAAGATACCGCAAATAAGGTTCAAGCTTACGGGCAGTACTTGGAAACAGACATAAAGGAGGGTTTGAAATATGCCTTTTTGACAGGTCGGGCTCTTTTCAAACAAATCGACAAAGATACCCTGTATCTGCATGCCGATACCTTGCGAACGGATTTCGACAGCATCGATAAAGCGGAACGAATGTCGGCTTTCAGGCATGTGAAGATTTATAGGAATGATATGCAAGCTGCTTGTGAATTTCTCGATTACCATATCAAAGACAGCATTGCCTATATGACCGAATGTCCTGTGCTTTGGCAGGAAGAGAGTCAGTTCACTGCGGATACCGTTCGTTTCCATATACAAGGCAAACGCATAAAGCAAATGCAGCTTTATCCTAATCCTTTGATTATTCAAAACTCCGATACTGCAACTGCCGAATACTTCAATCAGATTTCGGGCAAATATCTTATTGCGGACTTCAAAGAAAATAAGATAAGCTATTCCCAAATTGATGGAAACATAAATATAGTGTACCATGTTTGGGAAGAGAAAAAGAATAAGCCGAAACAGCATACAGGTATTAACATAGGCAGCTGTGCAAGCCTGAAAATGTACTTTGAAAAAGGAAAACTTAAAAAAATGACAGCAGTTCAAAATCCTGATTTCTACATAGATGACATTGAACGCATAGAAGAAAAAGACAAAACGCTGAAAGGCTTCATTTGGTTGGACAATATACGTCCGCAAAATCCGCAGGACATATTCATACAGCGAGACTGACTTTTTGTCATAAAAGTATCAAAGGAACGGAATTTGATAGCAAGAAAATGACTAATCATTAGGAAGAAATGAAACAGAAAGTCGAATCACACAAAACAAAGAAACAGAAAAACAAGGCAAAGCATATAATTCACAAACTAATAAAGAAAGATAAGACTATGGCTGAAAATATCGAAGATAAGGACGAAAGCGTAAAGCAAAACGAAGAAGAAAACCTTGAAAACAGCGAACAAGAAGCAACGGAAAAGGAAACCGAAATCCGTATAGAGGAAGAATGGAAAAGCAAGTTTGAAGATTTGAATAAGAAATACCTTCTACTTTACTCCGATTTCGAGAACTATCGCAAGCGAACGGCAAAAGAGAGAGTGGAATTGATAAAGACTGCTGCCGAAAGCACGATAAAAGACCTGCTTCCTGTGATTGATGATTATGAGAGAGCTTTGCAGAATATGGAAAAGCAAGAAGACGAGATATTCATCAAGACAAAAGAGGGCTTGGATTTGATTTACGGCAAACTGATGAACACTTTGAATAAACAAGGCTTGAAACCTATAAATGCCAAAGGTGAGAAGTTCGATGAAAATCTTCATGAAGCCATAGCAAGAGTGCCGGCTCAAAAAGAGGAAGAGAAAGGCATGGTAATAGATGAAACAACCAAGGGATATTATCTTAATGACAAAGTAATACGTTATTCCAAGGTTGTAGTGGCAATGTAAGAGAGGAGTAACAATGGCAGAAAAGAGAGATTATTATGAAGTCTTGGGCGTATCAAAGAACGCCACGGACGAAGAATTGAAGAAAGCATACAGAAAATTAGCGATAAAATATCACCCCGATAAGAATCCGGGTGATAAGGAAGCGGAGGAAAAATTCAAGGAAGCCGCGGAGGCATACGATGTATTGAGAGATAAGGATAAGAGGGCAAGGTATGACCAATTCGGACATGCAGGCGTGGACGGTCAGGCAGGCTTCGGTTCCGGCGGTATGAACATGGATGATATTTTCTCCATGTTCGGTGATATTTTCGGAGGCAGAGGCTTCGGCGGTTTCAGCAGTTTCGGCGGTTTCGGCGGCTCTCGCGGCGGCAGAAGCAGGAATGTGAACCGCGGCGGCAACCTCAGAATAAGGGTAAAGATGACTTTGGAGGAGATAAACAGCGGCGTGGAGAAGAAAATCAAAGTCAAAAAGTACGTACCCTGCAAGACATGCAACGGAAGCGGTGCAAAACCGGGTTCGGAAAAGACCACATGCCCTAATTGCGGCGGTAGCGGTGTCGTGGTTCAAGTTCAGAGAACCATTTTGGGCAATATGCAAACCCAATCCACCTGTCCGCATTGCCACGGTGAGGGAACGATAATAAAGGAAAAGTGTCCCGATTGCGGCGGCGAGGGAATCGTTCAAAGCGAAGAAGTCATCGAAATCAAGATACCGGCAGGCGTTGCAGACGGAATGCAACTTTCCATGCAAGGCAAAGGCAATGCAGGTGCAAGAGGCGGCATAAACGGAGATTTAATTGTCTTGATAGAAGAAGTGCCGCACGAAATATTCGAACGAGACGGCAATAACCTCTGCATGCAAACCTATATAACATTCTCGCAAGCCGTTCAAGGCACCACAATAGAAGTACCTACCTTAGACGGAAAGGTCAAATTCAAAATAGAGCAAGGAATGCAAAGCGGTAAGGTTTACAGATTGAAAGGCAAAGGACTTCCGGAAGTAAATTCTTTCGGAAGACGAGGAGACCTTTTGGTCAGAGTAGATGTCTGGGTGCCGAAAAGTTTTACCAAAGAAGAGAAAAAACTTCTTGATGAACTTGACAAGCACCCTGCATTCCAACCGAAACCATCAGCAAAGGAGAAAAGTTTCTTTGAAAAGATGAAAAACATGTTCAGCTAAGGTATTGCTTTCGTTGTAAAGAAGAACACCAAATATCGGAACTGCATATAAACACAACAAATGCTTATATGCAGTTCTTTTTTGTATCCACTTCAATCTGGTTTCGTTTTCTTGTCACCCACACTGCTTTTTCCCTTGATTATGTGTTTGGAATTGTTGGAAATTCATATCTTTGCAGATTGTAAACCATAGGAAAGGAGGCTGAGGAAAAAGATTATATTGATTTAGTACGTATTTATATGACATAATAAAGCGTTTTTGCTTATTTCGTTTTCTGGAATCTGGACCATTTCAGCTAATGTATCGGAATTATAAGCGGAAGACGCTCACGATGTATTTCGTGGGCTTTTCTTGTTCGATACATTAGGTAGTCCAGAACCTCAGATAACGATAAGAGAAATAAAGTCCCATGATTTTTTATGTCCGTACGCTAAGGGAGAATAAAGCAGGCTTTGCCTGCAAAATACAAATTGCCTTTGGGACTTGGGCAGAGATAAAAAAGAATGGAAATTATGTCAAAGAATGAATTATTGACTTTGCAAAATGTCTTTTCAAACAGGATATTCCGCATTCCGGATTTTCAAAGAGGGTACGCATGGAATGAAGAACAATGGAATGACCTATGGGAAGATATAAACGGTATTCAAGGAGATAAAAAGCATTATACAGGCATGCTCTCCGTTGAATGCATCGATGCAAACGATCCGAAATGGGAGAAAGACCTATGGCTTATCAATCAAGGCAAGAGATTATTCTATGTCATAGACGGGCAACAACGTCTGACTACCTTGATAATCCTTTTGAACGAACTGTTGAAAGGTGAGGGAGATTTGATGTATGAGACAAAAAAGCATTGGAGGAATTACTTCCTATACAAGTCTTATAACGGCAATACATCATTCCTGTTCGGATATGAGAAAGATAATCCGAGCGATGAATTCTTCAAAACAAAAATCTTGGAACAAGCCTCTTGTTCGGCAGCAAACAACAATCAATCGGTTTATACTCTCAACCTGAAAAAGTGCAAAGAGTACTTTGCAGAGAAAATCAAGGATTATGATCAAGAACAGAAAGAAGACCTTTTCCGTAAGATTACGACACAGTTGACTTTCAATTATTACGAGATTGATGACACAACGGAAGTGTTCGTAACTTTCGAGACCATGAACAACAGAGGAAAGCCTTTGTCTGTTTTAGAGCTGTTGAAGAACAGGTTGGTTTATTTGTCTGTCCTCCTTATGAAGGATGAAAATGCCTACAATCGACTCAGAGACGACATCAATGAGGTATGGAAAACCTTATATGAATATCTCGGCAAAAATCAAGACAAACCTTTGAATGAAGATGATTTTCTGCAAAATCATTGGATAACCTACTTCCCATACAGTAGAGACACGGCAAAAGTTTTTAAGACGTATTTGCTATCCAAGGAGTTTACGAAGAAACGTGTTCTCAGCGGAGAGTTAAGTTCGGAACAAGTCAGGGAATATATCGATAGTCTCCAAAAGAGCATCAAAACATGGTACTATATGGCAAACATCGACAACTCTCCTTATAGCGAAGAAATCAAATCATGTTTGGAAAGACTGCAAAGAGTAGGCTGGGGTGCCTTCAAGCCCCTGACCATGGCGATATTGACAAAATCGGAAAAGGAAAGCAAGGAAGAGGATAAGGATAAGATTGCGACATTTCTGAAAGCGGCAGAGAGGTTCAACTTCTTAATTTTCCGACTTTGTGAGTTTCGTTCCAATACCAAAAACACCGAATTTTATGGTTTGGCAAGAGCATTTTACAGGGAAAACCGTCCTATAGAAGAAATCATTGAAAGAATTACTCAACTGACAGATGGAACTTTTGACGCGGACACCGCTCGTTTCAAGATCAGTCAAATTGCCAAATCAAGGAACGGTTTCTTCGATTGGACGGGCTTGCGATACTTCCTTTATGAATATGAGCAATATCTGCAAGAACAAGCAAAAGGAGTATCGAAGGTATCATGGCAGGATATAACATATGAAACCATAGAGCATATCTATCCGCGAACGGCGACCGATGATTATTGGACTTCGAGGTTCGATGATGAATCCTCTGCCTTTTATCTTAACTCTTTGGGCAATCTGCTTTTGCTGAGCAGAGCTAAAAACTCCAAACTCGGCAATGCAGACTTCGAGACAAAGAAAAAGAGAACCGACTCATCGGGTTATTTCAACGGCTCGTACAGCGAGATAGAAGTTGCACAATATCCCGAGTGGACAAAGGAAACAATCATAGAGAGAGGCAAGAAAATGCTTGCCTTTATGCAGCAACGCTGGGACTTCAAAATAGAGAACCCCGACAGTTTGTTGCGTCCGCAAGAAGAAAGTAATAACAATCAAACAAAAGATTAAAGAGATGAAAAAGTTAATGATGATTCTTTGCACCATATTGTGTGCAAATATACTCGCCGCACAAACATTCACAATCACAAGCGGCGGCTTGAAGTATGAGGTAATTGACGACAATTCGGTGGAAGTTGATCGACAAAACAGTTCCGCTATCTCAGGTTCTGTTGTCATACCGTCAACCGTAACCTACATCGGCACGACGTATAACGTTACTTCCATCGGAAAGAGTGCGTTTAAAAATTGCAGCGGTTTGACGTCGGTAACCATACCGAACAGCGTTACTTCCATCGGAGAGTATGCGTTTTACGGTTGCAGCGGCTTGACTTCGGTTACCATACCGACCGGCGTTACTTCCATCGAATGGTATGCGTTTTACGGTTGCAGCGGCTTGACTTCGGTTACTATTGGAAACGGCGTTACTTCCATCGGAAGGAACGCGTTTGACGGTTGCAGCGGCTTGACGTCGGTAACCATACCGACCGGCGTTACTTCCATCGGAGAGGATGCGTTTTTCAATTGCAGCGGTTTGACTTCGGTAACCATACCGAACAGCGTTACTTCCATAGAAGGTATGGCGTTTTACGGTTGCAGCAGTTTGACTTCAATAAATGTCGCTTCGGGCAATACGCATTATTCATCG